>Ga0326727_10000106_pt1 | contig 361495 bp, 308 predicted proteins | sample MB2enrmetagenome_FD_207643 | JGI IMG/M metagenome (GOLD analysis project Ga0326727, IMG submission 207643) | Lab enriched peat soil microbial communities from McLean, Ithaca, NY, United States - MB29MY | ecosystem: Environmental > Terrestrial > Soil > Wetlands > Peat | place: USA: New York...
CACCGTGTTCATAGTATTGAACGGTGAGGAAGTAATCGTTGCCGGTTTGGTGATCGACCCAGTAATTCGGCGCGATCATGGTGTTGGAGTTCAGGGCGGTGATAACATTGTTGACGACTTCCTTGGGGCTCAATCCCAGCTCCGCGGCGTGAACACGGTCCACATCCAAGCGGACGGCGGGATAGTTCATGTCCTGCGGAATGTATACCTCTCCGACGCCGGGCAGCCGGCGGATGCGAGCGGCCAAATCCTGGGCCACGCTATAGGTGCGGTCCAAGTCACTGGCGGAAACCTGAAGGTCGATGGGCGCGGGCATTCCGGTGTTGAGGACGGCGTCCACCATGGATCCGCTGGTAAAGAAGGTTCGCAGGTTGGGGTAACTGCCGGCTATACCGCGGCGGAGACGGTCCATGTATTCGAAGCTGGAGGTCTTATGCGACTCGGTGAGCTCGGTTTGAATGGTCGCAGTGTAGGGGCCGGCATTGGTGGTGTATAGCGCCGAAAAGTCAGGGACGATGCCGATATTCGAGACCACCATGTGAAAGTCGGATGGGGCGACGGTGCGCTTGATCAGGTCCTCCACCTTGGCAACGTACTGTTCAGTGACTTCAATGCGCGTGCCAGTGGGGACTTTGAGGTTGATGGTAAACTGGCCGGCGTCCGTCTGCGGAAAAAAGGCCAGCCCCAGCAGGGGATATATGCCGAGGCTGGCTACGAACAGGAGTGACAGACCTCCTACTGTAAGGGCCGGCCGCTTTAGCACGCTGCGGACGGAACGCTCATAAAAATCCAGCAGCCGGTTGAAGCCCCGGTTGAACCAGGCATTGAAGCCTGTGGCGTCGTGTTCCGCGGCTCCGCCGGTATGGTGCACACCCTTGAGGTACTTCGAGCAGAACAGCGGGATGACAGTCATGGCCACGAAGTACGAGGCAAATAGCGAGATAGCCACAGCCAGCGCGAGAGCCGAGAACAAAAACCGGCTGACGCCGTAGAGGAAGGTCACGGGGAAGAAGACCACCACCGTGGTCAAGGTAGCGGCCAGTACCGCCATGCTGACTTCGGCGCCTCCCTTTTCGGCTGCAATATCCGGCGCGGAGCCCATTTCCAAGTGCCTGTAGATGTTCTCGAGTGAGATCACGGAATTGTCGATTATGCGCGAGAACGCCAGCGCCAATCCGCCCAAAATCATGGTATTCACGGTACTGCCAAGAAAGTAGAGCACTACAAAGGTTGCCAGAGCGGAAAGCGGAATAGACAGAAACACAGCCACCGTGGCGCGCAGGCTGCCCAAAAAGATCAGGATCATAAGGCTGGTCAGGACGAGCCCGATCAGGCCTTCGTGCAAGAGCGTCTCGATGGCTTGTTTGACAAAGGCCGACTGATCGAAGACCACGGCCGCGGTAAGCTGCCTGGGGATGTCGAAGAGCTTTCCCAACATACTCCGGATGCCATTGACGACCTCGATGGTGTTGGTATCGCCACCCTGCTTCATGATCGGAAGGTAGACGGAGCGCTGCCCATCGACGCGGACGATGTTGTACTGGATCTGGTTGGCATCCTTAGCTTCTCCAACATCCGAGACGGAGACCCAGCGCGCGCCACTCGTCTTAATGGGGACGCTGTTCAGCTCGTCGACCTTGTTCACGAGGCTATTGGAATAAACATAGTAGTCGTACGGCCCCATCTTCACGTCGCCGGCGGGGAGGATCAGGTTGTTCTTGTTGACGGCGTCGACAACGTCCATGACGCTCAACTGACGCGACAAGAGTTTGTACGGGTCCACGTACACCATGACCTGGCGGTACTTGCCGCCAAAAGGAGGCGGAATCTCGGCGCCCTTGACCACCGCGATCTGGTTGCGGATGGTGAATTGCCCGATATCGTGGATTTGAGTCTCGTTCAAACCCTCGCCCTTCAAGGTAACCAGACAAACCGGCAGGCTGGAGGCATCGAACTTGAGCACCACCGGCGGCAAAGTACCCGGCGGGAGGCGCTTCAGGTCGGCCAGGGCGAGGTTGGAAAGTTCGGTTACGTCTGCGTCGGCATTAGTGCCGGGCTGGAAAAAGACTTTGATGATGCTGACACCCAAAAGCGAGCGCGACTCCATGTGGTCGATGCCGCTGGCCAGCGTGAAGAAGCGTTCCAGGGGATCGGTGATATCGGTTTCGATGTCCTCCGGCGGCATGCCCGAGTAAAACGTCGCCACTACCACCTCAGGCAGATTGATGGTGGGAAAGAGATCCACGGGCATGCGCGCAAAACTGGTGGCGCCGATCACCAGGAGGGCCAGGCAGATCACGACGACGAAGTGTGGATTGCGAATGGAGAATCGTGACATGACAACTTTCTCCGGCGGCGCACCTACTGTGAATTGCCGGCCTGATACTGGAGCACTTCCACCTCCTGCGGCTTCACATGCATGCCGGCCTTCAGAGCGCTCCGGTCGCTGACCACCACGCGGTCGCCTTCATTGAGGCCGCTCAGGACCTCGGCGTCGGTCGCGGTCTCGAGACCGAGCGTTATTTTCCGTTCCCGCAAATCGCTGTTGGGATCGACCAGAAAAATTGTGGCTTCACCGCTTCCCTGGCTCACCGCCTGAAGCGGCACCACCAGGGCCGAGTTCTTTCGCTCCAGCGTCAGGGTCGCCTCGGCATAGAGCCCCGGCATCAGGGAGTGAGACGGATTGGGCACATCCACCTCGGTATGCATGGTGCGGGTATCGGCGGTGACGTCCACGGAGAAGCGCGCGACTTTGCCCGGGACAACCTTGCCCAAGGAGGTGACGCTCACTTGGACAGGATCGCCGATGTGAATGTACTTTACATACGATTCCGGCACGGGAATCACCAGGCGGAATAAGTCGTCTTGGGAGAGCCGAACCAAGGGCAGGACCTGGGTGCTGGAGCTGGTGCCGGCCTGCATCAGGGTTCCCAGGTTGGCGTAGCGTTCGGTCACCACGCCCGCGAAGGGAGCGGTAATTCTGGCGTAGTTGAACAGCACTTTGTCGCGCTCCAGTTTTGCCTTGGCCTCATCCAACTGACTCTTGGCTGTTTCGTAGGCCGACTTGCCGGCCTCCACCTGGGCTTCCAGCGCCAAGTCCTTGCCTTGGGCGTCATCGATCTCCTGTTGCGCCACCAGGCCGGGGCGCGTCTCGGCAACGCCGCTCAGACGGTCGGCTTGCAGATGAACGACACGGTGCTGCGCTTCCAGCCGATCTAACTCATGTTGCGCGTGCGTCACCCGCTCGGCGGCACTGGCGATGGCAGCGGTGTCCTGTTGCAACTGTATCTCCAATTCCGGAATTTCGAGAACCGCCATCAATTGGTCTTTTTGTACTCGGGAGCCATAGTCAACCAGCAGGTCCTTCACATAGCCCGACTCCTTGGCATAGACATCGATCTCCTGGAAGGGTACTAGCTCCGAAGAAACAATAAGCTGTCTCATCATGGGCTTTCGCGCGACTGGTGTGACACCGACAGTTGTAACCGCTTCCTGGTCGTCACCGACGCTGGCGCCGACGACCTGGGATCTGGAGCATGCGCCGAGACACACTAACAGCATCAGGAGCGCAAGTAAGCCCAACAGGGCGCTGATTCTCATACGCATAAATCTCTTTTGACTCCTTGATCGAGCGTGGCTGTCAGCATATCCACGGAGAAGTCCTTTCTTTCGGTCAACTGGAATAGTTCCCGGTCGTCGCGCAACACCTGCTCGGCAAGGCCGGGCAATTCGCGCGCGGCGCCGATTGGAATCATGTGCACTCCATGCAGATCGCCTTGGAGGAGGTCCCCGGTAGAGATCCGCAAACCTCCAATCTCCACGGGCTCGCCGAATTCCATGACGTGCGCGTACGCGTGTGAAACCGAGATGCTGCCGGCGAACACCTGGAATCCGAGCGCCTCGATCCCGGGCACATCACGCACGGCTCCGTTGGTTACACATGCAACGCAGCCCAAGGCGCGTGAGATACGCGCGTAAGCTTCTCCAAGCAGCGCGCCAACTCCGGGCGGATCGTCGGCGTCCTGGATCACCAGGATTCGCGGGCCAGCAACACTGGCCAGGTACCTCCACAAGTCGGGATGTTCGTAATAGCAACGCCCCTTGATCGGCATCATGGATGATCGCATCCGGGCTGTGACAGCGTATCCGATCACAGGCGGCAGATGGGGAAATCTGCACGTAACCGCTCCGCTGATGAAGCCCTCGTTCCGCGGGCGAATGTTCAACCGCTCGATGGCGTTGGACATGGTACAGGTGTCGAACTGCCTCAGCCTTTCGAGCTGCTCGTAAGAGAGATCACCGCTTGGCATCTACGAATCGATTCTAAGGAATGGCACCCAGCAGGGAGAATACCCGATGTGGGGTATTTTTCCGAGAAGCTGGCCGTAGATGCGTCCAGTGGTAAAGCGGGTTGCGGAGCGCGTGGGGCACGGTGTGCGCCCATGCCAGAAACTTCATAAGGGGGAGCATCGCCAGTACAGCAGGAAGAGGCCGCCGCCGCAACCACCATTCCCTTCGATACTTTCGCCAACCAGAAGGAACTGGCGGAACTGGCAGCAGCGTGGCCGGCGGAGCGCCTGGCGGCCATCTGGAACAGCCTGCCGGGCGAGCCGCGACTTCGCCAAGATCATGGAGATCCTTGAGAAGCACGGCGCGACGTTCGTCTCGGTCACGCAGCGGTTCAACACCACATCGCGGGCGGCTTGCCGTACTGGCCTGTTTCCGCAAAACTACCCTATTTGCCGGATTTTCGCCGCACCACTTCTGGCCGTAATCTGAGACTGAAGTTGCAGCACCGGAAAGGGGGCCATCATGCCTAGCGAATCCCAGGCTGCCGCGCCGCAGAAACGGGTTGAACGGGCGGGGGCCACAAAGCACGAAATCGACTGTGTATTCCTCACGTGTTTCGATTCCGACTTCTATTTCCTTGCCAATGTCTTTCCGTGCTCGGAGATCCGGATGCATCGGGCCGAGACATTAGAGCAGGCGGATTTCCTGCTGATCGTGACGGGCGGCACTGTGCTGCTCACGGACGTTTCATTCCTGGACGGCTTCTGGGGCGACGCGGTCGATATGCTCGCCCAGTTTCACCCGTTGGTGGCTTTCCTGGTGATTGCCGATGGGGTGGACCGGCAGTTTGTCTCGGAAGCGCCCCGTCGCGGCGCGTGCGGAGTTCTCTGGAAGCCGCTGGATTGGAGTCAGGTGCGCCGCTTCATCCGGTTGTTGCACGAGGCCACCGAAGAGCGCGCCATCTGGCAGCGCCAGCGCCTGCGCAGCGATAGGATAGAAGAAGCGGTTTCGCCTGGCGTGACGCTGACATGAGCGGTCCCGGAAACAAATCCCCGCTGCGCCGAAATAAAGCCCCGGTCATGAGCAGCCGGCTGGTATTGGTGGTGGGTTTCGGCGGGCTGCTTCTTCTGGTGGTGTTCGCGGGATTCGATGGACTTCAGGCTCTACAGCAGATTCAGGCGTCGGACAACAACATTCGCGAAGACTTCTTGCTACGCACACGGTTGCTGGAACGGATTCGCGCGGATGTTTATGTTTCGGGGACATACGTAAGGGACTATCTGCTCGAGCCGGAAAGCGGCAAGGCCGAAGGCCACCGGTATAGTCTTCGCGAAACCCGCGGCGACATGGACGCAGCACTGCGGCAATACCGGGCGCTGTTGAATACCCAGGAAGCCCAGCCGTTCCAGGTGCTCACGCGGGAATTGACCGCATACTGGACGGTGCTGGAGCCGGTATTACAATGGACCGCCAGCCAGCGGCAACGCGGCGGTTATGCTTTCCTGCGCGACGAAGTTTTCCCGCGCCGCATGGCCATGTTGGGGATCGCCGACCAGATAGGCGCTATCAACGAGTCCCAGTTGAATAGCGGCAAGGCGAGGGTCGAGGAACTCTTTGCCCGGTTCCGGCGCCGCGTGACGATAGCCATCGGATTGACCATTATCCTGGGCCTCCTTCTGGCCGGTTTCAGCATGCGTAAGATTTTGGTTCTGGAGGCCGAGACGGCACAGCACTACAAAGAGATTTCGAACGCCAGAGCGGAGTTGAAACAGCTATCGGCGCGCTTGGTGGAAGCCCAGGAAAACGAGCGCCGGTCTATTTCCCGCGAACTGCACGACGAAGTGGGTCAGGCACTAACCGGAGTGCTGGTGGAGATGGCCAACCTTTCCACGCTGATTCGCGCCAAGGACACGGACGCCGTGGCCACCAAGGCGGACGGTATCAAGAAGCTGGTGGAAAACGCGATCGGCGTGGTTCGCAGCATGGCGCTATTGTTGCGGCCGTCGATGCTGGACGATCTCGGCCTGGTGCCTGCCCTGCAATGGCAGGCGCGTGAAGTTTCCAAGCGCAATGACGTCCGGGTGAAGGTGGCGGCCGAACAGGTTTCCGAAGAGCTACCCGAAGAGCACAGGACCTGCGTGTACCGGATCGTCCAGGAAGCCCTGCACAACTGCGTGCAACACTCGAGGGCTTCGAACGTGAGAGTCACGGTTCGTCAGGAGCGAGGCCGCCTGCTGCTCTCCGTCCAGGACGACGGGAAAGGATTCGACACCCAGCAGGAGCGCGGAATGGGGCTGCTGGGCATCCAGGAAAGAGTCAGCCACCTAGGCGGCAGCTTCGCGGTGGATTCCGAGCCCGGGCAGGGCGCCGTACTGCGCATCATGCTCCCTTTGCCGGAGCCGGGGAAAGCACGGGAGATCGCATGAAACCGATTCGAATTCTACTGGCCGACGACCATACGGTTGTGCGGAAAGGCCTGCGGCTGTTGCTCGAAAGCCATGCTGGTTTCAAGGTCGTGGCGGACGCCGCCAACGGGCGCGAAGCCGTGGCGCTGGCCGAAGAACATACACCCGACGTAGTGGTGATGGATGTGGCGATGCCTATCCTGAACGGCATCGAGGCCGCCACGCAGATTTCCGCCAAGCTGCCGCAGATCGCCATCGTGTTTCTCAGCATGCATTCCGACGAGGGCTACGTGCTGAAGGCGCTGAAGGCCGGCGCACGGTCCTACCTGCTGAAAGACTCCGCTGAAAACGACTTGATCGGCGCGGTCGAGGCCGTCAGCGAGGGCGAGGCATTCTTCAGCCCCGCGATCAGTAAGATGCTGGTCGAGGATTATGTGCGGCAGATGAAGGAGCGCGCGGTCGAAGACAGCTACGATCTGCTAACCACGCGGGAACGCGAGATTCTGCAGTTGCTGGCCGAAGGAAAGTGCAACAAAGATTTGGCCAACATCCTCGATTTGAGCCTGCACACGGTAGAGACTCACCGCAGAAACATCTTACAGAAGCTGAACTTGCACAGCGGTGCTGAATTGATCCTCTACGCCATCCGCAAAGCTGTAATCAGCTAATCCACCGGTTCCCAGGAGTGGTCGGGGTCGAAGCGGGTTATCGGCAGCAGCGGCTTGCCGGGAACCGGCGCAATATCCTTTTGATAGACTGCACCGTTCTGGTTCACGATGAACGTGTGAATCCCGGTTACTCCATATTCGGCCGGCCACGCCACCAGGCCGAACCCGCCAATCAGCTTGCTTTTCACGAAGTAATTGTGCGCTCCCCCAGGCGCACTGGAGCCTTGCCCCTCGAGAACCCGGAAATAATATCCGTGGTAGGGTTTGGCGCCCCCCTTGCGAGCGCCGTCCCAGGCGGCCCGGGCAAAGCCCTCGGGAACCAACGGGTCGCTCGCGCCTTCCCAATACAGGCCGTCATGCCGGTCAGGCGTACTCATGAGACGCGGCGCATACTCGAGCATGCCGTCCTTGTTGCGATCCTCGGAAGCGAACTTTCGCTGCGCTTCCACGTACCCGTAGCAGATTTCGATGGCGTCGAGCTCGTCGGTGCCGATGCGCCGCGCGCGCATCTCGACCGGCGTCTCCGAGGCGTCGAAGCTCCATTTGCCATTGGCGCGGACCATGGGTACCGGGAACGGCCAGTCCTCGTCGCCAATCGCGAGGATCGCGCGATTCGGATTCATGGGGGGAATTTCGAGCCGGTGCCTGGCGCGCGCGAGCCGTGCGAACTCGGTCTGTTCGGCGCGGTCCTGCGCGGCGTCGCCCGAGGTAAGAACGTCTTTCCCCCGGGGACCGAAAATGGCCGACAACCGCGCGGAGTCGTGGTTGTCGGCGGCGTCGATTACGGCCTGTGCCGCAGCCTCGGCGGAATCGAAGCGCTCCTGCGCGATGGAAGGCGAGGCGCATGCCAACGCCAGCGCCGCATAAATGGTACAGAGTCTGCCAGTCATTGCTCTACCGCCTCCCTCCTCCGCCGCGCATCCCTCCGCCGCCACGCATCCCTCCACCACCGCCGAATCCGCCACCACCGAATCCGCCGAACGTGCGCCCCGCTCCCATGCTGGAGAAGCCGTGGTCGCTTTGCATGCGCGTCATCCCGCCGTCGTGATAACCGCCGAAGACACTGTGATTGCCCGTCCAGCCGCGCTGCTCAAAACCCGGATTTCCGAAGCGTTGCTGAGACGGGCGCTCCCCGCGATTCAAGCTCTGGGCCCCAGCGCGACCGAACGCGCCATTAGCCGCAAACCGGCCGGCCACCTCGCGATTGGCATACGGCACGCCAAGCCGGTGTTCCGAATTATGCGTCCAGACTGAAGTGCCCAGCGCTCCTCCGGCTTCGTGGAAATGTTGGAAACCGTAACGATGAAAGAAAGAATGGTTGGTAATGATATTCCCGCCGAACCAGTTGGGGGCCCATCCCCAGCCGCCCCAGCCCCAGCCGCCCCAGCCGCCAAAATAGAGACCGAGATCGATGCCGGGGTACCACCCCAAGCCCATATCGATGCCAGGATAAAACAGCGGCGGGTAGTCGCCCCAGTCCGGTGGTCCCCACATGTATGCGGGATTGTAATTCGGCACGTACCAGACATCCGGGTTTGCCGGCTCGATGTCGATCACGGTTTGCCCGCCCTGGTTCTGCGTGGTGACGGTCTCCTGCGGTGTCGAATGGAGTGTCCCTTTCGCCTCGGCTGCGGCCCGCATGCGTTGCACCGCCTGCATCACGTCCGCTTGCTGGGCGAGAAAGGCGTTGCCAAGCTGCGTGGTCCAGCCGATGTTCTGGGTCAACCGGGCGAGCACGTCGGGGAAAGCGACCAGCCCTTGGACGCTGGGATCCCAGTTCTCCTTTTTCGCCCTGTCCATGAGCTTCGAGGGCTTCCAGCTCGGATGGTCCCGTACCCATTGTTCGGCTTCGGCGATCTCCATCGGGTAGGTGGAAGCGGCCAACACCTCGCCCAACAGGGGATCGGGATATAAGGCGATTGGCGCCACCATATCGTCAAGCTGCTGCGGCGACATCGGCGCCCCAGTGCCCGCAGGAGGGGTGTTCTGCGGAGGGTGCCCGGCAGCCGCCGCAGGCAGAAGGAAGAAAGCGGCGAAGACCGCCGCGACGTAACAACTAAGTCTGGCTGGCATTTCACTTGTGTCAGATGGCATAAATCAGGCCAGAGCCTCGAAGCGGCCGTTGGGCCGGCTGGGCCAGCGAGTCCTCCAGTGGGTGTAGGCAAAATCCAGCATCGCCAGCACTTGTTCCCGCTGAAACGGGCGCGTGAGCACGTCAAACCCTCCGCGCCGAATCAGTTCGTCCCACAAATAGGGGTCTGATACGTCTGAGAGCAGGATGAGACAGGGAGTGTTGCTGGCGCTCACCAGTTGTGGAATGCCCTTTTGCCATTCCACGCCAGGAAGATCGTGATCGCACAGAACCACGGGAGCATCAACCTGCCTGGCCAGTTTGACCATGTCGGACCAGTTGGCAGCTTGAATCGGCATCCACCGCGTGCCCTGCAGTAGCGCCTGCAAAACGAGGCAATCGTCGTCGCGGTTTGAGCCCAAGGGAACCGGGATCGCCGGGGAAGTCCGGCGCGCGTTTTGGAATCGCTCTCTCACGGCGGAAACGACATTTCTCATTTCTTTGCCCCGCGGCCGGCGTGCGCCATTTCAGAAGAGCGGGACCACCCGCCGGTTTGCCGAGGTTGGCTACGGAAGTCCGCGCGACGGATGGCCCGCTCTGTGTTGGGCACTACTTGAACTCTATCCCAATGGCGGGCCCGATCCCATACTTCAGATCGGGTATTGTGGCTACATCTGAACAGTACGGGCCGGGTTCGAAGGGCGGCAGCAACGCACCGCTAAACTGCTCTTTTGAAAAAGTGAGCGATCTTGTGGCCGGCATCCTCGGTGTAGTAGACGGTCACCTTCGCGGACTTTTCGGCGCCCTCGGCGATGTCCGTTCCGGCATCCTTGGCGGCGCTGTCGGTCAGACGATAGGTCTCCTCGGTACCGTCGGCGGTTTTCACGGCGAGCGTCTTGGCGCCGCGATCGATGTGCGTGACCGTGGCTTCCGTGACCTTGAGTCCGTCCTTTCCGATATTGTCGATCTCACCGGCAGTCTCTTCGGTTCCTTTTGCGGTGTAGTGAACGGCGACCTCGCTGCCCTCTTTCAATCCATGAAATGCATCCCTGGTGCCCGCGGCACTACCTTGTGCGCCGTGGACAGTGGTTCGCTTCAAGAAGTGAAAGGTATGTTCGGTTCCGTCAGCCAGCTTCACGACGACGGTCTTGGCGGCGGAGTCCAGCCTTAAGACCACACCCACCAGGATGCCGTGGCGTTGCTCGACCGCGAGGGCCGCCCAGCACAGGGCCATCAGCATCATGATCACAGAGAAACGTTTAAGCATAGTTACCCCCTTTAACCAAATCATCATGTTCTCGGCACGCGTTCGGCGCGCACGACAAACCTTTTCGGTGCCGATCCAACGTAGTCGAACGGAAAGCACGTGACCAGTGTCAAAATGTCGCGTCCGGTCGGGTACAGTACCTGGATGTCCTCCGGCGGGACCACATTCGTGGACACTACACGGTAGCGATAAGTTCTCTGAAGAGTACTCAGGGAGATCGTGTCATCCCGCTGGATAGAGCGCAGCGGCCGGAAGAACGTGTCTCTGTGCCCGGCAATCGCAACATTTCCCGACTCCCCTGGCAGCGCGGTTCCGGGTATGTGGCCAACCGCCCGCTTAAGGTCGCTGTTTTCCACACCTTCGACGACCATAACCGAAACACCGAGGCGCGGGATTTCGAGTTGGCCGAAGACGCCATCGCGGCGAGGTGTAACCGCAGCGGCCATGGAATCCAAAGGCGCTGGTTTGCCGGCCGCTCTCACGCGAACCTCGCGGGCGAAATCCCGCATTTCCCTGGCTTCATAAAGCTTCGCATCCAGAAACACCGCCAGGCAGTATCCCAAAGCCAGCACACCGGCCACGGTCAATGCATACTGCGCCACTCTTATCATTGGTCTGGCTGAAGCGAGGCGAAGGAGCGATCTCATCAGAGCTTCTCCTGGGAATTCGCAGGCTGACCCTGGCGCTGCGGCGAGGCAATGTAGCCGGCTCTGGTCCGCACCAGAAGTTTTTCCCCATGCGGTCCCGTGGCAGTCACGTCAATGGTCCGATAGGAGTTATCAAGCTGCTGGTTGGATGGGACGTAAGCGATGGTGTACTGGTTGCGGATGTCCCTGGCGATCCGCTCGCAGATGGGCACAACCTGGCTGGTCTCTTCGGGCAGGAACGCTTCGCCTCCGGAGGCATGCGCGATCCTTCTAAGAGCTCCCGGATTGCTGTCCGGGTCGTATTCGTCGAACAAGCCGACTGTATAGACGATCGCGTCGGAACGCGCAACGGTATCCAGAACCTGGCGCAGCGTGTGACGACTGGCGTTGTCGCCGCCATCGCTGATCACAATCAGCACTTTCTTGTCGGGCGTGGCCTTCTTCAAGTGCGCGAGTCCAACGTCGATGGCATCGTACAGGGCCGTCTTGCCGTTCGCCGGAACGCCATTCAGCGCCCGTTCGAGCTCCCGAGCGCTGGCCGAAAAAAGCTGAGTATCGGGCAGACCGAAAGATACGCGTTCGTTGAAGTTCACGACGAACATTTCATCCCGCGGGTCGCTGGATCGCGCGAAAGCCAGCGCCGCGGCAGTCACATCTTTCCTCTTCGGTTCCATGCTCCCGCTGTTATCGACGATCAGCCCAACCGCGACGGGCACATCTTCGTGCTGAAAGACCCGGATAGCCTGGGGAGCGCGATTCTCAAACACGTGGAAGCTCTCCTTTTGCAGTCCGGAGACAAACCCGCCTTTCCTATCGCGAACGGTCACATGCAGGTCAACCAGATCCACATCCACCGATATGGTAGGGCTTCCCGGCTGAGCCATAATTTGGCCGGGAAGGCATGGCCGCGCGATCAAAAGAAGCAGCGGGAGGGAACACAGTATGAGGGCGGTGCACCCTCCCGCTCGAAGCGCTTTCCGCATTGAGCATGCACCGGTGCCGCTTCCTGTATTTTCTCTAATTCCATTTGGCGCTGGTGAGCCGGAGCAAACCGGCGGTCCCCAGCGACAGCAACCCGATCAGACCCACCAGAGGCAAAGGGCTGGCGGTCTTGGGCAACTTATTGGGCAAGCTGGCGGCTTGCTGAGTTGGCGGAGGAGTGAAAACCTCGGCGATCTCGACTTCCTCCTGGGTCGGCTGCTGGGCCTTCAGGGGCGCCTGCTTCATGGCCATCACCTGGGGTTCCTGCATGGTTTTCGTGGGCTTCGTAGTATTCGCGGCCAACTCATTGGGCATGGATGCCACCGGCCGATTGTTGGCTTTAGCCAACTCCAGCGCCTTGACCTTGGGATATACAAACTCGTGCCCGTAATTGTCGCCGGGATAGAACCATGCCTGCACCGCTTCAGGAGATCCCGCCGCGCGCTCCTCAAAGGTGATGATAGGCTTACCGCTGAGTTTCAAACGGTAGTCCGGAATGGCGAGGAAAGTGCCATACAGGTGATTCTCGTCCTTGTTGAAGACCTCGACGATGTCCCGGTCCACCAGTGAGTCCATGATCTTGAATACATACGTTCCCGGACTCAGGACCTGCCCGGGGATCTCCACGGGCCGGTTAAATGTGAAAATCGTTTTTTGGTTGATCTCGTCCGCTTTGGCCTGCGGCAGCATCATGCCTAGCACGCCAACGCAGGCGAGTGTGATCATTCTAACGTTGTTCATTTCGAGTTCTCCCGCTCCGAGAGCGATTCAGCCTGTCTACCCTTGGCCCCTCCCCCTCGTTGCTCCAGTTTTGTCAAGGCCGCCCGACTACGCGATCCAGCACGCAGCGGCCGGCCCGCTCCGGTAAGGCTTCTATTTAAACGCTAGCCGATTCGTGGGCCTGTTTCCATACTTCACATCGGGTATAGTGGCTGCATCTGAGCAGTATGGGCCCGGGCATCGCCGTCGTGGCCGCTGTTCTTCTTGCTTGCTCATCCGCTAGAGCCGGGAAGTTACGATGAGAAGCGGCGGACTGGGCAGACATCCTACCTGCTCCAGCATTTCCCTCCACGTACCCGGCTGCAAATCGCGCTCACAAATGACGACTGGAATCTGCTGTTGCCGCAGAACGCTCACCGCCGAAATACGTCTGAGACTTTCGTTCAGCTCCCATCGGGAGCCTGAGTGTACCCCCGACTCGGAATAATGGATGATTTGCTTCAGGGAGATATGGTCGTCGGGAATAGGGCTGACGGACAGAACTGTCACATTCCCGGTTAGGTTGGCCTCGGTTTTGGGCGGCTTCCTCATGACACTGGATCGCACGGGTAGGATTGAAACCGAGCCTGACAACCGCGACGCGGCGGTCGGACATAATTAAAGGGAAGTACCGGCCCCACCGGCGTACCTGTGCTGCGACGCATAACTTCTCGATCTTCGCCAAGTCTTAAGCCAGTCACATTGGGAATCCAGTTGCGAGACGAGCCTGACCACTCGCTCCGGCTCTCCTAGATCACTCCACCCTACAGAGCCGGTGTCCAGAACCGCAAGTTTTGCAGGACTCTCCGCGAGGATGTCCCGTGAAAAGTCAACGGGCGCCAATGTTTCGTACAGCCGCTCGAAATCGAGGTGACCAGAAGTGGTTTCATGGCGCCGAAAACTGTCATATAGTTGCGGAACTCCCGTCCGAATCATGTCGAGGAAAATGCGCAGACTACCTACCATCACAAACGTATTCCATAGCCAGCCAAGATTGAGCAGAACCTTAGCCACGGGGAGTGATGGCTTCTCCCAAAAGCGCATGACACGGAAGATTCCGCTTCGATTTGCAGTCTCGCTGAGTGGCCCTGGTTCAATCCAGCCGTAGCCGACTTCCGGATGCGTGGGCGACGCGCCCAGAAGGATCGCACGTTGCGTTCGCCATTCCGAAGCCTCGAAGGCACGGCGAACGCCATCCAAAAAGCCCCCTTCGTCGCTGTAGTGGTGGTCGGACGGCAAGAAGACCACGGAAGCTCCCGGATCAAGGTGATTCAGGTGCAATAGGCTCAGCAAGATGGCCGGCGCAGTGCCCCTGTTGTCCGGCTGAATCAAGACCTGCCGTGGTCTGACGTCGGCCAGTTCATCCGCGTAATAGCGTTCGTGGGATCGCGTAACGACAAATAATGTCCGTTCCGGGTCGAAACTACGAGCGGCACGCCGCCTGGTGGCTCCCAACGGCGTCCGTCCGCCCAAAAAGGGACAAAACTGCTTCGGTCGTTCGTCGGCTGACACACATTGCGTGAGGGACCGTAAGCGCTTTCCATCGCCGCCCGCAAGAATCACACAATAACGATGTTGGCCATTGGAGTATCGGCTCATGATCTGTCTCGTGGCTCAGGGGCCGCGTGAGACTTATGCGGCGTTCAAGAGACGCCCATGGGCGTAACGCCCGCTGTCGGCACACTCACTTCGATCCGCAATCTCCTGGCACTTCAAACAGAATTGCGCCCAGGGAAGGGCGCGGAGCCGCTTGGGCCCGATCTCCTCTTCGCAGTTCGCGCAGATGCCGTATTCGCCTTTGTCCAGCCTGCGCAGGGCTTCTTCAATCTGGCGCAGGCGGCGCACCGAACGGTCAAGGCTTCTAATGGCGAGGTCCCTTGCCTCGGCAGCTTGCACCTGGTCCATTTCGTCCGCCGCCTGCTCAATGCACGCTTCATCTCGTAAGCCAAGGCTCTTTGCGATCTCCTGGCGCGCGCCTTGCAGTTGCCGCATGATCTGGAACGTATCGAACTCCGGTGTCATGATGTTTCCCCTCCGCGTGTTTGGGCTTGCGAAATGAGCAGTTCAACGTCAGCCCTGATAAACACTCTACTGCGCAAGCGGTGGCTTGCGTACTCTGAAAACTCCTAGTCTTGATTCCTCGGGTGCTGGCGGCCGGCCGCACCGGACCTGGATGTCGGCAGGGATGCATCGGGCACATAATAGGCATAGATGAACCTGCCCCGTGAAAGCCCGGTGCGACATGGAATTCGGCGCGTTCTATCGATCGGTCTCGGGGTGGTTCTCGCTCTTTTGCTCGCGCTCGGTGTTTATGCGGCGCGATCGCTTTCCAGCGTCAGCCGCGCGGGCATGTCGACGACTCGCGAGTACTTCCAGCAAAGTGAACGCCTGGAACGTGTTCACCTGCTGCTCTCCTCCGCCGCTGGCGCCGTTCGCGACTACCTGTTGGATTCGGATTCCCTGGCATTGCCGGGGCACCGCGAACAGGCGAGGCGTTCATGGGCGCAGGCCATCCAGGCCATCGGAGATTACATGGCCGTGGCAAGCTTGGAACGACGGCCTTTGACGGATCGGCTGGATGCCCAGATCCTGGGTTATTGGGCAGTTGCCAGCCGGAGTCTCGAGATGACAGGACGCCAACGATCCGAAGCCGGGGCCAACCTATTAATCGGGCAACTTGTGCCGTTGCGCGAGCAGTTTCTCGCAACGATCAGTGAGATCGGCACCCACGATCGAGCCGATCTGAGATCGGCGGCAGCCAGCACCGCGCGGTTCGTTCAAGACGCCGAGAGGCGGCTATGGGTTGCGATCGCGCTAACCGTGCTCCTTTCTCTGCTGGTCGCCGGCACAACTGTCCTCTACCTGGCACGCCTGGAAAACGCAGCCTTGGCGCAGTACCGGGCCTCCGTGAAGGCGGGTATCGAACTCGAGAGATTGTCCCGCCGCCTCCTGACCCTGCAAGAAGACGAACGCCGCCGGATCGCGAGGGAATTGCACGATGATTACGGACAACGAATGGCAAGCCTGCTTTTTGAGCTGGCCGCCGCTGCGGAACGCGCGGATGAGACGCCGGATCTTAGGCGCGCCATTCAAAACGCGGGGGAACACCTCGGGAATGTCGCGAAAGACTTGCAACAACTATCGCGCAGCCTCCACTCGGCGGTGCTGGACAAGATTGGACTGGAAGCTGCCATCCGGTCCGATTGCAGCTCGCTCCGGCAAAGAATCGCATGGGAGGTCGATTTCGAGTCGGTGGGTGTGCCAAAACGGTTGCCGGAGCCGCTGAGCCTGGCGGCCTATCGGGTGTTTCAGGAGGCCTTGCAGAATGCCTTAAAACATTCACAGACGAGTCGGTTGAGTGTTTCTTTGTCTGTTGAAGGTCCGGACCTGGTGCTTCGGCTCAAGGACTATGGGCTGGGGTTTGACACGGAATCGGGTGATCGGGCTGACGGTCTAGGGCTTCTCAGCATGCGCGAACGCCTGCGCATGGTTGGCGGAGCCTTGGCGATCCATTCGGAAGTCGGGAAGGGAACGCAACTGGAGGCCCGGCTTCCGATGGTGAGCGTAACCGATTGACGCTATGAGTTTTCCCAGGTGACACGCGGTCTTCGATGGCGCTCAATCGGAATAGAGGCACTAACCAACCGAGGTGACGCATGAAGCGTTCGAGGGTTTTGATCGCCGACGACCACAGCATGGTGATCGACGGACTCCGCGCCCTCCTGGAGCCCGAGTACGAAGTGGTTGGGGCTGTTAACGACGGGCGGGCCGTACTGCCCGAGGTTCGAAGACTGCAGCCCGACGTGGTGGTAATCGATATCTCGATGCCCTTGTTGAATGGCCTGGATTGCGCTCGCCAGCTTCGCGACGCGGGGTGTACGGCCAAGATCCTGATTCTGACCATGCACCCGGACGCCACCCTGGCACAGGAAGCTCTGGCCGCGGGAGCCTCGGGGTACGTCCTGAAGAGTTCGCCGGGCTCCGAGTTGAAAGGAGCACTGGGGGACGTTCTGCGGGGTCGAATCTATCTCTCCGCCGCGGTAACGCGCGATATGGACGAAGTAATGGGCCGGATGACGTCGATTCATGAAGATGTTTGGGCGCGCCTCACACCACGTCAACGCGAAGTCCTGCAACTGCTTGCCGAGGGCAAGTCGCACAAGGAAGTGGCGAATGTCCTGAACATCTCCGTGAAGACGGCTGAATATCACAAGTACGCGATTCTGGACAAGCTCGGACTAAAGACCAACGCCGAACTCGTTCAGTATGCCATTCGTCATGGGATCATCGCAGTGTAGCCAGTTAGCCGCTGCGTTTGGGAGAACTCCCAGTGTTGAACGGGGCCGATCGGTGGTGCAATGAGGTTGCAGTGATCATGAGCCAGACCTTGGGGAATAATCCTGACCATTCAAACGGGGCTGGGCGCGGCCAACCTCGACTCAAGCTTTTGCTGGCCGACGACAATCCCGCGTTTCTACTGGAGTTCCAGCGTGTTCTGGACAAAGAATTCGAGATCGTCAGTACCGTTGCGGACGGCCGCGCGCTCTTGGAGCAATATGATCGTCTGCGCCCTGAAGTCGTCGTGACGGACATCTCGATGCCGCTCATGGATGGCTTCGAAGCCGTGGCGAAACTGCGCCACCGGGGAAAGCCAAAGGTCGTATTTCTCACGGTGCATGAGGAACCGGCATTCGTGGAGGAAGCGAAGGCATTGGGCGTGATGGGATATGTTCTGAAACGGTCCCATCCTTCCGTGCTCGTCGACGCCATTCGCTCCGCGCACGAAGGGCGCTTCTTTCTGTGCCCGGAACTCTGCGAGTGATAGCGCCCCAGCCTGGGAGAACCGACGAAAGGAGTATTGGAAAAATGACGAGAGCTACAGATGTGGCTGTTCTGGTCACGGTCGTATTCGGGTTTTCTCTCAATGCGCAGAGCCGGCCCCAACTTACTCCGCCGACCCTCGCCCAGTTCAGCGCATCCATCGAGGATCTCGCGCGAGCATCCGGCCCCGCTGTCGTTCAGATCTCAGTACAGGGGCGAGCCCCGATAGAGGAGGGCGGTGTGCAAGGAGCCGGTTTCACCGCCGAACAGCGGACGACGGGGTCGGGCGTGATCGTGGACCCGGATGGCTACATCGTAGAAGCCTCCGGGTTGGAACCCGGCGACATTGTCCTCGCTGTAGACGGCAAACCCATCGATCAATCGCGCCAACTGATGGCAGAGGTTTTTCAGCATGTCTTCGGAGAGGAGATCACGCTCGACGTCCAAAGGGGCAAAGAGCGTCTTCAGAAGACAGTTGCCGTTCTTGCCGGGCCGAGATCGCCGGAGGATCTGGAGGAACTCGCGAGCCGGGATGCTCATCTGATACGCCGTCTCGGCGTCCTGGCGCTCACCCTGGACGAAAGGGTGACTCCCATCCTACCGGACATGCGGCGCCTTTCTGGCGTGGTGGTGGCGGCGATTCCCGCCGAGTTCGCGGGGTTGAACCCTGGCCTGATTGCCGGCGACGCGATTTACGAATTGAACGGGTCCCGCATCGGCACCCTCGAGGAATTGCGCACTACGCTGGATGCCAAGAAGACCGGAGATCCCATTGCATTGCTGATCGAGCGTTCGGGACAGTTGGTGTACGTTTCGTTCGAACTGGAATGACTATCCGGCGCCGGGACTAACAGCGGCGGCGGCTTCAGTTCGACAAACCGCGGTTCGGTGGCGCGAACCCAAAGTGGTCGGGACGGCCGGGAGTTCTCCCAGTAGTTCAAGATAGGGGAACGCACTATCTTGAATTAGAAGGAGAAATCAAATGAGCTCGCTAAAGCGGCTGAAGGCAGTAGGATGGTTCTTCCCTGTTGCGCTGTTACTTGGCCCTGCTTGGGGCTCAGTACCTCCGCAACCCGGAACGATTAATTACGTCGAAGGGCAAGCCTCGGTCGGCGTACAAGCCCTCGGCGAGAAATCCGTGGGAACCGCCGAGTTGGCGGCGGGCCAATCGCTTTCGACCGAGGCCGGCAGGGTCGAGGTCCTGCTTACGCCGGGCATCTTTTTCAGAGTTGACAATCATAGCTCTGTGCGGATGATTTCCCCCGGTTTGGCGGATACCGTATTGGCGCTGCAGAAGGGTCGCGCCATGGTTGAGGTCGCGGACATTCGTCCCGAAAACAACGTTCGCGTCACGGAAGGCGGCGCCAGCGCCCAGTTGCTCAAGGCGGGCCTGTACGATTTCGACGCGGACCGAGGCGTGATCCGTGTGTTCGACGGCGAAGCTTCTGTCCAGACCATGGGCCGGCTAATTGAGGTGAAGAGTGGACGGCAAGTGATCCTCAATGCTACCGGAAAGCCGAAGGCGCGGAAATTCGATAAGAAGGCTTACGTGGACGATTTCTACCGGTGGGGGAGCTTGCGGTCCTCCTACCTCGCGGAGGCTAATGTCGATGCGGCTCGGACGTACGGGGGCGGGGTCGGTTGGTCGCCTGTTGCCTGGTACGGCAACGGATGGTATTGGGACCCCTGGTTCGATGCCTATACGTTCATTCCGGGCGACGGAATCTTCTACGACCCGTTCGGCTGGGGTTTCTACTCGCCGTGGTTCGCGTTTGACGCTCCCTACTTTGGTTATGGTTTCGGCTATGGTGGCTATGGTGGCTACGGCGGTGTCGGCTACCAGCGTCGCTTCGGGCCGGGATACCGTCCGCTGAATGGCGCTAAAGGCGGTCTCGCCTCAGGCTTTGCCGGGCACGCGCACAGCGTCGGCAGAGGCACTATCGGCGGATTGAGCCGTGGCGGAGGTTTCCGTGGCGGCGGCTTCGGCGGCGGAAGCGTCAGCCGGGGTGGAGGTTTCGGTGGCGGCGGTGGATTCCATGGAGGCGGTGGCGGCGGCGGTTTCCATGGAGGTGGCGGCGGAGGGCACGGCCGTTAATCGATTTGATCGCCAAGGCTCACGGAATGGCGGCCGAAGTGGCCAAGGACACCATCCGTGGCCTTGGGTTATTGGGTCGATCCGGCATGGTTAAATTTTTCTCGCATGGCGATAACCGCGCCTTGCGGCGGCGAGGACGGCTGCCGGTTGAAAAATGCAACTCGCCGGATCAAAGGATTGCGGCTCGGTGTATACTACTCACGAAGCTGGTGGCCAAAATGGAAATTCGTGCTTCCTGTTCACTGGTGAATATGCTCCGACCAAGAAGCGCGGGGCAAATCCTGCTTGCGCTCACGCTCTGTTCTTCATGCGCAATTGACGCTTACGGCTGGTCTTCTGCCTCGTTCTTACATCCATCAATCAGACAGGAAGAAACGACAATGTCATTTGTGGCGTGGGTAGTTCTCGGTCTGGCGGCGGGGTTCATAGGCAGCCAGCTTGTAAACAGGAGCGGGAAAAGCATTATGCCTGACGTCCTGCTGGAAGTTGTCGGCGCCGTTACCGGAGGCTGGTCGTTCTACGCTTTCGGCCCCCTCGGTGTAAACGGCTTCGGGCCGTCCTGGCGCGCCCAGTGGCGCGGTGTCGGCCAAACGTCGCGCCGCCAGCTATCGCGCGTTGCGGCGCTCGGCGCGACGGAGCCAGCGAAACTGAGCGTCGCGGCGCGATCGCCTCAGCAGCCGTTTCCAGATGCGGTCCGGTGATTTCTGGGGTCACCGCGACTGACTGGTCTGGCGCAACCGGCGGTTCCGCGCGGATCGGCGGCCTCCAATAGCGCCGCACCTCGGCACGCGGCGATAGTCATGTTGAAGTACGGTCTGCTGTGGGCGTAAACCGCGCGCAAACTTCACCTTCTCCGTGTGCCTGATGGTAATGTGGCTCGGTATGTTGATGTCGAGGGTTACTGCTGGGGTCCATTCGCGGCGTTTCAGCACACGTGGTTCGTGGACGGCGGGGACCCAACACCGCACTAGACACGACGCTCCATCGGGACGAGCGAACATATCGGTATTGCGGAGTTCCCTTGCGGAGGAACTGCGTTGTGCGAAGAGTTGCCGCGGATGGAGCTATGGTGTCTGTTCTGGAGGGAGACGTGTGGCCACCTGGCGGTCCGCCCATCTGCGCCGGAGTCGACCTGTCCGGATCGTTTCTGGAACCGCTATAAGCATCGCGTAGCGCGGCGCTCACAGCCGACCAGCCAGGGACACAATGCATCGATGCGCTCGATGGCCTGGCTTGCCGTTTCGATCGGAGGCTCCGGCGAGTTTACGTCCGGAACGGGCAACAGGTTATCCTTGCGGAGGCGGCGGTTCCGCGCGGATGGACGCCCGCCGACTCTACCGGCGCGACGGCAGGCATCGAGAGTCATGTTGAAGTAGGGCGATTGGTCGAAATGCATGGCACCTGTGATGAATGGATCAGGGGTGCCGAACAGTCAAGGGGATTTCCACGCCGAGAGGGCGCTTATGATCTGCTGCGCCGGCGGCAGGCCGAATCTCACGCCATACCCGATGCTCGATCCAGATCGAAGCGGTGTAAGCTGGTGACATCCGTGAATTCATGGTGGCAAAACTGGTGGCAATGCCGATAGATTCAGGCGTCATTCCGTGGAATCAGTGGGCACACACCGCGCGTAAGTGTCTGAAGAATGGTCCCAGTGGACGGAGTAGATGCCGCTCCCGTGAATTCGTAATCAGCAGGTCGCCGGTTCAAGCCCGGCGGGTGGCTCCATCCTGCGCCTTTTCGTTCTCAACAGCCCGTTGGAAGTGCGCCGACCGCGCAAGGCAATTTGACATCGCCGGTTTATGGCGGTTTCCGGAATCGCTCACATGCGTACCCTTACGGCGAAGAGCGCATGGTGGGCAAGAATGAACAGGGTGCGACCACCGGGGCCGCCGAAAACGATATCGATGGGACGTTCAGGCACGTCGATCCGCCCGATCTGCTTGCCCGCACGGTCATAAACGAAGATTTGTCCGTTCGCAACGTAGACATTGCCTTGGCCATCGACGGCGACGCTTTCACCGCCGCGGTGCGCAAAGGGCTGCAAATCGCTGAGCGTGCCGTCAGCGTTCACCAACGCTCTGTAGGTGACGTCTTCCGACTCGCTGCCGACATAAATGCGATCGCCGGGAAGGGCACTGATGAAGCCGTAAGTGTCCAGATTGTCGGAGAAACGCCACCCCGCGGTGGAGTCGGCTCCGCCCTGCTGGAACACGCGTCCCGCCGGCAGGAATCGACTGCCGTCCGGCGAGACGTATTCCCTGGCTTTCGGCGTAGACACATCTTCGTTGAACATCTGCGCCAGCGTTTTGTAGGTGAACGTGTCGAAGTCCAGTTGGGTCTTGAATTCGCCGTTGTTCCAGTAGTTGGCCGGCAGAACGGCCCGCGCGCCGGGACGCGGTTGCGTTGGCTGAGGCGCCAGCACGGTGATCCGATCTTTCGGCGATCCGGGATGGAAAGAGTAGACGGTGCCCTCCGGTCCCGCCGAAGAGAGCACCAACAGGTTGCCCGCGTTGTCGAACGCCAGGTTCACCGGGTCCAGCGGGTTATCGCGCTCGATGGTGAGTCCTTCGGCCGGCGACCAGCCATAGATGCGCTGCTCATGGTGATCGACGAAGTAGAGCTTACCGGAAGCATCCACGGCGGCACCGGAGATGGAAAAGAATCCGTCTTCCAGTTTCCGGACTTTCGAGCTTGGCTCCAGCACCGCGGAGGCATCGGCTGGAGCGGGCGCAGGCGGCACAGCGGGAATGTCGAGCACGGCAAATTCCCGTTCGCGCGTCGTCAGATGATGCGTCACATCCTCAATCGAATTCTCGTAGGGGAATTTGCTGACACGCAGGAAGGTGCCGCAGCCGTTTTGGTCGCATGTGGCATATCCGCTTTCGGCATTGACGTGAAGATTGCGGAAGTGAATATCGGAGGAACGATAGAGACGAACCGCGGCAGGAAAAGGTGAGCGCGAGCGCGTGACGCGATAGCCGTGATAATTGGCGATGGTAATGTTCTTCGACCAATCCAATTCCAGCGATAAGGCTTCGGGACTCTCGCCCGCCTCCTCTTCCGTCTGCGGCGCGTTGACATCCCAGTTTTCGACGCGATCGAATTTGATCTCGGTACGAACATGATGTTCATTGGAAAGCTCGTACACATGACCGGGGGTTTTGGTGTCGGAGACATAGAATCCGGCTTGGGCGAAAGTGTCGGGAGTCCAGATGTCAGCGAATGTTCCACCGCCGCCTTGCGTAACCCAGAGACTGGGATATTGCCCGTCCCAGCGCCTGCGCAGATCGGGATCGGCGGTGTGATCGTTGTTATAGGGATTTGTGCCGCTGCCGTGACCTCCCAGGAAGCGCACATCATCGATCAGTGAAGCGGCGCCGGCACACCACAGCACGGCCACTGCGCGAGAATTGATCCCGCCGGTCGAAACTCCGAAGCCGCTCAGGATGTTGGAGCCGCCTGGAGGCGCGGAAATCACCGCCCGAGGCGGCCCCACGCCCTGAAAGCCGGGTGTGCCGTCGGGAAGGTCGAACTGAGTCAGGGTGGGATGCAACCCGATGAGCACCGTGTCCGGTTTCAACGTGAGCGTGCCGCTGACGATATATAGCCCGCTCGGAAAATAGAGCACCCGATGTTGATCGATGGCTTTCTGGATGGCAACGGTGTCGTCGGCCTTACCGTCTCCGATCACACCCAGCGAGCGAACGTTCACCCAATTCCCGGTGGGCGGCAACGCCGGGATCGCCGGAGGCAGCGGGGCGGGAAGCGCGCTCAGAGGCGTGGCGTCGTAAATCATGCCGATGGAGCCGGTCATCCCCTCGCCGGGCAAAATGAGTCCATAGTTGAAATTCCTGATCCGGTACACCGGGCCCTTGCCGGGAACCTTCTTCCCGCTTTCGCGGAACAGCGCAAAAACCGGCACATTTTTCAATACGGCGTTCTCAAAACCGACCTCGTTTAGCGGACACTTCTCACTGCTGATGACCACAACCGAACTGGAGATATTTTCGAAACGGCTGTCCTTGACCCACAACTGGTCGTAGTATTGCGGGTCGATATCGATGGCAGTTGGGACGTCGCGGAACGTGTCCCGAATGAGGGTAATTCCGGCCTCGTGCTCGCGAATCGCGGCGTCGCGCTGGCCCTGGAAGTCCGAATCGATCAGGGTGAACTGCCATGCGGGCGAGGTCTTGTCGGTGAGAATGCCGTAACGTCCGCCGTAGAAGTGCAGATCCTCGGCCTCGTTGCCGATCTCGGTGAGCGCGGCGAGACCGGAACCGACATGGAAATCCATGTGGCTGAGATAGGAATGCTGGGCGACGTGGAAGCGGATCGCGACCGCCGCCGGGTTGCCGTCGCCGATCTCGAAATCGATGTTGCTCATGGCCGAGTAGAAGGTGCCGGCGCCGGCGTCACCAATGGCGCCATTGGGAGGCACGCTATCCGGTGGTGGAAACGGTATGCGGAAGCCTCTGCCTCCGCTGCGGGCGCGCCCGCCGGCGAACATCACCATCACGCCCACGCCTTTCTGAAAACCCGGCGTGCCGGCCGCCAGTACGAACACGGGGCGCGTTGCGCCGTAGCCGAACAGGCGCACCCCCGGCCATACGTAGACGGTGCGGGTCAGCCGGTATTGGCCTGGAGCCACAAAAACAATTCCTTCGGGAGCGTTGTTTTCAGCCTTGTCAATGGCAGCCTGGATGGCAGCGCTGTCGTCGCCCTTTCCGTCGGCGTGAGCGCCGAATTCAGGGGCAGTCAGATAGACCGCTTGGGGGTCATCCAGTCGCGTGGCGATCGCCGATGCCGCGAAAGCAGCAGAAGAGATGCCATGCAACAGCATGACGAGCAGTAGGTTCTTTTGGATACGCGTGTGCATTGCCGTATCTCTATGTTCTACCTAAAAGCGATCACACAGTGAGCGCCGGTAGAACGCTGTCGGGGATCTTATCCTGCATTTCCGTCGCCCAACCCGCTGCGGAATACGCTTTAGGCACCACCTACATTTTTCTCACGGACCAGCATCCGGATGAAGCCGAAGGCGATCGGCTTCCGGTTTGAATCCGTCCATTCGGAAGCGCCCCGCCAGTGCGCCGGCCCTGGTCTTCCCCTCGCTGGATTCCGGGCTTGGCCAGGACAGGAGACTGGCGTGGAGGTCCGGACGGGCCTTGGTAGCCTTAAGATAGTGTCAGTGCCATCCGGTTTCGACCCTCTCACCTCCGAATGGTTTGACACTCGCTTCGGTCGCGGCACCGAACCGCAGGTGCGCGGCTGGCCGGAAATCCGCGCCGGGCACGACGTCCTGATCTCCGCGCCTACTGGCTCCGGAAAGACCCTGGCGGCGTTTCTGCTGTCGATCGACAGCCTGGTGCGGCGCGCGCGGCTCGGACCGCTGCCCGACCAGACCGAAGTGGTGTATGTCTCGCCGCTCAAGGCGCTGAGCAACGACGTCCACAAGAATCTGGAGATCCCGCTGGCGGAGATTTCCGCGCTGGCGGGCGCGCGCGGCGTGGAACTGGCGCCCATCCGCGCGGCCTTGCGCACGGGCGATACGCCGCAGTGGGAACGGCAGCGCATGACCCGCGAGCGGCCGCACATCCTGGTGACCACGCCGGAATCGCTTTTCATTCTGCTCACGGCGGCCAAGCCGCGCGCGATGCTGGCGCGCGTGCGCACCGTGATCGTGGACGAGATCCACGCGGTGGCGGACGATAAACGCGGCTCGCATCTGGCCCTCACGCTGGCGCGGCTCGACCACCTGGTGGAGCAGAATGGCGGCCCCAGGCCGCAACGCGTGGGGCTCTCCGCCACGGTCAAGCCGGTGGAGGACGTGGCGGCGTTCCTGAGCGACAGCGCCGGCGTGGTGAACGTCGGCCACCGGCGGGAGATGGAACTCGCCGTGGAGGTGCCTCGGGACGAGCTCGGCTCGGTGGCCAGCACCGAAATGTGGGGCGAAATCTACGACCGCGCAGCCGAGCTGATCCGCCAGAACCGCACCACCCTGGTGTTTGTGAACACGCGGCGGCTGGCCGAGCGCGTGGCGCACCACCTGGGCGAGCGGCTCGGGCCGAACGCCGTCCTGCCGCACCACGGGAGCCTGGCGCGCGCGTTGCGCCTGGACGCGGAAAAGCGGCTCAAGAACGGCGAGCTGCGGGCCGTGGTGGCCACCGCCTCGCTCGAACTGGGGATCGATATCGGCACCGTGGACCTGGTGTGTCAGATCGGCTCGCCACGCTCCATCGCGGTAGCGCTCCAGCGCATCGGGCGCTCCGGACACTGGGCCGGCGCCACGCCCAAGGGCCGGCTGTTCGCCACCACGCGCGACGAGCTGATCGAATGCGCGGCGCTGGTGCGCGCCATGCGCCGCGGGGAGCTGGACCGCCTCGAGATTCCGCGCACCGCGCTCGACATTCTGGCGCAGCAACTGGTGGCTGCCTGCGCTTCGGAGGACTTCGCGGAAGACGATCTCTTCGCCCTCATGCGCCGCGCCTGGCCGTACCGCACGCTGGAGCGCGAAGATTTCGACGCCGTGCTGGAAACGCTTTGCGAGGGCATCGCCACCGTTCGCGGGCGCAGCGCGGCGTGGCTGCACCGCGATGCCGTGAACCGTCGCGTGCGCGGACGGCGCGGCGCGCGGCTGACCGCTATCACCTCGGGCGGCGCCATCCCCGATACCTCGCAATACCTGGTGGTGGCGGAGCCCGAGGGCGCCACGGTGGGCACGGTGGATGAGGATTTCGCCGCGGAGAGCATGGCGGGCGACGTTTTCCTGCTGGGCACCACCTCGTGGCGCATACGGCGGATCGAGGCCGGCAGGGTGCGCGTGGAAAACGCCCACGGGGCGGCGCCGGACATTCCGTTCTGGCGCGGCGAGGCGCCCGGCCGCACCGCCGAGCTGTCCCACGAGGTGGCGCGGCTGCGGGAAGAGATCCCGGGTGTTGAACTTCTCGAGCGCGAATGCGGCCTCGACCGGCGCGGCGCGGAGCAGGCCGTCGAATACATTCGCGCGGGCCGCGCCGCCCTGGGCGTCATACCCTCCACGACGCGCATCGTCGCCGAGCGCTTCTTCGACGAGGGCGGCGGCATGCAGCTTGTGATCCACGCGCCGTTTGGAGCGCGCATCAACCGCGCCTGGGGCCTGGCGTTGCGAAAACGCTTCTGCCGGTCGTTCAACTTCGAGCTGCAAGCCGCCGCCACGGATAACGGCATCGTCATCTCGCTGGGAGAGCAGCACTCGTTCCCGCTGGATATCGTCTTTGAATTCCTGCACCCCGATACCGTCGAGGAAGCGCTCACGCAGGCGCTGCTGGCGGCGCCCATGTTCACGGCGCGCTGGCGTTGGAATGCTTCGCGGGCGCTGGCCATCCCGCGCTACTCCGGAGGCCGCAAGGTGCCGCCGCCTCTGCAGCGAATGCGCGCCGACGACCTGATGGCGGCGGTCTTCCCGGACCAGGCCGCCTGCGCCGAAAACCTGGAGGGCGACATCCGCATTCCACATCACCCCCTGGTGAAGGAGACCATCGCCAACTGCCTCTATGAAGCCATGGATCTGAATGGGCTTCGCGGCGTGCTGGCGGCGATTCGGGAAGGCCGAATTCAGACCGTGGCCATCGACACGCCCGAGCCTTCGCCGTTCTCCCACGAGATCATCAACGCCAACCCCTACGCGTATCTCGACGACGCTCCGCTGGAGGAGCGGCGCACCCGCGCCGTGCAGATGCGTCGCACGCTGCCGGCGGATTATGCGGAAGGCGCCGGGGCGCTCGATCCCCAAGCCATTGCGCAGGTGGCCGCCGAGGCCTGGCCGCCCATGCGCGACCCCGACGAGCTGCACGAGGCCCTGTGCGACTTGAGCCTTCTGGCTGCCGGGGCGCCCTCCGGGCCGGGCGAAACCGCCGAATTTTTCTCCGCGCTGGTGGCAGCCAATCGCGCCACCACCCTCACCATGGCCGGCCGCGACTTCTGGGTCCCCGCCGAGCGGCTCGAGCTGGTCCGGCGGGTATACCCTGACGCCGCCATCCAACCGGTGATCGCCGCGCCGGGCCCGGGGGGCACCCCGGCGCGCGTCATTCCGGAAACACCCGAAGGCTGCTCCGCTGAGATCCTTCGCGGCTGGTTCGAGTGCTCCGGCCCGCTGCGCGCTTCCGAGCTCGCGCGCAATCTCAATATGCCGAGAGAACTCGCCGACCAGGCTTTGGCGCAACTGGAAGCCGAGGGACAGATTCTGCGCGGAAGCTTCACCAACACAACGCCGGAGGTCGAATGGTGCCACCGGCGCCTGCTGGCGCGCATTCACCGGCTCACCATCGGGCGCCTCCGCCGTGAAATTGAGCCGGTGACCACCACCGAATTCCAGGCGTTTCTGGACCGCTGGCAGCACCTCGCGCCGGGCGGCCAACTGCACGGCGTGGATGGCACGCTCGAGATCATCCGTCAGTTGCAGGGCTCCGAATTCGCCGCGGCGGCGTGGGAATCGGAGGTCCTGCCGCGGCGGGTGGCGCGCTACAAGCCCGAGTACCTGGACCAGCTCTGCCTGGCCGGCGAAGTGTGCTGGGGCCGTCTGTCGCCCCATCCCGCATTCGAACGCCAGGACGGGCACGCCCGCCGCCGCGTCCGCCCCACGCGCGTGGCGCCGCTGGCCATTTTTCTGCGCGACGACGCGTCGTGGCTGCTGGCGGCGCCGGGCCCAGGGGGCGCCCCGCCGCCCCGGGATGCTCTCTCCCACCCCGCGCGCGAGGTGCTGGCGGTGCTCGAGGGGAGCGGCGCTTCCTTCTTTGCGGAACTGGCGCGCGCTACCGGCCGTCTGGCCAGCGAAGTGGAGGATGGGTTGTGGGAACTGGTGGCCGCGGGCCTGGTGACCGCCGACGGTTTTGAAAACCTGCGCGCGCTGCTCGATCCCAAGCGGCGGCGCGGCCAGGGGAAAGGCCGCCGCGCGCGGCCGCGGCACGCGCCTGGAAGATGGGCCTTGCTGCGGCACACCGCCGCTCCGCCGGACGGCCACGCGGAAGCCTTGGCGCGGCAGTTGCTGCTCCGCTGGGGCGTGGTTTTCCGCGATGTCGCGGTGCGCGAGCCGCTGGCGCCGGCCTGGCGCGAGCTGCTGGTGGCGCTGCGGCGCATGGAGTCGCGCGGCGAAATCCGCGGCGGCCGCTTTGTGGCGGCCTTCATCGGAGAGCAGTTCGCCCTTCCAGAAGCGTTGGATTTGCTGCGCGCGATCCGCCGGAGGGCCGCAGCCCCCGTGGCGCAGGCGCTCTTGCCCGGCCCTCCGGGCGAGGTTCTTTGCGGCCCTTTTCTCTCATCGTTGCTTCCAGATTCCTCTGATCTTTCAGGGTAAGGAATGGCACGAAATGCGGATCTTGGCGGGGCGCAGAGTCCGGCCTGCTTCGGCGCAGGCAGTCCCCTGAGGCTTCCCGACAACCTCAGTGAATCACTTCATGAGTGTGCGGGAATACCGGCGCTCACCGGTAGCGGTACAACGTGAAGTGCTGGATGCCCATCTCGCGCAGCGTGAGACTCTGACCCTGCGCGTCGTCGTCACCCGCCAGCCGGCGTCCCGGAACCCAGCGGCCTTCCACAAACTTGCCGTCCTCCACAGTGGCCAATCCGGCCAGCGGCAGCCCCGGCGTGTTGGGAGTAAACGTGACGCTTACGCCGCTGCCAGCCGCGAAATACTCGTCAGGACCCGCCGCGATGAAAATGGCCGCCGAGGCGGGCTCGGCAGGCTGCTGGGCTGGCCGCTGCGGTGGCTGCGGTGACGGCGCCCCAGCAGCCGGAGGTCTTCGGGCCCTCTGGGACCCGACGTACAGCGTGTAGTTCCCCACCGCGACCTTCTGCGGCGGGTCGTCCGGGCCCAGCAAGACGGCGGACATTGTGCCGTTGCCCTGGTGTTTCAGAATCAGGGGCGCCAATTGCGAGATGAGATCATAGCCGAAGAGGTCAGGATCGCGACCCACCATGCTGTCAATGCCAAACGGCGAGAAGGCCATTGCGTCGTGGCGTCCGAAGACGTACAGCGCCCGGCGTTGGAGATCCGGCCCACCCCCTGTCTCGGCGATGAACAGCGGGTTCCCGGATTGGTTGTACCTGGCGCAAAAGCCCTTGAAGTCGGGGCTGTAAATGTCGGCCGCGAACAGGTCGATTCGCGGCCCCCCGGCTCTCCAAATGTCCATCGCGTCGGGCATAGCACCACCGCTCTGTCCGCCTCCGCGCAGCGGCGCGGGCGCCGTCCCAAATCCGATCTGCGGGCAGTTCGTGACCATCGGTATGGGGTATTCGGCTTTGCCCGCCTCGACCACCCGGCCGATGTAGCGCGCGAAGTACCAGGCCATGAAGATTTCATCCGCCGGCCGGCCCTTGCCGAACACCTCCTGCCACGTCCCGGAGGTTTTGAAGCCGGCCGCCTCCCACACCTTGCGCAACTCCGGAATCAGGGTATCCTTGTGCTGCTGGAGGTAATCCATCAGCTCTTTCGGCACCGGACCCTCGAAAGCCTTATTGGCCAGGGGCGAACGGTCGCGGGTGTCCCCCTGCATTCCCGTTTCGTTTTCCACCTGGATCCCGATGACCGTGTGCTGCTGGCCATCCACTTCCTTGATGTGCCGCATCATGGCCGCAAAGGCGCGCGCGTCGGCGTCGCGGGTGGCATCGCCGAAGGGGCTGAGAAGCTCGATGTTCAAACTACCTGTGACCGGGGTTTTCGGCGCTCCGAACACGGGCCAGGATGTGTTATCGCCCACCATCTGGGCGCGCGGGAAGCGCTCGAAGTCCTTCTTCACCCAGTCGGGCGGGTAACTCGACAGACCGTTCTTCCAGGTTGCGAACCACAACAGCACGAGGCGCAGGTTGTGACTGTATGCCTCCCGGATAACGCCGTCCAGCACGCTGAAGTCGAACTTCCCTTCCTGGGGTTCGATCTGGGCCCAGGAAACGCCGGCCAGGACGGTGTTGAGTTTGGACTGGACGATCTTGGGCCATAGCGGCTCCATGTACTCGAGGCTGGTGGCGCTGTTGTTGTGCAGTTCTCCGGCGAGCGCCAGGAACGGCTTACCGTCGACGATCAATTGGGTGGCTGTACCCTGCTTGCCCAAGTGAGGGATTTGGGAAGCGGAGGCGGTTGAAACCGGTCTCGTTTGGCCCTGGCCCGCGACGAGGGCGAGAGGGCACACCAGAGTGGCGCAAAACAAAGTTCGAAGTTTCATGACGATCTCCTAACCGATCGAGCTTTCGCAGTTCAAGCGCATTGTAGCCGATCGAAACCTCCAGCGGGAATCGGGTCGCGCGGGTCTCCGGCGAAGCTCCGCTCCCGACCGGAAGAATTGCGGTAAGGTGGTTGGTGCGAAAGGCCGACATGCCAACACAAGAATATTCACAGCCGAAGTCATTGCCGCCGCCATGGGCAGGCAGGGGAAAGGCCGGAAACCCTGGGGTCATGCGGCGCAGAATCAGCGAGCGGCAGCATGAAGCGCGCCCGAACTGTATCAACCTGGAGGATCACAGTATGCACGGAGTCACAGTGGAAGAGATTCGGCAGCTTGTGGCCGTTATCGATTATTCGGAAGTACTTACCATCACGGCCAGCGAGGAAGATGTGCGGGCGGCCTGCCGCGCAGCCAGGAACTACGGCTTTCGCGCGGTGGTGGCCTTCCCTCAATACCTGGGCACGCTGGTGGACGAACTGAAGGATTCGGGAGTGCGGGCGCAAATCCCGGTTGGCTTCCCTTGCGGGGGGACGACCACTCGCGTCAAATGCCTGGAGGCCGAAGAAGGATTGCGGCGCGGGGCGACCGACCTGGACATGGTGATAAACATCGCCGCATTCAAGGCCGGCGACTACGGGCGGGTGGCTGGGGACATCTCCGAGGTGATGGCCGTGGCGCGGCCCTTCCATGTGCCGTTCAAGGTCATCATTGAAATCGGAGTCCTGACGGAGTCCGAGAAAGTCAGGGCGGCCAAGCTGGTTCTGGATAGCGGCGCGGACTTCATCAAGACCTGCACCGGTTTCGGACCGGGCCGCGCCACGGTACACGACATTGGCTTGATCAAGGAGACGGTTGGCGGCGCAATCGGCATCAAGGCCTCAGGGGGCGTGGCGTCCATCGAAGATGGAGTCGCCCTGATGCGAGCCGGAGCTACGGTGGTGGCCATGCGCCGGTTCCTGATCGAGCAACTGGAGGGGTTGAAGTTGTGAGATAATTCCACCCATGCACTCAGCCACGAGCGTGTCTCGTCTTGTGTTCGCGGCGGCCCTGGTCTCCGCCGCTACCGTTTGCGCACAGCCTCCGGGCATGGAATCACAAATCGAGTTCATTCGGCAGGGACGGCAACTGGAGCGCGATGGAAAGCTGGAAGACGCCCTAGCCGTTTATCGTAAAGAGCTTCAGGCCTCTCCGGATTCCCCGGCCGCCAACAGCGCCGCCGGGATGGTGCTCGACCTGATGGGAAAAGGCGCGGAGGCGCGCAAGTACTTGGCGAGAGCCATCGACGCGGCCCCCACACCTCAAGCCAAGGCACAAGCCCAGAGGACTATGGCCATGTCGTACGCTTTCGAGGGCGACTGCAACAATACGGCGAAGTACGAGCAGATGGTGATGGACTACTGGGCCACAAGGCGGAATGCCGAGCCTCACACGGCTTTTTACCAGCAAGGCGAAATGGCGAATGAAGCTGCGCGCGTATGCATCGAGTCTGGCGACCTGGACCTGGCGTACCAGTTGTACAAGAAGGGCCACGACGCGGGTTTGCAGGAGCCCGATATCAAGCCGGACCGGAAAGACCTGTGGGAGTTCCGCTGGGAGCACGCGCAGGCTCGAATCGCGGCGCGGCGCGGCAACCAGGCCGAGGCGCAGAAACACGTAGCCGCGGCCAAGGCCATCCTGGACAGGGGCGTCATCGACAAGTCGCAGACACAATTTTTCCCTTACCTGACGGGCTACGTGGCGCTCTACACGGGCGACTACAAGACGGCACTGGAGGACTTACAGAAGGCCAATCAGAACGATCCGTTCATACAATGCCTGATCGGCCAGACGTACGAGAAACTGGGCGACCAGGGGAAGGCAATGGAGTACTACCGCAAGGCGGCGGGCGCCACCGCGCACAATCCACCCGCGGCGTACGCCCGGCCGTTCGCAAGAAAGAAGCTGGGGTAACCAGGGGCGCACGCTATTGGCGAACGGCCAGGCGTCGAGAAGAGTCTCGACGCGGCACGCACGAGTGCGTGCGCCACGTCAGAGCCAGTTCAGGTCGGCGTAGCGCTGGCCGGTTAGGTGCAGGAAGAGCGGCTCGAGGGCGCGAAATTCCCGGCCGTCGTAGCTGATGGCGCCGTCGTTGGCCAGCACCGTGACGTCGCCCTGCCAGACCAGCTTTCCGGGGGTGGTGATGATGGCCACCTGGTGGCAGAAGCGCTCGACGGTTTCGAGCACGTGGCTGGTCATGAAGACGGTGCGGCCCTGTTCGGTGAAGCGGCGGAGCCATTGCTTCATCAAGGCCACGCCGGCGGGGTCGATGCTTTCGAACGGCTCATCCAGAAAAAGCACCTCGGGCGAATGGATTACGGCGGCGGCGAAGGCCACGCGTTTGCGCATTCCGGTGCTGTAATCGCGCAGCGTCTTGGAGGTATCGGTCAGCTCGAGCGCATCCAGCAGCTCGGTCACGCGCCGGCGAGTGGTGGCTTCATCCAGACCGTACATGCGCGCCACGAAGGCCAGAAACTCGTGGGCGTAGAGCGGGTCGAACAAGCCGAGGGTTTCGGGCATCACGCCCATGCGGCGCTTGATGGCGGCGCTCTCGGCGTCGAAGGGCTGGCCGAGGATTTCGATCTGGCCGGCGGTGGGGTCCAGCAGGCCGGTCAGACAGCCGATGGTGGTGCTCTTGCCAGAGCCGTTAGGGCCGAGGAAACCGAACATGGTGCCCGGCTCGACCGCGAGCGACAAGCCTTGGACGGCGGTAACCGCGCCGTACTTCTTCACCAGATCCCGAATCCGTATGGCGTCCATTGGATCAGCCTCTTCCTTCGACGATGGCGAGCAGTTTTTCCCGCCGCGCCAGCAGCATGGCGCCCGCGCGTTTGAGCGATGAGGAGTAGAAAGCCGCGGCCAACAGAACCATGGGGATCGCCATCCACCATCGATCCGGCGCGAGAGCGGCGGGCCAGGTGTTGGCCAGCAACTGCGGACCAAGGACCACCACCATAATTCCTCCGATGACGACCGTGTTGCCGGCGGCCGAAAGGTCGTTTCCGAAGCTGCTGTAGTAGTCGCAGCAGCGCGGGCCGAACAAGGTGGCCCAAAGCCCCAGCCCGAGAAACACGAACAGGCTCGACACGGCGGCTCCGACGAGCATGATCAACATGCGCGCGTCGAAAGCAAAAGGCGCGAAAACGATAAAGAGCAGAGTGCCCGCCAGGATCAGCGCCGAACTCATCAGCATGAAGGCGTAGCTGCCGGCGCGCAGAACAGCCGCCGGCCGCACGGGAAGGAGGAGGAATCGGCGGAATCCTCCGCCCAGGTAGCCGAACTGATTGACTGAGAACTGCACGGTCCCCATGCACCCGAGGACGGCGAAGGCGCTCAAGGCCGCACTGAACGGAGAGCCGAGGTGGCCCTTCGTCCCCGTGTGTCTTCCCAACATAAAAGCCAGCATGGCGGCAACCGGCAGGGCTATCGCATAGACCGTGCGGCAGCGGTTGTTGCGCGTGTAGAACCGGAGCCAGTGAGCCATCAGCGGGCCCAGGCGCGGGCCGAAGAATGCGGCCAGGCGGTCGTAAGGCGTGTCCCAGGAGATGGCCGTGGTTTGGGCCGCGCGCGGCGCTGGCGGCGGAGGCCGGCGCTCGAGCGCCACCACCGCGGCCGCCAGGCCCAGCAGCCACCACACCTGCAGGAGCAGGCCGGAAAAAGCCGCCAGATCGGTGCGCGTCATGGTGGCGGCGGCCGCGAATGGCGGTGTGTAGCTGAGCACGTGCAGCAACGCCGCGATCGCGCCGCGATGGCCTCTCAGAACGGGCTCGAGCATGGCGGGCAGGAAGCCTATGCAGACAAAGAAGCCGAGGAGCACCGCGGCGCCGAACTTTCGCTGCATCAACCGTTCCAGCAGCAGGGCCACCACGCGCGCCAGGAGGTAATTGGAAACAAGCAGCAGGAGAACCGCGATCGACCCCAGCCAGAAAGACGCGGAACTGGAGACGTAAAGCCCTACCACCAGCCCCAGCTCGAGCGCCAGGATCAGAAACCAGAAGGGGTCGAGGATGCCGATGAAATGCCGGGCCACGCGCCGCTCCCGGGCTTTGAGCGGATAGCGGCGAAGCTGGGCGTCCGAGAAGATGGCGTTCACGCCGAAGCCCAGAACCACGGCAGCCACCACGGCTTCGACGTACAACGCGGAGAGCACCGCCTGCGCCACCAGTTCGGCCTTGCCGGTGCGCACGGCCAGGAGCGCGACGCCGAATCCTCCGGAGGCGAGCAAGGCGATGAGCAGCACCAGCATCAGATAACAGACCATGAAAAGCGCGATGCGGCCGTTGCGCGAACGCGTCTTGGCCCACAGCAGTTTGTAGCGGAGCCGGACCAGATGTCCGATGAGCTCGAAATTCAAGGGCGGATCACCTCTGCGTCGAGGTAAGGGCGCAGCGCTTCCGGAACCACTACGCTGCCGTCCTTCTGCTGGTAGTTCTCGACGATGGCGACCCAGGTGCGGCCCACCGCCAGGCCGCTGCCGTTGAGCGTGTGGGCCAACTCCGATTTTTTCCCGCTCTTGAAACGGATGCCCGCGCGGCGGGCCTGAAAGGCTTCAAAGTTGGAACAGGAGGAGATCTCCTTGTAGGTGTTTTGTCCGGGCAGCCAGACTTCGATGTCGTAGGTCTTGGCCGACGAAAACCCCATATCGCCGGTGCACAGGACCACGGTTCGGAACGGCAGGTCCAGGCGGCACAGGATGTCTTCGGCGTCGGCGGTTAGCTTGTCGAGTTCGTCGTAGCTCTCGTCGGGCCGGGTGAACTTCACCAGCTCGACCTTCTGAAACTGGTGCTGACGGATGATGCCGCGCACGTCGCGGCCGTAAGAGCCGGCCTCGCTGCGGAAACAGGGCGTGTAGGCGCACAGCTTGATGGGCAGGGCATCGGCTTCCAGGGTTTCGTCGCGGTAGATGTTGGTGACGGGGACCTCGGCCGTGGGGATCAGCCAGAGGTCGTGACCCTCGCACTTGAACAGGTCCTCTTTGAACTTGGGCAACTGGCCGGTGCCGAAGAGGCTGGCGGAGTTCACCAGGAAGGGCGGAAGCACCTCAGTGTAGCCGTGGTAACGGGTGTGGACATCGAGCATGAAGTTGATGAGAGCGCGCTCGAGTTTGGCGCCGAGGCCCCAGTAGAGGGCAAAGCGCGCGCCGGTGATCTTGGCGGCACGCTCGAGGTCGAGAATACCCAACTCCGGGCCGAGGTCCCAGTGGGCCTTGGGTTGGAAGTCGAATGGCCGCGGCCGGCCCACGCGCCGCACTTCCAGGTTGTCCGCGGAATCTTTGCCCACCGGGACGGATTCGTGGGGAATGTTGGGAATGCCGGCCAGCAATTCCCGGAACTCTTCATCGAGGGTCTTGACCTGCTCGTCCAGCGAGGAAATCTCGCCGCCGATGGCGCGCACCTGCGCCTGCCGCGCAGTGGTATCCGCGCCCTCGCGCCTGAGCTTCGCGATTTCGGCGCTTTCGGCATTGCGGCGGGCCTTCAACTGCTCGGACTGCGAGATGGCGGCGCGCCGCTTGTGGTCGAGCTCGCGGAAACGGTCGAGACTGGAAACGTCGCCGCGGGTGGCGAGGCGTTGCGCGATCCGATCGAAGTTGCTGCGGAAGTAAGAGAGATCGTGCATGTCCCTCCATGCTAGCGCACGCGTGGAGGCGCTATTCCTCTTCTTCGTCGGCTTTCAGTGGTTCGAGGTCTTCGGCCTCGAAGATCTGGCGGCAATCGAGACATTCCAGGTAGTCAACGCCGTCACGGCGGACAATGATCTGGGTGCGGGCATGCTCACAGGCGGTTTGCATAGACAACCCTGTAGATGAGTCCTATTCTATACGGGCGCGTGAAGTTGTCAAGGCCCCCCTCGGTGAAGAGTTACAATCTGTTAGATGCCCTTCCCCATACATCGGCTTCGCCGCCTCCGGCGCACCGAGGCCCTGCGCAGCCTGGTGCGCGAAACGCGCCTCGATCCGGCGCAGTTCATTCTGCCGCTGTTCGTCTGTCCGGGAGAAGGCGTGCGCCGCGAAATCGGCGCCATGCCGGGGAATTGCCAAATGTCCATCGATCAGCTCGTCGAGGAGTGCGCCGAGGTGCAGGCGCTGGGCATCGGCGGCGTCATCCTCTTCGGACTGCCGGAATCCAAGGACGACATGGCGACGGGCGCATATGACGAGAACGGAATCGTGCAGCGCGCCATCCGCGCCATCCGCAAGGAGACGCCCAAACTGCTGGTGGTGACGGATGTCTGCAATTGCGAATACACCAGCCACGGGCACTGCGGCTACGTCAAGGACGGCGACGTGGATAACGACACCACGCTCCAATGGCTGGCCAAGTCGGCGCTTTCCCATGCCCGCGCCGGGGCCGACATGGTGGCGCCTTCCGACATGATGGACGGCCGCGTGTGGGCCATCCGCCAGGCGCTGGATGCCAACGGTTTCGACAAGATTCCAATCCTCGCCTACGCCGCCAAGTTCGCTTCGGTGTTCTACGGGCCGTTCCGCGAGGCCGCCGAATCGGCTCCCCAATTCGGCGACCGCCGCAGCTACCAGATGGACCCGGCCAACGGGCGCGAGGCCATGCGGGAAATCGAGCTGGACATCGAGGAAGGCGCCGATATGATCATGGTGAAACCGGCCCTGCCGTATCTCGACCTGATCAGCCAGGCGCGGCAACGGTTCGATGTGCCCATCGCGGCCTACCAGGTGAGCGGCGAATACTCGATGATCGTGGCCGCGGCGCGCAACGGCTGGATCGATCACGACCGGGCCATGATGGAAAGCCTGACGTCCATCGCCCGGGCCGGCGCGGGAGTCATTCTCACGTACTTCGCCAAACCCGCGGCGAGGCTGCTGGGGTAGGCGGCCGGGGAGCGATAAACTAGTTCTTTATGCCGCAACCATACGCTCCACTCGAGGCGCCCCAGCGCTTCCTCTTCGGTCCCGGCCCCGGCATGGTGGCGCCACGGGTTTACCGGGCCATGGCGCAGCCCGTGGTCGGACACCTGGATCCGTTCTTCTTCGAAGTGGCGGAGGAAATCCGCTCGCTGCTGGGCTATGTCTACTCGACGAAGAACCAATTCAACCTGGCGATTTCGGGGACCGGAAGCTCGGGCATGGAAGCGGCGGTGGCCAACTTTGCCGAGCCGGGGCGGAAATTCGCGCTGCTGACCAACGGCTTTTTCGCCGATCGCATCGGCGAAATGGCGCGCCGCCAGGGCGCCGAAGTGGTGCGCCTGGCGAAGGGATGGGGCGAGCCCTATGACGCCCAGGAGGTCCGCGAATTCATCCGGCGCGAGCGGCCGCGCATGGTGGCCTTCGTGCAGGCCGAGACCTCTACCGGCATGTTCAACCACGCCCAGCCCATTTGCGAGGCGGCGCACGAGGTGGACGCGCTGGCGATCGGCGATTGCGTCACTTCTCTGGGCGGCATGCCCGTGCTGGTGGACGAAAACGGGATCGACATCGCCTACAGTTGCACGCAGAAGGGACTGGGCTGCCCGCCGGGCCTGGCACCCATGACAGTGTCGCCGCGCGCGCTGGAGCGCCTCAAGGCGCGCACCTCGCCGGTGCAGTCGTGGTACCTGGACCTGCTGCTGCTGGATACCTATTATTCCGGCCACAAGTATCACCACACGGCTTCGGCGACCTTGTTCTACGCGTTACGCGAGGGCCTGGCGATGGTGGCCGAGGAGGGAGTGGAGAACCGCTGGGAACGCCACCGCCGCAACCACCTGGCGTTCGTCGCGGGCATTGAAGCCATGGGGCTGGAGATGCACGTCCGGAATTCTTCGGATCGCTTATGGACGCTCAACACGCCGAGGGTGCCGGAGGGGGTGGACGACGCCCAGGCGCGAAAATTCCTGCTGGAGGAACGGGGGATCGAAATTGCGGGCGGTTTCGGGCCGCTGGCGGGCAAAGTCTTCCGTATCGGCCTGATGGGCTACGGCTCGACCGCCGAGAACGTGTTGTTCCTCCTGGAAGCGCTGGAAGACGCCTTCAAGCATCAAGGCTTCAAAGCGGCGGGCGACAGCCGCTCCGCCGCCGAAAAAGCGCTGGGAACCGCGGTCTGAAGGACGCCGGGAGGTCCGCGAGCGGCCAGCACGAGCCGCAACCCCGGCCGGCCGCACTCGCAGGGCGCGGATTCCAGCATACCGGCGCTCCACGGAGCCAGAGGTTCGACGTGCAGCCCCGATTGGGCCTCACACTCATAGGCCAGGAGTCGCCCGTTGCGGTCCAACAGCACCGCGAAGACCGGCACTTGGAACACCTGCCAAAGCTGGTCGCGCTGGGTTTCGCTGAGAAATGGAAACCCCGGGTAATTGAGCGCTAATATCATGCGGCGGGCGCGCGCGCCAGCGCCGGCCGCGCGAGTCAACTGGCGAAGAGTGCCGGAGAGGCCGACGCACGGGCCTTTGCACTCCACGGCGAGAGTCATCGCCAAGCCGGGATAGAACGGATGGCGGATGGGGGACCGGAGCAGCCTCAGTCGCATGACTCAGAGTAGTGCGACGGGCGCTCCCAAGCTCTCACAATTCGGCACAATCACCCCGCGGGGGTGGCGTCCGGCTTGTCCCAATGGGTGATTCCGGCAGCCAGCGCCAACTGCGTCAAGCCGGCCACGTTGTTCACGCCGAGCTTCTTCATCATGGTCTTGCGGTAGCTGCGCACGGTTTGCAGGCCGAGGTCGAGCATCACCGCGATGTCCTTGCTGGTCTTGCCCTCGGCCACCAGCCGCAGCACCTGCAACTCGCGGGGGGAGAGCGATTCGAGCGGGCTGCGGTCGCGCGCCTCGAGATCGCCGCGCTGGATGCGGGCCAGCAGCCGGTCCGAGACCTGCGGGCTGAGGTACGAGCCTCCGCGCGCCACCGTGCGCAGCGCATCCAGGAGCTCGGCCGAGGAGGCCTTCTTCAAAACGAATGCGCGCGCACCGCTGCGTATGGCGCTGACCACGGAGTTTTCGTCGTCATACATCGAGAGAATCACCACTTTCACGCTGGGACAGTGCCGGAGCAGCTCGGTGGTGGCTTCGATGCCGTTCATTCCGGGCAGGCCGATATCCATGAGGACGATATGCGGGGCGGCCTTCTTGCACAGATGCACCGCTTCGCCGCCATTGTCGGCCTCGCCCACGACGCGAAACTCCGTCCCACGCTCGAGAATCGTCTTGACTCCATCGCGCACCAATTTGTGGTCATCGACAAGAACAATGTCGAACGGCATAATCTCCCCCTCAGGCAACCTCCAGGGCCGCGACCCGCACGGTCGTTCCCGCCTCCCGGCTGCTGGTGATGGAAAGGTCCAGCCCCGCCTGCGCGGCATAATGCTCCATACTCAGCAGTCCGAGCCCCCGGCATCCACGAAGCAGGTCCGAAGTGTCAAAACCCTTTCCATCATCCCGAATCTCTAAAGCAACAGCGGTACGTGTGGACTTTACCACGATCTCGATGGCGGAGCAACTGGCATGTTGGACGGCGTTCTCGACCGCCTCCTGGGCGATCTGGAACATGGCGGAGGCGATTTTGGGATCGATCTTCAAGGAAGGATCGAGATTCACCCGCAGCGAGCCCGTGAAACGCCCGCGAAGGCGGCCGGTGAGCCGGTCCAGGGCGGACCGCAAGCCGGCGCGCTCGACGGTGGATGGGTTGAGCTCGTAGCTGTACTCGCGCACGCGCTGCATGATTTCTTCCAGAACCCGCTGGATTCCGATTACCCGCGCGCAGGTCTCCGGCTGTACGTTCTCCAGATCCATGCGGATCAGATCCAGTTGCAGCCCCAGCGCTGTCAGGTTCTGGCCCACGTTGTCGTGGAGGAACCTGGAAACCATGTTGCGCTCGAACTCCTGGGCTTTGAGGGCGCCCAGCACGGTATAGCGCAATTCCTGTTCGGCGGAACTCCAGGCGGTGATTTCGCGGGCCAGCCCGCCAGCGTAGCGAATTTCCCCGCCGACGCGGATGGGAAACACGGTGAAGTGCCAGATGGCGTTGCCCCGGCGCTCGCGCAGAACCACGGTTTCGCCTTCGAGGGCGCGGGCGAAGCGGTCCCGCCACACACTCGCAATCCCGGGGGGGAGGGCTTCGGCGGCCCGGCGTCCCGCCAGCTCGGAAGCCGGTTTCCCGAAGATGGAGGCGGGATCTCCGTAGAACCGTTCAAAGACGCCGGCGGCGGTGACGGCCCAATAACAGGTCGGGCTCTGTTCGAGAAAAGCTTCGGCCAGACATCCGGCGTCAGACATGTGGGCCGCTAGCGCTTGCGTGCGACTACCTTGCGAACGGCGGCGGCGACATCGCGGGCCACCAGGCCGTACTTGTCCAGCAATTGGTCCGGCTGGCCCGATTCGGCGTAGGTATCGTGGATGCCCACGAATTCCATGGGGCACGGCGCGGTCTCGGCCACCACTTGGGCCACGCGCACGCCCAACCCGCCATCCACGAGGTGCTCCTCGGCCACCACCATGGCGCGGGTCTCGGCGGCCGCGCGGTGAATGGCTTCGCGGTCGAGCGGCTTCACGGTATGCATGTCGATTACGCGCGCCGAGATGCCTTCGCCTTCGAGCGTTTCCGAGGCCAGGATGGCTTGGGCCACCAGCAGGCCGTTGGCGACGATGGCGACATCGGAGCCTTCCACCACCTGGATGGCCTTGCCGATTTCAAACTTCTGATCGCCGTTGTAGACGATGGGAGCTTTCATCCGGCCGGTGCGGATGAATACCGGGCCTACGTGCGCCGCGGCCAGGCGGACCAGCGCCTTGGCGGCGGCTTCATCGGCGGGTGAAAGCACCACGAAACCGACCAACGAACAGGCCAGCGCGGTTTCTTCCACGCTCATCTGCGAGGGACCGTCTTCACCAATCGAGATGCCACTGTGCGTCCCCACCACCTTGAGGTTGACCTTGGGATACGCGGCGCAGACGCGGAGCTGCTCGAAGCCCTTGTTCATCACGAAGGCCGAGAAGCTGGAGACGAACGGGATTTTGCCCGCCGAGGCCAGCCCGGCGCCTATGCCCACCATGTCGGCCTCGGCGATGCCAAGGGAAAAGAACCGGTCGGGAAATTCCTTGGCGAAATAGGTGGTCATGGTGGAGTGGGAGAGATCCGCATCGCAGACCACGATGTCCCGGTTTTCGCGGCCCAACTCCGCCAGGGTGCGCCCGAAGGCTTCGCGGGTGGCCGCTCCCAGTTTCACTTCGAATTTGGTCTTAGCAGGCATGGTTACTGGAGCTCCTGTAGGGCCAGCGCGACTTCGGCCGGCGTGGGAGCCGTGCCGTGGAACTTGGGGTTGTTCTCCATGAAGGAGACGCCTTTGCCCTTGATGGTGTGGGCCACGATGCAGGTGGGCCGGAACTTGGTGGCTTCGGCTTCGCGCAGCGCTTTCTGGATGGCCGGGATATCGTGTCCGTTTATCTCCAGCGTGTGCCAGCCGAAGGCGCGCCACTTCTCGGCCACGGGCGCGATTTCCATGATGTCCTTCACGAAGCCATCGAGCTGGATGCCGTTGTAATCGACGATGGCGGCCACGTTATCGACCTTGTGGAAGGCGCCGGCCATGGCGGCTTCCCAGACCTGCCCCTCCTGGATTTCGCCGTCGCCGCACATGACGTAGGTGCGGCAGGAGCGGCCGTCGAGGCGCGCGCCCAATCCCATTCCCAGCGCCAGCGAGAGGCCCTCGCCCAGCGAGCCGGTGGAGGCCTCCAGGCTGGGAATGAAGCGCACGTCGGGATGCCCTTGGTACATGGAACCGAGCTTGCGCAGAGTGTTCAACTGGGCGATGGGGGTATCGGGAAAGCCGGCTTCCGCCATTACCGCGTACAGCACGGGCGCGGCGTGGCCCTTGGAGAGGATGAAGCGGTCGCGATCCGGCCATTTGGGGTTGTGGGGATCGATGCGCATGTAGTCGAAGTAGAGTTCGACCAGGATTTCGACGGCCGAGAGCGAGCCCCCGGGGTGCCCCGATTTGGCGGCGCCGGTCATCTCGACAATATGGCGGCGAACACGTTTACAGATGGCTTGAAGTTCTTCTATAGATTTGGGCATCTAACGTTCCGATTTTACCATCGCGCGCCCTATTTCAATTCGGCCGGCAAGGGGATGGTAACAGCACCAGTGGCCGCCCATTCCGTGCCGCGAGTGTAGGTGGCGATGAATCCAGCGCTCTTCATGGCCTCCGGGTCGTGGCCCAGGACGGTGCCAAACACGCGCCCACTGCCGTAGTTGACGGTCCACAACATGGGCTCATTCTGGCCGGCTCCCGCGAGTGGCTGCTTTTCGTTGGGCCGGTATAGCGAATGATCGTCCCAGGCCGTGGCCAGAACGTGGTAGGTGCCTTCCGGCTGCCACTGTAAGTTAGCGTACAACTCATCGCTGGTCTGGGGAAAAGAAGCTCTCATTCCGCGCGTGATGGGGTGCTCCTTGTCCTGGATGTCCACGGTGAAATTGTGCCGGGCGGAGTGGTGCCCATGGTTGGGCCGCCAGTTGGCGCCGCACATCTTTTCGAATTCGGTCCAGCCCTCGAATGCCGCCGTCGAAAAGTGGTAGATCACGAGGCCCTTGCCGCCGCGCACGTAATTCAGCAGCGCGGCGTCCGTGCGCTCGCTCCAACGCAGCTCGGGCTTCCGATTGTCGTAATAATTCAGGACCACGACGTCGTAAGGCGCGAGCGTTTCCGGCCCGGCGCCGCGGAATTCCTCGGCCACCCGCACTTCGAACCTGCCGGTATCTTCCAGCAGCTTGCGCAGCACGGGCGTGCTGACGCGCCAGTCGTGAGCTTGGATGTTCTGACCCGTGACGATCAGAACCTGGAGTTTCGGTTGGGGCGCCTGAGCGGACGCCAGGGATGCGATTCCCGACAGGAACGCGCAGAGTGCGAGGTGTTTCAAGACGGCCTCCTTGTGAAAACAGCGATTGTAGCGCGGTGCTATGGCCGATGACATCGGCTGCCCGGCCCTCGATGGCGCCGGAAGCGCTCGAACTGCGATAACCTCGGAGAAGCGGCGGTAGATCGAGCCATGCAAGCTCAACCCACAAAACAGGAAGCGATCGAAGAAATGACGCGGCGGCTGGTGGAATTCTACCGGCCGGTCCGCATCTACCTCTTCGGCTCGGAGGCTCGCGGCGAAGCGGGGCCGGACAGCGATCTGGATTTCCTGGTGGTGGTGCCTGACGATACGCCGGAACTAATGATGCGCACGAGCGAGGGATATTCGCGTCTCTCCGGATTCGGTATGCCGAAGGACGTGATACCGTGGCGGCAGAGCGATTTCGAAAGCCGGGCGGCCTATGTCAAGGCATCGCTGCCGGCGACGGTGGTCCGCGAGGGAAAGCTGCTGTATGAGTCCACATGAGACCTTGGTTGCGGAGACTCGGGAGTGGCTGGAGCGCGCCCGAGCGGACCTGGATGCCTGCGACGCCCTGATCGCGGCCGGGTTAGCGGCCGAGGCGCTGTTCCATGCCCAGCAATGCGCGGAAAAGGCGATGAAAGCCTTTCTGACTTGGCACCAGGTTTCTTTCAAGAAGACGCACGACCTCGACGAGCTGAAACAGATGTGCCTGCCGCTCGCCGAAGAGGCTGCCGCTCACCTGGGAGGCATAGAGAGGCTCTCGCAGTACGCTTGGCGCTTCCGCTATCCGGGCGCCCCGTATTCTCCCGAACGAACAGAGGCGGAAGAGGCCCGGCACGCAGCCGGACGGCTACTGGACGCGGTGACCACTCGGCTCGAATCCCAGTTCGGCGATTGATAATGAACGAACCCAAGGCCATCGCCAATCACGAACGTGTTGGCAAAGCGTTTACCCGCACCGCCTTCGCCACCGCCCGCGCCATCTCCATGGTTCCCGCCTCGCCGCCCATGTCGTAGGTCCGCACCACGCCGCGCTCGATGACATCCGCTACCGCGCTCTCGATGCCACGGGCAATCCGCGCCTCGCCGAGCCATTCCACCATCATCCCGGCGGCCAGGATGGTGGCCAGCGGGTTCACCATGTTCAGACCGGCGTACTTGGGCGCGGAGCCGTGCGTGGGCTCGAAAACGGCGTACTTTTCGCCAATGTTACCGCTGTAAGCGAAACCCATGCCGCCCACCAACTGCGCGCACAGGTCCGACAGGATATCGCCAAACAAGTTAGTGGTGACGATCACGTCATAATTGCGCGGATTCTTGAGCAGCCACATGCCCATGGCGTCCACGTTGGCGGTGTCGAACTGGATCGCGGGGTAGCGCGCGGCTACCTCCTGGGCGGTCTCCAGAAAAACGCCGCAGGTGGCGCGCAGCACGTTGGCTTTGTGCACCGCCGTCACTTTGCGCCGCCCGTTCTTCACAGCGTACTGGAATGCCGCTTCGACAATGCGGCGCGAGGCCTCGCGCGTCACGCTGCGGATGGAAATAGCGGCTTCGGCCGGGATTCGCTTCATCGCCGGCTCGGCGCGGAAGCTCTCGGGGACGTTGGGGAATTCCACCCCGATGTACATGCCCTCGGTGTTCTCGCGGAAGACCACCAGGTCGATGTCCTCACGGTAGTTGAGCGGGTTACCGCGAAACGCGCGGCAGGGGCGCAGGCAGATGTAGAGGTCGAGCACCTGCCGCATGCGGACGATGGGGCTGCGGTAGGTCAGGCCCTTGCCTTGAAGCTCGGGCGCCAGTTCCCGCGCAGCTTCCGCCACGGGCTTGGAAGTGATGGCGCCGAAAAAGGCGCAATCGGTGGATCGCAGCAGATCGAGCGTGCGCGGGGGCAAGGCGTCGCCCTCGGTGCGCCAGAACTCCCAGCCGATATCGCCGTCCAGGTAGTCGGCCTGGAAGCCGCCGGCATCCAGCACCAACCGCGCGGCAGCGCACACTTCCTTGCCGACGCCATCCCCAGGCAGCCAGGCTATGCGGTACTTGCGCATGATGAGTCTCCTTTCGTTCTAGGCTCCGCTCTCTTAGACGCTGAGAAGAAACGCGCCCGCAAGCGGGCGTTGGCAGGCTGAAGCCTGCCCCACCTACGCCGCGTACTTCCGCTTGAGGTAGGGAATCAGCCCGCCGGCGGCGATCAGCTCCACCGCGCGCGGGTCCAGCGGCGCTGCCTCCAGCACGCGGTTCCGGGTCACGTTGCGGATCTGGCCCGCCACCAGGTCGATCTCCAGCTCGTCGCCGGCGGTGCATGCCAGGGTTGCCGGGCCCAAAGGGCACCCCGCCACCACCGCGGGCAAGCCGAGGTTGATGGCATTGCGGAAGAAAATGCGGGCGAACGACCCCGCAATCACCGCGCCGGCGCCGGCGAACTTCAGTGCCGCGGCCGCTTGTTCCCGGCTCGAGCCGCAGCCGAAGTTCCTCCCCGCCACGATGAAATCGCCGGCTTCGAGATTCGGCCGAATCTCCGGGTACGCCAGCTCGAAAAGGTGGCCGGCGGTCTGCTCGCGGTCGGTGATATTCAGATAACGGCCGGGATAAATCATATCGGTGTCGATGTTGTCGCCCAGCACGGCCCGCACCCGGCCGCGAAGCTTCAGACTTCCGTCAGCCATGGAAGACCCTCCCTGACGATGGATTCGGGATGCGCCAGCTTGCCCGCAATGGCGGAAGCAGCCACCACCGCCGGGCTGGCCAGGTAAACCCGCGAGTCCGTGCTGCCCATGCGGCCCAGGAAATTGCGGTTGGTGGAAGAGACGCACGTCTCGCCGGCCGCCAGAATCCCCTGATGCACTCCCACACAAGGGCCGCAGCCCGGCGGATTGACGATGGCGCCGGCGGCCACCAGGGTCTCCAGGTAGCCCAGGCGCATGGCCTCGCGGTAAATCTGCTGCGACGCGGGAATCACCACCAGGCGCGTGCGCGGGTGGACGGCGCGCCCGGCGACGATGCGCGCGGCCACCCCCAGATCCTCCAGGCGTCCGTTGGTGCAGGAGCCGAGCACGGCTTGCTCCACCGGCACCTCCCCAAGCGCCGACAACGGCTGGACGTGGTCCACCGCGTGCGGGCACGCGATCTGCGGCTCCGGCAGATCTTCGCCGGCGTCCACGGGGATGACGCGCTCGTAGCGGGCGCCGGCATCGGCCGCGATCATCTCCAGTTTCTCCGGCACGCGCGGGCGCAGATAGTCCAGCAGAATCTCGTCAACCGGGGTGAACGCCACCTTGGCGCCCATTTCCATGGCGAGATTGGCCAGCACCATGCGCGAAGCCACGGTCATGCGCCGGATGGCGGGTCCGTCGAACTCCACGGCGCGATAGTCGGCACCATCGGCGCCCAGCTTGCCGATGATGTGAAGAATCAGGTCTTTGGCGGAAATCCACGGACGGAACTCGCCTTTCACTTCGATGCGCAAGGTGGATGGGACCTTGAACCACAGCGCGCCTTCCGCCCACACCCCGGCCATTTCAGTGGCGCCGATGCCGGTGGCGAAAGCCCCAAACGCGCCGTGTGTGGTGGTGTGCGAATCCGTCCCCACCAGCACCATGCCGGGCCGGACATGGCCGTTTTCCGGCAAGACCTGGTGGCAGATGCCGCCGCGCCCCACGTCGTAGAAATGCTCGATGCCCTGGGCTGCCACGAATTCGCGGACGGCCTTGTGGGTGGTGGCAGTCTTCTCCGATTCGGCGGGAATGCGATGGTCGAAGACGATGACGATCCGGGACGGGTCCCACACGCGGGCCAAGCCGATTTCGAGGAAGCTCTTGCGGACCAGGTCGGCGTTCTCGTGGCTCATGGCGAGGTCCACACGCGCCACCACGATCTGGTCGGGGGCGACCCGCTCGCGCCCGGAAGCGCGGGCCAGGATCTTTTCAGCGAGGGTCATGCCCATGGTTCTCCTTCGCCGGCAGGTACCGGCGTTCGAGCGCGCGGTATTCCGGCAGGCCGACAAACGCGGTGTACTCCTCGAAACTGGTGATCCGGCCAGTTTCCCCGGCCAGGATGCCGGTGGGGGAAGCGCGCAGGGCCGTGAAGAAATCCTTCAGCGCCTTGTGCATCACCATGATCGAGGCCACCGGAATGCTCACGCGCGCCACACCCATGGCCGCCAGTTCGGGGATAGGAATGAGCTCGGTCTTGACTCCGGTAACCGCGTCCATGAGGTTCACCGAGAGCAGGCCGTGGATGCCGCGGACGGCCCGCTCGATATCGGAGCGCGTGCCGATGCCATCGGGGAAGGCCAGGTCGGCGCCGGAATCCAGGTACAGGTTGGCCCGGCGGATGGCTTCCTCGAGCCCCAACACGGCGTAGGAATCGGTGCGGGCATTGATGACGATGTCCCCTCCCCGGCGCTGGCGGGCATCAGCCATGGCGCGGACCTTGCCCGCCATCTCCCCGGCCGGAATGACTTGCTTGCCTTGCATGTGGCCGCAGCGCTTGGGGAACACCTGGTCCTCGATGTTGACGCCCGCCACTCCCATCTCAATGAGGCGCTCGGTGATGGACGCGGCGTTGATGGCATTACCGCCGCCGGTATCGATGTCCGCCATCACCGGGATGCTCACCGCGCGGACAATGTGGCCGGTGATGTCGAGAACGTCCTGCATATCCACCAGGCCGACGTCGGGCTTGGCGAGCAGGCTGCCGGCGAGGCCGAAGCCACTGACCTGCACGGCTTCGAACCCGGCGCTTTCGACAATCCGGGCGCTCAGCGCGTCATGGCACCCCGGCACCACCAGGGCCGCTCTGCGCTGCAACGCCGACCGAAGAGTAGATGCTCGATGGTTCACGGAAGGGCTTCTCCAGGCAATTCCACCTATAACAGATTTGCCGAGGCTCTGCTAAATTGGAAGATCGCGAACTTGCTGGGAGGTTCCAGTGGTGGTACTCGGTATCGATATCGGCAGCGCGCGGATCAAGGCGGGCATGGTGGATGAAGAGGGCGCCATCGTGGCGTCGCGCAGCATCGAAACTCCCGCCGATCTGGACGGCTTCCTGTCCTCGCTGCAAGACGCCATTGGCTGGCTGCTCGAGACCACCGCGCTTCCCGCGGGAGTGGGCGTCGGCTGCAAAGGCATCATCAACCCGGACAGCACCCGCATCGAAATCCTGCCGGGGCACCTGCATTTTCTCCAGGGCCTGCGCCTTGCCGATCTGGTGGGCCTGCCTCTGGACGTCCCCGTTTTCGCCGACAACGATGCGCGCGTGGCCCTGGCAGGCGAGATGGTCTGGGGCGCCGCCCGCAGCCATAGCAACGTGGTGATGCTGACGCTGGGCACGGGTGTCGGAGGCGCCGTGCTGGCCAATGGCCAGTTGTTGCGGGGCCACACCGGCGTGGCCGGCCACCTGGGTCACCTGACCGTCGATCCCGACGGCCCGGTCTGCGTTTGCGGCAATCGCGGCTGCCTGGAAACGGTCTTCTCGGCGCACGCCATCGAAGGCGAAGCCTGGGCGGCGGTGCATCGCGGCTGCGCCTCCGCGCTCACCCGCCTGTTCCACGACCAGCCGCAACTGGCCACTTGCCGCACCATCTTTCAGGCGATGAGCGAAGGCGACCCCCTGGCGACCGCGATCATCGCGAAGGCCATTCGCAAGCTGGGCGCGGCCATCGCCGGCCTGCTGCACGTCTTCGACCCGGAAATCGTAATCATCGGCGGCCAGGTAGCCGATGCCGGCGCCGACCTGTTGGTCCCTCTGCAAGAGGAAGTCTGGGCGCGCTCCCGCGGGTTACTCCGCCGCGAGGTGCCGCTGGTGGAGCAGCAGGTGGCGGACAAATCGGGAATTGTGGGAGCGGCGGGGTTGGTGATGGCGCCGCGGGGGTAGGACGGTTCTGTGGGGGCAGGCGCTTCCTCCTGCCAACCGATTCCTTTTCACATTTCTTGGCTATCGGGTTGCTGCCGGGGCGAGCGGTGGCCCGCCGTTGCCAACTGAGCGACAATGAAGTCGTGACCCACGCGATCACTTCAGATCCGGAGACGATGCATGGCGTACCCGTATTCCGGGGAACGCGAGTGCCCGTGCAGACGCTGTTCGAATACCTGGAGGGCGGGGACACCCTGGAAGACTTCCTCCTGGGGTTTCCGACCGTTCCGCGCGCTCTCGCCTTGGAAGCGCTGGAGGAGGCCCGAAAACTTCTGCTCGCACGCGCCTCATGAAGCTCCTGGTCGATGAATGTGTCGACGAGCGGCTGCGCTTTCTGTTCCCTGGCCACGATTGCCAAACCGCCCGCTTCGCCAATCTGGCGGGCCTGAAAAACGGGCGTCTCCTGGAAGCAGCCGAGGCAGCCGGTTTTGATGTTTTGATTACCGTCGATCAGAACATTCCGGACCAGCAGAATCTGAGCAGAAGGAGGATCGCCCTGGTGATTCTGTGTGGGCCAACCAACCGACTGAGGGATCTGGCGCTCCTGGTGCCGGCAGCGATTTCCGCGATAGGTTCGATCAGGGCCGGGGACGTGGTACGGATTCGATAACCCGGCGGACTCGACCGGGCGTTTCACGGCCACGTGACGGCAAACAGCCCAACTTCCGGATGGCGCGTAATCCGGCCGAAGCGCTGGGCTTCGAGTTGGTACGCGTGCGGGCGCCGCTCGCACCGACCCAAATTGCGCTAGAATCCTTAGACGTGATTGCCTCGAACTCACTCATGGCTTTAGGTGCGGGGGCGCCTGTCCGATGACCGTCTGCATTGCTGTCCTTCCCCGCTTCACCGACAGAATTGTCCTTGTATCGGACCAGCTACTCACTGCGGATATCGGATCCGTGGATGGGGCCATGAAAGTCACCACCGTCGCTCCAGGTTCGGAATGGTACGTGATGTTCGCTGGCGAAGCCGCCCGATTTCAATTGCTTATGGCTCGGGTGCGAATATTGCTCGGGGACGTGCGGAATATGCGCCTCACGGTTGGTACCGTGATGGCCGCATTCGGGCAGGCTTATGCGTTGGAACTGCGGAAACTCATCGAGAGTGAGATTCTCCTGCCGTACGGGCTGGATCGCGATGATTTCATTGCGCACGGCAAGGAGCTACTCGGGGACCATTTCTACCGATTGATGGAGCAGATCTCAGGGGCTTCGCTTGGCGTTGAGTTAATAGTCGCAGGTCTAGACGCCTTAGCCCAAACACAGATGTTTTCCGTGACCGTGCGAGGTGCTATCGTTCCTGCGGTTCTTCCATATCACGCCATTGGCTCCGGAGCGTTTGCTGCGTTAGGTACTCTCTACCAGCTTTCCTACTTCCCCACCCATGATTTAGGCGAGACCGTCTACAGGGCGTGTGCCGCAAAATTCGCAGCAGAAAATGCGCCGGGCGTGGGCCAGTCAACGTATGCGCTCGTCATTGCCCCTTTGAGCGGACTGTGGACCCTAGTTACGAACATCGAAGAGGTGCGTGAACTTTGGCGTACAAAGGGACAGCCGCCGGTCCCGGCTGCGGCGCGGCGACTGATCGAGCGTGATCTGCGGCGAATTGAGCCTTGGCGGGAGGCGAAAGTGGGCAATAATAAAACAGACCTCAATAGCGAGACCTCGTAGGCACGATCATCGCCCACTCTTCCGGGAGTTGACCGCTCAAGGCTTCGGCTCGATGCCGATTCGGTCACTGACTGCCGGAGCGATCCCCCCGGGCAACGCGGCGGACAATAGTGCACGATGACCATACACGCTATGGCCTCCTAGGGCTTTGAGCAGGAAATCTGCGGGTATGGCCGTGCGGAGCCGTGCTCTGGACGTATCGTCGCCAATCCGGAAGCAACCCACCTGAGCGAAAGTGGCCGACTCGCGGAACTGCTCAGTCTCAGCAAACTCCCCAGACACGCGCATCCGCGAGATCTCGGGATGCGGGCCCTCAAGTTCAACTGAAGTTGAAGCCTACGGCGTTTAGCATCGGCTCGATTTCCAACCGCCCCCGCAGCTTCCTGTTCCCCCCTCACTCATACCTCAGCGCCTCCGTCGGGCTTAAATGCGCCGCACGGTTGGCCGGCAGAATCCCGAATACCAGCCCAACCAGGCAGGAAACCCCGAACGCCACCACAATCGCCAACGGTGAGATCGGAATCTTGATATCCGCGAACAATTGCACGCTCAGCGGAATCGCCACACCCACCAGAATGCCCAGCAGGCCGCCGGAAAGGCTCACCAGGATCGCCTCGGTGAGGAACTGAACCAGGATCTCCCTGGGCGACGCTCCCACCGCCAGGCGCACTCCGATCTCCCGCGTCCGCTCGGTCACCGTCACCAGCATGATATTCATGATGCCGATGCCGGAAATCACCAGCGTGATGGCGGAAACCATCACCAGCACCAGCGAGAGGATCAGCGAAATGTTCTTGGCCGCGTTCAGAATCGCCGTCAGCGTGTCCACCCGGTAGCGCGCGCCGGGCCGGTGCCGGCCTTCCACGATTTCCTGCACCCGCAGCGCCACGCGGTCCACTTGCGCGGGCGAGCGCACCTGCACGTAGAGCGGGTCGATGCGCTCCACCGGCGTGAAGTAGCGCAGCACCGTGATGGGGATCAGGATGGTTTCGCGCTCCACCTCCGACTGCCCGAACGTCTCCACCTTCTCGTGAAACGTGCCGATCACCGTGAACTGCAACCCGTAGAGCTTGATCACCCGGCCGAGCGCGCTCGCCTGGTTGCCGAACATCCGTTCCGCCAGCTTGTCGGTCAACAGCGCCACCTTCGCGCGCAGCGTGACGTCTCCCTCGTCCAGGAACCGGCCGGAGCTGATCACGATGTTGCGTACCGCCCGGTAATCCTGGTCGGTGCCGATCACCTTGGCGTCCTGTTCCTTGCCACCGATCAGCATGCGGTCGAAGTTGGACATTACGCCGGTAGCCGCCACGATGTCCGCCCCGAGTTCCTGGCGGATGGTCTCCACGTCGGACATCTTGATGTAATCGGCGTCCGCCACCGCAACGTCCGGACCGCCCGAGGCGTAATACGCAAAGATGATGTTGGAGCCGATGCCCTCGACCTGTTCCAGGATGTAATCCCGGCTGGTGAGCGAGATGGTCACTACCAGGATCACCGAGGCGGTGCCGATGACCATCCCCAACCCGGTGAGCAGCGACCGAACGGGATTGGCGCGAAGCGCCTGGGCGCTGAAACGGAGGGCTTCGCCGAGGAACACTAGCCGCCCTGGAGTCGCTTGAGGAGTTTCTCGGCCTCTGACCGCGGCGGATCTTCGGGCGTGAGAGCAAGGCTCAAGTAACGCTTGAGCAAATCCTTGGCAACATTCAGATTCCGGTTGGTTTTGATGTATACATCGGCTTTTGCAAACACGAGTTTTGGACTGTCTGGCGCAATCGCTTCGGCGCGCGCCAAGCTCTGGTCGGCCTCTTCGATCCGCCCCTGTTTGGCGAGCAGCCGAGCCAGGTCGATAAGCTTGCCCACCTGGTGCGGGGTCAGCTCGATGGCGCGCCGCAGTTGCTCTTCGGCGCTGGAGAACTCCTTGCGCTGCTCGTCCAGCCTGGCCTGCGCCCAGTGGCCCTCTGCTGGGTCGATCCTGGCAATCTGCTGCGCCGTGGCTGCCGCCTTTTCGAAACCGCCGCCGAGAAAACCAGGGGCCTCCAAATAATACTCGAAGAGGTCGCTCTGCGCTTCCAGGTTACGGGGGTTCAATTGCGCGGCTCTCTCAAAATACAGCCGCGCCTTGGAGGCATAAGCCGGAGCCGTGAACAGGTTGGAGGTCTCGGCCCGCCGGCCGTACGCGCGCGCCAGCCAGAGGTTGAACTCCGAGTTGCCCGGTTCGGCCGCCACGGCTGTTTCCAGAGCGTCGGTAGCCTTCTTGAAATCGCCCTGCATGTAGTAGTCGCGGCCAATCAGGTTGTAGACCGCGCCGTCTTTTTGGGGGATCGCCTGGAGGATTCTGAGGGATTGGTCGAACTCCGTAAGATTGTACAACTTGCGAGCCTGGTCAAACTCCGGCCCGGCGGCCCACATGGCACAACCCAAACTGAGCATCAATACCAAAGGCTTCAACCGATCACCGTCCCGGCCTGATTAGCCATTTTAACTCAAATACATAGATGGATCTGCGGGGGCTTGCGTTTCAGAGGAAGGGCGGCGGCCGCGCGCCCCGCCGAACCGGAAGCCTACTTCTGCCGCTTCAAAGTCATCGGCCCGCCGCCGAAATCGCCGCCGCCCTCGACCTTGGTGGTCAGCGTGATCTCGTCGCCCTTGATGGTGCCCTCGTGGGTGATTGTCATGCTGTTGCCACCCATATCGACCTTAACCGTGAAGGAGACCTTGTCGCCTTGCACCTTGCCGTCGGTAATGGGTAGCGGCTCGCCTTGCGGCCCAACGACGTTGCCCGTCAGCTTCTCTCCGTCCTGCTTGAAGACAAAATTGAGGGTGAACTGGTCCGAAGAACCCGTCCAGTTGCCCGTAATGTCGGCGGCCAGAGCCGCGCCGGCCAGAACCGTCATCAGGACGGCGCAGGCCAGGAAGATTCGTCTTTGCATAGTGTTGATTCTACCTTCTCGGATTCCGGTGCGCTAGTCTGTAGGGATAGCGATGCGGAAAGGCTTGGGAGCGATTTGGCGGCGGCTCGGCTGGATCGAGAAAGCCTTCCTCCTTTTCGCGGCGGTTTACGCGCTGCTCTACTTCACGCGGTTGGCGCCCACCATGCAATCGCTAGCGGCGCTGGGGGCCTTCATCACGGGGTTGCTGGCGCTTCTCAAGCTGGCGCGGCGCGGCATGCGCAAGGCCATCTGGCGGCTGCGCAACCGGCTGATCGTGGCCTACCTGTTTATCGCCGTGGTGCCCATTATCCTGATCGTGGCGCTGGTGGGAATCGCCGGCTACGCGGTCATCGGGCAGATTGCGGTCTACCTGGTCAACACCGAGCTTACGCACCGCATGAACAGCCTTCTCCGCCCGGCCGAGGCGCTGGCTCGCACACCCATCGGAGATCCCGAGCAGACCCTCCGGCGCTTCGTGCCCATGATCCAGAACAGCTTCCCGCAGTTCGAGCTGCGGATCAGCGGCCACGAGGATCTGCGCTATCCGCCGGAGTCGCGGCTCGAGCCGCCCCCGCCGGCGTGGAAGCGCGCCAGCGGCCTCATCCTGAAAAGGGAAAGGAATGAAGATCACCTGTATGCGTGGGCCCACGAAGTGGCCAACGGAAACGAGGTCACCATCCTGGCGCCGTTCAATCACGAACTGCTGGCGGGGCTCATTCCGCAACTGGGCGATGCCAACGTGGCTGCGCCCTTTACCAAGTGGGGCCGTGAGAACCGCGTTCCGGAAAAGGTCAACGTGCTGGATTTTGAGGTGGCGGGCTTCGTCCCGCTACAGGTGTCTTCCTGGGATTCACCGGAACACCCCACCGACGCCATCCTGGTGGTGAACTCGCGGGTCTCGGCGGTGCTGGGCATGGTTTTCGGGCAGAAGCCGGAGCTGGGCGAGGGGATGATGGCCTTTTTCGTAGCAGTGGCCATCCTGTTCCTCATCGTGGAGATGGTCTCGCTGGTGGCCGGCATCCAGCTCAGCCGCTCAATGACAGGCGCGGTGAACGAGCTCTATGCGGGTACCCAGCACGTCAAGGTGGGCGATTTCTCTTACCGCATTCCGGTCCAAGGCAACGATCAGCTTGCCGAGCTGAGCGCTTCGTTCAACACCATGACCGAGAACCTGGGGCAGCTCATCGTGGTGGCCAAGGAAAAGGAGCGCCTGGAGTCGGAGCTGGAAATCGCCCGCGAGGTGCAGAGCCAGCTTTTCCCCAAGGACGTCCCCTACGTCAAGACCCTGGAGCTGAAAGGCGTATGCCGCCCGGCGCGCGTGGTTTCGGGCGACTATTACGACTTCATGCAGGTTTCCGAGGGCGCGCTGGCCTTCGCCATCGGCGACGTGGCCGGCAAAGGCATTTCGGCGGCGCTGCTGATGGCCACCATCCAATCCGCCATGCGGTCGCAGTTGAGCACATCGAACGGAAGCGGAGCGCGCCGCCTTTCGCCGGCGAGGATGGTGTCGAACCTGAACCAGCAGCTTTATGCCACCACGTCGCTGGAGAAGTACGCTACCTTTTATTTTGCCCTCTACCGCGAATCGACGCATGCGCTGACCTATACCAATGCCGGCCATTTGCCGCCCATGCTGTTGCGCGGCAGCGACATTCAGACCATGGATTCCACCGGCACGGTGGTAGGCGCATTTCCCTTCGCGACCTACGAAGAGAAGACTGTCCCGCTGGAGCACGGCGATATACTGTTGGCCTATACCGACGGCATCGTGGAGCCGGAAAACGTCTACGGAGAAGTGTTTGGAGAGGATCGCTTGAAGGACCTGTTGATCAAGCACGCGCAGGCGGATTCGTCGGAACTCATCGCGCGCACAATGGAAGCCGTGGTCCACTGGACCGGCACTTCCGAATTGCAGGACGATATGACTATGGTGGTGGCGCGGCGCATATGAAAGTCCTGACCGCGGCTCAAATGCGCGAAGTGGACCGGCGGACGGCCGAGATGGGAATTCCCGGCATCGTCCTGATGGAAAACGCCGGGCATCGCGTGGTGGAATTCCTGGCGGAACGTTTCGCGCCGCTCTCCGCCCAGCGCATTGTGGTGCTGTGCGGCAAGGGGAACAACGGCGGCGACGGCCTGGTGGTCGCGCGGCAGCTTCACACGCGCTTCACCCCGCAAGCGCTGCACGTGGTCCTGCTGGCAGCCCCGGAGGAGCTGAAGGGCGACGCCGCGGCCAACTATCGGATGCTGGCGGCCTGCGGCTGCCCGGTTTGGCGCGAGATTCCGGCGGAAGCGCGCTTGGCGGCGCTGGTGGTGGATGCGCTGCTGGGAACCGGTATCAGCGGCCCGGCCACGGGCGTCATGCTGGAGGGTATCCGCGAAATCAACGGCGGCTTTCCGCTGGCCAGAGTGGTGGCGGTGGATATTCCCTCGGGGATGCCCAGCGATTCGGGCGAGCCGGTGGGCGAGCGAGCGCGCGCCGATTACACCGTGACGTTCACCGCGCCGAAAGCGGGGCAGGTGCTGCCGCCCAATTGCGATGGTGTGGGCGAGTTGGTGGTAGGGCATATCGGCAGCCCGCCGGAACTGTACGAGGATGTCTGGCTTTCGTTGCTTGAGCCGGAGATGTTCGAGGAACTGCTCGAGCCGCGGCCTCCAGGCGGGCATAAGGGAACCTTCGGCCACGTGCTGGTAGTGGCGGGATCGCGCGAAAAGAGCGGCGCTGCCGCAATGACCGGGCTGGGCGCACTGCGCGCCGGCGCGGGGCTGGTGACAGTGGCGTCGGCCGCCAGCGCCATTCCGATCATCGCGTCGCACGCTCCGGAGCTGATGACGGCGCCGCTGGAAACCGGCTTGCAAGGTATTGCGGAGGGCAAAACCGTGATCGCCATGGGGCCAGGACTGGGCCGCGGTCCCGATATCGAAGCCCTGGTAGCCCGCACCCTCGCGGAGTTCGAGCAACCGATGGTGCTGGATGCCGATGCGCTGGGTTGGCAGGCCACGGAAAACGATGGCCTGCCCCACATCCGAATTCTGACCCCTCACCCCGGCGAGATGGCCCGTCTCACCGGCAAGACCACCACCGAAATCCAGAGCGACCGTGTGGGCGCCGCCCGCGCATTCGCCACGGAGCGCCGCGTCACCCTGGTTCTCAAAGGCCAGCGCACGGTGATGGCCTTCCCCGACGGCCGTGTGTGGATCAATCCCACGGGTACCCCCGCGCTGGGCACTGGGGGAAGCGGCGATGTGCTGACGGGGATGATCGCCGGCTTCCTGGCGCAGTTCCCCGGCCAGCCGGACCAGGCGGTGGCCGCTGCCGTGTACCTGCACGGGCTGGCGGGCGAGATCGGCGCGCGGGCGCTGGGGGAGAAATGCCTCATCGCCACCGATATTCTGCGATATCTTCCGGAGGCCATGGAGGAGTGTGCCGACGTATCGGACGGCGTCTGAGGAAGAGACTGTGGCGCTGGGAGAGCGACTGGCGCGCGCGCTGCCGCCGCATGGTGTGGTGTTGCTGACCGGCAACCTGGGCGCGGGCAAGACCACCCTGGCGAAGGGGATCGTGAGCGGACTGGGGGCGGCGCCGGCCGAGGAGGTTTCGAGCCCCACCTTCACCTTGATCCACGAGTATGGAAACGGCCGCGTGTACCATGTGGATCTCTACCGCCTGGAAGAGCCGCGGGAACTGGCGACCCTGGGGCTGGAGGAGCTGTTCGAGCGGAATGCCATGGTGCTGATCGAGTGGGGCGAGCGCTTTCCGCGGTTCCTGCCGGCGGAGCGGACCGAGATCCGCATCCGCGCGGTTGACAACGACGAAAGGGAAATCGAAGTTACACAGAGCTTATGAGCAAACAACCCTGGGCCCTGATTCTGGGCGCGAGCAGCGGGTTCGGCGAGGCCACTGCGCTGGAGCTGGCGCGCGCCGGCATGAACATCTTCGGCGTGCATCTGGACCGGCGAGACAAACTGCCGCACGTCGAAGAAATCCAGGAGCGCATCCGCGCGCTGGGGCGCGAGGTGCAGTTCTTCAACTGCAACGCTTCCGACGACGAGATGCGCCAGGACGTGGTGGAGAAGATGCGCACGCGGCTGGCCGATCCGCCGGGCACGCTGCGGGTGCTGATGCATTCGCTCGCCTTCGGCGCGCTGAAGCCGCTGGCCGGCGCGGAGCAGGTGGTCTCCAGGAAGCAGCTCGAAATCACCGCGGATACCATGGGCCACTCGCTGGTCTACTGGGTGCAGGATTGCCTGCGGGCGGGTCTTTTCGACTGGGGCGGGCGCATTTTCGCCATGACCTCCAGCGGGAGCACGAAAGCCATTCCGAATTACGGGCCGGTGAGCGCGGCCAAAGCCATTATCGAGGCGCACATCCGGCAGCTCGCGCTGGAGCTGGCGCCGGCCGGTATCACGGCCAACGCCATACTGGCGGGCGTGACCGACACCCCCGCGCTGCGCCTGATTCCCGACCACCAGAAGCTGATGGAGATCGCGCGGCTGCGCAATCCGCACCAGCGGCTCACCGTGCCGGAAGACGTGGCGCGGTCGATCGCGGCATTGTGCCATCCAGCGACTTACTGGATGACCGGCAATACCATACACGTAGATGGGGGAGAGAACATTGTAGGATGATGAAGCCTTCTGGCAGCCAGAGAGCTACGACCATTGGGTACGAAATGAAGTCGAGTGGCGGCGGATTGCCAACTATATCGAGGACAACCCGGTGAAAGCGGGGATCGTGGTACGCGCGGAAGACTACCTGTGGTCTAGCGCGGCGAAGAGCGCCGAGACGAGCCTCGGCGCGGCAGCCAGGAGTGGCTGCGCCACCTAGGTTACTCCGACGGCACGTGGAACGTCCCCAGAAAACCGCTGCGGCGGGGACCGTTGCTCCAGGTTTCGCCCAAGCCATCGCCCTCAAACGAATCCGCCAATGCATAAGCCGGCATGGCGTGGTCGAGCTTGGTCAGCGGCGGGTACCACACGTCTTCGTTGCCGCAGGTGTGATCGGTGGCTTGCATGGCGCGCGTCTGGATGGCGGCCAGCGAGCCGGCGGTGAGTTTGGCCGCGCCGCCGTGGATATTGCCGTCCTGGATGGTCAGCTCGATGGGAGCGTAGTCCACCTTCACGATGTCCCCCAGCAGGGCGCCGCCCATGTGCCGGGCGAAGCTCTGGAGCGCCAGGCGTTGCTCGGCATCCGCGCGGCTATCGACGATCAGGACCGCCCGCACCGGGTTGACCGGTTCATACACGTCACCGAGGGTGTGCTCGGAGCGAATGACACCGACCACCGAGAGCCCTTCCAGGCTCACACCCTGCCAAGTCCCAGCATTGATCTTCCAGCCGAACACCGCCTCCTTGCCGTTCATCTCGACCTCGCCGTTGGCAAAACACGGCCCAGTATAAACGTCAGCGGTGCGAGCTTCAATGTAGTTTCCGTAAACGCCGCGGGCAGGAAGCCCGGCAGCCCACGAGATAGAAACAGCCGCCGACACGACGGCCACCATACGCAAGAGGTTCAGCATCCCAGTTCTCTCCTCACCTTTATTATACGCCAAGCGGCGGCGATGAACGGCCTCAGGGGGCCGGCTGAACGGAGTCTGGGCCTATTTCCCGACCACCACAATGGAGAACGAATCCGGCAACATCTGGCGGCCAGGTCCGCGGCCTCCCTTTTTCTCAGCCGGCGGCGGGGCATCCGGCGGAGGCGGGGCTGGCGCGGCGTACTCGGCGGCGATCAGCAGAATCCGGTCCGTCTTGGTATCGAGCGTCAGCGTCTTGGCACCCGTCATAGTCTTCAGATTCTGTTCCACCGCGAAACTGGTGGGGCTGTTCTCTTTGATCACGGTCAGGGTGCCATTGCCATGCGAGCTGAACGCTTCCATGGTCCGGGGATTGAAAACGGCGCCGTCGCTGCCTCCGGCGAGTGGAAGGGCATCGAGGATCTTGCCGTCCTGGGCGCTCAGGATCACCATAACCTGGGGATTGTGGCAGGCCGCGAAAAGGACCTGGTTCTTCACGTCCAGCGCCAGGCCGGCGCAGCCATCGGCTTTGCCCGCCAGGTCGTAGTGCGTCTTGACGGTCATCGTCCTGGCATCCACTACGGCCACACTGTGCGCGTCCACGATATCAACGTAGATGGTGCCCTTGCCGTCGGTGACGGCCTGTTCCGGCGCACCGCCCAGGTCGTCAATCGTGCCCACGATGGCGCCGTCAGCCGCGTTGATCACAGTGGCGTGCGGCTGGCTGTGGCTGAGAATGTAGACGCGGTCGTTGAACGGGTCGTACAGGTAGCCGTCCGGGCTTCCCTTCACGTCGATGGTCTTGATGGTGGCCAGCGTCCGGCTGTCAAACATCACCACCGGGTTGCTGCTGGCGAACCCGTGATGGGACTTGGGCGAAGCCGTCGCACCGTGCACCCTGATGGTGTTAGGAACCTCGCCGACCTTTTCCAGAGTGTCCAGGTCAAACACCGTCACCCGTCCGGGAATCCCGCTGCGGCCCACATACAGCCGGCGGCCATCCGCGTCCGCAGTCACGTAGTCAAAGCCGCCATCGCCACCGACTTTGGCAGTTTTTTGCACCTTGTACGGCCCATCTTGGGCCAGACCGATGGAGGCTACCATCGCTAATGCCAGGCAAAATTGTCGCATCAATCGTCTCCTTCAAGCGGAACTGAATTTTCGTGTCCCGATAGCCAGCCAGTATAACTCAGTCGAAGCTATTTCATTTTGGAGGGCAACTGAATGGTCCTGCCGGCAACCATGAAGGCGCCTCTGCCGAGATGATGAATCGTCCGCGGGCGTTTCACCGACGGGTCGATCCACGCTTTGATTACTTCCAGGATAAAGAGGCAGTATTTGGCCGTCATCCTGGTATCGGCGACCCGGCATTCGAGATTCGCATAACATTCGTCGATGAGCGGCGCCTTGACTCGCCCGGCGGCCACGGGCGTGAGACCAAAGGTCGCAAACTTGTCGGTTCTTGCCCCGGAGGTGTTCCCGCAGCCCACCACTTTTGCCGCCAACTCCACGGTGGGGATGTTGATGACGCATTCTTTGGCCGCCTTCAAGATGCCGAAGGTGTAGTTGCGGTTGCTGATCACGCAACCCACGAGCGGCGGCTCGAACTCGATCATGGTGTGCCACGACATGGTCATGATGTTCGGCCGCCCCTTGCGAACGGTGGTGACCAACACGACCGGTCCCGGCTCAAGCAAGCCATAGACCTTGGACAGTGGAAAGGATTTTTTTGCCATTCCGGTACCTCGGCTTCGAAGACGATCGACGATCGCGCTGATCTCCTCCATAAGCCTAACAGCCCCGGCGGCTGCGAACCAAGGGTGTATACTCATATAAATACGGAGGATCTGAAAATTCCAGCATGACTACTCATTCGAAAAGCCTGTTAAAGCCCGCGTGCAGGGGTATCTGCACTGCCGTCGCATTGCTGCTGGTCTGCGGTACGCTGGCCGGCAAGCCAGGAGACGCGTACCTGAAAACCAAGGTTGACCCCGGACGAGCCGGCGTTTTTGTGGACGGCAAGTACGTGGGACCGGCGGCCAATTTCAAAGTCGGCAGGAAGTACGTGCTGCCGCCGGGAAAGCACGAAGTCAAGTTGGTGGACCCGCGCTACGAGGAGTTCACCACGACGGTGGATATCGAGGCGGGAAAGACCGTGGTTCTGGCCCAGACGTTAAAGCCGCTGCCGCCCCCGAAGAAGCCGCTGGGAACGCTGAAGACAACCGTGACTGCCAGCAAGTTTGACGCGGTCTACCTGAATGACAGGTTTTACGGCCACACGGGCGAGTTCAACGGTTGCGAACAGGGCCTGATGATCCCACCCGGACAGTACACCGTCAGAATCGATCCCGTCGCTGGTGGGAGCGCGTTCACCAAGACGGTTCAGATTGAGGGCGGGAAGACCGTCGTAGTCCCGTAATGCGGGCGTCGCTGCTCAACCCCGCGCTCCAGTCCGCGTCCGTACCGGCGAACCGTTCGGATGGGCGACAACTGGAGGCGATGGCGCCATCGCGCAGCGCGGCCTGGCCCGGAGCGCAGGAGCCGTAAGAGCTAGGCCGCGCGCGCCATCTGACGATATTCCTCTTCCGAGCGGGCCGGCAGCAGGACCCACAGGGTGTAGATACCCAGCGCCGTGCCGAACGGCATGTCCAGCAGGCTGAAGCAGCCGACAACAATGGCCAGTATACGCGCCCAGGGTTGGCGTTCCAGCAGGCCCCAACCCACCACAAGACCGAGCACGGCGCCCACCAGCAACAGCCCGCCCACGGTCCGTATCACACCGTGCACGAATCCTGGAATACCCGGAGTAAAGAACGGTATCCCATACCGGAAAACCGACATCAGGGCCAAGCCCGGAAGCAGGCGAAACGCGGAAATAGCCAGCCAGAATATCCCCAGCAGGCGCACGTGGCCGGCAATCCGGCTCTGCACCGGCATCAGCGGCACGGGGCCTACACCTTTGCCGCACCTCGGACAGAAACGCTGAAACTCCTGCAACGCGGTCCCACAACGATCGCAAAACATTCTTCTGCCTCCCGGATCGCTACTCCATAGCATACGAGGGTACCGCTCGGTTGGTTCGCTCCAAAAGGAGCCCCTGCGGGCGGGCACTCGTTCTTCGGCCGCGTCGAGACCGATCCGGCAGCGAGGAGTTAGAACTTCGGCTTCTCGACCGACGTCACCTTGTCGTCCCGGACCTCGAGTTGGAACGCCCCGTTCTTACCCGAATAGGCGACAGACCTGCCTTCCGCGCCAGTGATCTCCAGAGCCGGAGGGCCGAACCGGCGAACGAGTTCTCCGTAACTCAGTCCCGTCTGTATCCCGCTGGGATCTTCCCAGGCCGGCGCGGGTGGTGGAGGAGGATGCACGGAAGGTGACGGCGTCTCGGCCGCCGCCGAGGATTTCTTGGCCGCCGACTTGGCGGTGGCCGCCGCGGATGGCTTCGTATGCGAACCCGGCTGCCCCGCCTTGAGCGTCTGGTCCAGGCTGTCCGCCAGTCCGCTCATTGCCTTGCCGACGCCCTTAGCGGGGGCGGTTGTCGTGGCCGCGCGTGCTGCGCCAAGCCCATACTCCACCGCCGTCTGTCCCGCGGCGGCGCCGGCCATTGCGAGCCACAGCGAAAATGAAACCGAAAGGCATGCAACCGATCGAGCCATATCACCTACCCGGAGCTAGTATGGCATGGCTGTGCGTTTGCGTGGCCCCTGCCGAAGGTTAGCACCAGGAGGTCTGCCTCACCACACGCGGAGCTGGCGAACTTCCGCCTTCCGCGAGAGAGTCGAGCTGTACAACGACACCATCTACAACGGCCGGAAGCAGCCAAGATCAACGCAAAGCCGCGCGGAACCACCCCAGCCCGTCGACGGTCTTCCCTGCCGGACGGTACTCGCAGCCGATCCATCCGTCGTAGCCCAGCTCCTCCAAAACGCCGAACAGATATGTGTAATTGACTTCGCCGCCATCCGGCTCATGCCGCTCCGGTGCACCGGCCACCTGTATGTGCCCGCAGTGCGGCAAGTACTTTCGCAGTTTCATGGCGAGATCCCCCTCCATGATCTGCATATGGTACAGATCCATCTGCATCCTGATGTTGGGGACGTTGACGGCGGCACAGACGGCGTATGACTGGGCCTGCGTATTGAGGTAAAACCCGGGCATATCCCGGGTGTTGATGGCCTCGATCAAAAGCGTGATGCCGTGCGCGGCAAGCTTCCCGGCGGCATACCGCAGATTCCCGATGTACACCGCTTCAACGGCAGCCGGATCCGCCCCCGCGGGAACGATTCCCGCCATGGCGTGCACGCGGCTTGTTTTCAGCCGGGTGGCGTACGAAATAGCCGTTTCGACGCTGTGCCGGAACTCGGATTCGCGTCCAGGGATACAAGTGAGGCCTCGGTCACCCGCGCTCCAATTGCCCGGAGCCAGATTGAACATAACGTTCTCCAGGTGATGGCCGCGAAGCCGCTCTTGGATGGCCTCCGCCGGGAACTCGTATGGAAACAGGTATTCCACTCCATGGAAGCCGGCGTCCGCCGCCGCGGAAAACCGGTCCAGAAACGGCAGCTCGTTAAACATCATCGACAGATTCGCTGCAAATTTAAGCATGAGATTATTATCCTTTACCAGAAGCCGGCGTCGAGAGAACAGACGCATTCGAACCTCCAAGTCGTATTGTGGGGCAGGAGGGCATCCCGGGCGACGCTTGCCAACCGCCGCCAGGAAACGGTCGGTCAGCCAATCGAACTGGTTGCTATACTCTGGAGTTCGAGAAGCCATGCGACAGATCGTATTGGAAGCGCCACGACAACTCGTGGGACACGTTGTGCCGCCCGTGGTCAGAGAGGCCGGCGAAGCACTGGTGAGGGTTCACCGGGTCGCCATATGCGGCAGCGATTGGCACGCTTTTGAAGGGGCTCAGGCCAATTACACCTTTCCGCGCATCATCGGTCATGAGTTAGGCTGCGAGGTGCTGGAGGCGCCGGAAAACAATCGCGGCATCCGGCCGGGAGACCGGTGCGCCGTCGAGCCTCACCTGACCTGCGGCGTTTGCCGGCCTTGCCGTCTGAATCGCCCCAACTGCTGCGAAAATATGAAGGTGTTGGGAGTGCACGTGGATGGCGGGATGCGAGGCCTCATGAACGTGCCGGTGGAGCGCCTGTACAAATCGGAACGGCTCTCATACGATCAACTGTCGCTGGTGGAGTTTCTCACGATTGGCGCTCATGCGGTGGCCCGCAGCGGACTAGTGGCCGGCGAAGACGTGCTCATTGTGGGCGCGGGACCCATCGGCCTGTCGGTGCTCCAGTTTGCGCTGACCGCGGGCGCCTCCGCGCGGATCATCGAGAAGGTCGAGTTCCGCCGCCAATTCGCCGGACGTTTCGGCGTGGACGTGCTCGCGGAGTACGACGGCCGCCCCGCTTCGGTGGTTTTCGATTGCACCGGCGATGAGGAGGCGATTAGAGCCAGCTTCGACCGCGTCGGCCCGGCCGGCCGGCTGGTGCTGGTCGGCCAATTCCTGGGCTTCATCCCCTTCGACCATACGCCCTTCATCAGGCGCGAGCTCGACATCCTGGCGAGCCGCAACAGCCACCACCAGTTTCCGCGCGTGATCGGGATGATGGAGCGCGGCGAGATCGACGTGGACCCGTGGATCACCTGCCGCACGCCGCTGGCCGAGGTGCCCAAGGTCTTCCCCGAGTTGGCCAGCCATAAGAATTACATCAAGGCTGTGTTTGAGGTTCTGGACTCGGACGTGTGAGGAGGCCGGAGCCGCTTTGACAGGCGGCTGTCGGACTGGCCCGGGGTCTAGCGAGCAGCTCGGGCGCATTTCTCACACCCCGCGAGCGAGGGCTCTCCGTCAGGGGGCGAAAACCCGCGAGTTGATTGAAAAGGGCGAATCCCGACAGTGTGCGGCCGACCTCCTGAACGTGGGTCGCTCGGCCCTCTACCGGGCAGCCGCCTACTTACCTTCTGGAGATCGAACTTCGCCGAGGTTGGATTTCCACCGCGCAGGTCTCTGAAATCAATGGCGTTAGTTATCCAATTTCGGATTTCAGGATAATAGGCCTAAAGTCTCGTGATGAATTGCCGATATGTAGGCAGGGGGGATAGACCATCCGAGGTCAAAGCGCAGGGAGGCGCGAGGGCAATGAGTAGAGCTTTTGAAACCCGGGGGAGGCGAGTCTTGGCTTTGTGCGTTAGCGACGCGCAGCACACCGAAACGGATGCCGTTCTTGAAGCGCTAGAGCGCTGGAAAAAGCGCCTTATTGCGGCTTTCCTCTTGATCTCACTGTTCATTGCCCTCACAGCAGTGCTTCTCTTCGAGCTAGGAGGTGTCATCAAGGTCTGGAAGCTTGAGTCTGAGGACGTGGGACGCACTCCGCCAACGGCGATGAGCGACATACGGATGCATCCGGAATTACATCTACCTGGGGCGCGCCTGACATCCAGTACCGACAACTGCGTCTTCGCCGAGCCCATCACCGGTTTGGCAGCTTGGCTTCGTTGATGGTGATTACTCCTCTGGAAAGGTGGATAGCGAGATTGAGGCCGGATCGTTTTCCGGCACTTGTGCTCCGCTTATACGAATTCAGTTTGCGCACACACTCATCGATCGCCAAGTTGAGCTTCAATGCCTCCTCAAAGGCGATTTCGATGTTGAGAACTTGAGTATCAGGCGAAAGGGCGTTGAGGTTCGGACTCGTACGGCCGAAGTTGCAGATGCCGAACGAGAATTTCTTGATCGGTGGCGACATTCCCATGCCCCGAGCATACCAAACATGACGTCCTTCATGTCCGATAACAAATGCAAGTTTTTGAAAACACGGTTGTTATCATAAGAGATCCCTCTGGCTAGGGGCCAAGGGGCTCAGGAGAAAATGAGACCTGCCCACTCACAAGAACTACATCAAGGCTGCGTTCGAGGTTCTGGACTCGGACGTCTGAGAAGGAGCAACCGCCTCACGGACTGGCACGAATCCATGGCGAGCGCCTCCCGCGCCACAGCTTCGGCTTCCGGCGCGCTCCATGACGAGATGGCCCGCTTGAGCTCGGGGATCAGGGGCGCGCTGACGCTGAATTCTTCCAGGCCCAGGCCCAACAGAAGCGGAGTCGCCAGGGGATCGGCGGCCAGCTCGCCGCAGAGGGCCACGTCGATTCCCGCGCCGCGGCCGGCTTCGATGGTCTGGCGGATCATCCGCAATACGGCGGGCTGAAAGGGATCGGCCATCGGCGCCACGCGCGAGTTCGTCCGGTCGGCAGCCATCGCATACTGGATCAGATCGTTGCTGCCGATGCTGAAGAAGCTCGCTTCGCGCGCCAACTGGTCGGCAACGGCCACGGCCGCGGGCACTTCGATCATGACGCCTATGCGGATGCTCTTCCGGAAAGGCAAACCCTCCCGTTCCAGCTCGGCCTCGGCTTCGGCGACCAGGGCTTTTGTGTCGCGCAACTCGTCCACCGAAGCGATCATCGGCAACAGCAACTCTACCGGGTGCGCGGCGCCCGCCCGCAGGATGGCGCGGAGCTGCGTTCGAAACAGGTCGCGCCGGCTCAACAGCACGCGAATGCCTCGCCAGCCGAGGAATGGGTTGGCTTCCTCGCCGATCTCCACGTAGGGTAGGCGCTTGTCGCCGCCGATGTCGAGCGCGCGGACGGTGAGTGGACGGCCTCCCAGCGATTCGGCGATGGCGCGATAGGCGGCCAGTTGTTCCTCTTCGCCGGGCGCCGCAGCGCGTCCCAGGAACAGAAACTCCGTGCGCAGCACACCCACGCCCTCGGCGCCACAGGCCACGGCTTCCGCGGCTTCGGCCACGCTGCTGATGTTGGCGAAGACCCGTATGCGGCGGCCGTCGCGCGTGGCCGCAGGTCGATGCCGCTCCAATTCCGCGGCGCGGCGCGCGGCCAGCCAGTTCCGGCGGCGGATTTCGAGCGCCTCGACCTGGGCCGCGTCCGGCGAAATCAAAACGGTCCCCTGCTCTCCGTCCACGGCCAGAATAGTTCCATCGGGCAGTGCGTTGATCCCCGGACCCAGTCCCGCTACCACCGGAATCCCCATGGCCCGCGCCAGGATGACGCTATGGGCGCTGGCGCTGCCGGCCTCCAGACACAAGCCCAGAACCATGGTGGGATCGAAGTCCTGGACCTCGGAAGGTGTCAGATCGTGCGCCGAGAGGATGGCCGGCTCGCGCAGAACGCGTGAGACGCTGGTTTGACCGGTGAGCCTTCGCAGCACGCGCGCCGCAACGTCGGCCACGTCAGCCGCCCGGGCGCGAAGATAGGGATCTTCCAGAGCGGCAAGACGGTCCGCGAGCCTGGTGGTCTCAGCCTGCCAGGCGGACTCGGCGCCGACCCGATCTTCCACCAGCCTGCGCGAGACTGCGCCGGCCAGCTCCGGGTCTTCGAGGAAGAGCGACTGCGCATCGAAAATGCCTGCCTCATCCGCGCCAATGTGGGCTTTGGACCATTCGTATAGCGCCCGGGTCTCTTCCTGCGCACCATCGATGGCGGCCATCAGGCGTTGTTGCTCCGCCTCGGGACTTCCGATGGGCCGGGAGGCGATTTCCACGGCGATGGGGCACAGCTTGACCAGCGGACCGATGGCGATGCCCGCGGACGCCGCGATGCCGCCAGCCTGGTGCTGAGGCGGCGAAAGCGCAGGCGGCGACAGTTCACCGCAACCGGATTCGATGAAACTCGTTAGCGCGGCGAGCGCCTCGTGCGCTTCGGCGCCTTGTGCGCGGATACGTAACTGGTGGCCTTGGCGCGCTCCAAGGCTCAGGATGGCGTTGATGCTACTGGCCGCGACTTTGTCAATCGTCACCCGCGCTTGATAACGGCGGGCCAGGCGAACGAGCTGCGCCGCGGGGCGCGCGTGGAGGCCAAGAGGGTTGGTGAGGGTGACTTCGGCCAGGCAACCGCTCTCTGAGGACGGGTCAAAAAATGCGCCCGCAAGCGGGCGTTGGCAGGCTGAAGCCTGCCCCACTTTGCCGCCCAGCGCGTTCCGCGCTTCGAGAGCGATCTCCGCGAGACTGGCGCCGGCGGCGGCCAGGGTGGCTGCCGCGACGGCTCCTTCCACCAGCGGCGCGGCGCACAACTCGACGCGTAAAGCTCTCTCTTCGCCCAAAAGCTCGATCGCAGTTTCGGCGCTCAGCACGGCGCTCCCCAGGTCCATGAGGACCAGCACTCCATCCTGGCTGTAGACCGACTCAATGGCCTGGAGCACCTGGAATGCATCGGTGCCGATAGGGTTTTCCGGGTCGGCCGTGCCCCCGGCAGGCGCTATACGGACCTTTCCCTGCGCCACCTGCCGCGCCAAATCGCATACGCCCTCAGCCAGCTTGGCGCTATGGGAGACAACAACCATCCCGATCATGAGCGCCAGGTGTCCGCGGCCGCCTGGAGCAGCAGGTAGGAAGAGGTCGCTCCCGGATCCTGGTGGCCGATGCTGCGCGCGCCCAGGTAGCTGGCCCGGCCCTTGCGTGCCTGCATGGGAACGGTCCCCAGCATCCCCGCTTGGGCCGCCGCCGCTCCCGCGTCGAGGATTGCCGCCAGGCTGCACCCGTCTTGGAGGCCTTTACGCATCGCGTCCAAAGCCGGAAGCAGAGCGTCCAGCATAGTCTTGTCGCCGCCCGCGGCTTTACCGCGCTGCGCGACACCCTCGATGCCGGCTTGGAACAGCGCCACGACATCGGCCGCCTCGAGCCCGGTTTTCCCGGCGCAAGCCGCGGCCGCCCGAAGAAAGAAGGTGCCGTACAGCGGCCCGGCGGCGCCGCCTACATGGCGGATGAGGACCGTCGCCACACTTTGGAAAACAGAACGGATATCGGAGGGAGGATGGGCCGCCAGCTCCGCTTTCACGGCGGTGAAGCCGCGATCCATGTTGATGCCGTGGTCGGCGTCGCCGATAGCCGAGTCCAATTCCGTGAGCCATTCTCTGTGCTCGGCGTAGACCTGTTGCAGGAGTTCCAGCCACTTCAGCACTTCTGGTTGGCCCACGGCCATTCGCTCACATCCCCCATCGCAGCCCGGGAGTAAGCACGGGATCGTCCCATAGCCACAGCAGTTCGTCATCGGCTCTGAGCAGCGTGATGGAGCAGCCGGCCATTTCGAGGCTGGTGATGTAGTTGCCCACCAGGCGGCGCGCGACGCGGATTCCCATCTCTCGCAAGATCCGCTCCAACTCGCCATAGACGAGATAGAGTTCCATCAAAGGGGTGCCACCCATGCCGTTGACCATGGCGATGACTTCGTCGCCGCCGCGGAACGGCAAATCCGCCAGGACACTCCCCGCCATGCGCGCGGTCAGCTTCGCGGCGGGCAGCAGGGGTATGCGCTCGCGCCCCGGTTCACCATGGATGCCGATGCCCATCTCCATTTCGCCTTCACCCAACTCGAAAGTGGGTTTGCCGGCCGCGGGAACGGTGCAGGAAGTCAGGGCCATCCCCATGGAGCGCCCGTTCCGGTTGACCTTGCGGCAGAGCGCTTCCACGCGCGCCAGATCATAACCGCGTTGGGCCGCCGCTCCGCACAGCTTTTCCGCGAAGACGGTTATCCCGACGCCGCGGCGGCCCGCGGTGTAGAGGCTGTCTTCCACGGCAACGTCGTCGTTGATGACCACCGCCCGCACTTCTATGCCCTCAGCCTGGCAGAGTTCGGCGGCCATTTCGAAATTCATGATGTCGCCAGTGTAGTTCTTGACGATATGGAGAACGCCCGCTCCACCGTTGACGGCGTGTGTGGCGGCTTCGATTTGATCCGGGGTCGGAGAAGTGAATACCTGGCCGGGACAAGCGGCGTCGAGCATGCCTTTGCCCACGAACCCCACGTGCATAGGCTCGTGACCGCTGCCTCCGCCCGATACAATGCCGGTCTTACCGGGAACGGGCGCGTCGGCCCGGACCACATAAACCGGATCGAGGCAAACTCTCAGAATATCCGCATGCGCCAGAGCCAACCCAACCAGGAACTCCCTCGGCACATCTTGCGGATCGTTGATCAGTTTCTTCATGGGTCAGAACTTCTCCCAGTGCAGCACGTCGGAAAGCGGGCGTTTGTCCGCGTGGGTTTCCTCGGCGGTGGGACCGATGGCGAGCAGGCTGATCAGCTTATAGCCCTCCGGCGCGCCCACCATCTTGCGGATTCTCTCCGCGTAAGGCTTCTTGTCCCCGGCCACCCAGCAACTGCCGAGGCCGTGCGCACGCGCAGCCACGAGAATGTTCTGGCTGGCGTTGCAGCCGTCCTCCAGGTAGTACTTCGTGTCCTTGCACAGGACCACCACGCAAACCGCGGCCTGCGCAATGAAGCGTCCAAACTCCGCCACCTCCGCGATCGCGCGGCGCATCGCCGGCTCCGTGACCGCCACAAATTCCCAAGGTTGGATGTTGATCGCCGTGGCGGCCAGGCGGCCGCAGTCGATGATGTCCTCGATCACCTCTCGCGATACAGATTCGCCCGTGTAGGCGCGAACGGATCGCCGTGTCTTCAAAGCCTCAATGCAGTCCATACCGGTAGATTAGCCTAGCACATGGGCGTCAGGCTTGAGGCACGTTCCCAAACAGCGGCTTTGAGTTACGGCTGCCCGGCGGCGTCTATCGTTGGCCGCCGGTGTTTCAACGTGAAACCGTGGAGGTATGCTCCCAGGTCCGCCATCTCCGTTCCGTTGAACCGGGGCCAGGAGATCTTTTTCAATCGCATGCGGTTCAACATCTCGGGCCCGTGCTTCCAGAGAGCGGCAACCATTTCGAAGGACGTCATTCTCCCAGCCATAGCCGGCCGGCCCGGGGCACCGCTGGACGGGTCGTCATGACAGGCGCCGCAGTGCTTGCTCGCGAATACCTTCCTGCCTTTCTCCAGGTCGCCACGCTCCTCAAAGAACTGCGTCGAAACGAGGTAGCCCACTACTCGGCGCATCTCGTCATAAGTCATTGGCGTCGGGTTCTGTGGCAGGCGAAATGAGTGGTTCCACATGGACGCGGCAAAGTCGGTCAGGCTGTATCGGGTGGGGCGAGCTTCCAAGGACAGCGATCCCATGTGGCAACCGGCGCAGCCCTTCGAGACAAATAGCTTCTCACCGGACTCCGCCGAACCTGGCGAGAAGTCGCCGGCGTGGCCGGGATTTTGCGTGCTCCGCAGATACACCAGCAGATCAGTCAGCTCTTGCGCCGAGAACTGTGGATAAGGAATGTTCATCCGGCCGAGCGCCGGTTTCATCTCCCCGGAGTGATTCCACATCTGCTGCGCGAGCGCAATAGGGTCTGCAAGCGACTTCCACGCCGCCACTGGCTGGATGCCTTCGCGAACCGCGGAGCCGAGACCGTGGCACTGCACGCACCGCTTCCCAACAAAAACCTGCTCGCCGCGCCTGGCGTTGCCGGACTTCTCGAAATAACGGGCGGCAAAAAAATAGACGAACAAATCGGCCGCCTGCTGCTCACTTAGCTCGGGCCTGGCAATTCCTTTTCTTTCCATGGCGGCCCACATAACCGGAGCATGGTTCCACAGCAGGCCCGCCATGACGTAGGGGCTGAAGCCCCGCTCCCCACCCTGCCCCAGGTCCGGCGCACTCTTTCCGCCTTCCCCGTCGATGCTGTGGCAGACACTGCAGTTCAGCGTCCGGAATAGATCCTTGCCACGGTCCGCATCACCAGACACCAGGCTCCTCGTCGCACAAATCCCGGTGGAACCAGCGGCGATGACGAAGAGCAGACCTGAAAGCCGGTGCACCATTCGATGCTACCAGGAATGGAATAGCCGGAACATAAGCGGCGACCCAGAGCGCCCTGGCTGCCGGGTCGCCGCATTTTTCTCGACGCGCAATTATTCTTGGGGCTTAGGCGCTTCAGCGCATCGCCAGAACGATCTGTGTCTGCCCCGCGGCAGCGGCGGTTTTCTTCAACTCGCGTTCCGTGCGCGACATCGAGAAGTTAAGGCTTCTCGACCCGATCCAAATCTGGGACGGGAAATACTGGCCCCCGTAACGATGGAAAACCAGCTTAGCTTCCTGCGGGCCGGTGTAAGGGCTGTTCAGGCTGGTTTGCAGATAGTAACTGCGACTGCCCGCTAACTCTACCATCGGAGACCCAGCCTGAACCCGAATCACATATGTCCCGGGTGCTGCCGTCGTGTTCCCAACGACGAATTCAAACGGGATGTCCGCTCGAACAGTAGTTGCCACCTGCGCGCATACCGGCAGCGCCAGAACAGCCGCCGCAAAAACCGTAAACCCTAGTCTCTTCATTCGTGAAATTCCCCTCTGTGTCCTCAGACACCAGTGTTGTAGTTGCCAGGGCGGAAAACACCCGATTTTCAGCGCCAGGCCGCTGGCGCCATTACCCAGCCTCTCAGATGCAGTACCCAGCTTCTCAGATTCAGAAATATCCGGCACTCGGGATTCGATCCCTAGAAAGCTGCTTAAACCAACACAGCCGGCACATTCCCTCGATGAGCGCTAAAAATATAGTACTGCGACGCGCGGCGAATGGCAAGAAGAATCGCGATTCCTTCATCGGCAGACCAGCCTGGCACACCGCCTTCGCGGTGATGCGTTCAGCAGGACTGCGTTGCGACCGTCACATGTGGCCGTCGAAGGAAGTCTCGTTGTCCCATTCCGTGGTGGGCTCGAAGTATCCCCCTTCATGAATATTTGCCCTGAGCACGTCCGCCTGGATCTCAAAGCCTAACCCCGGCGCGTCAGGCACCGTGAAGTATCCCCGGTCGATGATCGGATCGTTCGGCTTCCCCGTCCTTTTCACCCGGTCGAAGAAATGCGGGACATCGGCCATGTGAAACTCACACGCCAGGAACTGGTCGCCGGCGGCGGCGGCATGGCAACTGGCAAACATCGTGACGGGGCCGTTGTTATTGTGGATGCAGGATGCAACTCCGTATTGCGTGGCCAGATCGATCGCCTTTTTGGTCTCGAGAATGCCGCCGAGATTGGCCAGATCCGGATGGATCACGGAGATGGCCTGCTTTTCCAGCAGCTCCCGGAAACCCTCCGCCAGGTAAACGTCCTCGCCGGTGCAGATGGGCGTCGTGCAGGCATCCTTGAGTCTGCGCAGGTGGTCGGGATAGAACCACGGCACCACGTCTTCGTACCAGGCCAGATTGTATTTATCCAGTCTCCGTGCGAACTTGATAAAGGTCTCGATGGGATAGTGGCCGTAGTGGTCCGTGGCAATCGGAATTTCATAGCCCACAATGCTGCGAACGGTCTCACAGTAGTCCGCCAGCCAATCCAGTGCTTTGTCGGTGAAAAACGTCGAGGTAAACAGGTGCTCGCCGTAGGGGTTGTAGGCGCCCATCGGGATCATGTTACCAGTCGGCTCTCTACCTGGCCCTGAATCGGCCATCCCTCTCCGCACCGGCCGGTTGGCCGTCGGGTCGGGGGCGGGGCGCGTATACATTCCCACGGTGCTTCCCTGCTGGCCGGTGACCTCGTCTGAGCCGCCGGCATGCAGGTCCATCTTGCAGAAGGTCCAACCAGCCGCGATCCGCTCCTTCAGATGTTGACCCATCAATTCCCCGGTCAACCTGTTGGTAGTGTCGCAATAGAGGCGGACACGGTCGCGCATCTTGCCGCCGAGCATCTGCCAGACCGGCACGCCCCAGGCCTTGCCGGCCAGGTCCCAGCAGGCCACCTCGATAGCTGAAACACCGCCGCCATCGCAACCAAACGCGCCGTGCTTCTTGATCTTGCGGAAGATCTCCGCTACGTTGCACGGGTTCATTCCGACGATGCGGCTCTTCAAAATCAAGCCGTGCGCCTTGCTGCAATCGTAGCGGATCTCACCATACCCGGAAATACCTTGGTTGGTATCCAGACGCATGAGCATGGATCGGTCCGAATGCGCAATGCGCATGTCGGTGATCCTCAAAGCTGAGGGACCCGAATTCGTATTCATCTGGCCGCTGATGTTTTCCAAATCCGCGTTGGTGACCAGACTCCCCGCGGCGACCGCCGCAGTGGCGGATGTCGAAGTGGTAATGAATGTTCTACGAGATACGTTTGATTCCTGTTGAGACATATCAATTCTCCTTAAAGCAGTTGATAAGACAGCCTGTTACCCGACGATCACATGTGACCGTCGAACGAAGTCTCATTGTCCCATTCCGTGGTGGGCAAGAACAATCCGCCCTCACGTATACTTTTCGCGAGGACTTCCATGTTGATCTCGACGCCCAACCCCGGCGCATCAGGCACCGTGAAGTATCCCCGGTCGATGATCGGATCGTTCGGCTTCCCCGTCCTTCTCACGCGATTGAAGAAGTCCGGTACATCGGCCTGGTGAAACTCACACGCCAGGAACTCGTCGCCGGCGGCGGCGGCATGCCCACTGGCAAACAGCGTGATGGGACCGTTGTTATTGTGGATGCAGGACGCCACTCCGTATTGCGTAGCCAGATCGATCGCCTTCTTTGTCTCGAGAATACCGCCCAGATTGGCCAGATCCGGGTGGATCACGGAGATGGCCCGCTTTTCCAGCAGATCCCGGAAACCCTCCGCCAGGTAAACGTCCTCGCCCGTGCAAATGGGCGTCGTGCAGGCCTCCTTGAGTCTCCGAAGGTGGTCGGGGTAGAACCACGGCACCACGTCTTCGTACCAGGCCAGATTGTATTTATCCAGTCTCCGCGCGAACTTGATAAAGGTCTCGATGGGAAAGTGGCCGTAGTGGTCCGTGGCGATCGGCATTTCATAGCCCACAATGCTGCGCACGGTTTCACAGTAGTCCGCCAGCCAATCCAGCGCTTTGTCGGTGAAGAACGTCGAGGTGAACTGGTGCTCGCCGTAAGGGTTATAGTCGCCCATCGGGATCATAGTATTAGTCCTCGGTGCACCTCGCCCTGAATCAGTGAAGCCGCTCCGCACAGGCCGGTTGGCCGTCGGGTCGGGAACGGGGTGCGTATACATTCCCACGGTGCTTCCCGCCCGGCCGGTGACCTCGTCCATCCCGCCGGCATGCAGGTCCATCTTGCAAAAGGTCCAACCAGCCGCGATCCGTTCCTTCAAATGTTGGCCCATGGTTTCTCCGGTCGGCCTGCTGGTGGTGTCGCAGTACAGCCGGACACGGTCGCGCATCTTGCCGCCCAGCATCTGCCAGACCGGCACGCCCCAGGCCTTGCCCGCCAAGTCCCAGCAGGCCACCTCGATCCCGGAAACGCCGCCGCCATCGCAACCAAACCCGCCGTGCTTCTTGATTTTGCGGAAGATCTCCGCCACGTTGCACGGGTTCATGCCGACGATCCGGCTCTTCAACATCAAGCCGTGCGCTTTGCTGCAATCGTAGCGGATCTCGCCATAGCCGGAAATACCTTGGTTGGTATCCAGGCGTATGAGCATGGATCGAAACGAATGCGCAATACGCATGTCGGTGATCCTCAATGCTGAGGGACCCGAATTAGTATTCATCTGGCCGCTGATGTTCTCCAAATCGGCGTTGGTGACCAGGCTCCCCGCGGCGACCGCCGCGGTGGCAGATGTCGTCCCGGTAATGAATGTTCGACGAGATACGTTTGATTCCTGTTGAGACACCACAATTCTCCTTTACATTGGGCATTCCGCCCGTCCAGAAATTCTTCTCTTCTAACTAGCCGTCAAGCTCAACCTCCTGGTGCTGGAGCCCCCCATACGGGTACACCGCGACGCGCATATCCCCATGGTGGCGCTGCTGAAGCAGTCGAATTACGTCAGCCCAGGTGGCCGCAAACTGCGTCTCCGTTGGATAAGTGTTCATCATCTGACGGTCCAGGTACTGAGAGTATACAATCAGCCCCGTGCCATCAGGCAGCCGCCTTTGCCGCCGCGTCTGCATTTCCGTGAAGTAGTCGTGGATTTTGCGTCCCCGCGTCATCTGGTTGACATAGTGAATAGGGTCAAGGGTAAGAGGATGCTGAAGAATCATCACGCCCGTTCCCCCGTCTCGCAGAGACCTCCCGATCCACTGTTGGGAAAGGCCGGCTTGAGCGGTCAACGGGTACGCATTCACAACCACCACGTCGGCGTTCTGGAATGTGGGCGTACAGTAGTGGCCAGCCGCCACGCGACAAGCCGCATGGTGCGCCTCGACGACATCGCCGGAAAAGACGTGGGTGGGCTTGAGCTTGCTGTTGTATATGACCTGCACGCTGAAGTTCACCTTGGCCAGCCGCGCCGCCTCGATCATGTTCAGCCGCATTTCGTTCTTGAAAATCTTCACCTGCCCACAAGTCTTGTTGCCGGGGACGGCGATGACCGTATGCGCGTACGCATTGGTGTCCAGCGCGCAGACTCCTGGAAGGACGGCCTTTGCGCCGCCACCGTAACCGGCGTCGTTGTGCACCCTGATGCCGCTGACGGTGACCCTCAGGTCGGCAGCCATGAAAGTGCTATTCACCAGGATCTGGTCCTTGAAGCTGGTGGTGCCGACCTCGTCAAAGTTGGAAACCACGTTGTGATTCATCCAAGCGAAGCGCCGGGCGATGTCCTTGCCGATTTTCTTTTGGATCTCGATGGCGGTCATGGGCCTGTGAGACCCGAAAGAGCCGATAAACAGAATGCCCTCATCGGCAACGCCCGCCGCCTTTAGCTCATCGACCACCCAGGGCATGACCAGGTAGGTGGGCGTCCCCCGAGTCAGGTCGTCGAAGGTGACCACAACCTTCTTCTTGCCGGCCGCGAGCTCGCGGAGAGGCGGGGTGCCAATGGGCGCGAGGAGCCGCCTGTGGATCTCCTCCGAAGTGATCACCGGGGCGTTCAGACCCCTCATGTTCTGGACGTTGATCTCCCACGCGCTGGGGAAATCCAGCCGCTCGTCGATATCTCCCGCCCATTCGTGAGTCGGGATGACAACCGACTTCGGAGAGTCTTTCACGGCGGCCACACTCTGAGCTATTCCCTTCCCCGGCAGCAGAGCCGTGCCGATCAACTGAGCGGACGCAAGTCCGGCGCGGTCCATGAACTGCCTGCGGTTCCAGGTAGTATTTGACATCCGTGTGTCATCCATTCCGGCGAACGGGGAAATATCTGAGGGGGGTCAAGGTCACGGCATTGGCCGCGGGGCGCGGAAGACGATTGAATCGTCCCCCGCGCCCGACGGCGGAGCCTTAGAACCTGAGCCGAACGACGACCTGGCCGCTGCGTGGGTTACTGTACACCGTTCCGTTATTGATATAGCCGAACCCGGAGATGGTTTGGCCGGTAGAAGAAACGGACGGCGTAGCCGCGGCGTTAGTCGAGGTGGGGTTGTTCACCTCGGTGCGGTTGAATACGTTGAAGAACTCAAAGCGGATGTTCAAGTTCACACTCTCGCGTAGCCGGAAGTTTCTGGAGATGTTCATATCCTCCTCCGGACGGCGTTGGTAGCGGTAGTCATTGTAATACGGCGCTCCGAAGCCCCAATTCCCCGCTCCCGGATCGCTCCAGGCCGCCGGGTTCAGTACGAAGGTCTTGTTGGGGTCGAAGTCATGCCCGTTGAGGTTGACCAGGAAAGGGTTCTGCCCCGCCACGCGGTTGTCGAATGTAATGCACGAGGCTTGGCGAAGCAAGTCGGAGCTGAGGCCGTTGTTCGAGCAAGGCGCCAGAATGGGGAACCCGCTTTGATACCGCATCAGAGCGCCAAATTGCCAGCCGCCCACCACGTTCTTGACGAACTTGTTCTGCGTGAGCGAGTCAAAGGGGAATAGGTAAGTGAGACTCGTCGCGGAGACAAACGGCAGCGAGTACTGCGAAATGTCTTTTTGGTTCGCCCGATTGAAAACGTCGTTGATCGGCCCACCTTCCGCGGTAGTCAATTCCTTCTCCCACGTGAAGGCGGATTGGAGGTTGAGCCCATGCGAAAAGCGCTTGGTGAGTTTGGCTTGCAGCGAGTCATACCAACTGTTGCCTAAGGGCGCCAGGTTGTCGGAAATGGTGCCGAACTGCGGGAACGGCCGGAGGGCTTGCGCCAGGGTCTGGCCCATGGGGAAACCCGCATACGGCGCTGTGAATCCGTAGGATTGCACCAGTGCCGACGACATCTTCGACGTCAACAAGGTTCGAGAGGTTGCGCTCTGGACATTCAGGCCGAACTGGGCCAGCCGCGCCGGTGTCAGGGCATTCAGATCCACCATGTTGCTGGCGGCTAACCAGACACCACGGTTGCCTACGTAGGCGGCCTCAAGCATCAGATTGGGGGTGATTTGCCGCTGGATTCCCAGGTTCCACTGGTTGACCCTGGGTGGGCGGCCTCCGTTAATATCGTTTAAGCCAGGCACACTGCCAATCGTCCCCGGGAAGGGCAAGAGCCCTGGGTTACGTGCGTTCCCGTACAACTGGGCTGGGGTCCACTGCAGTCCGTTGCGCATCAAAACGGCGGGATCTCCGTAGGACGGCGAGAGATAGTAGAGGGTGTTCCAACCGCCTGCCCCGTTTATCGCGGTGAAGTTCCCGACGGTACCCAACTGGCCGTAAACGATGCCCCAACCGCCGCGGAACACCGTGTTGGGAGTGATCTGGTAGGCCACACCGAGCCGCGGTCCAAGCGCGTAGGGATAGATGTTCATAAATTCGCAATTGCAGGTTCCGGGGCCGCTACCGTTATACATGATCGCACCCATCAGTCCACCGGCCGAGGGGTTGGCTATGGTTGGCGCGAACTGGGTCATGCGGCCATTGACCTCGGGAGCCGTTTCCAGGTCCCAACGCAGGCCGTAGTCTAACGTCACTTTGCGGTTTATCTTCCAAGTGTCCTGTATGTACAGGCCATACGACTGCTTCCGGAACATGGGTTCCTGGGGACTTTGAATGCTGGCGCTGTCCGCCGCCCCCAGCAGGAAACTGGCGTATGGAAAACCGACCGCCCCTGCCAGGCTCTGGCCGTTGGTGGACGGGAGCCCCGTCTCCAGGGCGCTGAAAGTGTATTGGCCGTTGGCATACTGCAACATCTTGTTGATGAACGTATCCTCCCGCCACTCCCCGCCTAGCTTGAAGGTGTGGCTGCCGTGAACGTACGAGGTGCTGGCGACTGCCGTTGGCTTTTGAAAAAAGTACCAGTTGGCGTTGGTGAGCCCAAGGGTATTCGACTCGCCGCCATAGGAGGAACTCAGGCCCGAGAGATTCGGAAAGCCAGGACCGGCTGCGCCCACCAGCCCGATCGACGCCTGGTTGAAATTGAAGGTTCCGGGCTCGGCGCGGTCGGGGTCGGTTTGCTCCATGTAGCCGATGCCCAGGTGCAGCAGGAGGGTCGGCGTAATCGTGCGATCGTAGTTCATACGCACCGTCACCGTCTTGATATGCATCTCGCGGGTTGTGGTAATTGGAGCTGGAAGGGCATCCAGGAATCCACTCGCGCCGCCGCCGGTGCCGGTAAGGTGATGGGTTCTGTAGGCGGTTATGTAAATCGACAACTTCGAGTTGTCCTTAAAATTGTGGTCCAGCTTGAGGCTGGGGACATACTGGTACCTGAACATGCTGGAGACTTGGGCGAAGTTGTTGGTCAAAGCGGAAGTGGTGGCTGGCGGGATGTACGACTGGATCGCCGCCGAGACCGGGTCAAACCTGCTCACGGGAATGATGTTGCCCGGGAAGGGAGTGCGGACCACGGCGCTGTTCACGGTCTGTTCCGTGGCCGGATCGTAGATCGTGTTCTCCATGATCGCGTTCCCCTGGGTATCCGTGCCCAGGTTGCGTCCCGTCAGAATCTGGCTGAAGTTGCCGCCGCGCATAGCCGCGGTGGGCAGGGTGATGAAGGTTCCAATGTTGTTTCTGACCTCACGGTACGCTTCCATGTTGAAAAAGAAGAATGTTTTGTCTTTGCCGTTGTAAATGTGAGGAATCACGACCGGCCCGCCGAAGCTGCCGCCGAAGTCGTTCTTTCGGATGGCAGGCCGCTGCAACCCCAACCCGGGTCCGTTGGTGGTGAAGGGTATCCCGGCGTTCAGATCGTCGTTCTGAAGGAAGTCATACACGGCACCGTGATACTGGTTGGTGCCGGATTTCGAGGTGAGGTTGAACAGACCGCCCAACACTTGGCCGTACTCGGCGTTGAAGTTGCTGGTCTGGGTCGAGATTTCCTCGAGGGCGTCGATGGACGCCTCGACTTGATCCGGGCGGCCGGTTTGCCAGTTGCCGTTCTCCTGGCCGTCCACCGTGGTTCTTTGCGAATCGAGCGGGTTGCCATTGACGCGAATATCGCTCTGCCCCGAGATGTAGGCCCCCGGCGCGATATCGAGGAAGGAGTAATCGTTGCGAACTTGCCCTACCTGGCCGCTGGGGCCCCGGAGGGCGTAGTTCAGAGGCAGGTCGTTAATCGTCGATATCGGGATATTGAAGTTCTGGTCCGAGCTTTCGGTCCTGAGCAAGGGGGCGTCGGCGGTTATGGTGATAGACTCCGCCGCCGTGCCCACTTCGAGTTTGACATCGATCGTATCAACCTGGGCGACGTCAACCCGAATGCCCTGCTGGGTGAATTTCTTGAACCCAGGCACCTCGACGCTCACCGAGTACACTCCGGCGGGCATTTCAGCCAGTGTGTAGTTCCCGCTTCCAGTCGTCGCGGTCGTATATTGGGCGTGCGTAGCCGATTCCACGGCGACCACGTTCGCATTGGCTACAACCGCGCCCACCGGATCGGTGACAGTTCCCGTAATGCTCCCGCGGTCAGTCTGCGCGAAGGCAGCGACCACGAACAGAGCGGCCCCCACAAGGGCCAGACTCACTTTCGATCTTAACCTCATAATCATGCTTCCTTTCTGCCGCTTAATCCGCGGCAGCCTGAACACTCCCACTACGGTCGCGCGGGCACCTGCGGGGGCCCCGGTTGCGGCCTCTTCCTGTACTCTTCGTATGCCTTTTCGCCAAGCCTTTGCTTCAAATAGTCATCGTATTCCTTGAGCAATGCCGGATCCCTCGGCCGGCTGTAGATGTCGGTCGATTTATACTTGCCCTCGTCGAACTTCTTCTTGGTCCAGTCGTCGTGAGCGTGGGTGACCTGCGCCTCGTCGACGATCCCCTGCACCAGGTGCGGAGGAATGAAAGAAACGCCCTCGCGGTCGCCGAAAACCACGTCGCCCGGCATCACCGTGGCATTGCCGATCCGGACCGGAATATTGATGCCCGCTACGAAGACGTTGTGAATGGCGGGCGGCACGGCCGCTCTGTAGTATCCAGCCAGATCGACGAAGGGCGCGATGCCATCCAGATCGCGGATGTCGCCGTCGATTACGAAGCCGGCGCCCGTGGTCTTCATGATGTAATAGGCCAGGTTGTCGCCGATCACGCCGCCCGAGGCCACGCTTCCGAACACGTCAACCACAAAAACGTCGCCTTTTTGCAGCAGGTCGATGGCATTCTGGTGGTCGCGCGGCCGTTGGTTCCCGGCCGCTTTCCACTCCGCGGCGTCCACCTCCGCGATATCGGCCCGCAGAGGCATCAGTTGCAGGGTCAGCGCCCGGCCGATCAGTTTCTTTTCCGGATGCAGAACTTGCAGGCCGTCCACGAACTGGTTGGGGAACCCGCTGCGGGACAGGCCGATTTCTTCCGACGACATGTCCTGGAACTTCTCCAGAAGCGCGTCGGGCACCTTCGGCCTTCCGTCCGGGAAACGCTCGTACGGGCTCTTGGCGGTGTACTTGATCAACTGTTCGCGGGTCATGGTGAACACCTGTCCCCAAGCCGACCCTGCGACCAGCAGACCTGCGAGCAGTACGGTGACCAGCGGCTGTAACCGCCTGGCACGGAAGCCGAAGCTTGAATTACAAGTGGATGTGTTCGCCACAGTCATATTCCCCGATTCGAGATAGTCGACGCACTTCCCATGGACGCGCCGGATTCAGGCACGACCCGAGATGTTTTGCCCACCCTGTCTCCCCGCGAAGATCCCGCCTGTGCGAAGCTGCCGCGAGATGGCGTCCGCGCTAAACCGGTCCCTGCCGACCGGAGGTTTTATTTCGGACCCCTGGGTCCTGTTCAACCAGGATATTGCCTTAAACATCCTGTGGACATATTCTGCACCAATCTGTCGCAAAAATCAAGCAAAAACCATCCTGAAATCTGAAAATCTTCAGGGCGGGGGCGAAAAGCGGAGACGGCTCCCGGAAAAAAAGACTAAAAGACCCGATATGGAGCCACGGCCGGCGCCAGCAGTCGGGCCATACTGGGTCAACGGCCGGCCCGCAAGCCAGAGCTTAGGCCTTCACTAGGGCCATGCGTTGAGCGACGTATTGCTCCAGCCCCGAGGACGCGTTGGAGAACGCCTCCGCGGTAGAGACGGTGGCCGGGTGCGAATTGAACTGGTCGGTTTCCATTCCGTTCGGATCCGAGGACTGGATGCAGTAGGGGATCTGGCTCATTTTGTGGAGGACCTCCGCCGGAGTGTCGTCGCAGAGAACCTCCTCCTTGAACACCAGGTCGCCGCAGCGGTTAAACAAGGGTTCGAGGACATACGGCGGCATGGTGTAAACGATGTCGCCCGCAATCTTCTCCACGTCCCAGAAGTGTTGGGTGCCTCCGACGAGCGGGCCCTCCCGCATGGAACAGGCCAGCATCTTACTGGGCAAGCCGGCTTCCTTGAGGAGCCGAAAGGCCTTGCGAAAGACGTGAATACTAAACCAGTGCTTGTCGGCCCAGGTAAGGGTGATGCCGCGCCGCGCGGCCTGCTCGTCCAAGGCCGGCACCTCGATCAACCGCCCGATCATCATGGTAATCACGGCCCGCCACCGGCTCATGTCGACCCCATTCTTTTCCGCGATCTTCACGCCCTCGGCCGCGGCATTCGCCACAGCCCAGATTTGCGGAAGCGTGAAGCAAGTCGTAACATTGGTGGGGATGGCGAGGGAAGTCAGGACCTTGACCACCTCAACGCCTTCAGCGCTGGCTGGCACCTTGACCATAATGTTTGGCGCAATCGCCCGGATATCCTGCGCATCTGCGATCATGCGCTCGGTTTCGGTGATCAGACGCGGATCGAGTTGGCCGGAAGTGTAGCCATAGCGTCCTCCGGACGCCTCCCAAATCGGCAGCATCATCTTGGCGCCACGGCGGATTACCTCTTTGTACGTCAACCAGAAGTAATCGTACTGGTCAAGGCCGGGATTGGACGCGATGAGATCGTCGATCCATTCATTCCAAAATTTCGGGTCGCTCTTTACGGCGGTCAAAGAGAGGGGCGGGTTCGTGGTGCAGCCCCGCACCAGGCTGCTGGCCGGGTCGCCCATTACATAAATGCGGCTCAGTTGCTCTTCCAGGGCAGGCCTGCGGGCCGCCGGAGCGCGATCCAACATCTTGTGGAGCCACGATTGAAATACCAGCGGCGACGAGTCCCACCAGATCTCGAGATTGGGATGGACGCTGGTAAGCCGTTCCAGAACACTTTCGCGCATGAAAACTCCTTTAACTCCACCTACGTTTCTTCGGCGGCGCCGAATCGCGAACCGCTCGCCGCAGCCGGCCTTCGCCACACCACTGGTTAGGCCGTTCGTGCGCTCAGCGCCTTCGTAAAGGTGCGTTTCCCGATTGCGCGTTGCCTATGACTACAGATAGTACCACCCGGCGCTCCGTGGAGTGCGGGGATCACAACCACAATCTAAAAGACGCCGGCCATCTCCGAGGATGTCGCCTTTCACCCTAGAAGCCCCTCTTCGATGAGAACTTTGCGCATCTCCTCCACCTGCGCGGCAGTGAGTGGTAAAAGCGGCCGGCGCGGGATGCCGCCCTTGAATCCGCCCAGGTTCATGGCCGCCTTCACGCCCGAGGGGCCATACGGTCCGGAGATCATCTTATTAATGCGGGTGACGCGCGCCTGGAGTGGAACCCCCTGCGCTTCGTCGCGCGCCTGGCCATGGCGGAACAGCTCCATTACGATGCTGGGGAACGAATTGGCCAGCGAAACCGTGCCACCCACGGAACCGTTCATCATAGCCGGAAACAGGAAGTTGGCCGAGCCGGCCAGCACGTGGAAGGAATCGCTCTCGAATTGCAGGAACTGCTCGATGCCGCTCGCGGCGCTGTCCTTCATACCGGCGATTCCGGGGTGGCCGGCGAGCCGCCCGGCCAGCGCGGGAGTTACCGTGACGCCGCAGAAGCCCGGCGCATTGTAAATGAGCAGCGGGATGGGCGAAGTGTCCGCCAGGGTAGAGAAGTAGCGGAACAGGACATCGTCGGTCATCTGCTTGCGGAAGTAACCGGGCGAGAGAACCAGTCCGAAATCCGCCCCCAAATCGGCAGCCTGCTTGAGAAAGCGCTCGGTGTCGCGTTGGGCGTCGTAAGTGGCGCCGGCCAAGACCACCTGGCCGGCGCCCTTGTGCCGCACGATGGTCGAAAGCACGCGGATCTTCTCTTCTTCGGTGAGGCTGCGGTTCTCCCCGTTGGATCCCAGGGCGAGATAACCGAGCACGCCGCTTTGCGCATAGCGGGCGAGGTTGAATATGAGGGCGTCGTAGTCGACCGCCTCGTCATCGGCAAACGGCGTGGAGATGGGGACGAAAACGCCGGCCATCTTCTCCCGCAGTTCCCGCGTATTAGTCGGAGATATCGCAAGCATGCAAGTTCACACTTGATTCTATTGCGATTCCGGGGCTGGCGGGGAACGCGTGAACCGGCTACTCTTGGCCCTCCTTGGGAGCGCTGCGGAAGGTGAGGGTTTCGATGGACCAGACCGCGGGAACCGGGCGGGGGTTGGCGCCGCGGGTCATGGAACTGGCGCTCGAAAGCAGGTCGGTGAGCGGGTCGGATGCGCCGCGGGTTCCCGCTTCGGTGCGCACGCCCTCGAATTGGAGGACTTCGGGATTGTCGATGGCGTTGTCGCTGGTGAGCAGAAAATAAGTGTCCACTCCGAAGGGCGAACCGATTTCGAAATCGGCTTCGGGCGAAACGCCCGAGAGAGGTATGAGCGGTTGGAAATCCGGTTTGTCGCCCACCTGGGCATAGGGAAGGCGGTTGCCTTCGTTGCCGCGGCCAGGCGGAGGAAAGACGCGCGTGCCAGTGCCGAAATGGTCGATGACAAAGACGTAGACCCAGCGCGGCGCGAGCGAGTCGCGAGCGGCCAGAGCGGAGGGATCGGCGCGCAGGTAGAGCTTATACTTGTCGCCCTCATTGAAATCGCCGGAATCCTTGAATTCACCGAGCGTGCCGTCCGCCACCTGGCGGAATGCCAGATGGTAAGGAAAGGTTTCCTGGGAGGGCGGCGATTGCATGGTGAGCCACGCGCGGATGCGAGCCAGCAGGAGCGCCATCCTGGTGAGCTCGGCGCCGGCCGCGCGGACGCCTTCGGCGTCTTGCCGGAGTTTCACCCAATCGCTGCGAATGGGGAGCGGCAAATATCCCGAGGCGCGGTGGTTCTGGCCAGCGGCATCGCGCACACCGGCCTCGGTGGAATCGGGGAGCAACCAGGCGTACACCGGGCCGCTGTCGGAGATCTTTCCCCAGAACCAATACTGCGCGCCGGCGGGGGCGGTGGTGATTTCAACCGCCGAATGATCTGGATCGCCCAAGGGAATCGCCGGCAGGAGGCTGGTGGTGGGAGGCAAGCGCACCAGCAGGCGCGCCTTGGGTGGGAGCAGGCGTTTGACATCGGCGGCGGCGGGCTCGGCTGCCAGAATAGTCGGCTTGGTGGCGGGATTGGTTTCCAGAATCCACGCCGACCCGTTCCAACTGACCACGTGCGTGGGCACGCCCGCGGTGGGGTCGTCGAGCCAGTCGATGGCGGCATCGCCGCGCAGTTTTCCGAACTCCGCGGCGGCGCGCTCCACAGCGGCCGCGGGGGCCGGTTTGGGAATCGAAACGCGCAGGCCGGCTTTGGCGGGAACCACCCAACGCTCCAGCGCCAGCACGTCTCCCGGCTTGACGCCGCCCTGGCCCACCACGCGGGCGATGGAACCGCTCAGGCCTTCGGACGTTGCGATTTCCACGGTGACGGCAGGTTGGCTGACGGTCTTGAGGCGGCACCTGGGAAAGAGACCGATGGCCGTGCCGCCGCGCAGATGGACGTCGGCGCCCTTCACCGAATCCACCACCACGGTGAGACCGCCGCCGGCGCCCGGAGGCTTGCCCAGGATAGTTTGCGAGAATCGCGACGGGCCGCCCATGACGGGTTGTTGGACGGCGCCGTTCGCGCCCAGAGCAGCCATGGTGCGGGCGAAAACGCGGTCCATCGGTTCAGAGGCGTAGCGCAGCGACTGGGCCAACGCCCACGTGAACGCGCCGTGCGCGCCGTCTTCGGTCTGAACCTCGCGGGCTTCCTGGTTGGGTTGGGCGGCGGCCAGTGTGAGCACGCCCAGCATTTCGGGATCGATGGGCTGGTGGGTTGCGGGATCAAGGTCGGCAGGATCGTTGGCCACCGGTTCATGCAGCGTCACGCCGGGAGTGCCGGCGCGCGTGCCGCTGTTGGTGCGCGCTTTGCCGCCCGGGTTCCACGCGCCGCGGGCCAGGGAGCCGCTGTGGCAGCTATCGGCGATCAAGGTGACGATCACGCCCTTGCGCGCGGCCTTGAAGAGAATACGCGAGAGTTCCTTATCGCGGATGTCGGGGACGTTGCGCCAGTTGTCGGCGGGCACCAGCGTCTGATCCTCCTGCTGCTGTTCGGTGCTGGCGCGGTTCTTGACGTGGTTGCCGTGGCCGGAATAGTAGAAGAGGCGCAAGTCGCCGGGCTGGGCGTCGTCCACCAGGTTCTTTTGCAGGGCCTGCAGGATGGCATCGGCGGTGGCGTCCTGATCGGTGAGGACGACGAAATCCTGGAAGCCGATGCTTTCCAGGATCGCCTTCATGAGATGGACATCGTTGACGGCGCCATCCAGGTCGTCGAATCGCCAGTATCTGGCATCGCCCTCGACGGCCGGGCGCTTGACCATGGCGGGCTTCAAATCACGCAGCAGTTGGGCCTGGGTGGTGGCGTCGGGATTGTAATTATCGATGCCCACCAGGATGGCGCGGCGCGACTCACCATCGAGGGACGAACCGAGGGCCGCCAGGGCGAACACAAGAAGCGCGGCGCGGCCCACATCCGTATGGAGTGAAAGAGGCACCAATGGTATGATAGCCGATACGTCGGGAGGACGTGAGTGATGAAGACGAATCGCAGGCAGTTTTTCGTGGGAACTCCGCTGGCCGCTTTCGCACTGGCGCAGTTCGACGAGGAGGCCTTTTCGCAAACTTCCAATGCCAGCGCGCCGCCGGATGTGGTGGATTTCTGGGTCAGAGACATGGGGGTTCCAGCTCACATGATCCTGGGCGGAGAAACCACCAGGGGGCGCCAGCCGGCCGGGCCGCAGACCTCCAACCTGGCGCGCGAGCCGCTATTCATCCACTACGACCCGGATGAGGGATCGATGATGCCGGCGGACCAAATACCGACCGCGAAGATGCACCCGTTCACCGATGCCAAGTTGGACTTTCAACTGGTGCGGATGCGGCTCAACCCGGCGGACCACAAGCAGTTCGAGAACTACACCTCCGGCGGGATCTATCTGGACTTCCAGCAGGGGCAACCGCAGTCGTTTTTCGGCGAACTGGTCTCGCTGGCGACCACCAACTTCAGCGCCATCTTTCCGGGGCCGAAGAGCGCGGCGGGCGGATCGAAGAGCGGCGCCAAGAGCGGTTCCAGCAGTTCGGGCAGTGCAGCTTCGAAAAGCCCGGCGGCTACTCCGGCAGCGGGCGCGGCGGCGCCGGCGGCCACCATACCGTTGCAGGCGGCCAAGCAGTCGCAGTCGCTCACCCTGCCGGGCGGACTGGGTAAGACCTCGTTCGCCTGTTTCGCCAAGGACCCGCGAAAAACCCTGTTTGGTAATTTTGTGGATGTCATGTCGAAAGTGGTCAATTCGCCTCTGGTTTCCTACCTGCCTCTGCTGTCCTTCCCGATGGTAGGGAGTGCCGGATTGGCAGGCGTCAAAGCCCTGGTGGGAAGCCTCCAGGGGCAGGGCGGGCAGCAGCAATGGATCCTGCAGAGCCCGCCGATGGACGTGACGGCCACGGTGGATGGCGCCAAGACTTCCCCGGAGGCGTTGCGGCTGCGCAGCGGAAGCTACATCGTGATTCCCAAAGAGCACTCGGCTGCCATCAAGGACCAGCTTGGCAAGCTGAAAATCATGGATGGCTTTCTGGTTCCCAAGGAAGCGACTTCCTTGGACGTGTTCGACGCGGCTCCGCAAACCGCGCAGGCGGTGAGCTACATTTCTCTGCAGGTGGCGGTCACCAACACGAAAGCCGGAACCAAGACGTCTTAGTAGCTTTCAGCTTTCAGCTTTCAGCTTTCAGCTTTCAGCTTTCAGCTTTCAGCTTTCAGCTTTCAGCGATCCGCCGCACCGATGTAGCTGAAAGCTGACCGCCGATAGCTGAAAGCTTCCGGACGCAGCCACCCGATTGCGTCCAGGGGAACAATCCCCAGCACGATGGGGCTGACTTCGTCGCTCGAGCCGAAGACCGGATGCTGTTTCCATCCGTTAGCTTCGGCTTCCCTGGCCACCTGCGCCGCCACCCATTGATAAATCTTGTCGAGCGGCGCATCCTTCTGCTGTTTGAGGCCTTCGAGCAGATAGTAAGTGAAGAGGCCGTGAGAGTACTTCGCTAACTCGTAAGAGCTTTCTTCCGTTCGGCTGGCCGCCAGAATCACCCGGCCGGTGCCTTCCTTGATGCGATCCAGCGTCTGCGAAGATACCGACTGCGGAATCGTCACGGTCTGCGCCAGGGCGCCCTGGCTGTGGCAGGTGTCCAGGATTACGGCCACTTTCAACGCTTTGATCCGGGTGCGGACCACGGTGGTGATCTCGACCATGGGAATGGCGGTGGAGTACAGGCCGTCGAGCGAATCGACGTCCGTGTCGTAGGCCACCACGTAACTGGCGCCGGCCGCGTCCTGCTCCCGTGCCGTGCCGTGAGTGGCGATGTAGATCACCGCCAGGTCGTCTTCGGTCGCGTTGCGCACCAGCCAGTTGAGGCCGGCGCGGATGTTCACCGCGGTAGCTTCCGAATCGGCAATCAGGCGAACGTGGTCGGCGCGGAAGCGGCCGTAAGCAGGATCGCGCAGTAAGTCGGCCACCGATTGGGCATCGTTGCGCGTGTATTTGAGATTGAGGCGCGGGTTATGGAATTGGCCGACGCCCGCCACCAGCGCCCATTTGTGCGAAACGCCGGGCTGGTGGATGTCGCGTGCAGGGCGCGAAATGGAACCGGTAGCCGGGGCGTCGTGCGCCACCACTGCGACACCGCGCGCCGGTGTGGACAGCGTGAAGGGGTCTTCCGCACTCTTGAGGGCCGGGGCGCCGCGTTCCCGCGCCTTCCCCAGGGAATATTGCGGATTGCCCTGGCCGAGTTTGCGCTCAAACAGCGCCCGGTAATACCAGGCATCGCCATTTTCGTCGCAGGCCTCTTCCGCCTGTTTCAGCAACATCAGGCCGTTCGTCAGATCGTCTCTCGAAGGCGAGGCGGAGGCCAGTTCCAGCGCGCGGACCACCAGGTCCTTGGACACCGCGCAACCCTGCTGCGCGTGGCCTGCGGCCGCCAGTACCAGCATGGCCGCCCACAGTCTCATTTGTTTTTCCCCTTCTTGGGCGGTGCCTTGGCGGCGGGAGCGTCCGCTGGGAGCGACAGTTGCTTGTAGTGCTCCAGCGCGATTTCGATGCGGTTTACCGGCTCAATGAAGTACTTCTCCTGGGGATTGGCTTCGCCTGCCTTGCGGTATTGCATAACGGCCTGCTCGAAGTAACGTCTGGCGCTGGCCGGGCTCTCCGCTTTGTAACCCAGCGCTTCGTCTCCTACACCGATGTTATACAGGCGGTAGGCATCATCTTCCAAGTGAGAGAGCGGCGGCATGGTTTCCAATTCTTCGACGAACCTGGTCCATTGGGCGGCGTCGGCGTTCCGGTTGTTTTGATCGAGCGCGCCGCGCGCCAGCATGACTTCGACTCGTTCGTTGGTATTCACCAGGCGGGCCGTCACCCGCTGCGCCGTGCGGTCGACCAGAATCTCGATGACATCCTCCGTGGTGTGCGGTTGGTCTTCGCTCTCTTCATCCTTGCGTCTGGCGCCCGGACGGGGGATCTTGCCGAGGATCTTCTTGGTTTCGGAAATCGCACCGCTCACCTGGTCGAACTCCTGGTCGTACTTAACGTCCATCGGCTCGGCGTCCACGAACCTGCCCGCGCGCGTCCTGGCCTGATACGTCACCTCCAGGCGCCCGTTCACTTTCACGCCGGAGGGTTGCCGCTGTCCCTTGTTCTTCCCGGAAAGCAGGGTGTTGTACGTCGGCGTAGCCGCGGCGTTGCAGACCAGCACCTTGAGGACAATCAGCGTATCCGGCTTGTCGGGGTTGAGCTCGAGTTGGCTGTCGAAGCGGATGAGGTCGGTTTCGATCATCGACTGCAATTTATCGGCGGCCAGCTTTCCGCACGGGTCCTGCGGCTTCTCGGCCGAGACTTTGACGTCGAATGCGTTGCCCGGCAGTTTGACCGCGGCGGGCAGCTTCCTTTCCAGAACGATGGTCTTCTTCAGCTTTCCGAAGCCCTGGCCGGGCAGCAAAGCCGGGTACCAGACGATCAAGCCGATGAGCAGTAACCTGCGCATTTCCGATCCCTCGATAAGGCGTCATGATAGCACGATGGAACTCTTGGCCACCTCCGCCATCGATTCAGGAGCGCTGTTTCATTGGATGCACTCCCTTCACCATTTATCGTCGACTCACCGGTACCGGTAAAGGGTCACGCGCTGGATACCGCGGTCGGGGTCGCCAGCGAGGCGTTGGTTGCGCAAATCCAGGTAATCTCCCTGGCCGGTGTCGTCGCCGGCCAGCCGACGCCCGGAAACCCAGCGGCCGTTAACGAACGTGCCTTCTTCTATGGTGGCCAGTCCGGCGAGCGGGGGTCCCGGTGTGTTGGGAGAAAAAGTGACTCTCACGCCGTTGCCCGCAACATAGTACTCATCAGGCCCCGCCGCAATGAAGATTGCCGCCGAGGGGGGCTGGGTTCCCGGTGGCGGCGGTTCCCAAGGTATAACCCGGGGACCCAAAAACGCCACCTCCAGCGTGTAATTCCCCACCGGGATCTTCTGCGGCGGGTCGTTCGGGCCCCGCAGCAGGACAGCAGACATTGTGCCTTTGCCCTGGTGTTCCGCAATCAGGGGCGCCAATTGCGCGATCAGGTCGTAGCTGCTCATCAGGTCACTATCGGGACTCATGGGCCCGTCGATCCCCGAAGAGGAGAAGCCGATTGCGTCATGGCGTCCGAAGGCGTAGAGCGCCCTGGCTGCGCCTTCCGGCCCACCCCTCGACTCGGGTACGAACAGCGGGTTCCCAGACCGGTTGTACTTTGCGTAAGGCACCACGAACTCGCCGTAAGCGTCGACCCCGAATACATCGATTCGCGGCGCACCGGCTCTCCAGACGTCCATCAGGTCGGGCATAGGGCTGCCGCTCGCGTGTACCGGTTGGTTTGCCTTCGCAAACCCGTCCGTAAATGCGTTCAAGTACAGCGGTATCGGGTATTCCGCTTTGCCAGCCTCGGCCACCCGGCCAACGTAACGCGCAAAGTTCCAGCCCATAAAGATTTCATCCGTCGCCGTGCTCCGCCCGAACACCTCTTCCCAGGTCCCGGAGGTTTTGAAGCCGGCCGCCTCCCACACCTGGCGAAACTCCGGAATCAGGGTATCCTTGTGCTGCTGAAGGTAGTCCATCAACTCCTTCGGCACCTGCCCCGCGTAGGCCTGATTGGCCGCGGGCGAGCGGTCGCGGGAATCCCCATGCATTCCCAGTTCGTTCTCCACTTGAATCATGATGACCGTGTGCTGCTGGCCGTCCACTGCCTTGAGGTGCCGCGTCAGGGCCGCAAAGGCGCGAGCATCGGCATCCCGGTTGGCATCGCTGAAGGGGCTGAGCAGTTCGATGCTCTTACCCCCTGCGACCTGGGCGCGCGGGAAGCGCTCGAAGTCCCTCTTCACCCAGTCGGGCGGGTAACTCGACAGACCGTTCTTCCAGCTTGCGAACCACAAGAGCACGAGACGCAGATTGTGACTGTGTGCATCGCGGATCACGCCGTCCAGCGCACTGAAGTCGAACTTCCCTTCCTGGGGTTCGATCTGGGCCCAGGAAACGGCCACCAGGACAGTGTTGAGTTTTGCCTGAGCGACAATCCTCGGCCATACCACCTTCTTCCAGTATGCGAGGTCGGTGGCGCTGTTACCCCTCAGTTCTCCGGCCAAAACCAAGAACGGCTTGCCGTCGACAATCAGTTGGGTAGCCGTCCCCTGCTTCTGAAGATGAGGAATGGCCGTGGATACGCCGGTAGTGGTTCGAGAGCACGCTGCCAGCGCAGCGAGCGAGAATATGGCTATCGAGCCATCGAAGGATCGCATTTTCATAGTTGCCTCCCAAACATGTTGCGCGGGCAATCGTCTGGGATTTCATTTTGGACTGCCGGGTCCTGTTCAGTATACCCCCAGCGGCCTTTCTTTGCTGGAACCTCAACCCCCCCGCGCAGGGATGGGACGCGGGCATCAACGCCCTCCCGGAGCGTCGGTGGTATAGTGATGCAGACCGAAAGGCCCAAAAGGAGATTCAGGTCAAGGAGACGACGATGAAAAACGAGAGTGGATTGACGGATTCCCTTAGCCGGCGCAGTCTGCTGGAGCAGGCGGTTGAAGCGGCCGGAATACTGTCGGTATTGGGGTCCACGGGCCAGGCGAACGCCCAGACGCAGCAGGCGGGCGACACCGGCGGGGTCCGGTTGAGAAACAGCTTCGACTTCGGCTGGAAGTTTTTCAAGGGGGACGCGCCCGGCGCGCAGCAGCCGAATTTCGCGGACGCGGGCTGGAAAGGCGTGGACCTGCCTCATGACTGGAGCATCGAGGGGCCCTTCATTGAGCAGCCGGAACCGGCGAGAATTGCCGCATCTTTGCCCACCGGTGTCGGCTGGTACCGGAAACACTTCAGCATTCCCGAATCTTACAGAGACAGAAAGGTAGCGATCGAGTTCGACGGAGTTTATCAGCTCAGCGAGGTGTGGATCAACGGTCAGTACCTCGGCAAGCGGCCGTACGGATTCATCAGTTTTTGTTACGATCTCACTCCCCACCTGAAGTTTGGCGGCGATAACGTGATAGCGGTCAAAGTAGACAACTCCCATCAGCCTAACTGCCGCTGGTACTCGGGGTCCGGAATCTACCGGCACACCTGGCTGCTGGTTACAAACCAGGTGCACGTGGCCTACTGGGGCACGTTCGTTACCACCCCTCAGGCGGACACGGCATCTTCGATCGTCCGAATCAACACCAAGGTTCAGAACGAAGGCAAGAGCGACGCCAACTGCACCCTGGCCACCAGCATACTGGACCGCGATGGGAAAGTGGTCCAGACGGCGGAGGCGAGCCAGAGTATCGAGGCGAACGGCGGAGAATACGAGTTTGTGCAGCAGATACGGGTAGCCAAGCCGAACTTGTGGTCGATTGACAATCCCTATCTTTACAAGGTGCGCAGCACGGTGAGGGAACCCGGCCGTGTGGTCGACGAGTATGACACAGTTCTGGGGATTCGAAGGATTGAGTTCGACGTGGAGAGGGGATTCCTGCTGAACGGCAAGCAGGTGAAACTGAATGGCGTGTGCCTGCATCACGACTGCGGTCCGGTAGGAGCAGCGGTGCCCGAGCGGGTTTGGGAACGGCGGCTGGAAATCTTGAAGGCCATGGGCTGCAACTCTATTCGGACCTCTCACAATCCTTACTCGTCGGACTTCATGGACCTGTGCGACAAACTGGGCTTCACGGTGATGAATGAGATCTTCGACGAGTGGAAGGTCACCAAGGTAGAGTACGGATACCCGATCTACTTCGACGAGTGGTCGGAGCGGGATGTAACAAGTTTCGTCCATCGCGACCGGAACCACCCTTCTGTCGTGCTGTGGAGTGCGGGCAATGAGATCCCCGAAGACAACGTCCCGGCAGGCGTCGAGACTCTCAGGAGACTGGTCCAGATCTTTCACAGGGAGGATCCTTCCCGGCTCGTCACCGCAGCTTCCTGGAAGATCGCTCTACCGGGTCCAGGCCCCGCGCTGGAAGAGTACCTCGAACTCCAGGACGTGGTTGGCTATAACTATGGAGAGTTCGGGCGCGACCGGGATGAAAAATACTACAGTGTAGACCGGCAGGCGTTCCCACAGAGGAGGTTTATCGGCACAGAGGACGCGTCCATGTCGATTGGCGCTCCCTCGCGAGACGACCCTCAGCGGGGCGGCGAGAACCGTTTCAGGCCCGATATCGAGCAGTTGTGGAAGTTCGTGAGAACCTACGACTACGTGACTGGCGATTACATGTGGACCGGTATCGACTACCTGATGGGCGCCCAGTTTCCACGGAGAACCGCACAGTCTCGCGGGTCCGTGTGGCCTGAGAAGAACGCGGACTGTGGAGTGCTGGATACTTGCGGCTTCGAGAAGGACGGTTACTATTTCTATCAGAGTCAGTGGACCGACAAGCCGATGGTCCACGTGTTCCCTCACTGGAACTGGAAGGGGAAGGAAGGAGAATTCATCCCGGTACTCTGCTATACGAATTGCGACACCGTAGAATTGTTCCTGAACGGTAAATCGCTGGGAGTGCAAGGCTATTGGTTCCCGAAAATGAGGCGCGAGGGCGCCCCTGGGGCTCGGAGCAGAGCCCCACGGACCACGTTGGATCTGCACCTGACATGGACGGTGCCCTATCAACCGGGCACGCTGAAAGCCGTGGGCACCAAGGACGGGAAGGTGGTCGCCGAAGTGGAGGTCGCGACCGCGGGAGAACCGGCTGCCATTGAACTTTCCGTGGACAGAGACGCGATAGCCGCCGACCGCCGGGATGTCGCTCATGTCACGGTTAAGATACTCGACGCGCAGGGTAGGGTGGTGCCGACTGCCGACAATGAGGTCGCTTTCGAGATTCAAGGCGAAGGCAAGCTCATAGGGCTGGACAATGGGAATCCGGTAAGTCATGAGGATTTCAAGGGCAGCCGGAGGAAGGCGTTCAACGGACTGTGCCTGGCGATTGTGCAATCGACGGCCAAAGCCAGCCGGATTCAACTGACTGCGACTTCGCCCGGACTCAAGTCAAGCAACGTCGCTATCATTACGAAGGCATAGGCCGGCAGGGCCGTGAGAATACCCGTCCCCGGTACAATGGACCTATGGGCGCCAAGTCAGCGCGCCCGCCGAAGTTCTTCCTTCGCGGCAGCGATCAGATCCACACCAGCCGAATTGAACCGTTCCAGCTTGAAAGTGTCCCTAAGGTCCATCAAGTACTCGTCCTTCGGATTGTAAACCGGCCAGGAGGGGAGTCCCGAGCCGTTCGGATTGGAGGTCTTGGCGAAGCTCGTCCAGTTCTGCTCATTGACGGAGCCGCCGGGGTCTGCTTTGGACTCCCGGATTCCGTTCAGTATACACCGAGCCGCTCTCTCTCAACTCTGCGGGACGCGGAGGGAAAAAATGCAACTTGCGGGACCAAGGGATAGCGGTTCGGCTTGTGCTGAATGGGACCTGGAAGCTCCAAAATGGAAATTCCGGATAAACCTCATTTACAGGCGGAAACGTTCGAGAGTATACTAGGTCGGCCGAAACAAAACTTGGGAGGTGAAGCCGTGTGTAGCCGTGGTTCCTTGTTCGCGTTGCTGCCTTTGATACTTGGCAGTGCCTCTTTGTGTGGCGCCGCCAACACAAAATACTACATCAACCTGAATGTCGGTGCGGGCAACGTCTCCGGCTTCATCATTACCGATGGCACGATCGGTTCTCTGGGCCTTGCAAATTTTCTTGACTGGAATCTGTTGTTGAATGACGGCCAGAAGACTTTCACTCTGCTCGGCCCTTTGAGCGGCTCGAACTCGGGGGCCGAAGTGTCCACCAACGCCATGACGGCGACGGCGACTGAGTTGCTGTTCAATTTTAGCGGCGCGGCTGGCGCCGACTTCTTTCAGTATCCGACACCAGGATCGGGTCAGTCGGACCTGTGCTTTGCAACTGAAGGAGGCATCTGCGTTGGTCTGACCAGCGCCGGGGAGAAGGTTTTCATCACGGGGGACCCCCCACAGCTGAATCAACCCTTATCCGGAACGCTTGTAATCGCCACGACGACGCCCCCGCTGCCTGTGCCAGCGTTGTCTCCGGTTGCTCTGGCGGCACTGGGCTTTCTGCTTACAGGTACGTCGCTGTGGCGAATCCGCGGAACGTATCGCGCGCGGCATTTAGTGAGGCGAGCGAGCTGATCGCTGCCCGATTTCGGGAGCCGAGCCACGCTCATATCCCAAATCCACTGCAAATGCCCTCACCATTTCCGTTCGGCAAAACTCGCAGCATTCGCTCGCACACATACTCCGAGGGGCAACCGCAGGCCTGATGGAATTTCAGGTATAGTCGTCTGCAGGAGGAGCCAGCTATGAATGCGGTTATGGCTCTCCGCCGGGCCCGGCTGGAATCGCTGCTTGCGGCGCAGGTCGCGGCGGTTCCGGCTCCAACGGCGAAGCTTGAAATCGACGAACTGCGCCTCTATCCCGTCCGTGAACCGGTCTCGGGCCGAGCCTGGACGGTGGTGCGGGTTGGTACGCGCTCGGGGCTGGCCGGCTATGGCGAGTGCGCCCATGCCTCCAGCGAGGATCTGGCGGCGGCCCAGCGGTTCTGGTCGGGCCGGCCGGCCACGTCGTACGCCAGTTCGCCAGCAGACTCACCGCTCGCCGGGGCCTTGGACATGGCACTGCTGGACATTGTCGGAAAGGCCTCGAAGGCGCCGGTTTACCGCCTCCTCGGGGGACCCACGCGCAGCAAGGCCAGGGTTTTCGCTTCCATTGAGGGAGCGGGCGGGGCCGAGACCACGGCGGCTGTGAAGCGAGCTATCGAGGCCGGGTACCGCGCCGTGGGCTTACGCGTGCCCGCCCCGGCGGCGCGAAATCAGGGGCAGGCATACCAGTTGGAACTGCGCAAGCTGGTGGAGGCAGTTCGCTCCCAGGCGGCGGATTTCGTACTGGAGGGCGCGGGGCTGTTGACCCCCGGAGACGCCGCCAGCGTGGCGGCCGCCATTGAGAGCCGGCATCCGCTGTGGTTCGACGAGCCCACCACCATCGGCAGCCTGGAGACTCTGCGCAAGATCGCCGACGAATCCGTGGTTCCGCTGGGGTTCGGCAGGGAGATTCGCCATGCGGGCGTCTTTCAGGACCTCTTGCGTGCCGGTTCCCTGGACGTCGCGCGGCCGGACATCCTGCACTTCGGAATCACCGGGTCGCGCCGGATCGCGGCCCTGGCCGAGACGTACTACGTGGCCGTGGCTCCACGTTACGAAGGGGGACCTGTGGCGACAGCCGCCGCGCTGCATCTGGCCGCGAGCCTGCCGAACTTCTTCATCCAGCACATTCCGCTCCCCGTAGCCGCGGAGGACCGCGCCATGCGCGCCCAACTGGCGGGCGGCGATCTCGAAAAAGTGAAGGACGGATTTGCCTCACTTCCCATCGGACCAGGGCTGGGCGTCACGGTGAACGAAGCGGTTCTGGAGAAATACCATGCAGCGTAGAGGATTTCTGGCGCTGGGCGGATCGGGCCTGGCTTGGGCGGCAGGCGGCGGGCGCCGGCCCGCGGACCTGTGCGGCTGCGCGCTGGCTCCTCAGCCGGCCGGGAGCGACGCCTTTGAAGGGCTACACTCGGGGGTCCGGATCACCGGCCTGAAAGTCTTCGGCGTCTCGCTGACCCGCGATTCGGACCGCCCCTACGTTTTCGTGAAGATCGAGACGGACCAGGGCGCGGTGGGATGGGGCGAAGGAACCCTGGAGGGCAAAGCGGGGGCGGTGATGGCCTGCGTCAACGACTTCCGCGATTTCCTGATCGGCGCGGACCCCATGCAGGTGGAGCACCTCTGGCAATCGATGTACGTGCAGAGCTTCTACCGGGCCGGCCCGGTGATGGGGTCGGCTATCTCGGGCATCGACCAGGCGCTGTGGGACATCCGGGGCAAGGTCCTGGGAATGCCGGTGTACCAACTGCTGGGAGGCCCGATGGATGCGCGCGGCGTGCGCGGTTACTACCACACCTACGCCAGCACCAGGGACGAGCTGGCGAAGCTGAGGGAAACGGCCATCCAGGAGGGCGTCTCGTGCTTCAAGGCCGGCATTCCGGGATACTACGAATGGATCGAGACCAACGCCAAGATCCGCCGCGCGGTGGCATCGCTGGAGACGATGCGCGACGGGCTGGGGCCGGATATCGACATCGCCATAGATTTCCATGCCAAGACCAGCCCCAGCGTGGCGCAGATCCTGGTGAAGGAAGTGGAGCCTCTCAACCTGCTGTTTATCGAGGAGCCGTGCCCGCCGGAGAACGTGGCCGCGATGGCCAAGATCGCGCGGCACTCGACCACGCCGATCGCCACCGGCGAGCGGCTGGTGGCCTCCTACGGCTGCCGCGAGTTGATCGAGATGGGCGTGATCGATATTCTGCAAACCGATATCAACCACGTGGGCGGCATCACCGGCTTATGGAAAGCGGCGTCCCTGACCGGCATTTCGGGCGTCTCCATGGCGCCGCACGCGTGCGAGGGCCCCATCGGCGGGCTGGCCACGCTGCACGTGGACGCCGCCCTGCCCAACTTCCTGGTCCAGGAGATTTGCGGCCAGGTGCGGCCCTCGGCACAGGACAAGATCTGGGAGGAATGGTTGGGCTTTCCCGCCATGCGCATGGTGGATGGCCGCTTTCCTCTGCGGGACAGGCCCGGCTTGGGGTTCGAGCTGAGCGAGGCGAGCCTGGCGAAGTACCCGTTTGGCGGCACCAAGCCGATGGCGCGCGCTTTTCACGAAGACGGGTCGGTGGCGGAGTGGTGAGCGAACGCGCGCCGGTTTACAATGGAGGCCTGTTCGATTGGACCATAGGGAGGCAATGATGACGGATTTTTCCAGACGGAATTTTCTGCACCTCGCCGGGGCGGGCGCCCTGGCCGGTACGGCCGGACGAGGCCTTTTCGGGGAACAGCAGTATCCGCCGGCGGTTCCGGCTCCTGCCATTTACCCGTATGCCAAGCGCTCCACAGTGTCCCTGGTCCAGGGCCAGGAGCGGCGCAAGAACGTGTCCGACGCGCTGCTGGCCATCGACAACCAAATCAGGCCGCTGCTTCAAGCCAAGAAATATGTCGTGATCAAACCCAACATCGTGGATCCCAGGGTGCCCCTGGCGGCGACCCACGCCGACGCGTTGCTGGGGATCATGGACTACCTGGCGCCGCGCTTCAAGGGGCCGGTGGTGATCGCCGAGGCCTCCGCGGCCGACAGCCTGGAGGGTTTCGAGAACAACCATTACAGCCGCGTGGTAACGGAGTTCAAGTCCCGCCAGGTGAGCCTGGTGGATCTGAACCGGGAGGGGAAATACGAGGTCTTCTCGATCGTCGATGCGAACATCCGGCCCATCCCCGTCCGGCTGGCCGCCAGGCTCCTGGACCCGGATGCCTTCATCGTGTGCTCGGCCATGCTGAAGACGCACAATGCCGTGGTGGCCACCATGTCGGTGAAGAACATGGTGATCGGGACGCCGCTGCACAGCGCGCCGGGCGAATCCCAGGCCTGGAGCGACAAGCACCAATATCACGCCGGGCCGCACCAGATGAATTACAACATGGCCATCAGCGCCGCCCGGGAGAAGCCGCATTGGGGCGTGGCGGTGATCGATGGATTCGAGGGAATGGAGGGCAACGGTCCTTCGGGCGGGACTCCGGTACCCTCGCGCATCGCCCTGGCGTCAACCGACTTTTTCGCCGCCGACCGGGTGGGCCTGGAAACCATGGGGATTCCAGCTTACGCGGTGGGTTACCTGCAATACGCGTCGCAGCTCGGATTGGGCCAATACGACCTGGCAAAGATCGACGTGCTGGGAAGCAAGCCGGAAGCGGTGAAGCGAACCTATCGCTTGCACGACCAGGTGGACGAGCAGTTGAAGTGGCTGCGCGAACTCCCCAAGGCGTAATTCACTGACGTTACGCCTGGAATCTTGGAGGCGCGGGTCGGAATCGAACCGACGAATAAAGGTTTTGCAGACCTTGGCCTTACCACTTGGCTACCGCGCCCAACAGGCGAGCCGCTATTAGCAAAATAGCGTGGCCGGAGCTGTTAAGTCAAATTCGCCCCTACGTCTCCGCCACCGCCCCTTCCGCATCCCGCGCGGCCGAGCGGTCCTTCCGCAGCCACTCCTGGAACCGCTCCAGGTAGAGGTAGATCACCGGCGTGATGTACAGCGTCAGGAACTGGCTCACCACCAGGCCGCCTACCACCGCCAGGCCGAGCGGTTGGCGCGCGTCCGCGCCTTCGCCATAACCGAGAGCGATCGGCAGCGTGCCGAACAGCGCCGCCACCGTGGTCATCATGATCGGCCGGAAACGCAGCAGGCAGCCCCGCCAGATGGAATCGTAGGCGCTCGCGCCCTCCCGCTGCGCGGCCAGGGCGAAGTCGATCATCATGATCGCGTTCTTCTTCACCACGCCGAACAGCATGATGATTCCCACGAACCCGTACAGGTCGAGCTCTTTGTGGAACAGCACCAGCGTGAGCAGCGCGCCGAATACCGCCGAGGGCAGGCCGGAGAGAATCGTGATGGGGTGAATGAAACTTTCGTACAGCACCCCCAGCACGATATAAATCACCAGGATGGCCACAATCAGCAGGATCGAGAGGTTCTGGAAGGAGCTTTGAAACTCCTTCACGGTTCCCTGGAAACCGGTGCTGATGGTGGCCGGCATGCGCAGATCGCGGATCGCGTCGTCCACCTGCTGCGCCGCCTGGCCCAGCGAGAATCCCGGCCTGAGGTTGAACGACACCGTCACCGCTGGAAGCTGTCCGAAATGGTTGATGGAGAGCGGACCGGTCTGGCGCCGCATCCGCACCACCGTATCGAGCGGCACCAGCGGCCCCTGCGACGAGCGGATGTAGAGCTTGGAGAGCGCGTCCGGCGTGCGCTGGTACTGCGGCTCTACCTCCATGATCACCGAATATTGATCCGCCGGAGCGTAGATCACCGACACCTCGCGCGTGCCGTAAGCGCTGTAGAGCGCGTCCTGCACCTGCTCCGGCGTGACGCCCAGCGCCTGCGCGCGGTCGCGGTCGATATCCACCATCACCTGCGGGGCGGAGACCTGCATGTCAGTGTTGACGTCCACGAACCCAGGAAGCTGCCCCATCCTGGCCGCCAGTCGCGGCGCCCAGGTGTAGATCTCGTCGAGGCTCGCGCTTTGCAGCGTGAGCTGATAGACGCTGGTTGCAAACTGGCCGCTCACCGTGATCGGCGGCGGGTTCTGGATGAACGTGAACAGCGCCGGAACGGCCATGACCTTGGGGCGCAGTTCCTCGATGATCTGGTCCACCGAGAGCCGCCGCTCAGAACGGGGCTTCATACCCGCAAAGAACATCCCCTCGTTGCCGCCCATCACGAACGCCCCTACGATCTGAACGTTGGGGTCCGCGCGCACCACTTCGGCGATGGCGTGCTGGTGCCTCGCCATGGATTCGAACGAGATGTCTTGCGGGCCCATGGTGATGCCGAACATGAAGCCGCTGTCCTGGCTGGGAATGAAGCCGGTCGGCATGTTAAAGAAGAGATATACCGTCCCCACCAGCATCAGAATCGCCACCATCAGCGTAGTCAGGCTGTGGCGCAGAGCGACCTTGAGCGTGAATTCGTACCAGCGCAAGAGCAGGTCGAAACCGCCCCCCAGCGCGCGATAAAGCGGGCCGTGCCGCGTCTCGTGCTCCGATTTCAAAAAGCGGCTGCCCAGCATCGGCGTCAGGCTCAGCGAAACGAAACCCGAGATCAGGATCGCCACCACGATAGTCACCGAAAACTCATGCAGCAGGCGGCCCACAATCCCGCCCAGGAACAGCACCGGAATGAATACCGCCACCAGCGAGAGGGTCATGGATACGATGGTGAAGCCGATCTCCCGCGCGGCATTCACCGCCGCGCGCATGCGCGTCTCGCCCATCTCCATGTGACGCACGATGTTCTCGAGCATCACGATGGCGTCGTCCACCACGAACCCCACCGAGAGCGTCAGCGCCATCAACGAGAGATAGTTCAAGCTGTAGCCCAGCAGGTACATCACCGCGAACGTGCCCACGATGGAAAAGGGCACCGCCGCGCCTGGAATCAGCGTGGCCGAGACGTTGCGGAGGAACAGGAAGATGACCAGCACCACGATGCAGATGGTCAGCAGCAGCGTGAACTCCACGTCGCGAATCGAGTTGCGGATGGATTGCGAGGTGTCGAACGCCACCGAAAGCTGCATCGAAGGCGGAAGCTCCCGCTGGAACTGCGGGAGCAGCCGGCGGATGTTGTCCACCACTTCCACCGTGTTGGTGCCCGGCTGCCGGTTGATCGCCAGGATCACCCCGCGAACGTCGTTCATCCAGGCGATCAGCTTGTCGTTCTCGACGCTGTCGATCACGTTGCCCAGTTGCTCGAGCCGCACCGGCGTGCCGTTGCGCCACGCCACTATAATGGGGCGGTAGTCGGCCGCTTTCGCCAGCGACCCGCTGGATTCGATGGTGAAGGCCTGCTTCTCGCCATTCAGTTGGCCCGTCGGGAGATTCGTGTTGCTGGCCGCGATGGCGCGCTGCACTTCGTCGATTCCGATGTTGTGCGCCGCCAGCTTGTCCGGGTCCACTTGCACCCGCACGGCGTACTTCTGCTCGCCGAAGACCTGCACGCGCGAGACGCCGCCCACCATCGAGATGCGCTGCGCCAGCATGATGTCCGCGTACTCGGTCACCGTGTACAGTGGCAGCGAGTCGGAAAGCAGTGTCAGGTAGAGCACCGCCTGCTCGGCCGGATTCACCTTTTGATAAGACGGCGGTCGCGGCATGCTGGGCGGCAGCCGTCCGCCGGCCGAGGCGATGTGCGCCTGTATGTCCTGCGCGGCCGCGTCGATGCTGCGGTCCAGCGAAAACTGCACCGTGATCGAGGTGCTGCCCTGCGAGTTGGTAGAGCTCATCTGCTGGATGCCCGCGATGGTCGAGAACTCTCGCTCGAGAGGCGTGGCCACGGTCGATGCCATGGTCTCGGGACTGGCCCCCGGCAGGGACGCATTGACCTGGATAGTCGGGTAATCCACGCTCGGCAGCGCCGCCACCGGCAGCGTCCGGAACGCCACCACCCCGAACAGCACGATGGCAAAACACACCAGCACCGTCATGATGGGGCGCTGGATGAAGAGTTGCGACAGGTTCACAGCGGCCCCGATCCGATCTTGCCGGCGTCCACCGCTTGTACCCTCGCGCCCGGATAGAGCCGTAATTGGCCGTCCGTCACCACCGTGTCACCGGGCGCGACTCCTTTTTCGATCACCATCTTGTCGCCGAATGCCCGGCCGGTGGTCACCATCCGGATCTCCACCGTGTTGTCCGGCTTCACTGTGTACACGAACTGGCCGCGCTGGCCGGACTGCACGGTTTCGGCGGGAACCACGGTCGCCTTCTTGATGGTATCCAGCGTCAGAACCGCGGTGACGAACTGGCCCGGCCACAGCAGGCTGTCGCGATTCTCGAACGTGGCCTTCAGATGAATGGTGCCGGTGGACGCGTCCACGGTATTGTCGATCACCGAAAGATATCCCGTGGCGGTGCGCCCGGGATCGTCCTGCGAAAACACCCGCACTTCCAGTTTCCGATTGGCGCTGAGACGCCGTATGGCCGGCAGGTGCTCCTCGGGCACGCTGAAGTCCACAAAAATGGGCGCGATCTGGTGGATCGCCACCAGCGGCACATCGTTCACCTTGACCAGGTTGCCCGCGTGCACCAGCAGGTTCCCGGTGCGTCCTGAAATGGGCGCGCGGATCTCGCAATAAATCAGATCGAGCTTGGCCCGGTCCACCGCCGCCAGGTCGCTCGCCAGCGCCGCGCGCGCGCTTTCGATGCTGGCCTGGGTGGCGCGAGCGGAGGCGCGCGAGACGTCGGCGTTGGTCCGCGACTGGTCGGCCTGCGAGCGCGAAGCCAGCCCGCCCTTTTGCAGCTCGGTCTGTAGAGCCGCGTCGCTTTCCGCGTACTTGGCCTGCGCGGAATCGCGCGCCAGCGTAGCTTCAGCCTGGGCGATCTGCGCGCGGTCGCGCTCCACGTTGGCTTCCGCCTGGCGCAGCGCCTCCTCATACGGCCGCGGATCGATCACGAACAGTAGATCGCCCCTGGCGACGTTTTGCCCCTCCGTGAAGCCAGTGCGAACCAGCTCGCCGGCGATCTGCGATTTCACCTGCACGATGGCGGATGCCTCCACCGTCCCCACCACCCGCAGCTCCGTGGGGACGGACTCCTCGGTGGCCTTGGCTACCGAGACGGGCACCACGGGAGGCCCGCCCATGGGCCGCGCCTGCTCCCGCCTGCACCCGCCGAGCGCAAGCAGGCCTGCGCTGAAAACCAGAATTAGGATGTGCCGCACCGATGACTCCCCAATCCTTGAAGTTTAGCAGAGAACCCAGGGCGTCTTGTTGTTCGATGCGGCCGGCGCGCGCCACGACGCGGCGATGGGCGGGACCTCCGGTCCCTGTTCACCGAGGTCCCGCCGTCACCAGCCGTCCTCTCGCATTCGCTCAGAAAACGAACTTGAGTGCGAATTGCGCGATGCGCGGGTCGCCCGCGCTCGTGATGGTCCCAAAGGAAGTGCTGCTGCTAATGGGACTAGAGGTGCTCGGGTTGTTGAGCAGGGTGTGGTTGAGGACGTTAAAGTACTCGGCTCTGAACTGCACGCTCCTCTCGCCAAGCACGGGGAAGTTGCGAACGAGGGCGACGTTCCAGACTGTCTGACCGGGACCGCGAAGAGAACCCTTGACCACGTTGCCAAAGCCGGTTCCGGGGCCGGTATTGGTGGGAATGGTGAAAGCGGCATTGTTCAGCCAGTTGACGCAGGGCTTGCCCGCAGGGCAATCGCCCGCATTGTTGGCGTCGCTGGAGTAAGCCGGCAGGGCAAAGTTCTCCACTGCGCGATCCTGGCCCAGGCCAGTCAGAGAGTAATCCGTACCCGCAGTTGCGGTCAGGGTGTCTCCCGATCGGTGCGTGATCAGTCCGGCGGTGCTCCATCCGTTCACAATGTACTTGAGGGCCGGATTTCCGTTGTGCAATTTGGGCAGGTCGTACACGTAGGAAACCGATACCAGGATGGGGTGATCGATGTCCGACAAGCCGCGGTCAAGCGCTCCGGGGTCTGAAGAATACGCCGCCGCTGGTATCCCTGTCGCGCCCTGGGGATATATGGGATACACATACGATTCGCCTGCATTCAGATCCTCGGTATTGTTAACTCTGGTCGCTTGCGGCATGTTGTCGAACGATTTTGACCAGGTGAAGTTAGCCAATAGCGACAGGCCATGGGAGAACTTTCGATTCAGGCTGGCCTGCAACGAGTTGAAATTGGCATTGCCGACCATGGCGGCCTCGATGATGTCGGAGTAGTTTGCCGCGCAGCCCGTGTTGGATGCGCATGGTCCCACGATGGGAGCCGTATTATACACGCGCCGCGCGTTCGCGCTCAGTCCGGAGCCGTTGTTTACCTCCGGGTTGACTTCCAGGTTGACGAACTGATGGCGCGACCTGGAACCGACATAAGCCAGCCGCATCGCCCAACTGCCGGTTAGCTGACGTTCGAGGGTCGCGTTGAAGGCATAGGTCACCGGCACGGCGAAGTTGCCGGACGGATCGTACTCATCCACGAGGATCCCATTCGGGAACGTCTTGTTGGACGGGAACGGCAGCGTGAAGGGGAACGGATTGGTGGTGACATAGGGTGTTCCGTTTGTGCCGCATCCGCCCAGGCAATACGGGTTGCTGAATGGCCCTCCCGGGTTGGCGCCGGGGGTAGCCCCGATCATACCCGGGTCGGTTAGCGTGGCGGCGATGGTATTTGGCACATTGCCGGCCTGGTTGAGGTTGAAAAAGCCGGGAAGGCGGTCCTGATAGAAGATGCCTGCGCCGCCGCGCACCACGGTTTTGGCATTGCCGGCCACGTCGTAGGCAAAACCGAAACGAGGCATCAACTTCAGCCATTGATCCTTTACACCGTTGGTCGCAATGCCGGGGTCGCCGCTGAGCAACATGCCCGCGGGCAGAGTCGAGAACTTGGTTGAAATCGTGTTCGACGCGTAGGCGCTGGGAGAGAATTCCTGCAACTGTCCGTTGTTGTTGTGCCATGGGGCGAATTCTTCCCACCGCACGCCGTAGTCCAATTGCAGGTGGCGATTCACCTTCCAACTGTCCTGGGCATAGAGACCGGGGAAGTGGTTTCGATCGTTCACCAGCTCGAAGTTCCCTTGCGTAAATCCACTCATGAAGCCCATCTGGAAATTCGCAAATGCGTTGAAATACGAGTATGTCGTGCTGCCGATCTTGTTGCTCACCGCACCGAAGCTGAAGCTGCCGTACGACTGATACACATTTTCCACGTTGAATTGGCTCATCTCAATGTGGCCGCCGAATGCGAAGTCGTGGTTGCCTTTTACCCAGTGCACGTCGTCGTTGAGGGTGTAGTTGCCGCGAATCCAGCCTGCAAACGCGGAGGACCCTGCGCCGAAATAGCCCGAAATCGATGCGGCCAGATAGGGGCCGGTCCCCGGCTGCCAGAGGTTTTGCACTCCGAACGAGGTAATGTCCGGGCTTCCCGGAGCTCCGCCACGGAGGGCGACTTCACGCTGCCAGTTGAGGACCAGGTTGTTCAGCAGGTGAGGCGTGAAGATGTGGGTCTCAGCAATCGCCGCGTTGTGATAGCGGGTATTAAAGTACGACCTGTAGCTGGCCAGATCGGTGGGGTCGTAAACGGCCGGCTGGGTGAACCAGTCCTGGTAGTAGTGGCCGAAGAGGTGATCGGCGGAGCCGAATTGGTGATCCACGCGGGCGAGGTACTCATAAAAGTTGTTAATCGTGGGCTGTGTGTAACTGACCGGGCCTCCGATCTTCCCGGGGGCCTCCACGCCGGAGAACGTGGGAAAAGCCTTTTCGAAGTTCACAGCAGCCGGATCGAAGGCGCTGGAAGGTATCTGGTTGTATGGATATGACACGTTGGTAAACGGATTGATAACCTGTTGCGCCGTGTTATTGCACATACCGCCTGAACTCCACCCGGCCGTGCACAGATTGCCAAGATCGGCATACGGTTGGCCGGCGCGTCCTTCTTCGGCAAGGGTTGGAACCGTAGTGGTAGAGGCGTTCGTAGCCTGGTGATACATCGTGCCCTGATAGCCGAAGAAGAACTGCGTGCTCTGCCCTTTGGAAATGCGCGGGATGATGGCCGGCCCGCCGATGGTGCCACCATACTGGTGGCGGTGGATGTTATCGGGCGTGGCAGCGAAAAAATTCCTCGCGTTGAAGTAGCCGTTGCGCAGGAACTCAAACAAGTCGCCATGAAAACTGCTGGTGCCGGATTTGGTGATGATGTTGACCACCGCGCCGGCGCTTTGACCGTACATGGCGTCGTAGTTGCTGGTTTGAACGCTGAATTCCTGTACCGCGTCCGGGAACGGGAACGGCGCATTGACGTTGGTCATTTCATCTACGTTGTTGCCGCCGTTCAGCAGGTAGGTCGACTGGTTCGGCAGCGTTCCGTTCGCGCTGGTGACGACCGCCGCGGGAAATGTCTTTCCATTACCCTGGTTGACCCCGTTGCCCTCGTTGGTGGCGTCGCCTACACCCGCAACCAGCGTGATCAGCGATGCTGCATTTCTGCCGTTCAACGGAAGATCGACGACGCGGCGCTCGTCGATGACTTGAGACAAGGTGCCGGTCTGCGTGTCCACTTGCGATACTTCGCCCGTAACGGTGACGGTCTCTGTCGCCGATCCAATTTGCAGTCTGACATTGGCGGTCAGCTTCTGATCGGCTTGCAGTGCGATGTCGGGCTGGGTATAGGTCTGAAAACCCGTTGCGGAAACCGACAACGAATAGACGGAGGGCGGCAGTGTCGGGAATACGAAGTCCCCATCCCTGCCGGATGTGACGACAGTCTCCCGGCCCGTTTGAGTTTGGATTGCTTTTACGGTGGCAGACACCACCGCAGCGCCGGACGGATCGGTGACCGTTCCGCTGATAGTTCCGTAGCCTTGGGCGTAAAGGCCCGAGGCGGAAAAAGCAATGAACATCATTGCGACCACCCCCGAAGCGACGTTGCGGCGGCGTTCAATGCGAGTTGAAAGCATGTTGATCCTTGTAATTACGGGCCCTGAACCGTTCGTGTAGTATCGGAGCCGGTTTATATTTACACATGGTCCACCTTGCCGCGGCAAGAACATTTTTGGTGATGATGTCAATTTTGCATTGCGAAACGCCAGATGCAATGAGCGTCCATGCCATAACTTGCTTGTTTTCAATTGGTTGTCAGTGGAGTTCAGGGGGTTTCTACCCTGCTTCCCCGCCAGGGCCGAACCATGGCTGTTACGTAATCTGAATCAGCCTTTTGGATCTGAATATCTTCCGGACGTTAAGAATCGGTGGCGGAGAGAGAGGGATTCGAACCCTCGATAGAGTTTCCCCTATACACGCTTTCCAAGCGTGCGCCTTCAACCACTCGGCCATCTCTCCGGCGCGGAGGCTCTCACCCAGAATAACATGCGGGCCGCGCGCGACCGTAGAATGGAGAACGTGGCCCGCGGCCCCATTTCCCGGCGAATCCTGCTGCTCTCCCCCGCCCTGGCTCTGGCCGCCTGCCGCAAACCTAAGGCCACGCGCTTTCCGGGCTATTGCTTCGTCGCCAACCAGGACGGGCGCTCGGTGGGCGTCGTCGATCTCAGCAGCTTCCGCCTCCGCAAACAAATCCATCTCGACGCGGCCCCCACCGTCGTGCTGCGGCATCCTCAGCGTCCCATGGTTTTCGTGCTGGCGCCGCAAGGCGGCACGGTGTACGAAATCGACGCCGTCTCGCTCGAAACCGGCCGCACCGCGCGCGCCGGCAGCCAGGCGGTCGATATGCAGGTTTCTCCTCGCGGCGATGCCCTTTGGGTCCTGTACCGCGATCCGCCGGCGCTGGTCGAAGTGCCGCTCGATTCCCTGCGCCCTGCCCGCCGCATACGCCTTTCCGCACCTCCCGACGGCTTCGATCTCAGCGGCGACAACCAAGCCGCCATCGCCAGCCGGCAGGAACGCCGCATCGCGATCGCGTCTCTCACCGGCGCCGCCATCGAGCGGACCATCGCGGCCGGCGCCGAGCCGTCCATCGTGCGGTTCCAGTCGGACGGCAAACAGTTGATCGCCGGCAGCCGTCCCGAGCGCAGCGTCACCATCTTCGACGTCTCCACCGGCAAGACCGTGGTGCGGCTGCCGCTGCCGCTCGAGCCACGCCATTTCTGTTTCACCCCCGATGGCGGCCAGCTTTTCATCAGCGGCGATGGCATCGATGCCGTGGTGATCGTCTACCCCTACCAGACTGAAGTCGAGGAGACCATTCTCGCCGGCCACGCGCCGGGCGTCATGGCCATCACCGACACGTCACCCTCTTACCTCCTGGTGGCGAATACCGAGACCAGCAGCGTTATGGTGTTAGATGTCGATACGCGCAAGCTGGTGGCGCAGGTCGAGGTGGGCCGGCAGCCCGGTTGCATCGTGGTTACCCCCGATAATCAGTACGCCCTCGTGCTCGATGAGCAATCCGGCGACCTGGCGGTGATCCGCATCTTCTCGCTGGCCGCCCGCTACCGTTACAAACCGGCCCCGCTATTCACGCTGATCCCGGTGGGGGAGAGGCCCGTCAGCGCGGCCGTCGTGGCGCTTTCGTAGGGCGGGGCATAAGGTTGGCAGGCCACAGGAAACAAGATTGGCAGGCCACAAGAAACGATGGCCTGCCCCACTTGTCTGTTCTATTCCTCTACTTCTTCTTGCCTTGCGCGGCTACCGCTTCCATGGCGGCTTTTACTTTCTCCGGATCGCCCAAATAGTAGCGGTTCAACGGCTTCAGATTGTCGTCGAGCTCGTATACCAGCGGCATGCCCGTCGGAATGTTCAACTCGACGATGTCCGCCTCCGGGATGTCGTCCAGGTACTTCACCAGCGCGCGCAAACTGTTGCCGTGCGCGGCAATCAGCACCTTTTGCCCCTGCCGGATGGCGGGCGCGATGGTCTCGTGCCACAGCGGCAGGAACCGCGCCACCGTGTCCTTCAGGCACTCGGTGAGCGGCAGTTCGTCTTTGCTGAGGCTCTTATAGCGCGGATCGTGGCCCGGAAACCGCTCGTCGCCGGGCGTCAGCTCCGGCGGGCGGATGTCGTAGCTGCGGCGCCAGATCTTCACTTGCGCCTCGCCGAACTTGGCCGCGGTCTCGGACTTGTTCAACCCTTGCAGCGCGCCGTAGTGCCGCTCGTTCAAGCGCCACGAGCGGTAGACCGGAATCCACATGAGGTCCATTTCGTCCAGCACCACCCACAACGTGCGGATGGCGCGCTTCAGCACCGAAGTGTAGGCCACATCGAACGTGTAGCCCTCGGCCCTCAGCACCGACCCGCCTTCGTGGGCTTCCTGAAGGCCCTTCTCGGACAGGTCCACGTCGGTCCAGCCGGTGAAGCGGTTTTCCTTGTTCCACGTGCTCTCGCCGTGGCGCACCAGTACCAGCTTGGTCACTGCCGGAACGCCTTTCTGCCAAGGAACTGGGCAGCCGGGCCGAGCCGCTCCTCGATGCGCAGCAACTGGTTGTACTTGCAGATGCGGTCCGTGCGGCTGGCGGAGCCGGTCTTGATCTGCCCCGTGCCCATGGCCACCACCAGGTCGGCGATGAACGGGTCCTCGGTTTCACCCGAGCGATGCGACACCACCGACGTGTAGCTGGCTGCCGCCGCCATTTGCATGGTCTCCAGCGTCTCGGTCAACGTGCCGATCTGGTTCAGCTTGATGAGGATCGAATTGGCGATGCCCTGCTCGATACCGCGCTTGAAAATCGCAGGGTTGGTCACGAAAATGTCGTCGCCCACGAGCTGGATCTTTTTCCCCAACCGCTCAGTAATGAGCATCCAGCCCGGCCAGTCCTCCTCCGACATGCCGTCCTCGATGGACAGGATGGCCGGATACTGCCGCACCCAGTTGGACCAGAACTCCACCATCTGCTCCGAGGTGCGCTGGCTCTTGTCGGACTTCTTGAAGACGTACTTGCCATCCTGGTAGAACTCGCTGGCGGCCGGATCCAGGCACACGCCGATCTGCTCACCGGGCTTGTAGCCGGCTTGCGAAATGGCCTCCAGAACCGATTCGATGGCCTCCTCGTTGGATTTCAGGTTGGGCGCGAAGCCGCCTTCGTCGCCCACCGCCGTCGAGTAGCCCTTCCTACTCAGGACCTTCTTCAGGGTATGGAACACCTCCACGCCCATGCGCAGCGCTTCGGAGAACTTCGACGCCCCAAAGGGCGCGATCATGAACTCCTGCACGTCCACGGAATTGTCCGCGTGCGCGCCGCCGTTGATGATGTTCATCTGGGGCACCGGCAGGATGTTCGCTCCCACACCGCCCAGGTAGCGGTAGAGCGGAGTGCGCTGGGCCGTCGCGGCCGCGCGCGCCGCGGCCATCGATACGGCCAGGATGGCGTTGGCGCCCAGCCGTCCCTTGTTGGGCGTGCCGTCCAGATCGATCATGGCGCGGTCGAGCTCGGCTTGCTGCGTCGCATCCTTGCCGTGCAGCGCCTGGGCGATTTCCCCGTTGACGTGGATCACGGCCTGCTGCGTGCCCTTGCCGGAGTAGCGTCCCGGATCGCCGTCCCTCAATTCCACCGCTTCATGTTCGCCGGTGGAGGCTCCGGAAGGCACCGCGGCCCTTCCCATGCTGCCATCCGCGAGATAGACATCCGCTTCCACCGTCGGATTCCCGCGCGAGTCGAGAATCTCTCTTCCAATTACCTTTACGATTGTGGTCAATGTATGGCTCCTTGTGCGGCCGGGGCGTGCCCGGCCCTACGCCACCACGGCGATTCCGCCTTCCGTGATGTGATAACCCTTGGCGCGGTCCGCCTCCGAATCGAAACCGATTACGCTCGATTCCGGAACCTTCACGCCCGTATTAATGATGGCGCGGCTGATCCGGCTATACCGCCCGATCTCCGCGTTCGGCATCAAAATCGAATATTCTATTTCGCAGTAACTGTTTACGCGCACGCCCGGCGAGAGCACACTGTGCAGCACGCGGCCGCCGGAAACGATACAGCCCGAGCTCACGATCGAATCCACCGCCACGCCCATACGGCGCCCTTCCTGCGCGAAAACGAACTTCGCCGGCGGCTGCTGCGTGGCCTTGGTCCGGATCGGCCAGCGCAGGTCGTACAGGTTGAATTCCGGCACCACGTCCACCAGGTCCATGTTGGATTCGTAATAAGCGTCCAGCGTCCCCACGTCCCGCCAGTAGGGCCTCGGTTTATCGTTGATATCGCGGAAATCATAGGCCACCACGCGCGCCTTCTCCAGGTTGCGCGGAATCACGTCCCTGCCGAAATCGTGGCTCGAGGTCGGGTCCTGGGAGTCTTCGTGCAGCGCGCGCAGCAGCACATCGGTGTTGAACACGTAAATCCCCATCGACGCGCTGACCATCGAGGGGTCGAACCGCGAGCGCGCGGGGTTCTTGTGTTGCGGCTTTTCCTCGAATCCCGTGATGCGGTAATCCGCGTCGATCTCCGCCACCCCGTAACGCCCGGCCTCTTCCGGCGGCGCCTGGATGGTGGCAATGGTGATCTCCGCCTGGTGCCTTTGGTGCCAGTCCAGCATCTCGTGGTAATTCATCTTGTAAATGTGGTCTCCGCAGAGGATCAGAGTCAGGTCGGGTGCTTCGGCTTCGATGCTCTGGAAATTCTGGAAGACCGCGTCCGCCGTCCCCTGGTACCAGTCTTCGGATACACGCTTCATGGGCGGAAGCACTTCGATGTATTCGCCCAGTTCCGCCGATAGAATGTTCCAGCCGTCGCGGATGTGCCGGACCAGTTCCAGCGACTTGTACTGTGTTAGGATTAAAACGCGACGGACGTTGGAATTAATACAATTGGATAGCGTGAAATCGATGATGCGATAGGCGCCTCCGAAAGGCACCCCGGGCTTGGCGGTGTCCCGCGTCAGCGGATACAGGCGCTCGCCGGCGCCCCCTGCCAGCAGAATCGCTAGTACATTTTCCATTTCATCGTAAATCCATGAAAAAAAAGGGCATATCGATATCCGGACCGGGTGGTCCGGACGGCGTCCTAAAATTTAGGCTTGACTTTATTTTTCAACCACCTATGATATCAGTACCTTCTGTGCGAAGTGTAGGAGTTTTTTGGGGCGGGGCCCCGCTCCCCATCCGCGCATGGGAATTTTGGTCTAGTTGGGAGGTGTATTTCGTTTGGCTGAAGTAAAGCTTCAGGAGGGCGAAACGTTGGAAAACGCCCTTCGCCGCTTCAAGAGAAAGGTCCAGCAGGAGGACATCATCAAGGAGGTCAAGCGGCACTCCTATTACTTGAAGCCTGGTGAGAAGCGCCGGGCCAAGCAGGCGCTGGCCCGCAAACGGAACCGGAAGAAATCACGCCGGGAGATTGAGTAACGCGGTGGCGGGGCCTAAGCCCCGCCGCCTTATCCGACCACAGTTCAGGTTGATCGCGGGGCAGGGTGGCTATGCCGGAGTTTCAGGATCGCGTCCTCAAGTGCGCGGACTGCGGAGCAGATTTCGTTTTCACAGCGGGAGAACAGCACTTCTTCCACGACAAGAACTTCAAGAACGAGCCCAAGCGCTGCAAGGCTTGCAAGACCAAGCGCCAGGGATCGCCGGGATCGGGTTTTGCCAAGGCGGAGACCATGACCACCTGTTCCCAGTGCGGCCGGGAAACCACGGTGCCCTTCAAGCCGACTCAAGGCCGGCCGGTTTATTGCCGCGAGTGCTTCTTGAGCCGTAAGGCCGCCCCGGCGGCCGCGGGGGGAAGCTGACCGCCGGCGCTGCTCACTTCTTGTGCAGCGCCCTGTGCTTCCGGGACCAGTCTTCTTTCACCACCTGCCGCGCGCGCCCCAGCGCCAGCGCGTCGGGCGGCACCGGCTCGGTCACTACCGAGCCCGCGCCCACGTACGCGCCCGCGCCGATCTCGATGGGCGCCACCAAAGTCGAGTTGCTCCCTACAAAAGCCCCGTCTCCGATTTTCGTGGCGTGCTTGCGCAGGCCGTCGTAGTTGCAGGTGATGGTGCCTGCGCCAACGTTCACACCCGCCCCGATCTGCGTATCGCCCAGATACGCCAGGTGATTGGCCTTGGAGCGCTGGCCGACGCGCGTCTTTTTCAGCTCCACGAAGTTGCCGATGTGCGCGCCTTCCTCCAGCACGTTTTCCATGCGCAGCCGCGCGAACGGCCCGGCATGCGCGCCGCGCTCCAGCCGCGATGTGCCCACTATGGTGAACGCGTCGATTGAGACCCCGTCCGCCAGTTCCGAATCCCGCACGATCGAGCACGCACCGATCCGGCAGTCTGCGCCGATCGTGGTCTTGCCCAGAACCTGCGCGAACGGCTCGATCACCGTATCCATCCCAATGCGCACGTCGGCGTCGATTACCACGGTCTCGGGCTGCTCGATGGTGACGCCACCCAGCATTAGTTCCAGCCGCTTGCGCTGGCGCAGGATGGCGTCCGCTTTCGCCAACTCGACGCGATCGTTGATCCCCAGGGCTTCACCCGGATCGTCAATCTGCAGCGCTTCCACGTAATGCCCCGCCCGGTTGAGAATTTGCACCATGTCAGTGAGGTAATACTCGCCGGCCGGGTTGTCCGGCCGGATCTCCTCCACGTGCTTCCAGAACAGGTCCGCGCGGTAACAGTAGATCCCCATGTTGGCTTCGCGGATGGCCAGTTCGTCCGGCGTTGCGGCCTTCTGCTCGACGATTCTCATCACCCGTGCATCGACCCCGCAAATCACGCGGCCGTAGCCCGTGGGGTCGTCCATCATGGCGCTCAGCAGGACGCCGGCTGCCTGGCCCGCGGCCGCAGCTTCCACCAGCCGCTCCAGGGTTTCCGCGCGCAGCAGGGGGCCATCGCCGTACACGATCACCAGGTAGCCCTCCAGCCCGGCCAACGCTTCCCGCCCCACCATCAACGCGTGGCCGGTGCCCTTCTGCTCCTTCTGCTCGATGAATCCGATCCCCGGCCCAAAAGGCGCTACCGCCTTTCGCACCTCTTCCGCCTGGCATCCCACCACCACGAATATGCGCTCCGCAGGCGCCAGCTTCAGGGCGGTGGCCGCCACATGCTCAATCAAAGCTTTGCCGCCCGCCCGGTGCAGCACCTTGGCTTTGCGGGATTTCATGCGCGTGCCCAGCCCGGCGGCGAGAATCACAACTGTTACGGGAGTCTGCATCAACTCTATTATGGCTGGCCGCTCTTCCGCCGTCGGCCTTCTTGCGCCAGTTTCACCACCACCGCGGCTGTGGCGGCGGGGTCATGCCGCACTTTGCCGGTATGGTGCGCCAGGTTCCCGGCCATCACCTTGAGCCCCATCTGGTAAATGGCGTCGATGTCGTTTTCCACCGGCAGCGCCGCTTCCCTGGCGTAGCGCTTCTTCGCCGCCAACGGAATCGGCCGGATGTTGACCACGGCGTAATCCAGAAATCTCCCCCCCGCGTGCTGGTGGACCGCGCGGATGTGGTCGGAAGCTCTAAAATCCGTGGTCTCGCCCGGCTGCCACATCAGGTTCACGAAGTACGCCTTGATGGCCGCCGACCTGCGGATGGCCGCGGGTATACCTTCCACCAGCAGGTTCGGAATCACGCTGGTGAACAGCGACCCCGGCCCCAGCGTGATCGCGTCCGCCTCGGCGATGGCGCTCAATGCCGCCTCCAGCGGCCGAACCTTGCGCGGAATCAGGCGAATGCGCTTGATCCTCTGCCGGCTGCGGCTGATGCGGGTCTCTCCCACCACCCGCGCGCCGTTCGCCAGCGTGGCTTCGAGCGCCACGTTCGAGGTGGTCGAAGGATAGATGCGGCCCGCGATTTTGAGCACTTCCGAAGAAGCACGTACCGCGTCCGGAAATTCGCCCATGATCTGCGTCAGGGCCGTCAGAAACAGGTTGCCGAAGCTGTGTCCCTTGAGCCCGCGGCCGGACTGAAACCGGTACTGGAACAGCCGGGAAAGCAGGGCTGAATCCTCGCTCAGCGCCACCATGCAGTTACGGATGTCGCCCGGCGGCAGCACGTCGAATTCCCGGCGTAAGCGGCCGGAGCTGCCGCCGTCGTCGGTCACTGTGACGATGGCCGTGATATCTACCGTTGGCGCCGCCGCGTCGCCCGGCCTGGTCGAGTGCTTCAACCCGTCCAGAACCGCCGACAACCCGTTGCCTCCGCCGATCGCGACCACGCGGAGTGGTGAGGTGTCTTCCATGGGACCCAGGCCGTCTCCCTTACCAGCTCTTCCTCTCCGGATACAGCAGCACGTCGAACGGCGGCTCATTGGCAAGCGGCGCGAAGTCCGCGTCCTGCCGGGCCATGATGCGGTTGCGCGGCTCCAACTCAATGGCGCGCTTCATATTCTCGTGCGCACCAGCCAGGTCGCCCCCCAGCGCCTGCGCCAGGGCCAGCGCGTAATAGATGTGGTCCGCTCCCGGCGCCAGTTGGAGCGCGTGTTCCAGGTGTGCGCGCGCCTCCGCTACGTTACGCGCGTTGAGCTGCGCCACCCCGTAGGTGTAGTAATCCTCCGCCGAGCGCAGGTCCGGCGTGGCCTGTTCCAGACGCCGGTTGCACATCGCCGCATGCAACTGTGCACGGTGCGCCACGTCGCGTTCGGGTCCTTCCGCCGCCTGCAAGAAAAGTTCCCGGGCCTGCCTCAGTTCGCGCGCGTGAAACAGTTTCATGGCGGCCTCGAAGCTGCCGAGCTGCTTCTCCGGGCTCTGCGGCTGGGGCACCGCCGTTGTTGCGGCCTCGGGCTCCGCGGCCGTCGACATCTCGGAGGTCCCCGGTTTCGTCATTCGCCTGGTGGTTCTGGAAGCGGAACTCTTCTTCGTCTCCGGCATGATCGCCAGCCCCGTTCTGGCACGTCGAGCGATTTAGCGTTTATACCAGACCACGCCGTGCCTGCGCAACCGCTACCCCAAGCCCGCTTCCCGCAGGAACCGCGCGGATTCCTCCGGCGGCGTCGGATTGATATAGAACCCCGTCCCCCACTCGAATCCCGCCACCTTGGTCAGCTTGGGCATGATCTCCAGGTGCCAGTGGTAGTGCGGCAGCGGCGCTTCCTGCACGGGCGCGGTGTGCACGACGAAATTGTACGCCGGCCGCTCCAGCGTCTTGTCGATTTTGCGCATGGTCGAGCGCAAAACCCAGGCCAGGTTTTGAAACGTGGGAGCGTCCGAGTCTTCGAAGTGCGATTGGTGCAGCTTGGGCAGAATCCACGTCTCGAAGGGAAACCGCGGCGCGTAGGGCTCCAGCACCGTGAACCGGTCCGTCTCCATCACCAGGCGCACCCCCGCGGTGCGCTCCTCCCGGATAATGTCGCAAAAAATGCAGCGCTCCTTCAAGTCGTAGAATTGCCTGGCGCCGTCCACCTCTTCCATGACTCGCTTGGGAACGACCGGCAGCGCAATGAGTTGGGAATGCGGATGTTCCAGCGATGCCCCCGCCGCCTCGCCATGGTTCTTGAACAGCAGGATGTAGCGGAACCGCCGGTCTTTCTTCAGATCGTTGACCCGGTCCCGGAAAGCCCACAACACCTCTTCGATTTGCCGCTCGGGCATCTCGGCCAGCGTCACAGCGTGGTCGGGAGTCTCGATGATCACCTCGTGCGCGCCGATGCCGTTCATCTTGTCGTACATGCCTTCGCCCTGGCGGTTGAGATCGCCTTCGATTCCCAGCACCGGGAACTTGTTGGCAACCACGCGCACGCGCCAGCCCGGCTCGTTGCGCCCGCCGCTGTTGCGGTAGGCCAGAATCTCCGGCGGCGTTTTTTGCTCGTGGCCGTAATCGAATGGGCAGACGCCCGGACCGGCAGGTGGAACCGGCTGCCGGATGAAATCGCTGGGGCGCTTGGCGCGTTCCGTGGCGATGATGACCCATCGCCCGGTGATAGGGTCCTTACGCAGTTCAGGCAAGTGGGGAGATTCCTCCGCAGTGAACCACAGGATTTAGCAACCAACGATTATAGCGTGAGACAGAGCGCCACCCTCAGGTTTTGCGGAAGGCGTTGCGGATCCACTCGATCCGTGCCGGTTTCTCGAGCACCACGCTGACGATGTCGAAGCGCACCCGCTCCCATTCCACGCCGGCGCGCCGCGCATAATCGCGGGCCGCCCGCCGCAGGTGCCGTTGCTTTTCGGCATCCACCGCCCGTTCCGGTCCGCCGAACTCGGCGCTGGCGCGCGTCTTCACTTCCACGAACACCAGGCTGCCGCCGTGCCACACCACCAGGTCGATCTCTCCCCCGCCCGACCGCGGCTGGTAATTCCGCGCCACAATCGTGCAGCCGCGGCGGCTCAGATGCCGGTGCGCCAGGTCTTCGCCGACTCGCCCATGGTCGTCTTTGAGCCAGTGACGCCGCACTGCGTCCGCCATGCGATAGATCAACCCGATCACTTCACAACTTCGAACTCGAACTCCATGGCCTTCCCGCGCACCACGTAGCACAGGTAGTACTCCCAAAAGCGCCGGTAGCGCGGAAAGCGGTTGACCAGCAGTTCGAACCCCAGCCACCTCCAGAAAGCCAGTAGCTTTACGCGCACGGAAATCTCGCGAAATTTCACCTTCGAGTAGTAGCCGAACCCGCCGTGGTCCTCGCCGAAGTAGCGAAAGCTGAAGCTGTTCAGGTGGCTCTTGTGGGTGGGGTCGCAGAACGAGCTGAAATCCGTGTAGTGCGGCGTCTCGATGCGCACCGTGCCTCCCGCCCGCACCAGCCGGTGAAACTCCTCCATGGTGCGCATCACGTCGCTGACGTGCTCGATTACATGGATGGCCGTCAGCCTGTCGAACGAGCTGTCGGCAAACGGGTAGGGGAACCGGTCCAGGTCCGCCAGGACATCGGCCCGGCTGCCGGGATTCCGGTCGATTCCGATGGCCCCGGGCTGCTTGCGAATCCCGCAGCCAACGTCGAGGATCTTCATCCCGGGCACTCTTCCAACTTCTCCATGGCGAAATCGCACTGGTCGTCGAACATCAGAAGAATACCATTTTGTCCGGCGACGCGCGCTGAGGTCGAAGCCTGCTAGAACTGTTCCTGACATGCGTTGCATTACGCATTACGGTTTCGCTCAATACGCCACAAGGGACTGAAACGCCTTCACGAGGACGACGACCCGCGCGGCGCATCGCCCTCTGGTAGTGCGAGCAATGTTGGCGAATCGTCCGAATTGCGCTGAAATAAACTGTGCATGTGAGCCGTGGGCGTCTTCCCCGGCACCGGCGCGGTCCGCCTCATCGATTTATAGAGGCGGCCCGGCCGCCGATGATAGAGAGGTTTTATGGCAAAAATCGTGATTCTAGGCGCTGGCATGATGGGCAGCGCTTTCTCTGTTCCCCTGGCTGACAATGGCCATGCAGTCTGCCTCGTAGGAACACATTTGGATGCGGGCATAGTGGACTCCCTCCTTCGAGACCGCTTTCATCCCCGGCTGAAAGTCCACCTGCCGGAAACGGTCCAACCGTACGCGCACGACGAGTTGGGCGAAGCCATGCGAGGCGCTGACCTGGCGATTCTGGGTGTCAACTCAGCGGGCCTAGACTGGGCGGCGGAGAAGCTGAGCCCCGTCCTGCCTTTGCACGCGCCCGTCGTAATGTTGACAAAAGGTCTGCGGGGAGAAGGAGACAAGCTCAATATCCTGCCCAACGTGCTGCGGGCTCGGTTGCCCTCGGATTATGTCGGACAAGTCTGTACCATTCGTGGCCCCTCAATCGCCGGAGAACTGGCGGTGCGCCGCCACACCAGCGTGGTCCTGACCTGCCCGGACCAGTCCGCTTTCAATTCGCTGGCCGGCTGGTTGCGCACGAGTTACTACCATGTCTGGCCTAACACCGACCTGGTAGGGGTGGAAGTCTGCGCCGCTCTGAAGAATCTGTTTTCCCTCTCGGTTGGAATTGTTTCCGGCCTGCTGGAAGGCTCGCCGGAGGTCGAGAACCGGCTCGGAATGCATAATTTGTCCGCGGCCCTGTTCGCCGAAGCTCTGTGCGAGATCGCCTACATGGTCACGATGATGGGCGGCCATCAACGTTCGATCTGGACGCTTCCAGGAGCGGGCGACCTGTATGTTACCTGTCAGGGCGGCCGGAACATCCGCATGGGACGGTGGCTGGGCTTGGGCGTGCCTTACAGCGAAGCGAAGGCTCGATATATGAGCGAAGAGACGCTTGAGGGCGCCGAGACTGCGTTTACCATCGGACCCACCATAGATGCCATGGCGCAACAAGGGGCGCTCGATCCGAACGCGCTGCCCCTGATGCGCGCCATCATCAACATTGTTTGTCGAGATGGCCCCCTGCACATTCCGTGGGACCGGTTCTTCCGTAGCGAGTTTCCGTCGCATTGAATGGCGGGGCTTACCAATCAGCAGCTCCAGCCGGACTTCCAGGTGTGCGCCGGCATCCGTGGTGAGCTCCGCTGCTGGAAAATAGTGTCCGATGTGGGTTGAACCAACTGGCCAGTCTGCTGGCGGAGAGCCATCTGACGCGGCGACTGTGGAATGCACCGAAAACACAGGCTTTCCCGATTTTGGATTTTCCCGGCGCGGCTCAATTGGCGCTGCGGACCCAAAAGACGGCTCCCCAAAACCCGCACTTCGGAGGATCAGAAGTTGGCGGCTGGGTGTATCATAACTGGAAGCCGGGAGCCAAAATGGATATTCCGGTCTAGCCCGATACCAGGAGAAGTCATGGCAACAATCGTTCCTCATACAGCCATCCGGAATTGGATGGCCATGAGCGCTTTGGCTATGCTCGCGCTGTGTGCGCATGCTCAGAGTCCGGTGGAGTCCAGTTTCGAGACTAGATTCCAACTGGATTTCCACGTGCCGGACGGCGCGCTGAAGGCCTATCTGCCCGCCGGCTGGACGTCTGCTGCGGCGGCTCAAGGGCCGGCCAAAGATTGCAACCTGCGTGGTATTTTTATCGATCGCGTGACGATCAACGGCCCGGACGGAAAGCCGGCCGGCAAGGGCTCAAACCGCCTGGTTTACCTGGTCGCTCCGGTGAAGGATCCTAACGGTGCCAACGTCCAACTCGTTATAAGCGGACTGACGGAGGATCCGGCGGATGCGCCGGGACCCTTTGGGGTCTACCTGTTGGCCACCACGCACACGATGCAACGCTCCACCTCAAGCGGGTCCGGACCGATCCTCGATTCGCAGGATTGGGTATTTGCCGCCGCCACCGGCGAACACCTCGAGATGCACATCAAGTACGAGCGGGGCGTGGGTAACAGAGGTAGCCCGTCCGAGACAAAGTTTTATTCCGCGAAGAATCCCGGCTTTTATCAGATCTCCCGGCAAGAGCAAGTCCTGGATATCCTGCGGAACGTTACGACGACTCCTCCCGATCGGGTGAAGGAGTTCTCGTTCAAGGCATCGGGCGGGACGTATGCCAAATTGTTCGACGGCACGGAGAAGGTGCTGAGCTGGGACAATATCCTCTGGATCAATCGCACTGTCCTGCTGCCCTAAGAAGCACCCGCGGACCGCTGTAACGGCCGGGCATGCCTTTACAGGAAACCAGGGCAATATCTCGTATGCCGTTGGGTTTAGGGTCTCTCCGATGGCCTCAACACGCCGAACCGCAGAATGGCCCCTACCTAAGCGGGCGGCCAGTCCCGAACAACGCCGGATATTCATGCCTCAGGATATATCTTTTCCCTTTTTACAATCTTGGATTCATCAAGCTCGATACCCAAGCCGGGCAGATCCGGAAGTGTGATCTGGCTGTTTTTCGGAATGAGCTGATTCTTGTCGAAATAGTAGAGAACCGGCTGTATGTCGATCTGGTATTCCATAATAGGGCACACCGCCGGCGGCTGGCTAGCTATTATGTGAGCCAACGCAGTCGATCTCTGGTTATGGGGACAGACAATCAGACCATGCACGGAGGCGAGCGTGCAGATTTTCACCAGCTCGCTGATGCCGCCGCCCCATTCCGGGTCGATCTGAATGACATCGACGGCATGGTGCTCCATGAGCTCCTGGGCATCCCAGCGGCCATAGGAATGCTCGCCGGTTGCGATCGGAATAAAAGTCATCTGTCGCAGGCGGGCAAGACTCTCCACCTGGCCCGCCGTCGGAACCGGTTCCTCGAGCCAGCGCGGGCGGTATTGTTCCGCATCTTTACACCATTTCATCGCATAGGGAAGGTTCCATCTCAGCAGCGCGTCGATCATGATATCGTAATTCTCCCCGACGGTTTCGCGGAGGATCCGGATCAGCGCCACGTTCTCTTCGTATCCCATTTGCCCGTCCGATGGCCCGCGCGTGGGGAACCACTTCTGTGATTTGTATCCTTCCTTCTTCAACTGGGCGGCACTCTCCCTGACCCGGTCAGGTTCCAAGGATTGTCCTATGCAGCTTGCATAGACCTCAAAAGTTTTCCGCGAGCCGCCGAGAAGTTTGTAAACCGGAATATCGAAAAACTTCCCCTTCAGGTCCCAGAGGCAGTTGTCTATCGTGCTCACACCGAACATGTAGGTTCCGCTATACCGGTGAGCGCCACCGTGCATCGTTTCCCATATGGTATCGATGGCCAGCGGATCCTGGCCGATAAGATTTCGGGCAATTCCCATTACGGCATCGGCCGCAGTCTGATCGAACGTCCCATAGAAACCCTCGACGCCTTCGTTCGTGAGTAGTTTCATATACAACTGGCTGGTTGGCATGTTTCTCAAATTTCTCGTCGTCCCATGGCCAAAGCTTGCCTGGTACGCCTTCAACTGATCCGGATTGCCTGTTAACCGCCAGATTTCAACACCGGTAATTTTCAGATTGGCCGATTTGGTTGCCCCCTGAACTTCTGGTGAAATCACCGGCATGCCACCCAATGCTGCAGCAGCCGCGAGAAATGAACGTCTATGCATGGTGTTTCCTCCTTGGTTAACCAGGATTTCCCTTTTTCGCATCCTGGGCACGATTGATTCTACCCCCAATCCGCCTCCCCTGGTACACCAGGGACCGCTGCCCGCGGTGTTGCTTGCCAGCCGCGGACGCACCCCGATTTCCAACAGCGCTGCCCGGCGACGGCGCGGTGTTTTCCACTGCCGCCACAAAGCCGCCCTGAGTCGTAACCGGACCCAGCGGGTGAGGTAAATCAGCACTCCAGGGGTTTCGCGGTGGCGCCGACAGCGCCCCTGCGCTGGATCCCAACCAGGCGCTTACGCCACGATTAAAATTACGGGGCGGGCGGCGGCGCAGACGGTAGTCGGTTTGCTTAGCGATTGCGGGCTTAGGGCCGGATGACCGCTTTGACGAGTGTGGCCTCAAGACTCCTTTCGAAGGCCTGGTGAATACAATCGAGCGGAAAGATCCACTCCGGCCGGATCATTGCTGCGCTACGGATCTTCCCTCTGTCAATCAACTTCAGCGACAGCTCGCAATGCCTTCGCGAATAGGTGTACATGCAGAGCAGTTGCACGTTCCGGCCAATCCATTCGAGCGGGGTCACTGTCACCGGGTCCCAACTGATGCCGACTAGCACCACCCGTCCATTCGCCCGAACGGCTGTAAGGGCTTGGTCGAGGGTCATGGGCGCACCGGCACAGTCAAAGACGACTTCCGGACCGCCGGCAGTTACCGAGACCAGCGCTTCCACCGCGTCCGTATGCCGCGGATCGAACGCCGCATCGATGCCCAGGTCGAGCGCCGCGCGCCGGCGCACCGGAGACGGATCGACTCCGTATACCTCGAGCGCTCCGGCGGCCTTCGCGACCTGAAGAATGAGCAGACCAATAGGGCCGAGGCCAAGAATGCCCAAACGTTCGCCCAGGCCAATCCTCGCGCGCTCCAGGGCATGGACCGCGACCGCGCAGGGTTCGATGAGCGAGGCGGTGAGGTCGTCAATGGAGTCGGGAATGCGCAACGCGTTTGCCGCCTGCATGCGCTTGTATTCGGCGAAGCCTCCCTGCTCCAGAGTTCCGGGCGCTCCGGTGCGCGCAACCATGCGAGGCGTGAAACGCGGCCGCGGCTTCGGTCCCGCGGATGGTGTCGCCGTTTCCTCTTCCGGGCCGCCGGTTGCGCAGACCACACGGTCGCCCTCTTTCCACATTGAGACTGCCGAGCCAACCATGGCGACCCTGCCGCAGTACTCATGGCCGATGACAACGCCCGGCTCGATCTCACCGTGCGTGTAGGCCCGGTGGAGGTCGGTGCCGCAAACGCCACAGTACTCGATTCTTATGACCACTTCCTCCGCAGCCGGCACGGGAGCCGGGGCTTCCTCGATATCGAACCGGCCTTTTTGTTTCCATACGGCTGCTTTCATGGCATTTGACCTCCTGCGTATTCCACGACATCATCGATTCAGGAAGTGGAATCATCGCTCGGACTTCCACGATTACACGGCTTGCGGCGCGCTGGCAAGGGTAGTGGCTCAAATGTGCGTTGAACCGGAAACAGCTAACGCTTGCTTTCCATTCGACCCCGCCGCATGATGAAAGTATGCCGATCACGATCCGGATGCAGATGCGCCGCATGACCCGCTTGACCAATGCGTTCAGCAAGAAGTGGGAGAACCTGTGGTTCGCGTACTGTTTGCATTTCGCTTGGTACAACTTTTGCCGCATCCATCAGACCTTGCGGCTTACGCCCGCGATGGAAGCCGGAATCACAGATCACATCTGGGACCTCAAAGAACTGCTGGCGTAATCGGCTTTATTGTTCGCAAACCTGCTCATTGGTCCATCTGACCGTAGTAGGAAAAAACATCATTATTTGGTCAACTGGGCTTCTGTAAGTTCTCTTGATCTCCACATTTCGCTGCCTAGTCTCACCTACCATTTGAGCGACAGCACCTTGTTGCCAAATAGCGCTTACTCCAACGTCGCAGTCATTGAATATATAAAAGCCAAACTCCTTTCCTGAATCCAAGGCAGGAACTACCGCCGTGTATCTTAAGGGCACATCCTTCTTGCCATGAGTTCCAAAAAACAGTAAATCTAGTGGCACGCCAAGATAGACAATGCCGGCAGGGCCATGATTACTCACTAAGCACTCGAATCCAAGAAACCCAGGGTTGTGCAAGTTGGCAGATTTTTCCATGATAGTGCTATCTGGCCACTTGCCGCCCTCGGGACTCCTGACATCGAAAAATCCCCAGTTTTGCCCCATTGCTTTCTTCTGATTCAAAGAAATGATATGTAGCACGCCGTCCCGTGGAACAGTTAGCGGTAGACCGACCATATTGCATTCCATAAAAATTGCGGTATCTGGTCGCATGGATACGGCCAACTTATCCAAGACTTTCGTGTATGATGCTATACCAAATAGTATGAGCACTAGGACTGCCGCAATTACCCTAGCCTTTTGACGCCTATGCGATTTCGCCGGTAGTTCGTATGGCCTGTGATGCGTATCTACGATTTTGCTGATGACTGGCGCTTGAGTTGGGTCACTTCCAACTAGGAAGCGGATTATAGCAAAGACGCCACTAACGCTAAGAAACGCTATCAATACGGCAAGAAAACGTATCGGTCCCGGCAGGGTGATGTAACGTGTCCAGAACCACAAACCGATGGCCGAGAGCAAAGCCATTAGCACGCCAGACGCTCCCACCCATTGCAACAAACCGCGCACAGCGGCGATTTCCTTGTATTTCTTCCAGGTTGGATTATCGGATATGCGCCACATGCGATCCATTGTACGTCCGCAAATGCTAGGGTGTGGCGTTCAGCACGCAACCAGACCCCCACCCCGCACGCCAGGGTAGCCTGGGATGCCCGACACTTTGCGTCAACGCACATTTGAGCCACTACCCTGGCAAGCCCGTACGCCAGGGCGTTAGCGGCGGGATCAAGTTCCAGCCGCTCTCGCACGCGACAACCAAGTTGCCGCGTCTGGAAGAGGGAACTCAAGCAGTTTCTCGTTTAGCTGGCAATTTGGGCAACGATACTCCCCCCGTTGACGGCAGACGAATGAGTTTTCGGGTACGGTGGTAAAACACCCCTCGGCCCCAGCCAGTGTTTTTGGGTTCCCATTATTGCTATTGTGGGAAGTCGCAGAAAGGTGCGAAAAGGAGGGCGTTTATGAAGCGAATCGTCTTGCCGCTCGTCAGCTTGTTTGTCGTGTTCCTGTCCACGGGCTGCGGCCCCAGCGACGCAGAGAAGCGTGCCCAGCAGGTCGCCCAGGCCAAGGACGACGCACTGAAACTGCGCCAGCAATTGGCCCAAGCCAAGTCCGGCGCCGATGCCGAAAACCTGCGCCAGCAGCTCATGAAGGTGCTCAGCGACGCCAGTCTGACCGTCGAGTCCATCCACTTTACCGAAGCCGAGCTGAAGGATTACGTGAAGGCGGCTAGCGCTGCGGAAAAGCCGGCCCCGCCGCCCAAGAAGGCCAAGGCGGTGCGTCACACCAAAACCCGGCGCAAAGGGTGAACCGCTCCAACGGTTCGGTCATGGGTCCCGATTGCCCCAAACCCATGAAGGATCGCGCGGATGGGAGGGCCCCGCTGGTGAAGTGCCGATCAAGCTGTGCCGATCCGATCGCCGGTCTACTTCTGCGCTCGATCCAGAGGAGCACTCCATACTGAACCGTCGATGAACTCAACGACCACTACGCTGAGTTCCGGCTTGCCAATCGTTTCGCCAGCTTTGACAGCGGTCTGAATGCGCTTCCACGCATCCCCCACGCTGACGGAGAGCCGCTTCTTCTCACGGGGCATGATAATGATCGAGACCCGCTCAAGCGTAAGTATTTCAATTCTCGACCCGCTTGAAATTGCCTGTTGAAAAACCACCGCAGCCGTGACCTTATCAGATTCATTTTTCACCGTAAAGAACTGTCTTCGGTCGGATTCGGTGCGAAATGTGCTCGGAGTGAAGTTGACAAGTGCAATCGGGCTGCCCAGGTGGGTTTGAAGCTCGAAGGCGATGGTCTGCGCCCGGGCAAAGGTGCAGCAGAAAAACAGGGCTGACAGCAGCGCTCGACGGCGGTTCGGCAAAATGTCTCCTGGAAAGCTGATTTTACCAGCCGACGACGCCGGGAGAAGGCGCTACGAGCCGCCGCCCTCGCCGGGACACCAGAAGGTTCACCCTGGCCCACACGAGATCGCTGTGCGCCTTCTATTTGCGATAGCCGGGTGTTGCGGGCGTCCCCGGCAACAGCGCGTCGACCCGTCCGTTGCGGATCGCCACATCCGGCCGCTGCAATTTCATGCGACGCCCAGGAGAGCCCTCTCGACCGTCTCCGGAAAACGGTCGATGACAGTGAGATAGGCGCGAACAGCGCTTGGCGGTTGCGATCGGCCCAGCTCCCAGTCCTGGAGTGTGCGGCTACTGAATCCGAATCGGCGGGCAAATTGAGACTGTGAGAGTCCCGATTTCGCGCGAATCGCCTTCACGTCCACCGGGACTGGGACATCGTACTCGTATGCCCGCAGAGAGACCTCACCTCGAACATGCGCCGCCGCTTCCTTCAACCCATGAACAACGTCCTTCCCTACGCGGCTGAGCTTCTCAGGCACGCGCCTGTTTACCCGCTTGCTTCTTGGCATCTTTCAAACCCTCCACGAACTTTTTCCTACCTTCCGATCGGCAGCAGTCATTGTCACAATTCAAGCGTACGGGATTCCCGTATAGGTGTCAAAGGAACGCAGCCGCGGTAGCCGCAGCGCTGGTGGAGCCGGTTGACAGACGACACAAACCGATCGTCTGTCCCACTTTTGGCCTACTTCTGCAAGAAAAAGTTCCCCACGAACATGGCGTCGATGCCGGAGGAGTAGAAGCTCCGCACGGCGTCGCGCGGGGTGCACACCAGCGGCTCGCCGAAGAGATTGAACGAGGTGTTGTAGAGCACCGGAAGCCCTGTGGCTTTGCCGGCGGCGTGCAGCAGCTTCCAGTAGAGCGGGTTCTCGTCGCGATCCACGGTGTGGACGCGCACCAGGTCGTCCGCCAGAATCGCCGCCGCGAGTTTGTCGCGGTGCTCCGGTTTGACGCGACCGATGGTGGAGAGAAAACGCGCGTTGGTCCCTACATCGAAATACCGGTCGCATAGCTCGGCTGGAACCGACGCGGCGAATTTGCGGAACGGCTCGCGGTGCTTGATGAAGATGTTGAGGTTCTCGGTGGAATACGGGTCGAGCGGTGAAGCCAGGATGCTGCGGTTGCCCAGCGCGCGCGCGCCGAACTCCATGCGGCCGTGCATCCAGGCTACGATCTTGTTGTCGTTCAACTGCGCCACCGCGGTTCCGATCAATTCGTCCACGGTCAGCATGTAGCGGAAGCGCAGCTTGCAGTTTTCGAGCACCTGCTTGATTTCCGGAGCGGTGTAGGCGGGGCCCAGGCACAGCGTCTCCAGCGCCACGCGCTGCTCCTGCCGGCAAGCGCCGTGCCAGGTTTCAAGCACCGCGCCGATGGCCGTCCCGGCATTGCCCGAAGCGGGCTGCACAAACACGTTCTGGTACCCGGAGCGGTTTTCGAGCGCCGAAACCAGCAGCGCATTCAGCCCCAGGCCGCCCGCCAGGCATAGGTTGCGGCCTTTGCCGGCCATGCGAATCACGGCCGCTTCCACCGCTTTCTGGATGCCGGCAGCGACGTGGGGGCGCAATTCTTCGGAAACCGGCGCGCCGTCCTTCAATCCCAGCCGCTCGTAGAATCGCGCACTGAAACCGCCCCGGTTCAGCCGCTCGGTGCTGAAGAAGGAGCGGTCCAGGCGTGGTCCCGCGTCCGATAGGCACAGGATCTCCAGGAACAGATCGCGATAACGGCCGTCGCCGCCCACCGAGAGCCATTGCACTTTGTGCTCCTCCACGTCCGCGCCAAAGCCCAGCAGTTCGGTGACGCGGCCGTAGAGATCGCCCAGGGAATCGGGGGAATACTGTTCGTGTTCGAGCGTCATCCGCGCGCCGCGCGCCTGCCAGCGCGAGCCGCAGCGCAGGTCGCTGCCGCGGTCGAGCGTCAGCACCGTGGCCTCTTCGAATGGCGATGGGTAGTAGGCCGAGGCGGCATGCGCCAAGTGGTGCTCCAGCACCACGATGCGGCTCTCCGGGAACCGCGCGCGCAGCTTGAGGTGAAAATCGGATTCGGGAATGGGGCGCACGATGGCCACCGCATCCACCTGTTCCGGCGTTGCGCCCGCCAATTCCAGACACTTGGCGATGGAATGCTCGGGCAGCTCGCCATGCCCGCCCCAGTGCGTACGACGGCGCACCAGCTTGGATTCTTCGATGGCGGCCACCAGCGCCCCATCTTTCAAGATGGCGCTGGCGGCGTCGCCCAGAATTCCGCCGATGCCGAGAATGATCATCTTAAGTTTGTGGCTGAGGCCAAAGAATTATGGCCGCCGATGAACACCGATAAACACAGATAAGATTTCTTGTTTTTATTTATCCGTGTTCATCTGTGTTCATCGGCGGCTAAATTGGCTTTTCTTGCGGTTGCGTCTCAGCGTCCCCCTTTTTCGCGTTTTTCGATTCTGGCCCAGGTGTCGCGTAAGGCGGCGGTGCGGTTAAACACCAGCTTTTCGGGCTTCGAATCCAGATCGACACAAAAATAGCCCAGGCGCTCGAACTGGTAACGGGCGCCGGGCGCGGCGGCACGCAGGCTTGGTTCGAGTTTGCAGCCGCGCACAACCTCCAAAGAATTCGGGTTGAGATTGGCGGTGAAGTCCTGGCCCTCGGGCGCTTCGTCGGGGTTCTCGCGCGTGAACAGGTTCTCGTAGAGGCGCGCCTCGGCGTCCACGGCATGCGCGGCCGAGACCCAGTGGATGGTGGATTTCACACGGCGGCCGTCAGGCGAATCGCCTCCGCGCGTGGCGGGATCGTAGGTGCAATGCACCTCCACAACTTCGCCCGTCTTTTCATCCTTCACCACGCCGGTGCAGGTGATGAAGTAGCCGTAGCGCAGGCGCACTTCGCGGCCCGGAGACAGCCGGAAATACTGTTTGGGCGGATCTTCCCGAAAATCGTCCTGCTCGATGTAGAGCACGCGCGAAAACGGCACTTTGCGGGTGCCCATGGCGGCGTCTTCGGGGTTGTTGATGGCCTGCATCTCTTCCACCAGGTCTTCCGGGTAATTGTCGATCACCACGCGCAGCGGCCGCAGAACCGCCATCACCCGCGGCGCCCGCTTATTCAAATCTTCCCGAACGTAGTGCTCCAACAGCGCCAGCTCGGTCGAGCCGTTGGTCTTCGACACCCCCACCGCTCCGCAGAAATTGCGGATGGCCTCGGGCGTGTAGCCGCGCCGCCGTATACCGGAAAGCGTCGGCATGCGCGGATCGTCCCAACCGCTCACGTGTCCGTTCTGAACCAGCATGAGCAGCTTCCGTTTGCTCAGCAGCGTGTAAGTAAGGTTGAGACGGTCGAACTCGATCTGCTGCGGCGCGTAGATGCCCAACTGCTGGACATACCAATCGTACAGCGGCCGGTGGTCCTCGAATTCCAGCGTGCAGATGGAATGCGTGATTCGCTCGATGGAATCCGACTGCCCGTGAGCGAAATCGTACATGGGGTAGATGCACCACTTGTCGCCGGTCCGGTGGTGCTTCTCATGCAGAATGCGGTACATCACCGGGTCGCGCATGTTCAAATTCGCCGACGCCATGTCGATTTTGGCGCGCAGAGTTCGGGCGCCGTCCTCAAACTCGCCGGCGCGCATGCGTTCGAACAGATCCAGGTTCTCTTCCACCGAGCGGTTGCGATAAGGGCTTTCGGTGCCGGGCTCGGTGAGGGAGCCGCGATGCCGGCGGACTTCATCCGCGGTCAGATCGCACACGTAAGCCTTGCCCGCTTTGATAAGCTGGACGGCCCACTCGTACAACTGGTCGAAATAGTCGGAGGCGTAAAAGATCCGGTCCTCCCAATCGAAGCCCAGCCAGTGGACGTTGTCGATGATGGAATCGACGTACTCGGTCTCCTCCTTCGACGGATTGGTGTCGTCGAACCGCAAGTTGGTCTTACCGCCGAACTCGGCCGCCAGTCCAAAGTTGAGGCAGATGGATTTGGCGTGGCCGATGTGCAGGTAGCCGTTGGGCTCGGGCGGAAAGCGCGTGTGCACCCGCCCGCCGTACTTGTTGGTCTTCAAGTCTTCGATGATGATGTCGCGCACGAAATTAGTAGGACCGGTTGTCGGATTCATAACACTCTCAATTTCCCAATGGCCTGGTCGATCCGCCGCAGGCAGGTATCGCGGCCCAGAACCTCCAGCGTTCCAAACAGCGGCGGCGCGGTCTTGCGGCCGCACACCGCTACGCGGACAGGCTCGAACAATTGGCCGGCCTTGATCCCCATGCTCTGCGCCGCAGAACGCAGCGCCGCCTCCAGGCCGTCATGTGAGAAGTCGGTCGCCGCCAGCGTCCGGGCGGCCTGCTCTAAGACGGTCAGCGCCAGGGCCGCATCTCCTTTCTTGGGGATCAGCTCGGAAGTTTCATACGGCGGCAGATCTTCTTCGAAGAAGAAATCGGCCACGGTGAGGACATCGCGCAGCAGCTTCATGCGCTCGCGGACCAGGGGGGTGATGGCGAGCATCTTCGCGCGGTCCACCGGGAAACCGGCCGCGCGCACGATGGGCAACAGCCGCTCCGCCAAGTCCTCCACCGGCAGCGCGCGGATGTGCTCGGCGTTCAGCCACACCGCCTTGGGATCGAAAGGGTCGTCCTCTTTGAAGTTGACCTCGGTGTTGGCGCGATTGATGCCTTCCAGCGAAAATGCTTCGACGATTTCCTGGCGGGTCATTTGCTGGCGGTCGTCTTTGGGCGACCAGCCTAGCAGGCAGAGAAAGTTCACGAAAGCGTGCGGCAGGAACCCGGCGTCGCGATAGGTGGTGACGCTCACCACCGGTCCATGGCGGCGCTTGGAGAGCTTGGTGCCATCCGGCGCCACCAGCAAGGGGAGGTGCGCGAACTCGGGCGCCGGAACGCCGGCCGCCTCGAAGATCAGCACGTGCTTGAAGGTGTTGGTCAGATGGTCCTGCCCACGGATGACGTGGCTGATGCGCAGGCCGGCGTCGTCCGCGCAGGAGGCCAGGTGATACGTGGGCATACCGTCGCTGCGCAGCAGCGCAAAGTCTTCGATATCGGCCGTGGATTTGGATTGCGGGCCGTAGACGGCGTCGGCGAAACGAACCTGGTGCTCGGCATGGCGCGGAACGCGGAAGCGCAGCGCGAAAGGCTCTCCGGCGGCGGCCCGGCGGTCGCTCTCCCCGGCCGGGAGATGGCGCATATCGGAGTTGAAGAGAGTTGGCAGACCACGAAAACCGATGGTCTGCCCCACCTCGGGCGTGAAATCGCGGTAAGCCAGGCCCTTCTGAAAAATGGCTTCGGCCATCTCCCGGTGCCCCGCCAGCCGCTCGGATTGCTTGTATTCCTCATCCCAGCCCAGGTCCAGCCATCGCAGGCCGTCGAAGATGGAGTTGAGCGAGGCCTCGGTGTTGCGCTCTACGTCGGTGTCGTCGATGCGCAGGATCATGACGCCTCCGTGGTGGCGGGCAAAGAGCCAGTTGAAGATGAAGGTTCGCGCGCTCCCAATGTGCAGAAAGCCCGTGGGAGAAGGCGCAAAACGAACTCGGAGCATGGAAATGCCAGTATAACAAGCCTCACTGGTTGGCTCTGAAATCGTTGCGACGACAGAGCCTTTAAGGCGACAATCAACCCAGGGAGTGATTCATGAGAACGCAAAGGCTTCTAGGCTGTGCGTGCGGCGTCATCCTGCTTTCCCTTACTGCTTATCCGGCCGACTGGCCGCAGTGGCTCGGACCGCAGCGGAATGGCGTTTCCGCCGAAACCGGCCTGCTTAAAGAATGGCCCAAGCAAGGCCCGCGCCTAGTCTGGCAGGCCAAGGATATTGGCGATGGCTATGCCGCGCCCTCCGTGGTGGGGAATCGTATTTATATTCTGAGCAACCGGGGCCTCGACAACGAATTCGTGCAGGCGCTCTCCACCCAGGATGGCAAGCAGGTGTGGGCCACCAGGCTCGGCAAAGTCGGAAACCCGGAGCAGATGCCCAATTTCCCCACCGCCCGTTCTACCCCCACCGTGGACGGCGCCCTGCTCTATGCCCTGGGCTCCGATGGCGATCTGGCGTGCCTGGAAACCGCCGGCGGCAAAATTCGATGGCGCAAGAGCCTCCGCGCCGATTTCGGCGGCCATCCCGGGCAGTGGGCTTATTCCGAATCGCCGCTGGTCGATGGCGACGCGCTGGTGGTGACGCCGGGCGGAGCTCAAGCTACCATCGTGGCGCTCAATAAGGAGACCGGCCAGACCATCTGGAAATCGCCTGTGCCGGGCGGCGATGACGCGGCCTATGCATCGGTCATCATCGTGGAGGCCGGCGGCCGCAAGCAGTACGTGCAGTTCCTGGCCAGGGGCGTGGTGGGAGTGGACGCGCGCACCGGCCAGTTCTTATGGCGCTACGACGCCACCGGTAAAGGCAACACCAACATACCTTCACCCCTGGCCAGCAACGGATTCATCTACACTTCGCAGAGCCGCGGCCCGGGCGGCTTGATCCGCCTGGTAGCCGCCGGTCAGGGTGTCGCCGCCAAGGAGGTCTACCTTCTGCGGGACCTGCCCAATAGCGTCGGCGGCTCGGTGGTAGTCGGCGCCATCCACTATGGCACTACCGCCGAAGGGCTGATGGCTGCCGATTGGGCCACCGGCAAGATCCTGTGGCAGGATGCCGGCTCCGGCGGCGGCGCCATTCTCTACGCCGAGAACCGGCTTTATATCCACGCCGAGAACGGCGAGGTCATCCTGGCGGAGGCCACGCCCCAAGCCTATCGCCAGAAAGGACGCTTCATGCCGCCCGACCGGCCGCCACGGACCAGGGCCGCCATGGAGAAAGCCTGGGCCTACCCGGTGGTCGCCAACGGGCGGCTCTACATCCGCGAACTCGACTCGCTCTGGTGTTACGACATTAGCGGCAAGTGAACCTCGGTAATCGTTGAATCGTCAGCTCCGCTTGTGCTATCGTATGAGTGTAGTTTGACAGTCCCGCTAATTGAGGCATTTCTTAGCCCGGCACAACCGTCCTATCCTGCCCACGATTCGCTGCTCTGCAAATTTCAGAAAGAAGAAGAATTAAGTGAAGAATATTTTTGTAGGAAATCTCAGCTTCGGGGCTACCGAAGATGCGGTTCGATCCATGTTTGAGGCGTACGGCACGGTGGACCGTGTGAGCGTCGTGACAGACCGGGAAACCGGACGGGCCAGAGGCTTTGGGTTCGTGGAAATGAGTATGAATGACGAAGCGGAGCGCGCTATCGCCGCTCTGAATGGCAGGGAGCTCGACGGCCGGGCCCTGAATATCAACGAAGCCCGGCCCAAAGTGGAGCGTGGCGGCGGTGGATACCGCGGCAACGACGGCGGCCAGCGCCGGAACCGAAGCTGGTAAGCGGACCAGATCGGTTCGGAATGGGGGGCGACAGTCGCAACTGCCGCCCCCCCTTTTTTTTCACCGGAATTCAAATTTAATTCAAATTTAAAGTATGAATTCTTACATTGAAATAGTATAATAGCATTTGTAATTGAGCAACGGTCTGAAAGGAGGGCGTTATGGACCAGGGCCGGCGCCCCTTCGATGAACCACTCGATCCGGGCGTGCAACGCCGGGCGGTGATTCCGGTGGCCGGCATTGGGGCCTCCGCAGGCGGTTTGGAAGTTTTCCAGCTTCTGCTCGCCAATTTGCCCGCCAACGCCGGCTTGGCCATCGTCTTCGTTTCGCATCTCGATCCCAAGCACCACAGCATGCTGGCCGGGATCCTGGCCCAGGCTACCGCTATGCCGGTCAGTGAGGCGGCCGACGGAATGCCGGTGGAGGCCAACCATGTATACGTCATACCCGCCAACGCCGATGTTTCCATCGCACACGGCGCGCTGCGGCTGGCTCCCCGCACCCCAACGCCGGGATTCCACATGCCCATCGACCGGTTCCTGCGATCGCTCGCCGACGAGTGCGGAAGCGCGGCCATCGGCGTGATCCTCTCCGGCACGGGTTCGGACGGCTCGGCGGGAATCGAAGCCGTCAAAGCCGCGGGGGGCGTGACCTTTGCGCAGGATCTCGCCTCTGCCAGGTTCGCCGCCATGCCGCAGGCCGCCGTGGCCACCGGCTGCGTGGATTTCGTGCTGCCGCCCAAATGCATTGCCGCGGAGCTGGTGAGAATTGGCCGCCATCCTTATATCGCGGATGCCGCTTCCACCGAACCCGAGTCGGCGCCGGCCGCCGACGAAGAGCGGTTCGGCGCCATCCTGGCCCTTCTGCGCGGGGCCACCGGCATCGACTTTTCGCTTTACCGGGAGTCCATGGTCAGGCGCCGCATCCTCCGGCGCCTCGCCCTGTGCAATATCGACGGCCTGGCGGAGTACAGCCGGCGGCTGGAGAACGATTCCTGTGAGTTGGCGGCTCTCGAGCGGGATTTGCTCATTACCGTGACCAGCTTCTTCCGCGGTCCGGAATCGTTCGAGAGCTTGAAGAAAACTGTCTTTCCGCGCATCCTCCAGGGCCGGCCCCCGAATGCGCCGATCCGCGTCTGGGTGGTGGGTTGCGCCACCGGAGAAGAGGCTTTCTCGATTGCCATATCCTTACAGGAATTCCTGGATGAAACCGGCGCCGCCTTTCCCGTGCGGATCTTCGCCACCGATATCAACGGGCCGGCAATCGAAAGGGCCCGCAGCGGCAGGTACCCCGAGAATATTGCCGTGGACCTGACCCATGAACGCCTGAACCGCTATTTCACCCGGATCGAAGGCGGCTACCAGGTCAGCAAGAAGCTGGCCGAGATGTGCGTCTTCAGCAGGCATAATCTGATCGGCGATCCGCAGTTTTCCAAGCTGGATTTGATCAGTTGCCGCAACGTGCTCATCTACCTGGGAAGCGTGCAGAAGGACATCATCCCGCTGTTCCATCACGCCCTCAAGCCAACCGGGTTTCTCATGTTGGGCGCATCCGAGGCGGTGGGCGCCGGCGACCTGTTTTCGGCGGTGGACCGCGAGCACCGGATCTATGCCAGGGGGGAAACGGCCAGGCAGCCGCACCGGCGTCACGCGGGCGCCGCCGGACCTCCGGCCGAACCGCCGGATGCGCCGCCCAGAGGCGATCTCCGGGACCGCCGGATCTCCAGGCTGAAACGCCGGCTTTCCACCGCCCGGCAGCAGTCGCTCTCGGGCATCGAAGAGCAGCAGACATCCGGGGAAGAAAGTCAGTACGTCACCGAGGAGGCGCTTTCCGCCAACGAGGAACTGCAAACCCTGAACCAGGAATTGGAGGCCGCCAAGGAAGAGCTCGAATCCACCAACGAAGAGCTCATCACGGTCAACGACGAGCTGGAGGCCAAGAACGCCGCCCTCACGCAGGCGCGCGACTTCGCCATGTCCATCGTCGAAACCGTTCGCCAGCCCTTGCTGGTGCTGGATACCCAGTTGCGGATCAGGATGGCCAACCAGGCCTTCTGCCGCACGTTTCAAGTGTCTCCGCGGGAAGCCGAGGGCGAGCTGGTCTATTCGCTTTCACGCGGCAGTTGGGACCTTCCCGGCCTGCGCGATTCCCTTCATGGTCTTCTGCAGGGCGGCATCTCCTTCCCGGGCTTCGAAGCCGAGCGGGATTTTCCAACCGTCGGGCACCGGACCCTGGTGTTGGCGGGCTGCCGCATCCATCACCTCAGCATGATCCTCCTGGCGGTGGACGACATTTCCGAGCGCCGGCTGGCCCAGGAGGCCCTCCGCAAAAGCGAGGAGCATCTTCGCCAGTCCCAGAAAATGGAGGCCGTCGGCAGGCTCGCCGGCGGCATCGCTCACGATTTCAATAACCTGCTCACCGCCATCATCGGCTACAGCGACCTGCTTCAGGATACGCTGGCCGGCAACCAGCCCGCCGTCCAGCAGGTGCTTGAAATCAAGTCTGCCGGCGAGAGGGCGGCTGCACTCACCCAACAGTTGCTGTCCTTCAGCCGGCGCCAGGTGCTGCAACCCAAGGTGCTGGACCTGAATGGCATTGTCGGCGACTTCGAGAGAATGCTGCGCCGTCTGGTCGGCGAGCGCATCAAGGTCGCCGTGGCTTGCGCTCACGGCCTCTGGCAGGTGCGGGCCGATCCCGGCGAAATCGGCCGCGCCATCATGAACCTTTCTTTAAATGCCAGGGATGCCATGCCGGATGGCGGCACCCTGGCCATTGAAACCGCCAATGCGACCCTCTCCGAGGCCGATGCCTCCAGCCTGGACCTTGCTCCCGGCCGCTACGCCGTCTTGGCCGTGCGCGACACCGGGGTCGGCATGGACGCGGAAATGCAGGCCCACCTCTTCGAGCCCTTCTTTACCACCAAAGAAACCGGCAAAGGAACCGGCCTGGGCCTGGCCACCGTTCTGGGAATCGTCGAGCAAAGCGGCGGCGTTATTCGTTGCCAGTCCGAACTCGGTCGGGGAACCACTTTCAAAATCTTCCTGCCCGCGGTCGAAGCCCTGGACAACGGCGGGGGGACGGCCGGAGGCCTCGTTAAAGCGCCCAAAGGCTCCGAAGTCATTCTCGTGGTCGAGGATGAAGACGCCGTCCGCAAGCTTGCCCGAATGATTCTCGAGACCAGCGGCTACCTGGTCCTCGAGGCCCGCAACGGACGCGAAGGCCTGGCGTTGTGCCAGGCCCACCAGGGATCCATCCATCTGCTGGTCACCGATGTGCTGATGCCCGAACTGGGCGGCCGCGAACTCGCCCAAGGCGCCCTTCAGTTGCGGCCCGACATCAAAATCCTGTTCCTCTCCGGCCACACCCAGGATGTCGTGCTGAAGGAGGGCGTCAAAAACGGAACCGCCTTCCTCAGAAAGCCCTTCTCGCCCGCCGAACTCACACAAAAGGTACGCCAGGCCCTGGACTCCGGTGTCAGGCTCACCGCCTAGCCGGAACCGCCTAGCCCGCGTAGATCAGCTCGATACCTTGCTTACGGCCCAGGTTGCGCGAGTACTTCTTGTCGGTCGCGTTGTTCCAGTGCTCGTGCACGCCGAGGCTGGCCAGCACGCCGCTCTTGTCGGGATTGTACACCGTCCCGGACGGGGGTTTCGCCGCCTGCGACGCTTCGTGCAGGTAGTTGTCGGCGGTGCCCCGGAGCTGCGTCGCACGCGGCTCGCTCCTCAGGGCGTCCAGCCCCACCGAGTCGATCGCCACCGGGTCCTGCGACATCATCATGCTGGAAGCCCAATGATCGTTGAAGGAGGCCCACTTGAAGACGTTGCCCTCATTGTGCTCGGCGGTATACAAGCCGTCCAGCATAAACAGCATCGTCTTGCCCCCCAGGTGCCGGTGCCCGATCAGGTCCACCAAGGCGTTGTAGGATCCCATGGGCAGAGTGCGCAGCACGTTGCTGTGCAGCGGGCTGGGCGTCCAGCCGCCATTGTTCGGGAAATGCACGGAGCCGAAGTGGTTCTTGCCGATCAGCGTCGCGCCGGCCATTCCGTGCGGCCGCAGCAGCGCCATGTTGATGATGTACTTGGCGGCCGTCACCTGCTTCGCCAGGTAGCCCGTCGGTACGCCCTCTTTCGAGAACTGAATCGGGTTCTCCATGTCCGGTTCGGCGAACATCCGCCCGCCCTGGCCAAAGTCCGTGCCCACCAGGAACTTCACCGCCTGGAATTGAGGATTGGAATTCGCCCTGATCCGGGTGTAGATGGGTTGGCCCACATTGCGCCCGCCCGCCACATCGTAGATCATGATATCTTCGCCCCGCACCCCGCCCTGTTCGATCAGTTGCGTTACCAGCGCCACCACCGCGTGCGGGCTCGGCAGGCCATTCAGCGGTCCCCTCTGCATGGGGCCCCGGCCACCCTTGGGAGGGCCGCCCTTGGCCGCACTGGGAGGCGGAGGCGGCGGGTTCGATCCCACGCCCCACTCGGGAGTCCGGTCCTGGTTGCAGTTGACCTTGATCGCGATCGTCTCCCCGGGACGGTATCCGGCATGCCCCAGCTTCCGGGTCTCATTGAAGCTCCGGAACAGCGCGTCCCATGCCTGCTTGTCGTTCTTCCGGCCCGTCAGGTTCAGCAGCATCTGGGAAGTCATGCGATGCACCACTTTTTGGTCGGTATTGGCATCGTCCCACCAGTGCCCCGTCACGCCGTCCCAACTGGTCGCCTTGGCGTCCTGGACCCACACCACTCGGCCCGGATGGATTCCCTTCGCCACACCCAGCGGGCTGTTGGCCGCATCGGTGGGCTTGAAGGGATCGGCGTTCATGCCCATGCCGCCGCCCCGCTGCTGCGCCATCGCCTCTCTCAGTAACATAGGAACATTCACCAAGCCGGCGGCCGGAGCCACCGCCAGGGACCGTAGAAAGCATCTTCGAAGCATAAATGACCCCTTTCAGATCCTTTATTCCTAATTTCGTATACTGCCTTGCGGGACGCGCCGACGGCAGGCGCCCGCCGGTACCACTGGGCCTTCCGGCGGCTGCTGTCTATATTCTAACTGCATGGAGGCCGATTGGTAAACTGCTGGCTGCCCGTCCATCGCCTCCATCCCGCCGAACTCCAAGACCGCAAGCCGGGGAGGCGGCGCAAATGTCCGGCCTCCCTTTTCCGCCCTTTTGGCCTTATTCTGGGGATGTGCCACTCCCTCGCTTGCCACAACTCATGCTCCTCGGAGCCATCCTTCTTTTCCCCGGCGGCAGCCCCGGCGCAAGCCCCCAGGGCCCCTATTGGCCGGCGCGCCACTGGCGGACCGCCCAGCCCGAATCGCAGGGGGTCGATTCGCGGCTCCTCACGGCCGCCATCGACCAGGTCATCGAGCAGCGGCTGGGAGTTCACAGCCTGCTCGTGATTCGCCACGGATATGCCGTTCTCCACGTTGATTTCTATCCCTACAGCTCAGACGCGCCCCACGACATGGCATCCGTGACCAAGAGCATTACCTCGGCTTTGGCCGGCATCGCCGTCGGTCAGGGCCTCATCCGGATGGACCAGCCGATGCTCTCCTTCTTCCCCGCCGAACGCCCCGCCAACCCCGATCCGCGCGCGCAGCGCATCACCGTGGGCGACGTGGTCCACATGGAATCCGGCCTGGATTGCGGATACGCGCCCGGCGAACGGGAACTCGAGCTGATGAAACGTTCGCCCGACTTCCTGCGCTTCGCGCTGTCGCTCCCCATGCGCTACGACCCCGGCACGCACGCCTCTTACTGCAGCCCCGAATACCACCTGCTGGGTTCCCTGGTGGCCGCGGCCGCCCATGAATCGGAACTCGATTTCGCCCGCCGGACCCTGTTCGGCCCCTTGGGGATCCAAACCGTGGTCTGGGCCTCCGACGCGCAGGGCCGCACCCACGGCTGGGGCGACAGCCATCTCTTGCCCGAAGACGCGGCCAAAATCGGCTATCTTTACCTGCACGGCGGCCAATGGGAAGGCCGCCAGATCGTGCCCCGCGACTGGGTGGCTGCCTCCCTCGTTCCTCCCCCCGGTGGCAGCGGGGATAAAGGAGGCCTCGGCTACCTCTGGCACGTAGCCCGCGGACCCGAGGGACTCCAGTACGGCGGCGAAGGGCGCGGCGGCCAGAGCCTGATCGTGTGGCCGGATCTGGATGCCATTGTCGTGATCCTGGCCGGTGGCAATCCCGGAAAGCTTGCCGGCGCCATCCGCCCAGCCATCCAATCCGATCGGCCCGTCGCTCTCAATCCCGAAGCCTACCGCCGCATGACCGCCCGCGCCGCCCAGGCAGCCCAGGAGCCCCCGCCGCAGCCGGCGCCCGCAACGCCCGCCCTAGCCGCCCGGATTTCGGGAGTGGTCTACGACTTCCCGGTCAACAACTCACGCCTGGACGCCCTCTCGCTGGAGTTTCCCGCCCCCGGCGAGGCCCGCGTCATGGTGAAATACCAAGGCGAGACCCTTACTTTCCCGGTGGGCCTGGACGGCCGCTACCGCCGGGGTCCTTACGGCCCGTTCCACCTGCTGGCCGGCGCTATGGGCAAATGGACCTCCCCGAGCGAGTTCCTGCTGGACCTGAATTTCATCGCCAACATCAACCACTACACGCTGCGCCTGCGTTTCGAAGGGGACCATCTGGAAATGACCGCCGACGAAGCCTCCGGCCTGATTCGCGACGGCCGCGTCACCGGCACTCGGAGGGCGCCGTGAAGCCCCTCATCGCGGTAGTCCTGGCGGCGCCTGCAAACCGCCTCTGACCCTTGGCCTTGCCCCTAAGCGTAATCCAGCTCCACCGCCGCTACCGCGCCCGCGGGGAAGCGCCACCGGAAAACGGTCGCCGGCGGCAGCGTCGTTTCAATCGGCTTGAACACGTCCGGCTGATCCTGGTTCACATACTGGCGCAAATCCGCAGGCGCAATGTGCCTGATGGTCGCCTTCGTGACCTCCCGACCCTCCACTGCAAATGTGGCCGCCACGCTGCGGCCGTACTCCGTATTCACGATATGCAGGAACACCTTGTTGCCCGTCCGGCTGGCGGCCACATCCAGCCCGGAAGGCGCGGACTTCACGCGCACAGCCTGTCGCCCGTTATATCTTTTGAAGAGTCTCGCAATCGATCCGGCCGGCATCAGGTAGCTGATGCCCCGCGGCGTCTGGAGCGCCACCGCGGTCACCGTCCACCGGTTGCCCTGAAAATCGGCCGCCGTGGCGATCTTCACCCGCGCGCCGTGACGCTGGTAGATGTTCAGCGAGCGCGCGTGGTATACCGCCGAGAGCCACTCCGCCAGAATCGGATTCGCGTTGCTGGGGCTCAGGCTCAGGTGACCTTCGGTGATGGCGATGCCGAACCGCGGCTCGAATCCGGAGATGGCCTGTTCCAGCTCCGCAACTCGCTTTTCAACGTTGTCCGCCAGCTCGATCAACTCCTGCCAGGCTCGCTCCGGGGCGCTCTGATAACGCAGTCCCTTCAAAACCGTGTCGGGCCGGCGAGGGCTCTGGCCCATCATATGGATGGCTACCAGGTCCACATACTCGCCCGCTTGCTTCAGCAGGTCTGCCGCCCACAATTCGGAGTTGCCGCGGCGGTCTCCCCATCCGATCAGACGGATCGAGGGGTCCCGCTCCTTCATGGCCTTTGCGAACTCCACCGTGCGCGCGATCGACTCTTCCTTGGTGAAGGTCTGGTTGCCGTAGGAGGTCTCGTTACCGATCTGCCAAAGCCGTATGCCATACGGTTCCATTGCGCCGTGGCTCTTGCGTTCGCGGTTGTCGGGATCGTTGCTGTACGATACCCAATCCGCGGCTTCGCGCGCGTCCCCGGTGCGGTCGCCTTCACGCGTCTGCCGGTAGCTCTGCTCGCCGTCGCTCAGGAAGTTGACGCAATATAGCGGATCGGCCCCCACACGGCGGCAGAAGTCGACGAACTCCCGCGTGCCCACGCGGTTTGTCTCCTTGCCGCCCCAGACATAATTTCGGGCCCACGGGCGGGAAGGTGCCGGTCCCACCCCCTCCCGCCACTTGTAGTAACGGCTGTAGAGGCCGCCGAAGCGAACCACATCCGGCGCAAGATCTTTGACCACCTCGATGAAGTCGGCGCGCCAATCATCCGGGCCATAATCCCATGCCGCCTCCACCGAGCTGTCGGTCGTGCCCAGAGGCTCCATGAACTGCATATAGAGATACGGGGAAATCTCAAACAGAGGCTCGGGATCAACCAAAATCGCGTTCGAATCCTGGGCTTGAAGCGCCGCTTGCGCCGCCGCTGCCACGCCCGCCGTCCAGATGAAGGTTCTGCGGTTCATGATGCACCCTCTCACCGTGATCGACCATCGGTATCAGGAAGGCTTCCGTGTTGTTGGTGCCCGGGGCGGGAATCGAACCCGCACTCCCGTTGCCGGGAAAAGGATTTTAAGTCCTTTGCGTCTGCCTGTTTCGCCACCCGGGCGTCACCCACCAGTGTAGCCGAAACTATACCGGCGGCCCCTATCGAAGCCCGCGGAAATACTCCAGCGTGAGGCGCAGCCCTTCCTCCAGCGGCACGCGGCTCCCACCCGAGCACCGCGCCGATAAAATCTATCTTCAGGCCCGCCAGTCCCATTTTCGCGTACTTGGGGAAGTCCCGTCTATAAACCGCGCTGTCGAGGAACTCGTTGAAGTGGAACCACCACCATTGTGCGCCGAATATCCGCGAGCCGGGTTCGGGCTTCTTCAGGTTGGGTGGTATCGGAACGCAGTCTTGAGGTACTCGGCAATTTGCATTCCAGCCGTTATTGTCATCATAATCAGTCAAATCATGACCCCACTAAACCGTCGTCTATTTCTCCAGCGGACCATGGCCGCTGCCACGCTAGCGTCGGCTCAATATCCACTCGCCGCCGATACCGTCGATCTGAAACCGCTCGAAGCCGAGATCGCGAAGCGTCACGATGAAGCCGTACAGCGGCTTCAAGACTGGATTCGCCAGCCCGCGATTGCGGCCGAGAATCGCGGCATGAACGAAGGTTGCGACCTGATGATGCGTATGCTGCGGGACGCGGGCTTCGACAAAGTGACGAAGGTTCCGACCGACGGGCATCCTGGAGTTTTCGCCACGCTCGACGCCGGCGCGCGGAAAACGGTCGGCATCTATTTCATGTATGACGTGAAGCAGGCCGACCCTTCCGAGTGGTCGTCTCCGCCGTTTGAGGCGCGCCTGGTCGAGAAGCCCGAGGTCGGAAAGGTCTTGATCGGGCGCGGCGCGGTCAACCAAAGAGGACCTGAAGCAATGTGGATCGCGGCTCTGCACGCGTTCAGAGGCACACGCCGGAAGCTTCCAGTGAATCTCGTTTTCGTGGCGGAAGGGGAGGAGGAGATCGGGTCGCCCCATTTCCCGCAAATTGTCCAGCGGCCGGAGATTCTAGCCGCACTCCGGAAATGCACGGGCGTCTACATGCCGATGCCGATGCAGACGCTCGACGGAACGGTGACCATCAACCTGGGCGCAAAGGGCGTCATCGAACTGGAACTGGTGTCGAGCGGCGAGCGGTGGCATCGCGGACCCAGGCAGGACCTGCATTCATCGAACGAGGCTCGCGTAGACAGCCCCGCCTGGCACCTGGTGCAAGCGCTCGCAACGCTGGTAGGCCCGGATGGCCACACGCCGGCCATCGACGGTTACGCCGAAAAAGCCCGGCCGCTGAATGCCCAGGAGAAAGCGCTCATTGGCGAAGCCGCAAAGCGTCAGAGCGAAGAGGTGGCGAAGAAGCAGATGGGAGTCGAACGCTGGGTGCACGACGTGGACTGGCTGGAGTCGCTGGAAATGCTCGCGGGCCGGCCGACGGTGAACATCGAAGGACTCGTCTCCGGATATACGGGGCCAGGCGGCAAAACGATCCTGCCGCATCGCGCGGTGGCGAAGCTCGACTTGCGCCTGGTCCCGAACATGACGGCAAAGGATTCGCTTGCTGCGCTGAAAGCGCACCTGGCAAAGCGCGGTTTCGGAGACATCGAGGTGAATATGACCGGCGGTTACGATCCGACCACGACGCCGCAGAAATCGGATCTAATCCAGGCGCAGGCCGCGGTGTATCGGCGCAACGGAATCGAGCCAGTCTTCTGGCCCAGGCTGGCGGGATCGTGGCCAGGCTACGTCTTCACAGGCGAACCGCTCAATCTGCCAGCGGGACATTTCGGATTGGGCCACGGGGACGGCGCTCACGCGCCCGACGAATACCTGGTCATCGAATCGGCGAATGCGAAGGTGCAAGGGTTCGACGGCGGGGTACGATCGCAGGTAGAGTACCTGTACGAGTTGGCGGCAAGCTGAACCATCATCGCCCAGTCGGCGTCGGGCGGCGCGGCCAAGCGGAGGCCCTCGTTGGCGACCGCGCCTGGCGGTATTCCGGTTGCACATCCGCAAGCAACGATAGCCAAAATGGTGGCGGAGTCTCGTCAACGCACGAGTTGGGTGGCTGCGCCCTTCGCCAGCGTTCGCACGGTGTTCCAGGTGCTGCTACTAACGTTCTGAAGACCGTCCAGCACTTTCTGCATCGCGGACAGAAAATAATCCAGATCTTCTTCCGGGATATTGAGCGGAGGCAGAAACTTGATCAGCTCCGTGTGATAGCCGGCCACCTGGGCGAGGATATGGTGCTCGTGCAGCAGCGGCATAATGACGGTCTGGCTGAACACCCCTTCGTTGAGCAGATGGAGCGCATCCCACGCGGCTCTCAGTTTCAGTGAGCCTTCGGGCCGCCGGAAGTCGATCCCGAACATCAGCCCTTTGCCTCTTACTTCGAAGACGAAAGGACATGTCTTCCCGACCTCGGTCAGCCGCAGGATTGCCTTTGCCCCGAGCCGAGCCGCTTTGCCGGCCACGTCCTCGTCTTCCATCACCTGCAGAGTCGCCAACGCCGCCGCCATTGCCAGATCGTTCTGGCCGAACGTGTTCGAATGGACCACGCAATGCTCCATACTGTCAAATACCGAATCCACGATGCGTGGCGCCGCAATCACCGCGCCCACGGGCACATAGCCGCCGGACAGCGCCTTGGCGACGCAGACGATATCCGGTTCAACTCCAGGCCAGTGCTGGTACGCAAACCATTTGCCGGTGCGCCCCAAGCCGCACTGCACCTCGTCGGCCACCAGCAGAGCGCCGGCCTTGCGGCAAAGCCGGCCCGCTTCCGCCAGATAGCCGTCGGCCGCCACTGCGCAAGTCTTCCCCTGGACCGGTTCCACTACAAAAGCCGCTGTGTCTTTTCCGTGGAGCGCCTTCTCGAGCGTGGCCAAATCGTTGAACGGAACCTTCGCGGTATCCGGCATCAGGTTTCCGAACCGCTCGCGGAAGAAGTCCGAGCCGTTGAGCGATAGCGCGCCGACCGTGAGCCCGTGAAACGCGTGATCGCAGAAAAGAATCCGCGGCTTTCGGGTATAGCAGCGGGCGAATTTGATCGCGGCTTCGACGCTTTCCGTTCCGGAGTTGCAGAAAAAGACTCGTGTCAGGTCCCGACCGGAATCCGCGCACGCGTGATGAGCGAGCTTTTCTGCGACCAGACCGGCGAGCAGTGAGCACTCCATTCGAACCAGATTCGGCATATCGCGCGACAGCACCTGTTCGAGAATCGATCTCACCCTCGGATGGTTTCGCCCCAGTGCGAACACCCCCCAGCCCGTCAGAAGATCCAGATAACGGCGGCCCTCGGCGTCGAATAGCCACGCGCCTTGTCCCAGAACGTAGTTCTTATCGAAGCCGATGGTCCGGATCATCTTTACGAACGCGGGGTTGAGATGGCGCTCGTGCAGTTCGTACTGCCGGCCCTGCTGGGCGTCAAGCCACGCGAGAAATCCCTGGTCCATAGCAAAGGGGCGTTCACCGCCCGGAAGCGATACCGTAGTGAGACGCAGCCGGGCATCCCGGGGTTACACAGCCAGGCCACTCCCGTACCCGGCGATTGCGCGCGCTCCCTGCTCGACGCCCGACTGTGCGCCCGCGCATCGGCGTGTTTCGCAACTCGCTAGTGTACGCCGCCATCGAAGGTACGGAACATGCCGTCCTCGCCGCCATTGCCATTGGTGGTTAGCTTGTCGCCCGACACGATCGCCGTCCCCATTGTGCCGTGGAACTCGGTCCGCTCCGTGTATCCCGGCCAGACAGCCGTCAACGCCTGAATCACGCCCGTAGCGGTGCCGGCATACCGCGGCACGGCGTTCGCTACTCCTCGGATTCACAAACTTGTGCCGCGCCCAATTACCAAACACCGAACAGCTCCGCCACGGGGCCGGCCGGGTCGAGGCCGCCGCCCGCGAGGGTGGCGGCTTTTCTAATGGCTTGGCCAGTCGCCTTTTCATCGGCGGTTCGGTGGAGGCCACGATGGGGAGTGGAAAGCGTGCCACCCCGCCAGACCGCTGGCGCGGCCTCATCAGCCAACTCTTGACCTTCGGGCCGGGCTGGGCGCTTCCGATTTCGGCGGTTTCCTCTGAGCGGCAGGCAAGAGACGGCGGGCCTGATCCGTCACGCAAACCAAAAACATCGGTTGCCGTGCGTCCTTCAGCAAATCGATGATGCGCTCCGGTGCGTCCTCCAGATAAATCGATTTCCCGTCGGTCAACAGGTGTATTTGCGAATCCGGCGCCAGTACCTCGCTCAGCCGCTTCCGCAGCTCCTTTTCCAGGAAGCGCAGCACGCGGCGAATAGTCTGCAGCGAAAAGCCCTTCCGCCGCAACTCGGCGATCACCGAAACCGCGATCACCTGGTTCGGCTGGTACAGGCGCTTGTGATTGTCCTGGGCGGGCGAGACGACTCTGCGTTCATCCCACCATTGCAACTGACGAAGGCTGACGCGAGCAATCCGCGCGACGTCGGCGCTGGTGTAGGCCTGGGTTTCGGGAGGCACAAGGGAGTGTTCTCTGGTTCTGAGCATTTTCAAAACACTTTCCTTAGGGCATGTTTTGGTGCACTCTGATTGTACCCTGAATTTCGGGCGATCATTTCGTCGCGCAAATCCAGATCGTGGTCTACCGTCGGCGGGGTTTCTGCCAGCGGTAGTACCCGGCCCTGCTGACGTGCGCCAGTCGGCACAGACGTTCCAGCGGAATGGCCCGGGGCCGATGGCCAGTTCGGTATGGCTGATCCACAGTTGCTCTGGCCGCTGCCGGTGCTTGCGAGTGCCCATCGCCATAAAGACATTCTACGGCCGTTATGTTTCAGGCTCCAGCACAATCGCCCCGCCACACCGGATTTTCACCAAGGGCTGCTAACCGTTCACTTGAATAGACCTGGCGACGTCGCCTTTTCGCTCCGGAACGAAGTGAACAGTAGCACCCTTGTTAGTTCGCGAGGCCAGGTCATTCAGCTTGAGGCTCTGGTCACCCGACCGGATCCGCGTCGAGGGGGTCACGATCATGTCAAAGGGAGTTCCGCTGGCGTCCATGACAACCACGCGGCGTTCGGCGGCATTCACCATCGCGATCTTCCCCGACAGGTTCTCTGCCGGCCAAGTGCTTCGCACCTTCTTGGCAGCCATCTTGGTTGTCTTGTGGACCGCGGGCGCTGACTTTTCCGCGGCGGTCGCCGGAACCGAAAGCAGAAGCGCGCAGGCCGCGGCGCCCAGCACACTTAACATCGCTTGCTTTATCATCATTCGCCTCCAAAATGCCAGTTTTAAATGCCACATCACGGCAAGCGCCGGTTCACCCGGCGATGCCGTGATTTTCGCGTTCATGCTCTTACGAGGAGGTCTTGATCCCCAAATCCTTCCTCAAGTACTGCTCTTGTTTCTGAACTTGGGCGTATTTGACGGCCTGCTCCACGGACTGCGTCAGGCTGTGGGCCTGTGCATAGAGGTTGTTTACGTACTTCTGGTAAGTGGGGAGCCACAGTTCGTGCTGGTTCTGGTTGCCGAACAATATGGCGTCCGTCGTATTGTCGGCCATCAGGCGGAGAGTCGTCGCGATGTGATCGATGGTTTTCTGCTGCCAGGGCGTGTCTACGCGCCGAATGGTCTCGAGGCGGCACAGCTTATGACCCATATCGTTGATCAGGTCCTTAAGTTGGGTCAACTCTCCGGAGTCAGTGTACCACGAGTAATCCAAAACCACCGCAACGCTCTGCAGGTTCGCGGCGCGGGTTAAGACCTGCTGGGCATCTGATTGAATGTCCTGGAAAACAGCGTCGGTCTCCTTCTGAAAGTTCCAGGTGTAAGAAGCGGGCGTTACCTGACCCACGGCGCACCCACGGGCTGGCGAGATTGCCGCCATGGCCGGAAATGCCGCCATCGTGGCACAGACACATCCGCTGACCAATAAATTCTTTAGTTTCATTGACTCCCTCCTTTGGGTTTTGTTTTTCTCTGCTACTCAATTAGACGCGGCGGAGAGGAGATTTGTGTAACGACTCTGTAAAGGATGTGAGGTCACACACAAAATATGAGGACCCGCTCTTACTCTACCAGTGAACGCTTCCACCACTGCGCAGGTTCTCGCCGCGCGTGTCCGCGTTGGCCAGGTCTCTGACCGGCCGAAAAGATTCTAATAAATCATTTTTATACAGAATTGTTTCGGCGCATACTTAGAACATGGCTCGTCCTGCCCTGCGCATTCGAGGTCTCCAGTAAGGACCAGAAGGAACTCCAAGGCTTGCTAAGCGGCCCGAGTGCAACAGGTCCGAGTCGTTCTACGCGCCTTGGCACTGTTGCAACTGGCCAAGGGTGTAAAAATCGATGGGTGTTTGCCCAAGAACGGCTGGCGGCCCGACCGGGTACAAACACCCTCAGTCGGACACTGTCATGTTGCCCGGAACTCGTTTTAGCCCTTATCGGCTCTTCCACGGCGGCTTCATCCCCGAGGCCTTGATGGCCTACACGAAGGTCAGCCCCGGTGCAAAGCTATGCACAACCGGAATTCTCTGTAAGTGTTTGAGAGATCTGGTCGGGGCGAGTGGATTCGAACCACCGACCTCCTGGTCCCGAACCAGGCGCTCTAGCCAGGCTGAGCCACGCCCCGAAAAATCAACGACTTAGCCGAAGGGACCGAGGATTAGAGCCTTTGATCACACGGAAACATCGGCTAATGCAGTAACGAGTATACCACCCTTCAAAGCATACCCGGAGGAAAAGACGTCAAGAATATTTCGCCCCAGACTCTTTCGTGTTTCAACGACGCGTGGAAGGCATTTGGACCGCACCTTGAGCCTGTATTGGTGTCTTGTGGCCGCCCGGCTCAGTGAAAGCCTTAGGGCGACAACCACGGTCCTTGCCGTACGTTGAAATCGAAGTACTTCTCCCGGTAGAGCTGCAACACCTTCTCGGCGGTCTGCAGCGGAACCCGTTTCGGGCTCGGCCGCCGCTTGCGGCGATCATACAACCCGTCGTAGCCGCCTTCCTGGTAGCGCTCCCGCCATCGTCTCATGGTCCGGTCGCAGACCCCGATGATCCCGGCTGCCTCCCACCACTTGAGACTTCCCGCCATGGCTTTCAAAATCACTTCTTGCACTTTCATCATCCGCTCCATTTCTGCGGATGAGACTGTCTGTTCCAGGTTCACCCCTTCAGCGTCCCATCCGCGTCAAGCGGACAGTTCACGTGCTAATTGAACCGGACAGATCCTATGCTAACAACCATGCGCGGAAATCCGCTTGACCCGGCGGCTCACTTGCTATAGCATCGTGGCACCGGAGGCATCTCCATGAATCGCAGAAGCTTCTTCGAGCTGGCCGCGGGAGGGGCGGTGACCGCCTTCGAGGACAACGCCATCGCGCGCGCCTCAGCCGGCGTCAAGGGGCGGACGCCGGAGGAAGTGGCGAGCGATGAAGATTACTGGGCCGAGATACGCAACGCGTTTACCATCGACCGCAACATCGTCAACCTGAACAATGGCCATGTGAGCCCCGCGCCGCGCGTGGTGCAGGAGGCCATGCGGCGATACCTGGAGTACAGCGACATGGGGCCGTGGCACACCATGATCAATGTTCTGGAGCGCCAGGTGGAGGCGGTGCGGCGCAGGCTGGCGGAGGCCGCGGGCTGCGACCCCGAAGAGATGGCCATCACGCGGAACGCCAGCGAGTCGCTGGAGAACGTGCAGTACGGCATCGACCTGAAAGCGGGCGATGAAGTGCTCACCACCAACCAGGACTATCCGCGCATGCTCACCACGTTCCGGCAGCGGGAACTGCGCGAGGGAATCGTGCTGAAGACCATCTCCTTCCCCGTGCCACCGCCCAGCATGGACGATCTTTACCAGCGGTTCGAGCGGGCTGTGACGCCTAAGACGAAAATGATCCTGGTGTGCCACATCACCAACCGCACCGGGCAGATTTTTCCGATCCAGAAGATCTGCCGGATGGCCCACGAGAGGAATATTCCGGTACTTGTGGACGGAGCGCACGCCTTCAGCCACTTTCCGTTCCGGATTTCCGATCTGGAGTGCGACTACTACGGGGTGAGCCTGCACAAGTGGACTTGCGCTCCCGTGGGGACGGGGTTTCTATATGTGCGCAAGTCGCGCATTGCCAGCACCTGGCCGCTGATGGCGTGCGACCAGAGCCAGACCGACGACATACGCAAGTTCGAAGAGATCGGGACGCACCCGGCGGCCAACCACGACGCCATCAGCGAAGCGCTGGTTTTCAACGAGAACATCGGCATCGACCGCAAGGCGGCGCGGCTGCGCTACCTGCGCGACCGCTGGGCCAACCGGCTGGCGCAAAACCCCAAGTGCAGGACGCTCCACAGCGCGGATCCGGAGCAATCGTGCGGCATCGGATTCCTGAGCTTCAACGGGGCGGACGCCTTGAAGGTCCACGATGCGCTGTGGTCGAAGTACAACATTCTGACGGCCTATATGCCCCACGCGGAGTACACGGGGCTGCGCATAACACCCCACATATACAGCACGCCGCGGGACATCGACTTCTTCAGCGAGGCGGTGGAAAAGGAAGTCAGGAACAGTTGAACGCCGGGTTAGTGGGTGTCCAGCGCCAGGTTGACAGTCCCGGAGTACAGGCCGGGCGAAAGATTGCGCGGCGCGGCGAGTACGAAATTCACCGCGCAGGCGAGGATTCCCGAGCGCTGCCATCCCAGCACCAGGTCATGGGTGACGCCCGGCTGGAAAGTGCCGCTGGAACAGGTGGCGGCCTGACCTCCCGCAGTGGCACGGGTAGTCGATCCCGCCCAGCCGACTTGGGTAACCGGTACGGGGCCATCCGGGCCGTCGAGGCTGACGAGGCGCGCGGTGACTCGAATCCGCTGGCCGGGCAAGGCTCTCACCGACGCCGCTACACTGGTGGTTTGAGTGGTGGCGTCGGAGGCGCCGTCGGCGGATACGCGGAAGTTGAGGGCCACCTGCTGGGGGTCGAGACGAGCCTCAGGGTTGACCTGAACTACCAGCGCCGTGGTTCCGCTATGCTGCGCACCGCCAGGGCTGACGAGACACGCCAGCATCAGGACCGCAAGCGCGGTGGTCTTAAGGGGCATAACCTCTCATCGGCCAGATACTAGCAGTCCTGAGGGGTCCGAGCAAGAATCAAGTCATTGAAAATGTACTACGATTGAGCTACTTTCGGTCCAGTACTTTGCGGATGGGTTTCTGGGTGGTGTTGACAACAAAGGAGAATTCGAGCGGTAGTGGCGCCGCTCCGACCCGGACCGCAACCGGAACAGTGGCGGGCGAGCTCAAAGCGCCGCCTTCGGGGAGGGTTTGAGGGTCCAGCGCCAGTTGAAAATCGCCCTCGCGGACGTTGTAGAACGTGAAATCTCCCTGCTTGTTGGTGGTGGTGTAGCGAGTGCCGGGCGCCAGCCGGATGACGATGTCTTCGAGCGGCACGTTCTCGGGTCCGTGTACCGTGCCTTGGATGGTCACCAGCGGCAGCACTTCAAAATCGGCTCGCGAGGGGCGCCGCGGCAGAACCAGCACTTGGGATTTCACCGCGCCGTCAGGATCGAAATCCGCGGGTAGTTGCGCCAACGCCAGCGCCACTTCGTGCGGCCCCTCCGGCACGTTCTTGAAGTAGTAGCGACCATCGGATCCGGTGACTTCGGTCTGGCTGCCATCCAAGCTCACGGCAATGCCCGGCACATAGGAAGCGGTGGCCAGCGCCTTCAACTTCACTACGCCTTCGACGCTTCCCACCAGCGGCGCGGCGTTGGCGATAAGCTGGCCGGGATTCTCCGTGGGCAAGCCGCCGCCCCAGCGGATTTGCTTCGAGAGGCGGAAGTAGAAGCTCCATTGGCTCATGGCGCTCAGGCTGACGGCTGCCGGGCTGACCCCTGCCAGAGCCTCGCCGTTTTCCAGCAGGAAGATGTTTTCCGGGTTCAAGGTGAAGTTCAGGTTGTTGCGGAACATCTCGGCCTGGAAATTCCAGCCGCGTTTCAGCCGCATCGACACTCCGACCACCGAAGTCCGGTATGCCTCCGTGGAGAACACGGTCTGGTTGGCCATATCGTTGCCTATTTCCACGTTGGCGAAAGCGCTGAAGGGTCCCAGGTTGGCTTGTGCCAGTCCGCGGAAGAAGAGCGAGTTGAGCCGTTCGCTTCCCGTAATCTGCTGGTAGCGGACCGAACCGCCCAGCATGAAATGCCGGAACTGATAGTTGTCGCCCACCTCGCTGGACCGCTGGCGCTGCGGGCTGGGCGGCATGTCCATGCGAATATCGCGCCAGTTGACCTGGATGGTGTGATGCCCGACCGTTCGCGAGAGCGCCGCGCTGATCTGCCGGTTGTTGGAGGTTACCGTTTCCTCTCCCGGGGTTTGGTCGGAATAGTCGACCGTGGAGAGCTGGCCATTGGCCGAGATCTTCCCGGGCAGGAGGGTGGAAATGCCCAGCGCAGTGCTGGTGCTGTTGAGTTGCGGCAGGGTCGGATCGTGCTCCAGGTTGTTACGGTACTGGCTGGCGGAACCGAAGAGTTCCAGCCGTTTCCAGGGGTGCCATCGCACTTCCGCGAACGGGCCTTGGCGGTCGCCGGCATAATACCCCGCCAACGGGTAATAGAGAATGCCCTGGGAGACGTAGTTGGCACGCACGGTAACCGCCGTGCCGTCCCAGGAGGCTCCGGCGAGAACGGAGGTCACCTTACGCTCGACATCGGCCGCGGGCCGGGAAACTTCGCCGTAGATGTTCAGTCCTTTGACCGGCGTGTACGACGACTGTATCGCCAGGGTACGTACCAGCGGCGTGGTGCGTCCCGCGGGGAACAGGTCGGGATTGTCGGCGATGGACTGGGGGTTGGCGGAGAACTGCATGACGCGCGCCCCAATCAGCCAATGGGGCGCGACCTTACGCACCACCGAAGCGCCCATCACGGTTTGAGGCGTCATGATGAGATAGGCCACGCGCGGACCGGCGTTCAGCGTCACCTCACCGTAAAAGAACGTGTACTGGGTGTCGCCGTGTTCCGCCTGCACCTTGCCGCCGCGGCCATTGATCTCGGGAGTATAGATGTTGTTGAAAGGGAACGGGACCAGGCTGGCGGAGACGCGAAAATCGCCGCCCGTGAAGGTCCAGTAATTGCCCATCCATGGCATGCCTCGCAATTGCAGGAAATTGTAGCCGGTCTGGAAACGGTTTTGTGCGCCGTAACCCTCGAGGCTTCCCGAGAGGAAGCCGATCCCAGGCAAGAACTCCTGAAAGTGAAAGGCCGTGCCGGTGGTACTCAGAAGGTCCTGCTGATTGCCGCCCAGGTAATAGCCCTGGAAGGCGATGTCGCCCTGCCCGCCGGGACCCGCGGAAGGCGCGCCGCTCGATTGGCCGTAGGCGGCGACCCCGGCCAGCAGCAGGATAGCCGCGGCGCCGACCGACCGCCTAGCGCGGCAACGGTGCTGGTTTTGTGAGCACAACAAGCGCGGTAGCCTCTTGGATTTCGCTGCCGCCCAAGTCTACCCTTGCCCGCAAGGTGTACTTGCCTTCAGCGGCCAGCTTCAGTGGGAACAGAAAGTTCTGGTCGCGCATCGGCAGCACGGGCATGGGGACGAAATGGGCCGTCTCCACTACCACCCCGTTTTCGTTCAGCACATCCAGGTCGCCTTGCGGCCTGAAGTGCATAAGCCCGGCATTGTTGATGGTCACCACCGCGCGCCAGATCGGATTCTTGGGGTCGGGCACATACTCCAGCTTCAGGTCCTTGACCGTGCCCTCGAGCGCCGGTTGCCCCACCACTACATAGATGGAGGCCACAATCTGGACCGCGGTCCGCAGACCAATGGCGTTGGTATTCTCGGCCGTCGGCTGGGTGGTGAAACCGATGGCACAATGGTAGCTGCGCACCGTCGCCGAAGACGGCACGCGCACGGTGTAGCGCACCGGAATCTGCGCTTTGCCAGTCAATTCCATCTCCATGGGATTGGCTACCAGCCATTGCCGGCAGGAGAATTCGGCTTCCTGTTTGTATTCCGGCCCGAATTGCGGGGTGGCGGTCGAGTCCAGGTAAAAATCCAGCGTCTGGGCCACTACCCGGACCTTCTGGTCGGTGGTATTCGCCAGGTTCAGAACCCCGGAACGCGTGGCTCCCGGCGCAAGCGTGAGATCTTCACGCATGGGCGCCAGACCCAGGCCCATCTGCGCGCGCATAGCGCCAGGCAGTGCCAGGGCGGTGAATAAGGCGAGAGTGGTTATGGAACGTTGGCCGTATAAGTAAGTGCACTGGTGCATGCAGGACTCATTTCCGCGATATATTTCCAGCTATCGGCGAGAGTGAAGGTGATGGTGACCGAGTAACTCAGAGTGGTATTGGCATCCGCGCCGCTGGCCACCGTCGTCGCCGTGGTCGAGAGAGGGAAGGCCGCGGCGCAGTTTGCCGTTGCTCCGTGCCCCGTCGTCACGGTCGCCGACGAGCAGGTTACCGTGACCGCTGAAACGGGCACGGTCGAACAGTTGGTAAATGTCGTGGCGGCGGCCTGGACCTTCAGGGTCCAGGTATCGCCACCGCCGGATCCGCGGGCGCTCCATGAAGCTGTCGCGTGGGAACTGCCCGAAACCACGGGAAGCGTCCCCGGGTTGGTGGCGCTGAAGGTGATGGTCGCCGGGCTGACAGTCAGCGTAAAGTTGGAGCCAGCGTCGGGCGAGGGGTCCTGGGCGTAGGTTCTCCGCACCGGAACCGAAGGGGGCCTTGCGACTATGGCCCCCAGCAACGCAATGGACAGCCAGCCGGTCATTGTCTTAGCTGGCGCTGATGGTGAACGTCGCCGTCGCCGTGTACGTTCCGGTGGCGTACACCGGATCGTCGGTGAGGGACCACGCCGTCGAAGCCGAATTCCCGGCCTTGGTTGAACTGGCGCCCGCGCCCCACGTGCCGAATGGGGTCGACGATGCCGTGCTGGCCGTCTGTGAGCCAGTGCAGGCCGAGCCAGGCGAGCTCACCGTGCAAGTGTAGGTCAAAGCGTCGCCCGTGGAAGGCGGGGTCGTCACCGAGGGGCCACCCGAGCCCGTGAAGTCCGCGGTTATCTTGACTGTCACCGAGCCGCTGCCGCTCGTTTTGGTGGTGCGAATCTCGTAAGTCAGGGAAGTTGTCCCGGTGTACGGGATGCTGAAATTTGTGCCGGTCGTCGTCATGTTGGTCGTACCGGTGTTAACAGTCAGCGCCGCCTCCGGTCCCACTGTGACCGAAAGCGTCGTGGTTTGAGCCTGCGCCAGACCGGCCATGGCCAGCAGTACGCAGGCTGCGATAATCAGGGTTGTGTTCTTTGTCATTGGTTGTCTCCTTTACGTTGCGCTAATGGTTAATGTGACGTTTGCCGAATACGTGCCGGTGGAATAGACAGGACTGTCGACCAGGGTGAACGTCAGGCTCATGGAGTTTGGATTCTGGCTGCTGCACACGCCGCCCCCTCCCGTGCATGCCGAAGCCGGTACGGTCAGCACAGGGGTTGAAGTTGTAGTGGATGCGGTTTGCGCTCCCGAGCACGCCGTGCCCAGGTTGGCGCTGCTACAGACGTAGGTCAGCGCGCCGCTTGCCGCCGTGGGGCCTCCCGATGGCGAGAAATCGCTGGCGACCTTAAGGGTGATGGTGCCGCCGGTGCCGGTGGGTGTGGTTCGCACCTCGTAGCTCACCGCGACGCTTCCCGTAAAAGGCTGAAAAGTGGTTGAGCCACTGCTCAGAGCCGCGGTAGCTGGTGTGGTCAGCGAGCCCACCGGACTCAAGGTCGCGGAGAGGGTCTCGGTTGCCGTCCCCGTGCCGCCGCCGGCCGGGAGACTTCCCAGCGCTAGCAGAAGCCACGGCGCGGTGTGCCGAAAATCCAATTTGCCACTCATCATGCTACACCTGGAGGGTCACACACCCCACGGTGGTGAACAAGATTTGCATTGGTTATTAATTGACCATTAATGCCGAGTTTTTGTTGGTAACCAACTCTATTTAAATGACTTAGGCTTTGGTCCTGTTACGCTCATGTTATGGGAGGCCCAGTACCCCCGCACTAGGGGCTGCTCTAGATATGCCCTATCTGTGTGGCTTCATTTCAGGGAGAGGCAACGAAGCTCCCAAATGCCAGCGGGCGAGCGATCAGGGGGTGCGCAGCCTCTCTTGAAAATGCCCTCAAGTTGCTGATTCTATTCGTATCTCAGTGCCTCGACGGGATCGAGTTGCGCGGCCTTGACCGCGGGCCAGACACCGAAGAAGACGCCGATGGCCACCGAGGCTGTAAAACCGGTCACCAAAGCCCAGGTGAAAGCCTTGGCGGTGCTTTCGTCGGCGTGCACGCTCAGCCTTTCGATGCCCGCGCCCACCATGATGACGCTGGCCACCCCGATAATCACGCCCAGCAGCGTGAGGAAGCTGCGCAGCTTGTGTGCGCGGATGGAATCCATCGCCAGCCGAAATGCGTTTTGGAATTGATGCCAGGAGCGGGAAAACCCCGGGCCGGATTGGGCCATCTGTATTCAGGATAACGTATGATGAAGGTTCGCCACCGCCAATGTCCATCCTGCGCCTCGCCTACGCCACGCAATTCCTGATCGCGCTGATTGCCGTTTTTGTATTGTGGAGCCAGGTGGGCGGCCAGAGCCACCTGGACCTGATGCCCTGGTACCTCAAGCTGGTTCTGGGGGCAGGAGCGGCATTCGCGGTGGTGAGGGCCACAGCGGCGGCGGTTTCGCACGAGCACGCGTGGAACGGCCGGACGCTGAAGTGGCTGGCGATCATGGTGGCGCTGCTGGTGGGGTGCGGCCTGGCCAGCTATTACTGCCACATGTATTTAGAGAGCGACGAAGAAGACGACCAGCAGGACAGCAGCATGACTTCGGCGATTGTCTTGCCGCCCTACGGACGCGTTTGACCGGGCTGCCCCGGAACGGCGTGCTACCCTGAGCTTCATGCGAAAGCTGGCTGTGATTGCGGTTATCGCGGGCTGCCTGCCGAGCTTTGCATGGGGGCCTGAGGGGCATAGCCTGGTGGCCCGGATCGCCCACGCCCAGCTTACGCCCGCGGCGCGCGCGCGGGTGGCCGAGATCCTGGGACCCAACTCCACCATGGTTTCGATTGCCAGTTGGGCGGACGAAGTTCGGCGGTCGCGCCCCGACACCGAGCCGTGGCATTACATCGATATTCCCATCGATAAGCCGCACCTCGACATGGCGCGGGATTGTCCCAAGGGCGATTGCGTCATCGCCAAAATCGAGGAGTTCCGGAAAGCGCTTCGCGACCCCGCCATCACGCCGGACGAGCGCCGCGAGGACCTCATGTTTTTGATTCATTTCATCGGCGACATGCACCAGCCACTGCACTGCGCGAATAACAACGACCACGGCGGCAACGATGTGCGGGTGGAATTCTTCGGCAAGCCGACGAACCTGCACAGCGTCTGGGACAGCGGTTTGCTGGGCCGGATGGGAACCCAGGACCGGATATTCGGGCGGCTCTTGACGGAGTCCCTGGACCATGCCAAGAAGTGGTCGAAGGGCACGGTGGAAGATTGGGCGGAAGAGTCGCACAAGGCGGCGCAGAAGGTGGTGTACGGGCGGCTGCCGAAAGTGGCGGCGGGCACGCCGATTCCGATAAGCGCGGCGTATGAGAAAAAGGCCGACCCGCTGATCCGGGAGCAGCTCGAAAAGGCGGGCGCGCGGCTGGCGGCGGTGTTGAACGCGGCGCTGCAGTAGAGGGGGGCGTTCCGAAACGCAGGAAGGACCTCGGACACGCTTGCCGGCGGGTTGAGGCGTTCCCGACGCTCCGATCCGGCGGCTTGGCGAAAGTACGTCGCGCTCTCGGGGACGGTACTGTATCGCCGAAGGGTCGTCAAGCGCTCCGCAGCAGTGCTGGCGTTAGGAAATCGTTGGTCTTAGCACCGACGTCCCTATAGTAGCTTATAGGCTACGCCTCAGCCGCGGTTTAACGCCTGGGTGCGCGACGCGAAAGTGGCAGGCACACAGTTCCCGATGGTGTGGGCAAGCTAAAGCATGCCCCACCCTCAACGCCTACTGCCTGGCCGCTTCCTCCACTTTCAACTTCGCCAGCGTGCCGATCATGCGCATTTCCTTGCTGCCGCTGGTGAGCAGGATCACCAGGCGGCCGTCGTCCTGGGTGGCGCCGCGGCCGGTGTAGGTCTCGTCCCCGGTGCGCAGATTGAGGTCGGTGAGGCGCACGCGCGGGGCGGTTTCGAGCCACGCCAGATTGTAGCTGCCCGAAATGCTGCGCCATGCGTCCAGCGTGCCGAAATCCAGAGCGGCGCTGGTGAAGGTTCCTTCCGACGTCAGGTTGGCCAGCAACTGGGTGCCGCTTCCCGAGGTCTCCAGCGTGCCATCGACGTCCAGCTTGCCCGCTTGCCAGTCCAAACCCTTCACCTTGGCCGTGAGCTTATAGGAGGGCCGCGAGGTGCGCAGGTTGACGGCCAGTTTGCCGGTGATGGCGGCGCGATCGAGTTTGGCCTGGAGGCCGTCGAATTCCACGCGCGTAACGTCCCATAGCAGGCGCGCGCGGACGTTCTCGAGGTGGCAGCCGGCCAGCAGCAGATCGTCGATCTGCACGGTGCCATCGACGGCGCGCCCGGTGAGCCAGGCGGGCACCGGGGCACGGCCCAGCGCACGGGCGATCAGGTTCCTGCTGCGGCTCAAGGTGGGCATGAATTCCGATTCGAGATCGGCTGCATCCACCTCTTCGGCGCGCAACCGGAGGCGATGCGGCCGCGCGGCGCCAGGCTCGTAGCGGTAATCCCCGGTGAAGGCGACTTTGCCGGCCTGCGCCTCCAGGCGATCAAGCACGATGCGCGAGCCATCGATCTGCGCGCGCGCGAAGGCGATCTCGAGCGGATCGGCCAGGCCCGGCACGGCCAACTGAGCGTCGCCGAGCTCGAGACGGCCGGACCAGCCGGCTTTGGCTGGCGTCAGGCGGTAGTGCAACTGGCCGCTCCATTGGCCGGATCGGACCTGCTCGAGCCAGGGCACGGCGGCCAGAGCCACCTGCGCGCGCAGCGATGCCACCTTCATGGCCTCGGCGGAGATGGAAAGATCGAGCGTCTCTTCATCCATGGTGTAGTCGGCTTCGATCTGCGCTTGTTCCTGGTCGGCGGTGCGCACCACGGCCGGCGAGAGGCGCACGTGGCCATGGTCCACCAGCATGTAGGCTTGCTCAAAACGGACCGGCGGCGAATCGGGAATGGTAAGCGCCGTATCATGAAACGCCAACTGACCCTGGAAGCTGCCCTCCCCGGAATAACCTATGGCGCCATCCATGGTCCCGCTCAGTTTCAGCCTGGGCGGGAACTGCGCGCCCATGTGCCGCGCCAGTTCCATGAGCGGCGCCACGGGAAACTGGTTCCAGTTCACAGTCACCGCCCAGTGCGGCTGCGAAAGGTAATCATTGACCCGGAACCGCACCCACAACGGCAGCGGCGCATTGCCGGGGGAGTTGGACTGCAACTCGAGTTGCTGCGCGATGAGGTTCAGGCGGCCGCGAATATCGAGCGGCCAGCCCTGGCCCTGGGGCGGCAGCAGGTCCCAACGATGCACGTCTGCGATGTTAAGCCGTCCCAGTATGCCGATACTGTCGATGGGTCCGCCCAGGTGCAAGCGCGCGGAGATGGTGCCGTGTATGTCGCCGGCCTGGCCGCGCATCAAGGCCGTGATTTCGCCCAGCCCGGTGCGGTCAAGCTGCACATCCAGATCGACGCGCTCCGGCGCGACGTACCAGCGCCCCTTCACGGTGAAGGAACCGAGACCTTGGGCGGGGCGGTCGGTGCGGGCCAGTTTGGCGGAACCGGAGACCCTCCAACCGCTCCCGCGCGAACCGGGAGGCGAGACGTCGAGATCCGTCTGGGTAAGGTAGAACACCGATTTCATATCGCCGAACTTGAAGTTGATGCGGCTGTCGCGGAAGCTGCTGTTGCGAACGTGGATGGCTGGGGCGGCGCGCATCACGGAAGGGTTGACCAGCGAGGAAAAGTTCCAGCGGCCCCACTCGGAGGCCGGACCGGACTTGGCGAGGTTGATGCTGGCGCCTTCCAGGCGGATGGAAGCAATCACAAACTTGCCGCCGAAGAGCGCCCAGAAGCCGGGCGTGACATCGATGCGGTCCATGTAGGCGAGGGGCTCGATACCGACGGAGGGGTCCTCGTGAATGACCACGTTTTCCACCGAGAAGCCGGGACCTTTGAACAGAGAGAATCGCACGGGACCGAGAAACTCGACGCGGCGTCCGAGCGAGCGCTCGAGCGATCCGCGGAGGCGCTCGCCGTACCGATCGGCGCCCAGGTAGGGCGCCACAATCCCGACGATTAGCAGCAGCGCCAGAGCCGCGCCGGCGAGTTTGAAGACCGTGCCGGGCCGGATCCTCATGCGCCCGCTCCGGTGAGGCCGCGGTAGGCTTCCGGGTCGTCGATATCGGCCAGGATGCCGGGGTCGTCCACATCGAGGTACCCGGTTTGCGCGACGTGGCTGTGCACCACGTCGGAGGCCGCGCCGGTCTCGGGGAGCGCCAGGAACTCGGGGACGATCTCGCGCGAAAACCAGATGGGATGGCCGCGACGGCCGTGGTAGCGCGGCACGCGCAGCAGCGTGGCACGTGGCCCGGCCAGCAAAGCATCGATGGTGGCGGGCCGAACGGCGGGGTGATCGACCAGCGTAAACAGCACGCCATCGGCATGGGACGGAACAGCGCGCAACCCGCACTGCATGGAGGTGGTCTGGCCGCGCGCCCAGTCCGGGTTCACCACGAAAGTGGCGGGGGAGTGCCCGGCCGCGCGGATGCGCTCCGCCTCGGCGCCCAGCACCACAATCACCGGAGAACAGCGGGCGGCGAACAGGCCAGCCAGACGGTCGAGAAACGTTTCCTCGCCGTATGGCAACAGAGCTTTCGGGAAACCCATACGACGCGATTCGCCGGCGGCCAGAATCAGTCCAGCGATGCTGAGCGAGGCGCTCACTTCGCCAGCACGGCTCGCAGCGATTCGTCGGCGAACACCGACATCGAAAGCGAGCGCCAGTTGGACGCCGCGCCGCGGCGCACCGCGATCATTTCCGCGGCCACCGAAATGGCGATCTCCTCGGGAGAAACCGCGCCGATATTCAGGCCCATGGGGGCGTGGATGCGTTCGAAAGCGGCGCGCGGAATGCCTTCCTTCTCCAGTTCGCGGATGACGTTCAGCACCTTGCGCTTGCTGCCGATCATGGCAATATAGCGCGCGGGCGTGGCGATGGCCAGTTTGAGCACGCGCATATCGTCGCGATGGCCGCGCGTGACGATGATGATGTAGCTGGTCTCGTTGATCGGGAGGTTGGGGAAAACCTCCTCGTACTCCGCGGCGTGCACGTCCGCGGCTTCGGGGAAGCGCTCGCGGTTGGCGAAAGTGTCGCGGTCATCGATTACCACGGTGGCAAAACCCGCCAGCGTGGCGACCTTGGAGAGGCTCTTGGAGATGTGCCCGGCGCCGAAGATGAAGGCGTGTGGAATGGGCAGCACCGGCTCAACGAAGACATCGAGCTGGCCGCCGCAGATGAGGCCGTTGTCGTAGGCCGCATCCTGGCCCAGGTTGAAGGTGAGGTGCTTGGGCTTTTCCGTTTGCATGACCTCCCGGGCGGCGTTCCACACCTCGGCCTCGACGCAGCCGCCGCCGATGGTGCCGATCATGGAGCCGTCCTCACGCACCAGGAGCTTGGCGGTTTCATAGCTGGGGATGGAGCCGCGCACCTCGACGATGGTGGCGAGCGCGGACTTCTGCCCCAGGTTGCGGAGACGGACCAGTTCCTCGAAAACGTCCATTTGATGACGATTATAGCGTGGGAGGGGAGGGGGAAGCGGAAGGCCAACCAGGCCATGCTGCAATGATATAGTCCGCGGACGTCGTCGGCGCGGGAATGGGCAGCCAGTCTTCGCGCAGCCCCTCCAGGTGGAACTCGATAGCCTCCTTCATGAGGCGCTCGGTTTCCTCCAACGTGGGGCCGGTGGTGATACAGCCAGGGAGATCCGGCGCATAGGCGCTGTAACCGGTGGCTGTCTTTTCGTAGATCACAAGATACTTCATTTCAATCCCGCTTGTTTCAGGATACTCTGCACCGGATCGGGTCGACCAGCCCCGCAGGGGCGCCAGAAAGTAGCCCAGCGCGCGAGTGCTGGGGACCCGGTCGCGGAATCGGCCAGCCCAGGCCAGGGGCGTAAGAAAGGGCTGCGCGTCGAGGTTCTTTCGCCCCTACCGGGGCTTTGTTGCTTCACACTTCTTCCCATGGCTCGCGCCATGGGCTACTTTCTAACGCCCTCCGGGCTGAAGGGCGTCAGTCGCGGCGGGCGGAAGTCGGGCTCCAGCAGCCAGACGGCGCGGTCGGGATAGTAGCGGCGTAGTCTCTCATCTTCGGCCTCGCCCAGGTCGCGGGCCCAGACCACGCGGGCGGCGTCAATATCGGCGGCGTTGTAGACCCACTCGTCCTGGAAGATGTGTTGCGGGTAGTAACGAACAAATACCAGCAGCCTGCCTGGAATATGGGCAAGCTGACGGTTGACGTAAATCCGCCGTTCCGGATTCCCGTGGTTGATGGCGTCCCAGGTCTCGTATGGCCTCATCGCTATCGAGACCTCCGCATCGTCGAAGGCATGGACGCCATACCAGAACAGGAAGTGCGCGGCGCAAAGAAACACGATCACCAGGGCGGCCTCGCGGCCGGCTGGAGATCCCCGGGTGCTCAGCCGGCTGAGCTGTTCCAGCCCCGTTACGCTCACCAGAACGAAAAGGCACGTGGCCGCGGCGATGTAATGAAGTTGAAAGGCCGGGAAGAAATTGACACCCAGGCTGAATAGCAGCAAAGTGAGCGCCACCCAGACAAACCGGAATTCCCGGATGGTTACCAGGAAGACCGCCAGCGCCAGGTAGAGTGGCGCCAGAAAGAAGAAACGGTAGTAGCGCACGCGGTACTCGAGACGCTCCAGGTAACTCCGCAAAGTCTCAGGGCCGGTGTGGAATGAAAGCTGCATCTTGTAATCGAGCGCCTGTTCCCTGGTCAGCTCCCGGTGGGGCACCGGATTCGATTGCACTGTAAGCGCCGCGGGCACGCCGTACTGATACTGGCTGAGCATCTCGGGAAGCGTGGTCCAACTACCGGTGACTGCCTTGTTCTGGAACAGCATGATGGCGACGGCTGGAATCAGGACCAGGACCACATCCGGCGCCACTCTGGCCAGTTTGCGCAACTCGTCCCGCCGGCGCAGGAGCGGGATGAAGAACAGGACGACGGCGAGGAATAGAAAAACCGACTCATACGGGCGCGTGAGCAGGTGCATCCCCAGGCCAACGCCCAACAGAACCGCATCCCGCGTGCGCGGCCCGTGGCGCAGGCGGGGCAGCGCTCCGAATACCAGGCACCCGGCAGCGGCGGAGAATGCCCCGCCCCAATAGCTGTTCATCCACTGGTTCAGAGGGCCGAATTCGATTACCGCCAGGGCCCCGCCAACCAGCGCCCACCCCGGGGTGGTCCAGGCCCGCAGCATCCAGTAGCACAGCGCGGAGAAGGCCGCCACCGAAAGCACCACGCCCGCCCAGGGAAGGCCGAATATGGTCCAGCCGAGCGCCAACGCCAGGCCTTGGCCCACCGGGTAGATGGAACTGTAGGTTGGCTCTTGCAGCACAAAGAACGTCTCGAAGAACTGGGGCAGCGGATGGGGTGGATTGGCCAGGCGGAAGTGCCGGAGCGTGTCGGCCTGGAGAAGGTGGCCGAACTCGTCATAAACGTCCGGCGAAGGGACCGGATGGTGAGCGAGCAGCGCCAGCCGAAGCACCACGGGAAGGAGGGCCAGCAGCAACATCGACCAGCCGGTCCTCTCCGCCAGCTTGAGAGCGTATGGCTGAATCCAGGGGCGCCACACCAGCGCCATGAAAACGAGCATGGCCGCCAGCGCCAGCTCGATGAAATCGGCCGGGCCAAAGCCGATGGAATTATGAAGCGGCAGAAACGAGCGAAAAACGTCGAACAGGAACATGCAACCTCTCTATTCTCCCAGAGGCGCCCCGGTTCGACTACACGCAATTGGCGGCTATCGCCAATCGTCCACGATGAAAACGTCCGGCCGGTTATAGGCGGGCGAATCAGGCCGGTGCATGGCCACACCCTGGGCATCAGCCCGGTAGCCGCGCGCCAACAGGGCGCGATACGCGCGGCTGCGGTTCAGGTTCGCCCCGGCAACCACCCGTTGCAGGCCCCTCGCCGACGCGAGAGCCTCACAGGCATCCAGCAGCCGCTCGAAAGTCTTCTCCGCCTTCGAGCCCGGCTTGACCGCGGCGAACTTGATGTAGCAAGCGCCGGCGCCGGCCTCCGTGCCTTCACCGCAGTGGCAGACCGCGAACGCATCGAGCGAGTCGCCGTCCCAGATTACGAGCGTTTCTCCGAGCGCCTGGTCCTGGACCGAGCGGATTTCGCTGGTGACGTCCAGGCCACCGTAGATCGAATCGGTCAGCGCGCGACAGGCATCAAGAACCTGCGAGCGCTGGCTGTGGTTCACGCTCGAATACACAGTCGGGGCCAGGACCTTCGGCCCGCCCACGGACTTGGAGAGTATGGCGGTAAGAAAGCGCGGCCAGAACCCGAACTTCTGGTACAGGTGAACGTGTCTGGTGCTGTGGGCGAAGGTGAACAGGCCGGCATCCCGGACACCCCACTTTTCAAACAGGTCCATGGTCGCGGCAAGGAGGTGCTGCGCGATGCCTTGGTTCCATGACGACGGCCGGATCGTCAGAGGGCCGAAGAATGCAACGCTGCCCCAGTGAGCAGCGAAGTTGGAGCCCACCAACGTGCCATCGATCTCGGCCGAGAATGCCGAGGTGGGGTCCGCGCGCCATCGCGTGCCGACGTACTCCCGGTCCGGCCAGAAGTCCTCGGGATTGGGCACTCCCAGGAAGGTGCCGAATGCCAAGCGAACGATACTGCGCGCAGCCGGCAGATCGGATTCCCGCATTGGACGAACGACGATACGTGCGGACGGTTCAGCCAGCGCCGCTGAAGACATAGAATCCCCTCCAACGGAGCAGTCTATCAGAGTCAGGCAACCTCCGCGCCGTATACACTCAAAGTATCCCCGTGAACTCGAAGAAGATTGCCATCATTGGCGGCGGCATCGTTGGATTGGCCACCGCTTACCGGCTGGGCGAGCGGTTTCCGGGCGCCCAAATCCGCGTGCTGGAAAAAGAAGATGCGGTCGGCAGGCACCAGACCGGACATAACAGCGGCGTGCTGCACAGCGGGCTCTACTACAAGCCTGGATCGCTGAGAGCGCGGCTGGCGGTGGCGGGCATCCGCCAGATGGCGGAGTTCTGCCGGGAAAACGGAATCGCGCACGAGATCTGCGGAAAGCTGGTGGTGGCGGCCGATGAAACGGAAGTGCCGCGCCTGCGCGAGCTCGAAAAGCGGGGCACCGCCAACGGCCTGGAAGGGCTGCGCTGGCTCGATGGCAGCGAGATGCGCGAGATCGAGCCGCATGTGGGCGGCGTGGCGGCCCTGCGCGTCCCCCAGGAAGGCATCGTGGATTACACCGCGGTCTGCGACACGCTGGCCGCGAAGCTCTCGGAGCGGGGTGCGCGCGTCGAGACCGGCGCGCGCGTGAAGCGGTTGCGGCGGCAAAGCGCAACGTGGATTGCGGAAACCACGGCCGGCGAGTTCGAAGCCGATTTCCTGATCAATTGCGCCGGCCTGCACTGCGACCGCGTCGCCCAACTGGCGGGCGAGCGGCGCGAGGTGCGCATCGTGCCGTTCCGCGGCGAGTATTACAAGCTGCGCCCGGAGCGCCAACACCTGGTGCGCAACTTGATTTACCCGGTGCCCGACCCCCGGTTTCCCTTCCTGGGCGTGCATTTCACGCGGCTGATCCACGGCGGCATCGAAGCGGGGCCGAACGCCGTGCTGGCATTCGCGCGGGAAGGCTACCGCAAGACCGATTTCAACGCGCGCGACCTGGCCGACGCGCTTACTTATGCCGGCTTCTGGCGTTTCCTGCGCCGCTATCCCTCGATGTGCTGGTACGAGCTGCGGCGCTCCTTCAGCCGCCAATTATTCTGCCGTTCGCTGCAGCGCCTGGTGCCCGAAATCCAGGCCGGCGACCTCGATACCGGCGGCTCCGGCGTGCGCGCACAGGCCATTGCGCCCGAAGGGGAGCTGGTGCAGGACTTCCGCTTGATCGCGCGGCCCAATGCGCTGCACGTGCTGAATGCGCCCAGCCCAGCCGCCACGGCGTCGCTGGCCATCGGCGCGGAGATCGCGGCCATGGCGGAACAGGCGGCCGGGTAGCCGGAATCCCTATTTGGTCGCTGTCTTGAGAGCATTCACCTGAAAAGTCGCGACGTTGGAAACCTGGTTGTTGGGATTGACCACTTCTACGAGCCAGCTACGGGCGGCGGTGCCCACGTTGATGGACGCCGTGATCTGGGAGCTGCCGACCCACTTGACCTGGGTGGCCATGGCCGTGTAACCCGAATAGCCCACCAGCACCGCCAGCCCGCTGCCGGACTGGAACCCGCTGCCGTTGATGGTGAGGGTCTGGTTCGAGCTCGAACCCGTCATGGGGTTCGGGCTAACGGAGGCGATGGCCGGCGGTGGCGGCGGCGCAAGCACCTGAAGCGATGCAGCGCTGGAGGCCTGGCCGTTGGGATTGACCACCTGCACGCTCCAGGTGCGCGCCGTGGCGCCCACATTGATAAGCACCTGGATCTGCGAGGCGCTCAAGCAAGCGATCTCAGCCCCCTCGACGGTGGCCGAGTAGCCGGTATAGCCCACCAGGACCTTCAGGCCGCTGCCGGATTGGAACCCGCTGCCAGTGATGAAAAACACCTGATTCGAGTTCGAACCCGTCATGGGATTGGGGTTCAGCGAAGTTATCGCCGGCGCCACCGATGGCGCAACCACCTGAAGGGACGCGGCGCTGGAGGCTTGACCGCTGGAATTGACCACCTGCACGCTCCACGTGCGCGCCGTGGTGCCCACATTGACGGGCAACTGAATCTGCGAAGCGGACACCGACGCTATTTGCGATCCCTGCAAGGTAGTGGCCGAGCCGGTGTAGCTCAGCAGCACTTTCAGCCCGCTCTGAAATCCACTGCCGTTAATGGTCAGCGTCTGGTTGGAGCTCGACCCCGTCATGAGGTTGGGGCTTAACGAAGTAATCGAGGGCGCCGCAGCGGTTGGCGCGACCACCTGGAGAGACACGGTATTGGAGGCGTGTGCATTAGGATTGAGCACCTGCACGGTGCAGGCACGAGCCGTGGTCCCCACGTTGACGGGCACCTGAATCTGCGTGCTGCCGACTGAGGCGATGGTTCCGACCGTGGCGCCTGTGCAGCCCAGCACCACCGTCAGTCCGCTGCCGGCCTGGAACCCGCTACCAGTGATGGTCAGGGTCTGGTTCGAGCTGGACCCGGGCATGGGGTTTGGGCTGAGCGAGAGGATGGCCGGCGGAGCCGTTACATTCAACCAGTGGCTGGCCAGGCTGTAAGCGTCCACGGAACCCCAGCCCGTGGCCAGATCATAGCCGGCGCCGGCGCTATAGCCGTTCATGTGCCCGATGTTGGTGCTGGGGGCCGCGGCCGAGCAGCCGGGCGAGCCGCCGGCGCAAAAGACGGCGTTGGTTCCCGACGTGACGTCGTGGAACACCGAGGGGGCCTGCGCCGCCAGCGGATATAAGCGCAGGTTCGGATTGCCGTTGTGCGTCCCCGTGTATTGATTGACGATGGCCATGATTCCGGCAAAAGACGGGCTGGAAACCGATGTGCCGCCCACCAGGTATAGAACGCCCTCCTGCTCCATAATGTAGGCGTCGTGCCCGGCTGCGGAGAGGGAGACGTCCGGCAGATAACGGTGATGCTGGCTGGCGGCGAAGGGATCGGCTGCGGGAACGCCAGTGCCGGTCTGCCACGCGGGTGTGCCGTACAGAATGCTGACGCCGCCGGATCCGGCATAGAGGTCGTTGCCGGCAGCCCCGGGACTGGTGTAACTGCTCTCTTGCCAGACCACTTCCGGAATGTAACCGCTGGCCGAGGCGTGGTGCGCATCCATGGTGCTATTCCAATAAGTGCCAGACGCATCGTTGAACTCCGTGCCCCCCACGGCGACATTGAATGGAGTCGAGGCCAGCCCGTTGACAGCCAGGCCGCCACTGGCCGGCTTGGTGATGTTGTCCCCCTTGCTGTCATAGGCGACCGGAACATCGCAGCCCGCCGAACCGGTGTCGCCGGAGGCCACAAAAACGGAGATGCCCTGCGACGCCGCCTGCGACCAGAGGCTGTTGTAGAACTGGTTTTCCGAGCCGAGGTCGGCCTCGCAGGCCCCGAAACTGAGGCTCATGACGGAAGCCAGGTTGTTGTTTACGATGTACTGGTTGGAGAGGTCCAAACCATCAGTCGAGTTAGTGCTCTTGGAGACTACGAACTTGACAGTGGCACCCTTGGCAACGGCGCCGGACCACTCCACATCCAGATCGGCCTCGGTTTCCTCGTCGGCGCTGATGATGCCCGGGTCGGGCCCGTTGACAATGATCTGCGGATTATTGGCCGGAAGGCCGAAGTAAGAGCGGAAGGCGGCGACATCGCTCAGTTTGATGTTGGTGTGGCCGGCGATAGCGATGGTCTGGCCGGTGCCGTCATAGCTCAGGTTCCACAACGCGGCGACATTGTAGATGGTGGCAAAGTCATAGGGTCCGATGGCGTGGCCGCCACCCGACAGGTTGTAGGCCGGGGCCGGTGTGCCCGGCCGCGCGCTTTCCGTAACTGACGCGCCCACGCGATGATACAGCGGATGCACGGGGAAGTCGTGCAGCGAGGCGATGCCGCCTACCACCGGCGCCAGGGCCTCGGGAATGGCGATGTCAGTGGCATTGGCCACGTGCCTCTGGCCATTCACTTCGTAATTGTGGATCTCGGTCTCGAAGGCTTCTTCCACCTGCCGCGCTGTGCCACTGAACTCTATGGTGCGGCGGCTTTCAGCCACGCTGTTCACCCGAAAACCGTGGTCCTGAAGCCAATTGGTGATGACGTCCAAATCCTGCCGGCTGGCGCCGAATCGCTCTCCAAACTGCTGCGGAGTCAGCCATTCGCGGTAGTGCGGCGAAAAAGGGTCCTGCTGTTCCGCCAGAAGTTGTTCCAGCGCGGTCTCCTGCTCGGGGCTGCTTTTGAGCACCAGCAGCATGCTGTCCATGGCCAGCCCGCCGGCCACGCGGCCGCGGTCATTGGCCACGGCGGCCAGCGGGTGTGTCGTGCCAGGCAGGCGGATCAGCGCCTGGTTGTCAACCGGTTGCATGATGCGCTGGCGCGCTTGCGCGTGCAGCGTGACGGACAGCACTGAGACTAGTAATCCAGCGGCGACCAACCCGGCCAGCCATGCTATAAAGCCTCTGTTGGAACGCGGTTCTGCCCGACAAACACTTCTTGGTGTAGTCATATCGCTCCGATTGAGATATCTTTGTACTTCAAGTGTGTCACGGACACGCCAGAACTTTACCCCGACTAAACACTGAGTAACCCTGCTTTTTCACGCTAGACTCATTGGCCGGTACACGTAAGCGCACCTAGGGAGAATTCGGTGAGAGGCACCACGATATAATCGTTGGGATGGCCGAGACCCGCCACTCAGTGTGCGCGCTGGATTGCCTGGACCGCTGCTCCCTGCTTCGGGTGCGCGTGTTCAACGACCGCGGTTCCTGCGCGCTGGGGGGAAGCGCTCGTCCGGGAAGCGCAACGTGAACCCGCCGACCTCCGAGCGGCTTACCGAGGCGGGCGGCGGCCCCACGTTTTACGGTTGCCTGGTTCAAGTGGAGAAAGAATGAGAACGTGTAAGGAAACTGGCAAGCTAAAGCATGCCCCACCAAGGGCGCGCAAGCTAAAGCATGCCCCACCAAGGGCGCGGCGCTGGTGCTGCTCCGCGTTGCTGGTGACGCTGGCGTTGGCGCCGCTGGGCTGCAAGCGCAAGCAGGCCGTCGTCCAGACGGCGGGCAACGAGGCGCCGAGGATGGCGTCCACCATTCACATGGGAGACCCCAAGACCGGGACCCAGCTCATCAGCGGCTTTTACGGAATCGAGCAGAACGCATGGCGGTGGACGGGACGGCGATTCAGCCTGGCGCTCGCTCCGCCGTTGGGTGCGGCGCAGAGAGGCGGCACGCTGCAATTGCGGCTGACGGTGCCGCCGGTGATCATTGAAAAGCTGAAGACGATTACGCTCTCCGCCACCATCGGCGGCAGCGCGCTGGCACCCGAAACCTACACCCAGCCTGGAGATTACACGTACACGCGCGAGGTGGCGCCGGCGCTTCTCGGGGGCGAAGCCGTGCGCGTGGATTTCCAACTGGACAAATCCATGCCGCCCAGCGGCGCCGACCTGCGCGACCTCGGCGTGGTGGTGCTGCGCGCCGGCCTGGAGCTGAAATGAACCGGAGTTGCCCGCCGACGCGCCCGGCAGCGTTCACCGGATGGGCACGAAGGCGTCGACGTCAACGATGGAGTCTGTCGCCGAAGGATGGCGCTTGTTGAGCACACGCAGCACGGCGATGTGCCTGCCACTGCCCAGCCCGCTAAACGTGGTACTTGCCTGCCAATTCACTTCAGGATTATACAGGTCGATTGTTCCCCGGCTTGACCCATCGATGGTGATCTCGGCAAGACCTCTGTTGCCGGCCCTGGTATAGACATACTTCAGCCCTGAGCCTTCAAAGGCAATTGTCACCGACGCATCGGCTTGGCTGGTGTAGGTGATGGTGCCGTCGAGGGCCTGTGGGAATGGCTGCGATTGCCAGTCTCCCGCCCAGCACAGTTGGGAACTCGAATCATCGATTATGCCGGGCGCGGAAGCCGGCGGAGGGCACGGATCGGGCGGAGGGGGCAGTTCGGCGAGTTTCCCGCCAAGGTAGCTGAAGACGTAAGTGTAGGCGCGGGCATGAGGGCGATTCCTGGCCGAGTCGACCCGAATTCCGGCGTCGTTGTACAACAATTGGAGCGCGAAGGGAAGGAACCACTGATCCCCGACGAATGGATCATCGACAAACAGGATCTGCGCTTTGGGCGGCATGGCAGGACAGAGGCGCTTGACCTCCGTCACCACGCCTCGCCAGTCCCGGTCAAGTCTAAGGAGGTTCGGCAGGACAACGGCGCGCCTGGATTCGTGCGCCCAAGCAAGTCCGGCCATAGTCAGGCCAAAGACAAAAACTTGCGGGGCCAGCGGGACGAGCGCGGGATGCTGCCGCCGCAGAACCGCGCCGACAAGCGCCATGAGCACACCGGCGTATAATGCCATCCCTAACATGGGTAGATACAAAACGAAGCCAGAGCGGGCCGGGAGCACCGCCACGGGAACAAGAGTCACAATCCAAAAGCACAAGCCGAACAGCATGGCTCTACTGCGGAGCACTGCCGCCAACAGGGCCATCGCCGCCCAAAGACAGAGCAACCCGGCCACACTGAACAAGTCGGGGGAGTAAAACAACATACCCTGGTATCTGGCACAGGACCTCAAGTAGTAGCTCAGCGAAAGCGCCGGCTGATAAAGCGGATTGTCGCTCATAACGTTCCGTCCGAAGACGCGGTACGAAAGCGATGCCGCGGCGAGCAGCGCAGTCAAAAAGAGCGGAAGCAGGCGATTCATAAGCCGGCGCAAGCCACCGCGCGTCAAGGCAAATCGAAATGGCCGGAAGCAGGCTTCATAAAGGACCAGCACCACGGGGATGGTGCAAGCCATCTCCTTGGATTGAAGCGCGAACAGAGTCATTACCAGGAGACCGGCCAGCGGCAACGCCGGGAGCCCTCCATCGCGGGCCCGGAATTGGATGTAGAGGCCCAGCGCAAGCAGGAAGAATGTATAACACAGTATGTCGTAGATGGTGCCGGTATTGAGGTATAAGTCGGACATCTCGGCATTATAGGCAAGGATCAGTGTTGCGAGCAGAGCCGCTTCTATAGAGGCCGATAGAGCAGACAAGATCCGATAGGACAGAATCAAATTCGCCAGCAGAACCAGGAAGCAGGCGCAAAAGGCCCAGGGCGACGGCCACGAGGAACAGCACACCGAACAGAATGGCAAACGCCTGCAAGCTAATCCTCCGCACCACGGACCGGCACAAAAACCTCCATCCTGATTATGCCCTACGCCAACCGGCCTGAGGAGGCCAGGCGGCCTGTGGGCCGAGGCTGCCGATGGTACAGTGGGGTGTACCGGGTGGCTACGACTGCCACGATGGGAGGCTTCGGCCCGATGCACTGCGACTTTCCTCGAAGCGCGAATGAGTTCCTGCAGCGAGGGGAGATGTTTCGCGCCCAGTTGCAGGCTGTCAAACACCGCCTGGTTGTGCCCGACTATGGATGGTATCCCTACGAGTCGCTTTCCGCACTGGGGATATTGACCAAGCTGGTTGAGCCGGTATTTGAAGAGGTTGCCGAGGCCCTTCGATCGGGTCCAGTGGCCGACATTGGGTGTGCGGACGGGGACGTGGGTCTCTTCTGCGCGCACCTCGGCGGGCAGGTGGACGCAATAGACCATCGGGAGAGCAGCTTCAATCAAATGCGAGGCATTGACGTTCTCCGGGAAGCACTGGGCATATCATTAGACGTTCATGACATCGACCTCGACGGACGCTTTCACCTTCCCCGCCCCGATTACAAGTTGGTGTTCTTATTGGGCACGCTGTATCACCTGAAGAATCCCTATTACGTGCTCGAGAACCTGGCAAGGCACGCCGACTGGTGTGTTTTGAGCACGAGGGTCGCCCAAGTGACGCCACACCAGACCCAAATTGAAGAAGAGCCTGTGGCCTATCTGCTGGACGCCCGGGAAGCCAACAACGATCCGACCAATTACTGGATATTCTCGCCGACTGGATTGCTTCGGCTCTTATCCCGGGCGGGATGGACAGTGTTCAGTCACGAACGGATCGGACAGAGACTGAATTCCAACCCCGTCCATCCCGAGGCCGATGAGCGGATGTTTGTATTGCTCAAGAGCCGGCCGCGGCATCCCAACCTGCTGGTCCGCGCATTGCACGGCTGGTATGCGCCGGAAGACGATGGATGGCGATGGACCGCGAAGAGGTTCGCCCTGGAAGTGGTGCCTCCGGCAGGGGGCACGCTGTCGGAATTTGCGTTGCGGTTCGAGGTCCCCGAGAGGCTCCTGGAAGCAGAACGCCGGGTACGAGTGACTTGCATGATAGAAGGCTCTCCAGCGGGGGCGGTAACCTGCACGAAGGCAGAGACACTGGAGTTTCGCGGCCGATTCCCGGACCTGTCCACAAGGCGCGCCATGCAACTCGATTTCACAGTGGAGAGCAGCTATTCGCCCGCGGGCGGGGATATTCGCGAACTGGGCGTCATCGTGCCTCTGCTGGAGAAATCGCCAGGGAATCGGGATCGCATTCCGTTCCGTATTTCGTAGCGATGAAGGTGGTCTTTATGGATGCACCGGCGCCACGAAGCGGTACACCTCGTATACCGGCCGGTCCCAGCCGTCGGGAATGACGGCCATCATCTCACGCTCGTAACCCGATTCCGCCGCATACTTCAGCAGCTTGGCGTTCACGCCCTGGAAGAACTCGTAATCCTTAGTGTGCGCGATGAAGACGTGGCTCGGCTCGGCGATCATGCGCTGGAGGTAATCGCGGTCTTCGGGGCTTAGCTCGGGCTTGCGGATGGGGTCGGTGCCGACGTTGAGGGGCAATTTGCCCCGGTTGAGAAGACGCAGACTGTCCATAATGCCCCAATCCGCGCAAAATATGCCCTTGGATGGGACCGCTTTCATGTAGTCGGAGAGGCTGAAAATGGCGTCCGTCCAGTTCTGCGTGCCGCCGTTTCGCAGCATGAGGACATAGTATTCATTGGTTACCAGAGCGCCGGAAACCATCATCACCATGAGGACCGCGGCCACTGAGGGAATTCCGGCGCGGCCCAGGCGACGGGACGCCGACGCGAAGGAAACCGCGATCACCATCTCGGGAAACGGCCACACCAGAATGGCATGGTGTACGCTGCCTCCGGCGTTGGCGGTGACCGCCATCTCGGCCCACGCCACCGCCATGGCGATGAGCGCGAACAGGATGGTCCGCAACGCGGGGCCGCGCGCCAGCGGCGCCAGCAAAAGAGCGAGAGCGAAGGCGTAAAGCATCAGGTTGCGCCGCGGGTGGCCAGCCAGTGACGAAATCTGGGCAGCAACCCTCGGCAGCCCGCCTTTCGGTTGGTGGGGCGCGGGCGCTTGCCAGTCTTCGTACACCAGCCAACCGAACAGCCCCTGGCCATTGGCCGTGTTCATGAGTTGGCTGGCCTTGAGGGGAATCTCGCTGGTATCGCGAGCCACGTTGGAGCGAAAAGTCACGAAGTCCTCATCGACGTTATAGATGATGAGCGGCAGGGCCCCCAGAACGAAAGCCAAGGCGGCCGTGGCTACCCGCCGAAGCGTAGTCACGCCAAGAATTTGGCGTGGAAAAGTCAAAATTCCGGCAACTCCAATCCCTGTTAACATCCATGCCGCCAAGGCCTTATCCCACATTGCCATGCCCAGGAGGAAGAACCCCGCAGCAAGGGCCAGGTCTTTACTGGTCTGGTAGAATCTGATCAGCAGGAGCAGTCCTGCCACCAGGAGCAGATGTTGCAGCGCCACCGGCCCCCAGTCGAAGCAGGTGGTGAGAAGATATAACGAATCCACGGCCAGCAAACCGCATCCAATAATAGCGGCGCGCGCTCCGGCCACCCTGCGCAGCAGCAGGAAGAACAGCCAGACACTGGCCACGCCAGCCAGCAGAACCGGATCGCGCAGTGCCGAAACCCCGGTGCCGAAAACGCGGAATATAGGGTTATAGATCCAAGCTTTCAGGGTCCCCAGGTAGCTCATCTGCATGAGCGGAATCCGGGAGTGCCCAATATGGAGCATGAATGCCCCGGCGCGAGGCTGGAAGATAGCCGAGGCGAACAGGGCTTCGTCATTTTGAACACCCAGGTGGGGGAGGAACGCCCGCCCGGCGAGGAAGAAGAAGAGGCAGGCAGCCCCGGCGCACACGCTGGCGTCGATCCTGTGAGGGTGGCGACTCATGATTTTTCTTACGAATTGCAAGAGAGATGGTAGCATCCAGCCGATGAGGGAGTGGAATATGAGATTCTACCAGAGAAACCGAGAGCTTTGGGGCCTCTCTGGATTTGGCATGATAATTGCACCGGTTTCTTCTCGTATGGCTGCCGGTGGATTGGGCACGACGGGGGAAATGGCCCTTTCGAGGGAGACTTCGAGGTGAAACCTTCGGTGCTGGATTTCGTCTATAGGGTTACTGGGAGCGACGCGCAAGGACAACAAATCAAAAGAAAAGGTCGCGTCGAACAAGGAGATGGGAAATGAACAAGACCGAACTTGAAAAACACAAAGCGACACTGGAAGCCAAGCGCACGGAACTGTCTGTGGGCCTCAGGAACCGGGCGGACATCGCCATTGAAAAGACGCCCGACGCCCTGGATGAAGTGCAGCTCGCGGGAGAGCGCGAACTGGCCATCCGCAATCTGGACCGTGAATCGCTCCTGCTCCGCAGCGTGAGAGGCGCCCTGGCCCGCATTGCCGACGGGAGCTACGGGATCTGCCTGCATTGCGAAGAGGAGATCAAACCCAAGCGTCTGGATGCGGTGCCGTGGACCAAGTACTGCCTCCGCTGTCAGGAGGCTGCCGACCGCCACGAATTCGAGACCGAGTCGGCCGAAACCTTGGAACAGTTGCTGGCCAACGCCGCCTGACCTGCGGGGACCATCCAAGGGCGCGAGAGAGATCTCGCGCCCTTCGTGTCTATGGCGGGGCCGCGATTATGACGCTGGGTTTAGTTGCCGGTCGAGGAGGGGTTGCCGTTCAGCGGAAACGTCACCACGTTGCTGACGTAAACGTCCTGGGCGATGGTCAGAGTGGTATCGGCGTTGCTCGACAGGCCCGAGTTCAAGTGCAGCCACACCTGAAAGATGCCTACCGTTCCCGGCAGGAGAGAGGCCGAGAGCACGTCGGCGGTGTCTCCGCCCGCCAGCGAGGAGACAGAGCTCACCGGAACTGTATTGGGGGCGCCCGGCGGGTATTGGACGCCCGTCTGGATGAGATTCTCGGTGGCATTCGTGACCGTTGGCACGCCAAGCCCCGTGGCGTACACATAAAGGAGCTCTCCGGCCAGCGCCGGGTTTTGGGGGGTCACCAGGCTTCCAGCCACATTGGCGCAGCACAGCGAGGATCCGATAGCCGTCATGACGACGGAGGAATTGCTGCTGCTACTGACCCCGAAAGGAATATTGTCGCCCTCGGGACCCTGCAGCCTGGCCGTCAGAAGGATGCGGTCGAACACGCCGGCGGAGCGGGCCGTTACCTTGGGATCCTGGTTAACGAGGTACACGAGGGCGTCCCGGATGCTGTCCAGCGTGTCACCGCTCTGGACGGTGTAAGTGTAGGAGCGCTCTTCGATGGTCACCGTGGCGGAGTCGCCGGCGTTGGCCGTGCCATCCACCGAAATCACGCCGATGGCCGCATTGGAGCCATGGTAAACCAAACCCACCGTGGCTGAAGGAAGCACCGGATCGGGCGTCCCCGATTGCGAGTAAATGCCGGGATTCTGGGGCACGATGGTGACGGCGACGGGCGTGGTCACCATCACGCTGCCATCGCTTTGGACGGATCGCACAAAAGCATTCACGCTGGTGGTAACGTTCAACTCCCAGGGAATCTGCGCCGTGATCTGGGTGGGGGTAACCGAGAACAGGGGCGAACGAATGCCATCGAAATATACCTCGGTGCCCGCCAGTTCGTTGGGCAACTGGGTCTGAGTCGGGTCCGCCGACGCGCTCCCAGCCGAAAGATTAGTGCCGTTGATCAAGACCACGGTGCCGGGTGCCACACTGGCAGCGTCTCCGCCACCAGTCAGCTCCGCGCCCCCCGTGGTGGCGGTGATCTTGGCGGCGCTGTTGGCCGACGAAGGCGCGGTGAAGGCGAAATAGGTGATATTGTCCCCGTTCGGTCCCGACGTCCGGGCGGTAAAAAGTATCTCGGAGTCGGGGGTATCCGCGGTGACCAGCACGCTGGGATCGCCGGCGCCGTTGTTGGCACTGGTAATGGCGGCCACCAGGCCGGCAATCACATCGTTGACCACGACACCGTTAATGGTGTCGGTGAACGAGTCGGTCGATTTCACGGTATACGTGTAATTGGCGCCCCCGATGGCGGTCGGGTTGCCCGCGGAATCGGTACTAGCTGTGCCGCCGACGTTGATGGTGACCACGTCTCCGGCCTGGATCGACCCGCCGATGGTCACTTTTCCGTTGGCGAAAATAGCCTGGCTGGCGGCGTTGACTACACCCTGGTAGGGAACCGTGTTGGCGCCCATGGAATACGCCGTGATGCGGCGGTTGTAAGTGTCGCTGACATACAGGTTGGTGCCGTCCCAGGCCATGGACATGGGGGCCTGGAGGGAATCCGCGCCGTCCGGCGCCTGGATCACCGTGCCGCCGAGCTGGCCAATGATGTAGTCGGCCGGCAGGGCGTTCTGGGTGGGAATCTGGTTGAACACCATGAGGCGGTCGTTGCCGCCATCGGCGATGAACAACCGACCCTCGACGGCCAGCGTGAAGCGGGGGAAACTCATGGTGTAGTTGCAGAACTCGGGGTAGGTCGGATTGCCGTAGCCGTCAATGCCGTTGGAGACGGTACACATCACGGCCGTCTCTTTGTCGGTGGTGTCGCTGGTGGAGGTGGCCGCGGTGCCGGTATACGAGTTGTTGGCAACCGAGCTGACCATGTCCGGCTGGCCGACTTCCACGTCCGCGGCCGCGCCGTTGGTGGTGGGGATGCTATTCCAGATGAGGACGCGGTTGTAGCCCAGGTCGGTCACGAAAAGATGAGTGCCGTCCGAGGACACGGCCACCGGGTTGAGCAGGTTGCTGGCCGTCGCGGAGGTGGTCTGCGCGGCCAGGTTGGGCTGGGTGGCAGTGGTGAAATTCGGCTCTCCGAGAACCACGTCGGCGGCCACTCCGTTGGTGGTGGGAATCCGGTTGTAGACGAGCACGCGGTTGTTCTGGGTGTCCGCCACGTACAGCTTCCCGTTCTGAATCCAGACCCCCTGCGGCCCGCGCATGGATTTCGCGGTGGGAGTATTGTTGGGCGGCAGGCCCAAGCTGACGAAATCCGGCTGCCCCACCACCACGTCGGCGGGCTGCTCATTCATGGTGGGGATTCGGTTCCAGATCAGGACGCGGTTATTACCGGTATCGGCGACCACCAAATGAACGCCGTCGGAAGCCACGGCCGTGGGATCCCGCAGGGTGCTCTGGGTGGCGGTGAGGTTCTCGGTAGTGGTGGTGAAATCCGGTTGCCCCAGCACCAACGTGGCCTGGCCCACGCAGACCGGACACGTGCGATTATACGGCAACTCGGCGGTGGGGCTGGGCAGTTGGCTGGAGAGGCCCCCAAAAAGCAGAACCCGGTTGTTGGACGGGGCGGAGCCTACATAGTTCGAATCCGCCACGAACAGAGTATCGGCGGCATACGCCAGGCCGCTCATTCCCCCGAGGACGGTGTCGCTCGAATTGGGATCCTGGCTGGTGAACGTGGTCTGCCCGATCACCAACCTCGCGGCTTGCCCATTAGTGAAGTCGGCAGCGCTCAGGGCCGCCGCGCAAAAAATGAATATCGAAATGCACTTCATGCGCAATATCAATGGATGCGTAACGATGCGGACTGTACCAATCGATTATAGCAAGCCCTGCCGCCTCCGTTTCCCCCTTTCGCCAGTGATGCCGGGCCGCAACACCCCGTGCGAAATTCGCACGCCGCCACCCCCCACAAGATCCATCCATCACAAGCACATCCGGAACTCCCGCGGGTCGCATCGGGGATTCATGCACGAGCAGGGCCAACCAATTGGCAGGCCCATGCTGGGAGCGCCTGGGATGACAACACCGGCCCGAGTTGTCATACTGGCCAGTATGGCGTTCTTCCAACGGACTCCGTTTATCCGAAACAGCTCCTCGCCGGCCCGCCACGCAAGGGGGGACCGATGAATCCTTCGCCCGATCAAGCGCCCGAGCGGTTCGAAGCGGCGATGTACCGCAAAATCACGATGAGGCTGATGCCGTACCTGTTCCTGTGCTACGTTGTGGTCTATATCAACCGGGTCAATGTCAGCTTCGCCAAGCTCCAGATGCAGCAGGACCTGGGGATGAGCGAGGCGGTCTACGGCTTGGGAGCCGGGATGTTCTTCATCGGCTATTTCTTTTTCAACGTTCCGAGCAACATGGTCCTGAAGAAGATCGGCGCGTGCGGCCTGTTGGGCCCGATCCTGATCGTTCGGGGCATTCTCTCGGCCTGGATGATGTTCGTGCACGGCGCGGCCAGCTATTACATCCTGCGGTTCATCGGCGGCGCCGTGGAGGCGGGCTTCTTCCCCGGGGTGGTTCTCTACTTCACGTTCTGGTACACCTCCAAGCACTTGGGCAAGATGATGGCCATGTTCTTTGCCGCGGTGCCGCTCTCGGGCATTTTCGCGGGACCCCTTTTGGGGTGGATTCTGAAGCATATGCAGGGAGTGGCGGGACTGGCAGGCTGGCAGTGGCTATTCCTGCTCTGCGCCATTCCGTGTTCGCTGGCGGGCGTAGGCTTGTTCTTCGTGCTGACCAACGATCCGGAGCGGGCCGCCTGGCTGAGCGCGGATGAAAAGCGGCTGGTTTTGGGAAACCTCCAGGCGGAACAGGAGGCCAACAAGCGCGCCGGCGGGGCCAAATCCAAGCTCTCGGACGCGTTTCGCAACAGCAGCGTCTGGCTGCTGTGCCTGGTGGACTTCGGCATCACGGCAGGCAACTACGGCATCGCCTTCTACCTGCCGCAGGCGATCAAGAACGGCATCACCACGGACCCCGTCGCCATAGGGTGGCTTTCCACGATTCCGTGGGTGGTGACCACCGTCGCCATGCTGGTGGTGGGGCACCACTCCGACAAGACGGGCGAGCGCCGCTGGCACCTGGCGCTTTGCTGTCTCTGCGGAGCGCTGGCTTTCGCTGTCAGTTCCCTTCCGGGCGCACCCGGGGCCGTGATCCTGGCCGCCCTCACCATTGCGACAGCGGCGATCCTGTGCGCTCTCACGGTGTTCTGGGCCGTTCCTTCGGCGCTGCTCGCAGGCACCGCGGCGGCGGTCGGGATCGCCTGGATAAACGCGGTAGGCAACCTGGCAGGCTATGCGTCTCCCCACGCTATCGGCATCATCGTGGACCACACCCACAGCATGATGTGGGCGATGCTCGCCATGTCCGGGTCCATGCTGGTTTCCTCGGTGCTGACCTTGTACGTGACGCGCAAGGGCGCGCTGCGCCATTAGGAGTAGGAGATAGGTCAAACCCGCCGTGCGCGAACCCCGAAGTGGTACACCAGGGCGCCTGCGCCGACGGTTGCCAGCGCGGTGAGCGACGCCGCCGGCTGCCAGATCACGCCGTAGACCATCATGCACGTCCCCACCAGGATATAGGAGGCCGGAATCAGGGGCCAGGCAAACTCGAGCGCGCGCAGCCGCTGCCATCCCGGGCGCCCGCGGCGAAACACGAAGAGCGATGCCACCGACAACACCGTGAACAGCGTCAGGCTGAACCCGATGTAACTCACCAATTGGGGAAACGGCGTGAGCGTTATAAACATGGCGCACAGGCCCTGGCTCAGGATGGCGTTGACGGGCGTGTGCCAGCGCGGGTCCACCGACGCCGCGGCGCGGAAAAACGCCTTGTTCTTGGCCATCGCATAGTAGACTCGCGGGCCGATGGTGACCATGGCGTTCACCGTGGAGACGATGGAAAGCGCCATCAACGCGGAAAAGGTGCCCGCTATTCCGGTCCCGAACAGGTTGGAGGCGGAAAGCGCGCCGATGGCGATCACGCCTTTCATGCTTTCCAGCCGCGTGGCGTATATGAAAACCATGTTCAGCCCCAGGTAGAGCGCGGCCACGATGGCCGTGCCGGCGGCCAGCGCCGCGGGCAGCGTACGCTCCGGCCGGCGCACTTCCTCCGCGACGTAAGTGGCGGCGTTCCAGCCGCTGTAGCCGAACATCACCCACAGCAGGCTCACGATGAACTGCGCCGGCAAGCTGACCGTCGAGGTGCGCACGGCGTGCTCGGAAAAGTGGCTCCAGCTCCCGCTGCCGGCGGCAAACCCCAGCAGCACAAAGCCGACGATCACAATCAGCTTGGTGGAAGTGAGCACGTTCTGCACCTTGGCGGTGCGGCCCACGCCAAAGCAGTTCAGAATGGTGAAGGCGGCAATCAGCCCGCAGGCCGCCAGTTGGCCTCCGCCCAGGCGCAGCGAAAACGCGCCCGAGCCGATCACCAGCGTGGCGTTAGCCTGCCTCAAGCTGGGGAAGAAGTATCCCAGGTAGTCGGAGAACGCCAGGGCCGCGGCCGCAATCGGAGCTGAAAAGCCCGCGAAGAATGAGACCCATCCGGTCATGAAGCCCCACTCCGGGCCGAAGGCGTGCGTCAGATAGACGTACTCTCCGCCGGAGCTGGGAAAATTAATGCCCAGCTCGGAATAGCTGAGCGCGCCCGCGAAAGCGAACAAGGCGCCGGCGCCCCAGCACGCCAGAATCATGCTGGCGCTACCCAGTTGGCCCGCCATGAAACCAGTGGTGGCGAAGATGCCCGTCCCCACCATGTTCGAGATCACCAGCGCGGTCGCGCTGAAGAAGCCGAGTTGGCGAAGCAGCCCGGGCTTGAGGCCTTGCGTTTTCAGGTTGGGCATTCGGGACCTAGAGCCATATTATGCCACCGGTCCCGGAGAGAAACGTAGCGGCACGCCGCGGGATCACTGCGCCAGGCGCAGGATTGCCGAGGCCACGGTTTGGAATGCCACCGCCGGTCCGTTGGTGTCGGCGGCAGGTATATACCGCCCGGTCTGCCAGGCTGCATTATGGTTCGAGGATCTGTCGTGTGGGACCGGCGTCCGCTCTTCGGTCCGGCCCGCGGCTCAATCTGGGTCATTGCACCAGGCCTCCAACCTCTCGACCCGTATTCCCCGCCAGAATCATGGCGCCAGCGGAGAAGCCCCCACCGAGGAGCTTCCTCTTATTTATTACCTTGGTTATCACTCTCACGACTAACCTTCGCTATCTACCAAGACATTCCGTTTCCGCAGATAATACACCTTGAATGGTGAGCCTTCTGAACACTCCGGGGGCCCCGCCCGCCGCGCACCGGCCCGCGCCCAGTATCCGCCGCAAACGTTCGCGCGGGTCAGAAGTCCTGGAATTCCTGTTTGCTTTAATACCGATGCTGGCCCTCAGCACCGTGCTGCTGGATACGGCATGGACGGTGATAGCCAAAGCTGCCGTACAGCGTGCCGTGCGCGTGGCCGTCCGTACCGGTATCACATTAACTGCTACGTCTCCGCAGATTACCGGCGGCGGCACTCTCACGGGTGTGGTGAAGGGGCTGGTGCAAAGTAATTCCCTATGGTTGCTGAATGGCGCCACCGGCCTGGGGTATATCAAGGTGAACTATTATTATCCGCCCCCCGTCGGCACTACCGGCTCGGTTTCCGACGTGTCGACCTGTACTGCGGTGCTGCTACCATCATGCCCCACCGTCGCCGACGCGTCGGGCAACATCATGCAGGTCTCAGTGCAGGGCCTGTCCGTCACCCCTTTGATGCCGCGCATTTTCAGTCTCGGCACTGCCATCGATAAAACGCCCCAGTCGGTCAGCGTATATTCGGCGGACATCATCGAGCCCAACACCAATCCGCCCCCCGTAGGGACGGCTCCCTGACTAAGGTGGAAACGATGTACGGGAAGACAATGCGCAGGAAGAACTCGGGCGGCGGGTCGACCATCGAATTCGTCTTCGTTTCCATGGTGCTCCTGCCTCTGTTCCTCGGCACTGGCGCGGCCGGGGTGAACCTGGTCCGCACCCTGCAAACCATTCAGTTGGCGCGCGACCTCGGCCATATGTACGCGCGCGGCGTGGACTTTTCCCAGTCGGCCAATCAGACCGTCATGTACCAACTGGGCTCGACTCTGGGTCTGACTAGTTCCAGCACCACCAGCACTGCGGTCGTAATCCTGTCCAATCTGATCTATGTGGATTCGGGGCAGTGCCTCGGCGCCAACGCTTGGACCTCCCCCAGTACGCCCACCGGGCCCACCGGTATCGTGTGTACCAATTACCAGAAGTGGGTCTTCACCCAGCGGCTGGAGTTCGGCAACACCAGCCTGCGCAGCAGTAACCTGGGCAACCCCACCAGCTCCCTCTTGAATGCGACGACCGGCAAGATTACGCAGTCCAACTACGTGACTAACGCCGGCGCGGTGGCGAATTTCAGCGCGATCAATCCCTATAGCAACACCAGCGGAGTGATCAGCGGCCTCCCTTCCGGCCAGACTCTGTACTGTGCCGAAGCGGGAGCGCAGGCATGGGTACTGCCGCCCTTGTTTAAGAGTCAATCCACCTACTCTTTCGATTTCTTTTGAGGTAATGCCATGAAAGCACCGGTTTCGCCCCGACGGTCGCGGCAACGCGGATCCGTCATGATTATGTTCACCCTCAGCCTGCCGGCTACGCTGGGCTTGATTGGCATGGCGGTGGATGGCACCATTCTGTATGTCGTGGAGGCCAAGCTTTCCGCCGCGGTGGATGGCGCCGCCCTGGGCGCGGGCCGTCTGCTCGGAACCAACGCCAATACCACCGAAATAGCCGGCGAGTTTCTGAAAACCGACTTCTGTGGATACGAATGCTCCACCCCCACCGGTGCCACCGGCGTCTGGGGCAGCTACAATCTCAACCCCACCATCAACTTCACCGACAATCTGGGGACCTACACGATCACGATCAGCGCTACCGTCCAGGTGCCCTTGCTGTTCCTGCGTGCGGTGCCGCAACTGGTTCCGGGAACCAGCGCGACGGTGGCGGCCAACGCGACCGCGACCCGGCGCGCGGTTCGCACCATCATGGTGCTGGACCGTTCCGGCTCGATGGCGGGAACTCCCTTCACCTGGATGCAGAGCGGCGCCGAATCGTTCGCCGCCAATTTTCTACCCGGCACCGACGAAGTAGGACTGGTCATGCTCGAAGCCAGCGCCATCGTGGCCTACCCTACGACCTATCCGTTGGTCTACCCTCCCGTGATGACCACTGGAGGTCCGGACACGAACTTCAATACGAGTTCGGACCCTCCCACCGGCCCGTTGTCCACGGCGCTGGCTACTATGACGGCCGGAGGCGGTACCGGCACGCCGGAAGCGCTAGCGCTGGCTTATATCGGATTGCAGCAGGCGCACAATCGCGATCTCGCGGCCAACGGCGTGGATAACATGCTGAATTCCATCCTGCTGTTTACCGATGGTCTCCCCGATTCGATTTCAATCAGCCCCAACTCCACCCAGGTTTGGAATGTCGCGACCAACGCCTATATGGCCACCACCCCCGTGATCAGCAGCAGCAGCGGGTGTAAGTACACCTCTACCAGCACCCCGGCAGACACGATGATGGGCTCGATGGTCGCATCCGGCTCAGATCCGCCCTGGGGATCGTCATACGGACTGTTCCTGCTTTCGGGTTACTACAAAGGCAGCGGCACCGGCCTGAGCTGGTGGGAGGCGAACCCCGGAAACGGGAACCTGGGCACGGGTGACTTAGTGGAGTCCCAGCCCACCGCGGCTCTGACCAACTGTACCTACCTCGGCAGTGGCGGCACCAGCAGCTTCAGTACGCCGGGCAAAAACCTGACCCAGGTTCCCGCCTATACCGCCTATGGCGTGTCCACGGGCGGAAGCAACTACCAGTACTCCTCTCTAAATCTGTCCGACGGGAGCTCCACGTCGCCTTACACGGCGGGGAGTTACAACCCCGCCGACATCGATAGCGTTGGCAATACGGTGGGGATTGCAGCCTGGAATGCCACCGACAACATCGGCAATACCATCCGCTCGCAAACCGCCATGAACCAGATCACCATCTACACCATCGGGTACAGCGGCGATGGTGGTGTGGACGCCGGGCTGTTGAACCGCCTGGCCAACACGCCGCAGGCTCTCCCTTCGGGCAGCGTCTCGGGACAGCCGGTGGGGCAGTATATCCAGGTGGACAGTGCCGACCAACTGTCCAGTGCGTTCCAACTGATCGCCAGCTATATCCTGCACCTGTCCCATTAGCGGCACCACCGCGATGGAAGCGGCCTCACTACCGCGAAACGCGCCATGGGCGCCGGCCCGTAAGGACGGCTGACGGCTGAAAGCTTCCGAGGCTCCTATGGCTGAGCCTTGGTGCCCGGTGGAGGGAAGTTCCTGCCGGCGTCATCGAGCACCAGAACCCAGTCGTTTCCGGGGCCGCTTGAGGGAGGCGTGAATTCCCGGCTGATATCGCCACGCCGCACATCGGCCGGCCTGTCGCCGGGCTCGGTCCTCGGAAACTGTCCGATGAGAGTGGATGTGCCTTGCCGGGGATCGTACCAGTACGCCTTGTAAGCCCTGCCTGACAGCTTGTCGTGTATCTTGTCTCGAAGGCGGACGCGCACCGGTTTGCCGGAAGAGGTATAGACGAAAATGTAGCTCCCGTCCGACGACCGGCAGGCTTGGATTCGGTCCGTTGTGCTGAGAGGGTCGTTGACGATCAGCCATTGGTCGGGGACCCGCGTGAGCATCGGCCTGGACTCAATCAGAGCGCGCAGGTGCTGCATCTGAGAACCGGCCGGCCGCTGCAAGGCCTCCCGGAAGGAAATGGCAGGGAGGCCATATCCGGAACCCTTCTTGCCCGCTCTGTCCGGGGCGCCGGGAGCCGGGCTGGTGTAATTCCACACGCCCTGGCTCCCGTAGGCGTATCCGGCAGCCCCGGCAAACACGGAACAGTAAGCGGCCCTCCGCACGTCCCGATCCTGGATGATCGGCACTCCCGGTTGCCAGGAGATCAGTTCGTCGACAATTCCTTCGTAGACCGATTCACCCTCGACGACCGGTTTCGGCGGCGTCCGGTCCCACTCCGTGGCGATCAGGTCGTACGTCCGGTTCAAAACCATGTGGCGGGATTGAACCATATTGAAGTCCAGCCAGGCGTCGTTGTGGAACCAGTTGCCTGAGCTTTGTATCCCGGTCGGATGGTAGGTCTTCAGGTGGGCTCCGCCGTCTCCCGCGGCAATCCCGGCTGCCAGCGCCCTCCAGATATCTTCGGTTTTGTCCGGGTACCAGTCGCCGCCCAGAACGAACATCACGCGCTTGTCGCGGTACCGGCTGCCGAGGAACTTACCGTAGTTGTACGCACTGGTCTGGTCCAGCACGGACTCCCTCTCGTTGACGTACTCCTTTCCCCATATGGCCACAATGGCGACGTACAGCCCCAGCGAGTTGGCTTGGTTCACCGCATAGTCGACGTTTTTGAAGTACTCCTCATTGGGTTCAGCCTTAGTGCCTTTGACGAATGTCGTGGCGCCGTACGGATTGGGCCTGTCCAGACCACCCATGTTGCCGGCGACGGCTTGGATGACGTCGAACTTCTTTCCCGCTCGATCCTTCAAATAGAGATCGATATCCTCGCGGGTCATATGAAACATTCCCCACGCGGTATCGGCCAGGTAGAAGAACGGCGTCCCGTCCTGGGCGACAAAGAACCTGTGGTTCTCGGAAACTCGAAGCGGTGGCGGCGCCTGTGCGCGGGCCGGGAAAAAACCGGCACCCAGCAAAATAAAGCCTGCGAGGAGCAGGCCTCGGGCAGCCCCGCGGAAGGTGGCCCAAGCGCAGCCGATACGGGATAATGGGAACTCCATATGAACAATATAACGAGATCTCTCTCGGTTTTTGCGATCCTCCTGCTGGTTTCGTTGGCGGCGATGGCGCAACGGCCCTGGCAAAAGATGACGGCGCCGACCGTCAGCGAGGTGGCCGCCAACTTCAGATTTCCGCCGCGCGAATACGGGGCGATTCATTGGGCCATTTGGGGCGGCGAACTGACGCGCGAAAGGATTGTTCAGGAGTTCGATTCGCTCGAGGCCAACGGCGTTTACATTGTGAATTTCGGCCCCGCGCGCGGCATGACCCCCAAGTACCTCTCGCCGGAGCATCTGGCTCTCACCAAGTTCGCGGTCGAAGAGGCGCGCAAGCGCGGGATGAAGGTTTGGATTGCCGACGAAGGCACCTACCCGAGCGGCTTTGCCGGAGGCCTGATCGGCGAAAAGTTCCCGCAGCTCGCCATGCAGGGGATCGTGGCCGACACCCGCGTCTCGATCACCGCCGGCCAGACCCTCTCCATCCCCCTGCCGCCAGACACCCTGGGAGTGTACGTGGAGAATGGCTCGGACCACACCACCACGGTGCTCCCCATGCCAAAGGACGGACACCTAACCTGGACGGCGCCGAATACAGGCTCAGATCCGTATTCCCCGAATTTTCTGTGGGACGTGGTGTTCGTGCGCCATGTCTACAGGAGTTCCCCCACCCGGTACATCAACCGCGAGGACGGGACCTATAACAAGGATGCCCGGTACCCGTTGATCGACTACCTGGATCCGAACGCCACGCGCGCCTTTATGTCGACCACCCACGAGGTCTACAAGCAGCTTTTCGGCGCGGACTTCGGCAGCACCGTGCTGGGTTTTTTCGGCGATGAACCGGACTACGCCAGCGCCCTACCCTGGACGCCCGCGCTGCTGAATGAGTTTCGGAAGCGGAAAGGCTACGACCTTCAGCCTTACCTGCCCCTGTTCTTCGCCCGCGAGCTGACGGAAGAGGCGCGGCGCGTCAAAGCCGACTACTACGACGTGTGGAGCGGGATCTTCCAGAACAGCTTCTTCGGTGTCCAAGCCGAATGGTGCGCCAAGAACAATCTGGAATACCTGGTGCACCTGGTGGGCGAAGAGATCATGATGCATCTGACTCGCACCGAGGGCGATTACTTCCGCGACGAGCGGTACGTGCAGGTGCCGGGGATCGACAACCTGAGCCAGTTGCTGCCGCGGGCGGTGCACATCCCGGACGGAAAGTGGGACGTCAACAACAATTTCCCCAAGCTGGCTTCCTCAGCCGCACACCTGTTCGGTAAGCCCAGGGCCTGGACCGAAGGAGGCGGTGGTCTGGGCATCGATGGCAAGTACCAGTTGGATTATCAACTGGTGAGGGGCGTCAACACGGTGCAGATCCGCATCCCCGTGGTGCGCGACGGCATGAGTTATCAGACGGGCGCATCCCCGGCCGGTCAAGTCAACGCGCCGCCGCAGGCGCCCATGCTGGCGTGGTACGCGAACCGGGCGGGGTATTTGATGGCCATCGGCCGCCCGGCGGCGCAGGTGGGTCTGTATCATCCCGCCAACAGCATGTGGCTGGGCGAGGAAGAGGCCGACCGCAACACCACGAAGCTGGGATGGCAGTTATTCGAACACCAGGTGGACTGGGATTACTTCGACGAGCAGTCGCTGAGCTCGGTGGCGACCATCGCGGATGGCGGGTTCAAGAACCTCAGCGGGCAGGTGTACCGGGCCATCGTGGTTCCGTCCTCGACGGTGATCACGCGGACGGGACTGGAACGGTTTAGGGCGTTCGTGAAAGCCGGCGGCAAGCTGATTTTCGTGGGGAAGACTCCCACGCTGGTGGTGGACAAGACGTTTTTGGATGCCAAGGACGCGCCTGATTTGGGCTTCGCCACGCTGATCGAGCCCTCGGGCGACATCACACCGCGGGTGATTGCGGCGCTGCCCAAGCCGGATGTGAAGCTGGACAGCCCGTGGCAGCGACTGACGTACACGCACCGAAGCTGGCGCGACGGGGAGATGTACTTCTTCTTCAATGAGAGCAACAAAGAGGAATCGCGCATGGCAACCATCGCCGGCCACGGCCAGGCGCAGGCGTGGGATTTGGGCTCGGAACGGATTCATGCCATCTCCGGCGCGACCGCCGAGGGCGATTCGGTGCGCTTTCCGCTGGTGCTGGAACCCTACGAAGCGAAAGTCGTGGTAGTGGGGCCGCTTCCCGATGAAGCTCGCGATTCGGAACCATCTTTGGTGTCGGGCACTACTCTGGAGGAACTGGGCGGAGACTGGACGCTGGACCTGAACGGCAAACACCTGACCACGCCTCTGAAATCGTGGGAAGAACTGGGCACGCAATCCTTCGTCGGGCCGGGCATATATCACAAGCAGTTCACCGCTCCGACGGTGCCCGCCGGGAAAAAAGTGTATCTGGAAATCGCGGATGCGCGCGACTACGTCCGGATCAGGGTGAACGGGGCAACCTTCGACGCGCAAGCCTGGCAGCCCTACCGCTGGGACATTACGAGCAGTTTGCAAGCCGGCTCCAATGATCTGCAGATCAACGTGTACGCGAGCCCGGCGGGCCGCGGAGGCGGGAGCGGGGTGCCGACCAGCGCTGCGTCGGGTGCGGCGGGCGGGCGAGGAGGCCAGGTGGGTCCCGCCGGTTCGGCTACGGCTATCAACGCCCCCGGCGGCGGCAATCTGCGGGGAATGTTCTGGCCGGTAGCTTCCGGACTACTGGGTCCAGTGCGGCTGGTGGCGCGGTGATGCGGAATGGCATGGTCCTGGACGACGCCTCGAAGAACTTCCCGGCTGCGCCCCCTGGCCTGTGAAACAATGAAATTATGAAGCGACCATTCGCTGCGACCGTTTGGCGTGAAGGGAAGTGGTATGTTTCCCAGTGCTTGGAGCTCGACATCGCCAGCCAGGGCGAGACCGAGGAAGAGGCTCTTGCCAACTTGAGGGAAGCGCTGGAGCTGCACTTTGAACCGCCGCAAGCGACGCGACCGCCCGATGTTTGCATGATCGAGGTCGAGGTTGGGGCGGCTTAAGCCACAGCCTTTTCGCGAGATCAAGCGCCGGCTTGAGGCGGCCGGCTTCGTCGAAACCAGCCAGAAGGGCAGCCACGTCAAGTTCGTGCGACGCTCGGGAGACGTCGTCGATACTGCCGTCGTGCCAAAGAAGCCCGAGGTTCCTGTGGGCACGTTACGCAGCATTCTCAACCAGGCCCACATCAGCCCCGACGACTGGGACCAACTCGGCTAACCACTTCTATACTCTGAAATCACACGCCGCGCCAGGAGTCGTAACATTGATTACATGCGAATCCTCGCCGTCTTGGCGATTGCGCTCGGCGCATGCGCGCAACAGCCGCCTTTCACCCTCGACCAGGTTCTCAGCTCGGCCTTTCCCACGGAATTGACCGCCGCGCCGGCCGGGGGCAAGGTGGCCTGGGTCTCCAATGCCAAAGGTGTCCGCAACATCATGCTAGTCGAGCCTCCGGGTTATCAGGCCCGCACGATCACCGCGTACACCGCGGACGACGGCCAGGAAATGGGGAATCTGGCCTGGACCCCGGACGCATCCGCCATCGTTTACGTGCGTGGAGATAGCGCCAACCGCGCCGGCGAATACCCCAATCCGGCCCTCAACCCGAACGGCGCCGAGCAGGACCTGTGGATCGTCGGGCTGGACGGCTCCGCGCCCCGCAAGATCGGCGAGGGCAGCTCGCCGGCCGTGTCACCGCGCGGGGGGGTGCCCTCTGGGCCCGTCGCCTTCATCCGCAAGGGCCAGGTCTGGTGGGCGCCCGTCGATGGCAAAACCGAGCCGTCGCAGCCATTCAAGACACGCGGCCAGTGCTCGGGGCCGGTCTGGTCGCCCGATGGGGCGCGCATGGCGTTCGTGAGCGACCGCGGCGATCACAGCCTGATCGGCGTGTACGACACGGCCGCGCAAACGCTGCGCTATCTCGACCCGGGCACCGATTCCGACATGCATCCCGAATGGTCGCCGGATGGCCGCGCCATCGCCTTCATTCGAATCCCCAGCAGCGGACTGCGGGCCGTTCGCGAGCCTCACCGCTCCGGCGAGCCGTGGTCCATTCGCGTGGCCAACGTGGAGACCGGCACGGGCCGCGAAATCTGGCGCGCATCCGCGGGCCCCGGCAGCGTGTTTCGCGAAGTGACCGCCAGGAACCAGTTGCTGTGGGCCGATGGCGGCCGCATCGTCTTCCCCTGGGAGGGCGACGGCTGGACGCATCTTTATTCCATTCCCGCGGAAGGCGGAAAACCCACGCTGCTCACGCCAGGCGCTTTCGAAGTGGAAGACGTCAACCTTCCCTCCGGCAAGCGCGAGGTGGTGTTCTCCTCCAACCAGGGCGACACGGACCGCCGGCATCTCTGGAAAGTCGCGGTGGCCGGCGGTGTGCCGGTGGCGCTCACGTCGGGACAAGGCATCGAATGGTCCCCCGCCGGCACGGCGTTCCTGCGCTCCGACGCACAGCATCCCGCCCATCCTTCAATACTGATTGGGGCTGGGATTCGCGACCTGGACCCCGCCGCCATTCCCTCCGATTTCCCGCTCCAGCACATGGTCGCGCCGCAGCAGGTGGTATTCTCGAGCGCCGACGGCCTCCCCATTCACGGACAGCTTTTCCTGCCGCCCAACAAGCCGGCCAAGCCGGCGCCGGCCATGGTCTTCTTCCACGGCGGATCGCGCCGGCAGATGCTGCTGGGCTGGCATTACATGTACTACTATTCCAACGCCTACGCGCTCAACCAGTACCTTGCCAACAGCGGTTACGTGGTGCTTTCCGTCAATTATCGCAGCGGGATCGGGTACGGTCTGGATTTCCGGGAGGCGCTGGATTACGGAGCTTCGGGCGGAAGCGAGTACAACGACGTTCAAGGCGCCGGCGTCTATCTGCGATCGCGCAGCGATGTCGATCCCGCGCGCATCGGGGCCTGGGGCGGTTCCTACGGCGGTTACCTCACAGCCATGGCCCTGGCTCGCGCTTCCGATCTCTTCCACGCCGGAGTCGATTTCCACGGCGTGCACAATTGGGCCACCGAGCTGGACATACCGCCCACCGAGCCGGACTATCGCGTGGCGTTCGAATCTTCGCCCATGGCTTACATTCAGGGCTGGCGCTCGCCGGTGCTGTTAATTCAGGGCGACGACGATCGTAACGTGAAATTCAACCAGACCGTGATGCTGGCCGATGCGCTACGCAAGCAGAAGGTCGAGGTGGAAGAGCTGGTATTTCCCGACGAAGTCCACGACTTCCTCCTGCACAAGAACTGGCTGGAAGCGTATGGCGCCGCCGTCCGTTTCCTGGAGGGGCATCTGTAGGGCTGCCAACAGTTGGCAACTACTCCCATAGAAGGCGTATGATTGTGGTGAGGCCAGCGTATGCCGTCCGATACCACCATGAACGTGAACTTGAGCCGCGATCTCTACCAGTTCGTGAAGGCGGCGGTAAAGAGCGGCCGCTACACCAGCGCCAGCGAAGTCGTGCGGGAGGCGCTGCGGGAAAGGCGCGACGAGGCGCTTCGGGAAGTGCAACGGCAGATTGAGGAGGGCCTCGAGTCGGCGCGACGCGGCGACTTGATCGATGGCGAAGCCGTCATGGAAGAGCTGAGGGAACTGAGCGCTGCACGGCGCGCGGCGGTCAAGGCCAGGAAGTGAGACGCCGCTATAAGCTGACGCCGCAGGCGCGATACGACCTTCTTTCCATCTGGGAGTTCATCGCACGCGACAATCTTCGCGCCGCCGACCGGCTGGCGGAGCGCATGGAGGCGGCTTTCCGGCTGCTGGTCCGCTTTCCCAAGATGGGCCACAGACGCGCGGACGTCGATACCAGCGAGCCGGTGTTGTTCTGGCCGGTCGGTTCTTACGTGGTGGCATATAGGGGGGAGCCCCGGCCGCTGGTCACTTTGCGAATCCTGCACAGAGCTCGCGATCTCGATGCGTTGTTCTGAAACCGCATAGCCAGCGCACTGCTACCATCAGACTGAATGCCCGACCACATCCTCGATTCCCACGACCCTTCGCTCTACGACGTTCGCTCCCGAGCACGCGGCCCCGAAGGCGCGTTGCCCATCACTCCCGAGATGCTGCTCTACCGTCCCTCCGGCGAGCTATTCGGCCTGGCCCAGGACGCGGGCATGGGATGGGACCCCGCCGCGCTCGGCGCCAAAGAGTTCCTCATCCTCAGCACCCACGGCGGCATCCGCGCGGCCGACGGCACACCCGTCGCGCTGGGTTATCACACCGGCCACTGGGAGGTGGGCCTGCTTATGGACGCTGCGGCCAAGGAGCTCAAGTCGCTCGGCGCCATCCCTTTCGCGGCTTACTGCACCGATCCCTGCGACGGCCGCACGCAGGGAACTGCCGGCATGTTCGATTCCCTGCCCTACCGCAACGACGCGGCCTCGGTCTTCCGGCGGCTCATCCGCTCGTTGCCCACGCGGCGCGGCGTCCTCGGCGTGGCCACTTGCGACAAGGGCCTTCCCGCCATGATGATGGCGCTCGCCGGCACCCGCGAACTGCCCTGCCTGTTGGTGCCCGGCGGCGTCACGCTGCTGCCGGAAGAGGGCGAGGATACGGCCGCCATCCAATCCGTCGGCGCACGCTTCGCCCGCGGACAAACGACCCTGGAAGACGCGGCTCGGAACCTTTGCGGCGCCTGCGCCACGCCCGGCGGCGGCTGCCAGTTCCTGGGCACCGCGGCGACCTCTCAAGTGGTGGGCGAAGCGCTCGGCATGTCGCTGCCGCACTCGGCGCTGGCCCCTTCCGGACATCCCATTTGGACCGATATGGCCCGGCGCTCGGCGCGCGCCGTGATGGCGCTGGAAGCGCGCGGCCTGGCCATGTGCGACATCCTCACCGCGGCCTCGGTACGCAACGCCCTGGTGGTGCACGCGGCGTTCGGCGGCTCGACCAACCTGATCCTGCATCTGCCGGCTATCGCCTGGTCGGCGGGCCTGGCGCGTCCCACTGTCGAGGATTGGAAGAGCGTCAACCGCCGGACGCCGCGCTTGGTGGACGCGCTGCCCAACGGCCCCAGGATGCACCCCACGGTGCAGGTGTTTCTGGCCGGCGGCGTGCCCGAAGTCATGCTGCACCTGAGGCGCGCCGGCCTGCTCGAAACCGACGTCCTCACCGCCAGCGGTGAAAAGCTCGGGGACGTGCTCGATTGGTGGGAGCAATCCGAACGCCGCGCGGCGCTGCGGCGCGTGCTGCGCGAGCGCGACGGTGTCGACCCGGAAGACGTCATCATGGACCCCGATGGCGCCCGCCGCCGCGGCCTCACCTCCACCGTCACTTTTCCCATGGGCAATCTGGCGCCGGGGGGGTCCGTCATCAAAAGCACCGCCATCGATCCCAGCGTGGTGGATGCCGATGGCGTGTATCGCAAGACCGGCCCCGCGCGCGTGTTCCTCACCGAGAAGGCGGCCATGGCGGCCATCAAGAGCAACGGCCCGGAGCGCATCCAGCCCGGCGACGTGCTGGTGCTGATGTGCCGCGGCCCCATGGGTTCGGGAATGGAGGAAATCTTCGAAATCAGCGTGGCCCTGCGGTACCTGGATTTCGGCAAGCACGTGGCGGTGATTACCGACGCCCGTTTCAGCGGCGTTTCGACCGGCGCGTGCGTCGGCCATGTCACGCCCGAGGCGCTGGCCGGCGGTCCCCTCGGCAAGATTCAGGAGGGCGACCGGATCGAGATCGTCATCGACCGCGTGAACCTGAAGGGATCGATCAACCTGGTGAACGGTGGCAGCGCCGAGGAGGGATCCCGAATCCTGGCCGCGCGCCCGTTACGCGGCGACCTGGCGCCCGACCCAGCCCTACCCACTGAGACGCGCTTGTGGGCCGCGCTGCAAGATGTCAGCGGCGGTACCTGGGGTGGGTGCGTGTTCGATACGGAAGCGATACTCCAGGCGCTGAAGGCGGGTGCAAACACTCCTTTACTTTCTGCTAAGATGTAAAGTAATGGCACAGGCTACTCTTTCGCGGAAGAACCAGATTGTGGTTCCCCGCGAAGCTCGCGAAGCTCTGGACGTGAAGGCCGGCGACAAGCTGATGGTGGTGGTGCGCGGGGATGTGGTCATCGTTCTGCAAAAACCGAAAAGCCATCAGAAGGCAATCAGTGGGCTTGCTCGCAGCCGCTATCCGGCCGGATACCTTCGAAGGGAACGCCGAAGTTGGGACTGACCCGTTTGCGGTCTTTTCTGCGGCGCCATCGCTCGATCGCAATCGACACCAACGTTTTCATCTGCGCGTTGGAGGCAAATCCCCGATACGCCGCACTCGCCGATCACATCTTTTCATGGCTCGAGCAAGGGGGTCACAAAGCAGTAACCTCAACCATTACGATGATGGAATTATTGGTTCAACCGTACCGCGCTGGCGACGAGCAGCGGGTGGATGAGTTCTACGGTCTGCTGTCCACATATCCTAATCTGGATTGGATTGCACCGGATTTGGAGATCGCCGACATGGCGGCGCGGATTCGAGCCACGTACGGGCTGCGGACGCCGGACTCTCTGCAGGCCGCGACAGCCGTCAGGTCTCAGGTGACGGGTTTGGTCACCAACGATCCCGTCTTTGAGCGCGTCGATTCATTTGAGACTCTGGTCTTGGATCGAGTTCTGTGAGGAACATCGGAGTCGAAGGCCGCGTGTCCCCATAGAACTCAGCTTGCTACCATAGTATTGACTCCCAACAATGGATCCGCAAAACGTCGACCTGAAGCAGACCGTCAATCTGCCGAGAACCGCTTTCTCCATGAAGGCCAACCTGCCGCAGAGCGAGCCCAAGATGCTCGAACGGTGGGACCGGGAGAAGCTCTACGAGCGCATTCGCGCCTCCCGCGCCGGCCGCCCCACTTTCATTCTCCACGACGGGCCGCCCTATGCCAACGGGCGCATCCACCTGGGCACCGCCTTCAACAAGATCCTCAAGGACTTCATCGTCAAGTCCAAAACCATGGCGGGCTTCGACTCGCCCTACGTGCCGGGATGGGACTGCCACGGCCTGCCCATCGAGATCAAAGTGGATAACGACCTGGGCGCGCGGAAGGCCAAAATGTCGGCCATGGAGATCCGCGCCGCCTGCCGCAAATACGCGGAAAAGTACGTCGATTTGCAGCGCCAGGATTTCAAGCGCCTGGGAGTTTTGGGCAGGTGGGACGATCCCTACCTCACCATGAGCGCGCATTACCAGTCCGTCATCGCCGGCGCGTTTGTCGAGTTTCTGGACCGCGGTTACGTGTACAAGGGGCTGAAGCCGGTCCACTGGTGCATTAAGGACCGCACGGCGCTGGCGGAGGCCGAGGTGGAATATCAGGACCACACCAGCCCCTCCATCTGGGTGCGCTTCAAGCTGACCTCGGACCCCGCCCAGATCCACCCGGCCCTCGCCGGCCGCAACGTTTACGGCCTCATCTGGACCACCACTCCGTGGACCATCCCGGCCAACATGGCTATCGCCTATCACCCGAAATTCGAATATGTAGCGGCAGATGTAGCCGGCGCCGTCTACCTTGTCGCTGCGGAGCTGCTCCAGGTCACCGCCGAAAAATGCGGCTGGACTAATTACCGCACCATCGCCACTTTTCCCGGCGCAGCCATCGAGCACGCCGTTTTCCGCCATCCCTTCCTGGAGCGCGATTCGCTCGGCATTCTCGCCGACCACGTCACCCTCGAGCAAGGCACCGGCGCCGTTCATACCGCACCTGGCCACGGTCAGGAAGATTACGCCATCGGCCGGCAATACGGAATCGAAACTTTTTGTCCCGTGGATGCCGCCGGCCGTTTCTACCACGCCCAAGGAGCAGCCGGCCGCCTGCCCGAGGAATTGATCGGCAAAACGGTTTGGGAAGCCAACCCGGTGGTCATCGAGATTCTGAAATCCGCGGGCGCGCTGCTGGGCCTCGAAAAACTGGCGCATTCCTATCCCCACTGCTGGCGCTGCCACCACCCCGTCATTTTCCGCGCCACCGAACAGTGGTTCATCGGCATGGACCGCAACGATTTCCGCCAGCGCGCGCTCCAAGCCGTCCACCAGACCCGCTGGATGCCCGCCTGGGGCGAGGAGCGCATCTCCAATATGATCGCCACCCGCCCCGACTGGTGCATCTCGCGCCAGCGGACCTGGGGCGTCCCCATCATCGTCTTCTATTGCGACCAGTGCCGCGAACCTCTCACCGATCGGAGAATCCTCGAGGGCATCGTCGAGCTCTTCCGCCTGCACAGCGCGGACATCTGGTACCAGCGCACCGCCGCCGAGCTGCTGCCCGCTGGCACGAAGTGCGCCAAATGCGGCGGCGGAGAATTCAGCAAGGAGAACGACATTCTGGATGTGTGGTTCGATTCCGGATCCAGCCACCTGGCGGTGCTCAATGAGCGCTTTGGGCTGACCTGGCCTTCGGACGTCTACCTGGAAGGCGGCGACCAGTACCGCGGCTGGTTCCACAGCTCGCTGCTGGTGGGGACCGGCATCAAGGGCGGTTCGCCGTACCGCATGTGCGTGCTGAACGGCTGGGTGCTGGATGGCGAAGGCCGCGCCATGCACAAGTCGCTGGGCAACGATATCGAGCCCGACGCGGTCATCCGCCGCCACGGCGCCGAGATTCTGCGGCTGTGGACGGCTTCGGTCGAGTTCAACGAAGACGTGCGCCTCTCCGAGACCATTCTGACGCGCCTGGTGGATGCCTACCGCAAACTGCGCAACACCTTCCGCTACCTGCTCGGCAACCTCTCGGATTTCGACCCGCTGAAGGACGCCGTGCCGGGCTCCGGCCTCGCGGGCATCGACCAGTGGATACTGCTGCGCGCTGAAGACCTGGCGGCCCGCTGCCGCGTGTGGTACGAGAATTTCGAGTTCCACAAGGTCTATCACTCGGTCTACGCCTTCGCCACGGTGGATCTGAGCGCGGTGTACTTCGACATCCTCAAGGACCGGCTGTACACCGCGGCCACCAAATCCCAGGCCCGGCGCAGCGCCCAGACCGCGCTCTACCGGCTGCTCGATGCGCTGGTGCGGCTGATGGCCCCGCTCATGAGCTTTACGGCCGAAGAGGTCTGGGGCCACATGGGCCGGCCGGAGAGCGTGCACGTCGCCTGCTTCCCGGAACCATTGGAATTGTCGGCGGGCCTCGATGCTGCCGCGCAGAAACGGTCAGAGGACTGGGACCGTCTCATGGAAGTGAGGGACGCCGTACTCAAGAACCTGGAAACCGCGCGCAATGAAAAGCTCATCGGCGCACCGCTCGAAGCTTGCGTGCGCCTTTCGGCCGATGGCGATCTCTACCCGCTGCTGGAGCAATACGCCCGCGAATTGCCGGCGCTGTTCATCGTCTCTCAAGTCGCGCTCGAGCGCGCCGACACCTTGACTCTCCGAATCGAGCGCGCCGCCGGCCGCAAGTGTGAGCGCTGCTGGAAGTACACCACCGACGTAGGCTGCGACGCCAGGTTTCCCACCATCTGCGGTCCCTGCGCCGAGGCCGTCGAAGAGATCTGCCATGACCGGCATTAAGCTGAAAGCGTACGGGGCCGCGGCCGCGGTGTTCGCGCTCGACCGCCTGGCCAAGTGGATCGTCGAAATGCGCGTTTCGTTTGCCGATACCTACACCGTGATCCCAGGCTTCTTCGACATCGTGCGCACGCAAAACCGCGGCGTGGCGTTCGGGCTGTTCAACGAGTCCAGTTTTCAATGGCGCACCACCCTGCTGGTGCTCGTTTCCGTGGCGGCCGTGGTGGTGGTAAGCGCGGTCATCTGGAAAGCGCGGCGGCTCGACCCGTTCTCTCTCTGGGGCTTCGCGCTGATTCTGGGCGGCGCCTGCGGCAATCTGCTCGATCGCATTCTATCGGGACGCGTCACCGATTTCCTGGACTTTTACATCCGCGACTACCACTGGCCCGCCTTCAACGTGGCGGATTCGGCCCTGGTGGTGGGCTGCGGACTGTTGCTCGTCGATATGCTCCGTCCCCAGCGGCAGGCGGCCAATGTACCCTGAGTTTCTGCATATTCCGTTTCTCCACACCTACGGCGTGCTGGTGGCGCTGGCGTTTTTGGCGGGGCTGTGGATGGCCACGCGGCTCGCCAAACCCGCCGGCCTGAACGCCGACGCGGTAGTCAACCTGGGAATCTACTGCGCCTTGTCGGCCATCGCCGGCGCCAAGCTCATGATGTTCCTGGTGGACATCCCGTACTATGCCCGGTACCCCTCCGAGATTTTTACGCTTGCCACACTGCAAGCCGGCGGCGTATTCTACGGCGGGCTGATCGCCGCGCTGGTCATCGCCTGGTGGTACATGCGCAAGACCGGCCTGCCCGCCCTGAAGACGGCCGACGTCTTCGCGCCCGCCATAGCCCTGGGCCACGGCATTGGCCGGCTGGGCTGCTTTTCGGCGGGCTGCTGCTGGGGCCTGGAGTGCCACCTGCCGTGGGCCGTGACGTTCACCAACCCGGTGGCCAACCAGCTTGTGGGAGTGCCGTTAGGCGTCCCGCTGCACCCCACCCAGCTTTATGAATCTTTTGCGGAATTCTTCATCTTCGGCGTGCTCTACTGGCGAATCCGCAAGCCTCATCCCGCCGGCGCGGTGATCAGCCTCTACCTGATGCTCTATTCCACCGCCCGATTCGTGGTGGAGTTCTTCCGCTACCACGAGCAGGCCAATCCCTTCGGCGGGCCGCTGGACGCGTCGCAGTGGATTTCGCTCGGCCTCTTCCTTCTGGGCGCAGCGTACTTTGTGGTCAGACTCTATAGGTATCGGCTCTCCACTTCTTGACCGCCTGCTTGATGGCATCCGCAGGCAGGTTCTTGTCCGCGGCCTCCTTGGCCAGGGCGACAAATTCGTCATCGGATGCGAACCGCAGCGCGACAATCTGGCGGATGGTGAGTTTCGGATCGAGCAGTTGGCCGGTCAGGACAAAATGCCGCAAGTTCTCCTCCGCGCGAATGGCCCGGTCCTGGGCCTTCAGGGCGAAGATTCGACACAAGAACATTAGAATCAGCACGCAAAAAGTAAGCACCACGATCAGCGAGGCGCTATAGAACCGGTGGTGGTCGCCCCAGGAAAGGTAGAGATTCACGCATGACCCGATGAGCGTCAGTACCAGCAAGGGGAACAGAACCCGGTGGAACATGGGGACAATCTGTCTGTGGTTAGCGTAATTCTGGGTTTCCATATGGCCGTTACTCCTCCCTTTCAGTGTCCCGCACTTTTGTGGGGCAGACCGTCTTTTGTGGTCTGCCAACCCGCCCCTGGCCCCACTCCTTGGCACCTTTTGTTTTCCGTTGTATTTCGCAACGCCACCGTGGTGTTTCCCATCAGCACCTTCAAGCTCATGATTTCATGCCGAATCATTGCGTTTCCCCACATGTCTCCGTTGATAATCTCCACATGCCGTCCCGTTCTCGAAACCGCCACCCTTCTACCTGCATGAAACCGCAACAGATATAGTTGCGAAAAACACCGCGGTTTGGCTTTCCGCGTGCCTTCATAGAAGGCAGAAAGGATGGAAAGCTTATGACAGTCATTCTGGTTCTCGCTACGTTTCTGGTTTTTATCGTGTTGGATTACGCCTTGAATCGGCGCAAGGCGGTCAACACCGCGACGGCGCTCGCACCCAAAGCAGTACCGGCCATATTTGGCGGAGACTATGTGGATGGTTTCCTGGTCCCTGCCAACGTCTCCTATCACCCCGGCCACACCTGGCTGGTGAGGGAGCGCAAGAACGTGGTTCGCATGGGTACCGATGAGTTTGCCGCAGCCCTCGTGGGAAGGGTCGAGCATATGGAGCTTCCCAAGCCCGGCCAGTGGATCCGGCAAGGACAGAAGGTCCTCTCATTCTACCGCGGTGGAGAAAAGACCGAGATGGTTTCACCCACTGAAGGTGAAGTCATGGAGGTCAATACGGAAGTGGTCAAGAACCCCGCCACGCTGCGCCACGATCCCTATGGCAAGGGCTGGCTGGTGACGGTCCACGTGCCGGATGAGGAGAGCACGGGGCGCAATCTGGTTCCCAAGAGCCTGGTCCGCGAGTGGATGCGGGATGCAGTCGAGCGCCTTTACGCGCGGCAGCCAGCACTCGCGGGTGCGGTTGCGGCCGATGGCGGACGCCCGGCGGACGACCTCCTGGCGGCCCTGCCCGATGCCAACTGGAAGGAAGTAACCGGCGAGTTCTTCCTCACCACATAGAAAACTTGTAAAGATTTACTACACATTGGGCATGAAATCTGCTAAAAAGGAGTAGAGGGTCTATTTATGTCGAGAGCGATTCTGTACGACAGCACCCTCTGCATCGATTGCAAGGCATGCGAAGGCGGTTGTGCCGAGCGTTGGGGTCTCCCCTACAACGACAAGATTGCCGCCGAGGAAAGGATCTCGGCGCACAAGCTGACTGCCGTCGTAACCCATGGGGACCGGTATATCCGCCGGCTGTGTATGCACTGCGCGGAACCTACGTGCGTCTCGGTCTGCCCCGTGGGGGCGTTGCAGAAGACTTCGCCTGGTCCAGTGGTGTACGACGCAGAGAAGTGCATGGGTTGCCGCTATTGCCTCCAGGCGTGCCCGTTCCAGGTGCCCACCTACGAATGGAACCAGCGCCTGCCCAAGATGCGGAAGTGCGATATGTGTTACGAGAGGCAGGGCCAGGGTAAGCAGACAGCTTGCGCCGAGGTCTGCCCGACCGGGGCCACCAAGAACGGCGAGCGCGATCAACTGCTGGCGGAAGCCAGGCAGCGCATCGCGGAAAAGCCGGGCCAGTATTACCCGAAGATTTACGGCGTGAGGGAGGTGGGTGGCACGTCGGTCCTCTTCCTTTCGGCGGTCCCCTTCGACCAGCTCGGCCTGCGCACCAATCTGCCGCAGGAAGCCCTGCCCGATCTTACCTGGCGGGTGCTTGAGTTGACGCCGGACGTGGTCTCCAGCGGTTCGGTCCTGCTGGGCGGCATCTGGTGGATCACCAACCGCCGCGACGAAGTGGCCAGGAAGGAGGGCGGGCGGAAATGAAGCTCAAGCTTCCGAAAATCACGGTTTGGCGCGCCATTTTCGCGGTCATCCTGTTGAGCGGCCTGTATGCCACTTACCTGCGCATCAGATACGGCTTGGGCGGCGTCACCAACCTAAGCGACCAGTTCCCGTGGGGACTCTGGATCGGCTTCGACGTCCTGTGCGGCGTGGGCCTGGCGGCGGGCGGCTTCACGCTGGTAGCCATCGTCCACATCTTCAATATCGAGCGTTACAAGCCGATTTTGCGCCCCGCCATCCTCACCGCGTTCTTGGGCTATAGCCTGGTGGTGGTGGCCCTGCTATACGATCTGGGACGCCCCGACCGCATCTGGCACCCACTGATCATGTGGAACCCGCATTCGGTGATGTTCGAGGTGGCCTGGTGCGTAACGCTCTACACCACGGTCCTGTTCCTGGAGTTCATTCCGGTGGTTTTCGAGAGATTCGGCTGGCACAAGCCGCTGGGATGGATTCACAACATCTCCGTGCCCCTCATGATTGCCGGCGTGCTGCTCTCCACGCTGCATCAAAGCTCGCTAGGGTCGCTCTACCTCATCGTGCCCGAGAAGCTCTATCCGCTCTGGTACAGCCCCATCCTGCCGCTGTCGTTCTACATCTCCGCCATCGCGGTGGGGCTGGCGATGACCATCTTCGAATCGTGGCATAGCAGCCGGGCCTTCGGCCGCGCCCTGGAATTGCCGCTGCTAGCCAGCCTGGCCCGCGTCCTGGCGGTGCTCATGAGCACTTACCTGTGGATCCGGTTCCTCGACCTGGCCCACCAGCAGGCGTTTGGAGTGCTTTTGCGCAATCGCACCGAGACCTGGCTGTTCGCCCTGGAGATTGCTCTCATGGCCGTGCCCACCGTGCTCCTCTATCAGCGGAAAGTCCGCATGAGTCCCGACGCGCTGTACGCCTGCGCGGTGATGGTGGTGTTCGGGTTCATCACCAACCGGTTGAACGTGGCCGTCACCGGAATGGAAGCCGGCTCGGGCGCGCATTACATTCCCAAGTGGACTGAGGTGGCGGTGACGCTTACCATCGTCGGCGCCGGCTTTGCGATTTTCCGCGTGATCGCCGAGTACTTCCCCATTTTCGAAGCGGTGCGCCCCCTGGGCCCGCCTGAGCATGCGCCCAAGAAAATGGAAGAAACGGAGGCGGATTCAATCGCAGTGGGATGAGCCTTGGCAAGACAATCCGGCTGGGACTGGCCGCCAAGCTTGCCATCTCGGTGACCGCGAGCACCGCGGCCTTCTTTGCCTTGTTCGGCTTCATCAACCTGCGGGCGGAGCGCGTTCACTCGCAGGATTTCATCGAGCAGTCCGCCGATCGCATCGCCGACGTGATCCTGCGCAGCACGCGTTACGAAATGCTGCATAACAACCGCGAGGCGCTCTACAACATCATCCAGGAGCTGGGCAGCCAGCCGGGCATCCAGCGCATCCGCATCTTCAACCAGGAGGGCCGCATCACTTTCTCCACCGACGCGCGCGAAGTCGATACCGTGGTGAACAAGAGCGCCGAGGCTTGCTATGGGTGCCATGCGCAATCGGCGCCGCTCACCAGGCTGAACCGCCCCGACCGCGCGCGTATGTTTTGGGATAAGCAGGGCACTCACCTGCTGGCCGTGATACGCCCCATCGACAACTCGCCGGCGTGTTCGGACGCCGCCTGCCACGTCCACGCCGCGGGCCAGCGCGTGCTGGGTGTGATCGACGCCGATCTTTCGCTGGCCACCGTGGACGCCCAGATTGCCGAGCACCAGGCCACCCTGGCCTGGTTCCTGGTGGGCGCGGTGGTCTTCGGTTCGCTGGCGGCGGTGGCGTTCATCTGGGTAGTGGTGTACCGGCCCGTCAAGACGTTGATCGACGGCACCCGTCGCGTGGCCGGCGGAGACCTGGATTATCGCCTGCCCGACGGCTCCGACGACGAGCTGGGCGACCTGGCGCGCTCCTTCAACCGTATGACCGTCGAGGTGGCGGGCATCCAGGCCAAGATCGAAGAGGAGGTGCGCCGCAAGACCGCTGAGCTCGAGGGGGTACACAAAACGCTGTTGCGATCCGAAAAGATGGCCTCCATCGGCAAGCTGGCCGCCACCGTGGCGCACGAAATCAACAATCCGCTTTTCGGCATCCTGACTTACGCCCACTTGGTGCTGCGCGGGCTGTTGAAGCACGAGTTCCCGGAGCGCGACGAGCTGGCCGATCAGCTCCGCACCATCGAGCGCGAAAGCAAGCGCTGCGGCGACCTGGTGAGGAACCTGCTCACCTTCTCCCGCCAGGCGCCCAGCAATCGCGAGCCCAACGATCTCAACACCATCGTTGAGCGCACCATTTCGTTGGTGAAGCACAAACTCGACCTGCAAAACATCGAGCTGAAGGAAAGCCTCGCGCCCGGCCTTCCGCCGGTCGAGTGCGATGCCAACCAAATCCAGCAGGTCTTCCTGGTGCTGATGGTTAACGCATCGGAAGCCATGCCCAAGGGGGGCGTGCTGGAGGTCGCCACCCAGCCCGGACCCGGCGCGGAGCACTGCTCGCTGCGCGTCAAGGACACCGGCGGCGGCATCCCCGCCGACGTGCTGCCGCGCATCTTCGATCCGTTTTTCACAACTAAAGAAGACCAGAACCGGACCGGACTGGGGCTGGCCGTGGCGCATAGTATAGTGGAGCAGCACGGGGGCGAGATCGCGGTCCATTCGAGGCCGGGTGAGGGGGCCGAGTTTACGGTGACGCTGCCGGCGACTGTAGCCGTGGCGGCAGGGGTGCGATAGTGACGGAATCAGACAAATTGAACGGGGAGGAACCAATGGCAACTGCGGTAGATGCTCCAACGACAACCAAGACCCGGGGCAAGATCCTGATCGTCGATGACGAACTGGTGGTGCGCGATTCGCTCGGAAAGTGGTTCGCCAGCGAAGGCTACACCGCCCGGCCGGTCGGAGGCGCGCGCGAAGCCCTCGAGCTGATTCAGCAAATGGAGTTCGATATCGCGCTGATCGATATCAAAATGCCCGGCATGGACGGCATGGAGCTCCAGTCCCGCCTGCACGAAGCCGACCCGGACCTGACCGTCATCATCATGACCGGCTACGCCTCCGTGGAGACCGCCGTGCAAGCCCTCAAGCACGGCGCGTACGACTACATTACCAAGCCGGTGGACCCGGACGAGCTGTCCCACCTGGTGGCCAACGCCCTGGAGCACAAACGCGCCCGCCGCGAGGTAGTGCGCCTGCGCGAGAACCTCCAGGAGGTGTTTCCGAGCACGGAACTGATCGGCAAGTCTCCCGCCATGAAGAAGGTGACGGAGCTGATCGAGATGGTCGCCCCCACGGAAGCGACGGTACTCATCACGGGCGAAAGCGGCACCGGCAAGGAAGTGGTGGCCCGCGCCATCCACGCCGCCGGTCCGCGCCGCTACATGCCGATGGTCACCATCCACTGCGGAGCGCTCACCGAAACGCTGCTCGAAAGCGAGCTGTTCGGACACGAAAAGGGCGCGTTCACGGGCGCGCAGTACCGCAAGAAGGGCAAGTTCGAGATCGCCGATGGCGGCAGCGTCTTCCTGGACGAGATCAGCGACATCAGTCTCAAGACGCAAACCGACCTGTTGCGCGTGCTGCAGGAAAAGGAGATCGTGCGCGTGGGCGGCAACCAGCAGATTAAGGTGGATTTCCGCTGCATCGCCGCCACCAACAAGAACCTCGAGGCGCTCGTCAAAGAGGGCGCCTTCCGCCCCGACCTGTATTACCGGCTGCACGTCTTCTGCATCGACCTGCCGCCCCTGCGCGAACGCCGCGAGGACATCCCGCTGCTGGTCGACCATTTCCTCAACAAGTTCTGCATGGCCACCAGCCGCGCCATGCCGCAGCTCTCCCCGGAAGCCCTCGAGGTGCTGCTGCGCCACGACTGGCCGGGCAACGTTCGCGAACTCGAGAACGCCATCGAACGCGCGCTGGTGGTGGGCCGCGGTTCGGAAATCCGCCCCGCCGACTTCTCCTTCCAGTTCCAGGCCGATGATCCCAAGGGCGGAAAGACTCTGGATGATGTGGAGCGGTCGCACATCGAGCGCATCCTGCGGGAAACCCAGCACAATCTCTCGCGGGCGGCGCGCATCCTAGACATCGACCGGACCACTCTATACAACAAGCTGCGCCGTTACGGTTTGCGGTGAAACCCATTCATCTCATACCGCTGGGAGCGCCTTCCGGGGCGCCCCTTGGGCCCGGCGCGGAGCCGGGATTGGATCTGCTGGAGTATCTGGCCGCGGCGCTGGCCCGCACCTTCCGCACCCCGTGCCAGATTCGCCCCGAGACCTTCGATCTTTCCTTCGCGCTGGACGCCGGCCGCCGGCAGTATTACTCCACCGCCATCATCCAGCGCATGGAGCGCGCCGTGGATCCCGACGCGCGCGTGCTGGGCGTCACCGCGTCCGACCTCTACGTGCCCGTCCTGACTTTCGTTTTCGGCGAGGCGCAGCTCGACGGCAATTGCGCCGTGGTATCCACCGCGCGCTTGAAAGAGGAGTTCTACGGCATGCCGCCGCGCCCGGACTTGCTGCGCGAGCGCCTGCTCAAGGAGGCGGCTCACGAACTCGGCCACACCTTCGGTCTCCGGCACTGCCAGGACTGGCGCTGCGTAATGACATCCAGCCACGCGGTGGAGCGGCTGGATGTCAAAAGCGCCGACTTCTGCGGCGGCTGCCGGAAACCGATTTTCACCAATGGATACTGGTAGCGTGGCCGCCGCCGACATCCTCGATCTGCGCTCCGCCCTCGAGTTCCTGGCCTCCCTCCCCGGCCAGCTCGCCACCACGCGCCAGCCGGTCGATCCGCACGCGGAACTCGCCGCGGTCTACAGACGCGTGGGCGCCGGCACACCCCTGGCGCCGGGCCCAGGGGGCACCCCCCGCACCGGCCCCGCCCTGCTCTTCGAAAACGTCAAGGGCTACACCATCCCGGTCGTCGCCGGAATCCTGGCCAGCCGCGAGCGCACGGCGCTGCTCATGGGCAGCACTATCGAGCGGCTGCCGTTCGATTTGCTGGACGCGCTGGATCATACCTGCGCGCCGGTGACGGTGGCAACCGGCCCCTGCCAGGAGGTGGTCATCCGTCCTCCCTTCGACCTACGGCGGCTGATACCCGCTCCGACACATACCCTGCGCGACGCCGGGCCGTACATCAACATGGGGTTGGTCCGCGCGCGCGATCCCGAGACCGGAGAATCCGACGTCACCATTCACCGCCTTTGCATGCAAGGCCCCGATTCGCTCAGCATCTATTTCGTACCTGGGCGCCACATCGACCAGTTCCGCGCCAAGGCCGAGCGTCTGGGCCGTCCGCTCCCGGTTTCGGTCAGCATCGGGATGGACCCTGCCATCTACCTGGCCGCGTGTTTCGAGCCGCCCACCGTGCCGCTGGGCTTCGACGAGCTGACGGTCGCCGGCGGCCTGCGCCACAGGCCCGTCGAGCTGGTGGATTGCGTTTCCGTGGCGGCCCAGGCCATCGCCCGCGCCGAGATGGTGCTCGAAGGCGAAATCCTGCCCGGGGTCCGCGTTCGCGAGGATTCCCAAACCCTGACCGGATACTCCATGCCGGAGTTCCCAGGCGTGATGGGCGTGGCCCAGCCGGAGCTGCCCGTGATCCGCGTGACCGCCGTGACGCATCGCCGCTCGCCGATCCTCCAGACCATCGTCGGGCCGGCCGAGGAGCACACGAACCTGGTCGGCATTCCTACCGAAGCCAGCATCCTGCGCGCGGTGGAGAACAGCATGCCGGGCCTTCTGCGCGGCGTTTACGCGCACTCTTCGGGAGGCGGAAAATACCTCGCCATCCTGCAAATCGGGAAGCGCTCGGCCAGCGACGAGGGCCGCCAACGGCAGGCGGCGCTGACAGCGTTCGCGGCCTTCCCCGAGCTGAAGCATGTCATCCTGGTGGATGAGGACGTGAACATCTTCGACACCAACGATGTGCTGTGGGCCATGACCGTTCGCTATCAGGGTGACGCGGACACGGTCTTCATACCCGGCGTCCGCGGCGCCGCCCTGGATCCGTCGCGGCCTCCGGATGGGACCACCTGCAAGACCATCTTCGACTGCACCGTGCCGTTTCACCTGAAGGAGCGGTTCCGGCGCGCCGAGTTTCTGGACGTGGATGTGCCGTCCGATCTGCGCCTATGACTTCTGTGGCACTTGTGGGGCAGGATGTCATCCTGCGGGGCGGTTGGCAACCGCCGCGGAAGGCCGATTGCCAATCGGCCCGCAGCTTAACAAGCTGCCCCACAGGGGCCCGCTAGAATGCAGCCGCTCCCACCCACCACTAGCCGACGGCGCATTCGCGTCCGCCTGCGCGGCATCGTTCAGGGAGTCGGGTTCCGGCCGTTCGTTCACAACCTTGCGCTGAAGCTCAAGCTGGCGGGGTACGTCCTGAACTCTTCGGCCGGCCTGGTGGCCGAGGTGGAAGGCGATCCGGCCGCGCTGGACGCTTTCGCCGCGGCTTTGCGGGAAGATCCGCCGCCGCTCGCCTGGATTCAGGAAATGGAGGTCCTGGAGCTGGAGGCCGCGGGCGATGCCGCCTTCGCGATCCGCGAGAGCGTTGCCGAAACCGGCGAGTTCGCGCTGGTTTCGCCCGACGTGGCCACCTGCGACGATTGCTTCCGCGATTTCACCACCGCCGCCAACCGCCGTTTGGGCTACGCGTTCACCAACTGCACCAACTGCGGCCCGCGCTACACCATCATCCGCGATATCCCCTATGATCGCCCCAACACCACCATGGCGGCCTTCCACATGTGCGCGGCCTGCCAGGCGGAGTACGACGACCCGCGCGACCGGCGCTTTCATGCCCAGCCCAACGCCTGCCCCGAGTGTGGTCCAGCGCTTTCCGCGGACATCGAGGAGGCCCGCCGCCGACTCGCCGCGGGCGAGATCCTGGCCATTAAAGGTCTGGGCGGATTCCACCTGGCCTGCGACGCCCGCAACTCCGCGGCTGTTGGCCGTCTGCGCGAGCGCAAGCGGCGCAGCGACAAGCCATTCGCAGTGATGGCGCGCGACTTGGCCGTGGTGGAAGCCATTTGCGCCGTGTCGGACGCCGATCGGCGGGCACTGATCAGCTTGCGACGGCCGATTGTGATCGTCCCTCGCCGCGGGGGAGCGGGAATCCCAGAGGGGGTCGCTCCGGGTAATCGCACCATGGGCGTCATGCTGCCTTATACGCCGCTGCACCACCTGCTCTTCATCGACGCGCCCTATTCCCTCCTGGTGATGACCAGCGGCAACCTCAGCGAGGAACCTATCGTGGTGTCGAACGCGGAAGCCCACGAGCGCCTCGGCGGCGTGGCCGACTGGTTCCTCACGCACGACCGCGACATCTACATGCGCACGGACGACTCGGTGGTGCGCACCTTCGAAGGCACTGAGCGCGTCATGCGCCGGTCGCGCGGTTTCGCGCCCCAGACGATGGACCTGGGACGCCGCGTCCCCGAGTTGCTGGCCTGCGGCGCCGAGCTGAAGAACACCTTTTGCCTCACCAAGGGACAGCATGCCATCCTGAGCCAGCACATCGGCGATCTCGAAAACTACGAAACCCTGATCTTCTTTGAGGAAACGCTCGCCAATCTAAAGAAGCTCTTTAGGGTAGAGCCGCGCGCCGTGGCCTACGACCTCCATCCGCAGTATCTCAGCACGAAGTACGCGCTGGGCTTGGGCGGGTTGCCCAAATTCGGCGTGCAGCACCATCACGCGCACATCGCCGCTTGCATGGCCGAGAACGGCCTCGGCGGCGAAGTGATCGGAGTGGCATTAGACGGCACCGGATACGGCTCGGATGGCGCCATCTGGGGCGGCGAGTTTCTGGTGGCCCGCTATTCCGGCTTCGAACGGCGCGGGCACTTGCGCTACGTCCCGCTGGCCGGCGGCGACGCGGCCGTGCGCGAGCCTTGGCGGGCGGCGCTGGCCTACCTGATCGACGCGCTCGGCGCCGCGGCGCGCATCGAGGGGGTTCCGGGGAATCGCGTGCGCGTAGTGCGGCGCATGATCGAAGCGGGCGTGAACACCGTCCCGACGTCCTCCTGCGGGCGCTTGTTTGACGCCGTGGCGGCCATGATCGGCCTGCGCACGGTTATCAACTTCGAAGCCCAGGCGGCCATCGAGCTGGAGACGATCGCCGAGGACGGCAACACCACGCGGTACCCGTTCGAGATCGAGGCCGGCCCGCCCTGGCAGGTCGATTTCCGCCCGGCCATCGCGTGCATTGCGCGCGAGGCCGCGGAAGGCGCGCCGCAGCCAGCAATCTCGGCCAAATTCCACAACACCCTGGCCGAGGCCATCGTTGAAACCTGCCGGCGCATACGCGGCGAAACCAAGCTATCCCGGGTATGCCTCAGCGGCGGCACGTTTCAGAACATGCGGCTGCTGGGCCTCGCCGTGGCCGGCCTGCGCGGCGCCGGCTTCGAGGTCTTTCTGCACGCCAAAGTGCCGCCCAACGACGGCGGCATCGCGCTGGGCCAGGCAGCCATCGCCGCCGAGCTGATGAGGTAAACCAATGCCCTCACGGTTGCTGGACCAACTGGAAAAATGGAAGAGCCGCTTCGGCCCGCCCGGCGACGGGCAACTGGAACGGCTGCTGGCCGCAGCAGCCCAGAGGCGGTTTCACGACGCCGCCAGCCTGATCAAGCTGCACGAGACGGCGCTCTACTTGCGCGCCTATCCGCGCAATCCGGAAGTGGCGCGACTGGCGGACGCGATTCTCTTCTCGTTCGCGGAGCGCGTCGCCCAACTCGAAGCTGCGGGCGCGGACCTTTCCGCTTTCGAGGAGCCAGAGATATCGGGCATCGCGGGAACCTCGCTCACCGCGGTGTTCAGCTACGAAGTGGCGCGGCGTCTCGCGGCCCGGTATCCACGCAGCCTGGAAATCGGCTGGGACCGTTACGATGGCATCGACAGGCTCGGACCGGTCCTCCGCCGCTTCCTACCGCTGCTGGGAGAGGATTGGCCGGTGGAAGCCCATGTTCCCTACCGCCAGTGGATCTCGGCGGCGCGCGGCCGGGGCACGACCGATCTGGCTTGGCTGCTGGAGCGCCTGGCAGCTTCGCCGGAACTGTTCGACACGCTCGATCTCCCGCTCACCTGGCAGGTGGGCGACACGCGCACGTCGCGATCGCGACTGCGGCTCCCGGGACAAAAGCTATACTGCCACCAGGAACCGCTGCTGCGGCGCAGCGACGTTTCGCTGGCGCGGGGACTGAAAGGTCCGCGGCTTCCAGTGCGGCGTCTCGCCCGGCGGGAGGCGCGCAAAATCTTGGATCTCATTCTCGATACCTCCGCCATGCGCTACCGCGAGCTATACGGCTTCAGCCACCCCGACGAGGATGGAGTCTATCACGCCGACGCGGGCCGTGGCGTGGAGATCTTCTTCTTCGGCGTCCCGCCCGCATCGCGCTTGCCGCTGCGCGCTTACCATGGCGGCATGTTCTTCAAAAACGGCGTGCCCGCCGGCTACGTGGAGGTGCTCTCGCTGTTCGAGCGCGCCGAGGTCGGCTTCAACCTCTACTACACATTTCGAGAGGGCGAATCCGGGTGGCTGTATGCGCGCCTCCTGCGCCTGTTCCGCCAGGTTCTGGGGGTGAGCTGCTTCTCGGTGGATCCCTACCAGATCGGTCTGGAGAATCCCGAAGCCGTGGATTCCGGAGCCTTCTGGTTCTACCGCAAGCTGGGGTTTCGTCCGGTCGAGCCGAAGGTGGCCGCGCTGATAGAGCGTGAAGAACGCCGCATACGGCAAACACCGGGCTACCGGAGCTCCAGGCGGACCCTGGAAAAGCTCGCCGAAGGTTACATTGTGTACGATGGCCCCTCGTCCGAGAAGGGCGCATGGGATACTTTCCGCGTGCGCAACCTCGGACTGGCCGTCGAGCGAGCGCGCGCCGCCGGCGCCCAGGATACGAAATCATCCAGCGGCCTGACGATGGTCCTGAGCCTGATTCCGGATTTGGCGCGCTGGACGCCGGAAGAGAAAACCACCGCGGCCAAGATACTCCAGGCCAAAGAGAGCGCCAGTGAAGCGCGCTACCTTCGACTGATGCAGCGCCACGCCCGCTTGCGCGCCGCATTTCTGGCGCTCGGGTCGGGGTGAAGCTTCCCTGAAATCATCCGACACGATACACTGTGAGAGTGCCCACTGGGTGACGGTACGAAGAGGGGAAGAATAGAGGGAATGATGAAGAAGATACTGTTTTCCGTGGCCGCGGCACTCTTGTTGCCGATCGGCATAACCAATGCAGCCGAGCCACCGGAATTGAAGGAGGGTCTGTGGACCAGTCACAGGCAGACGACCCACAACCCCGGAAACAAAACGACCGAACAAACATCGACGATCTGTCGCAATCACGTCTATGACCAACATATGCAGTCTCTGGCGAGGGACGTGAAGGGCTGCACCATGGTCAGCGAAAGTTTCCAGGACGGCGTGTATTCACTGAAACTGCACTGCGTGGTCTCAGGCACCGTGATTGAGAGCAAGGCCACGACCACCTTTCAGGGCGATACGGCGGCCCACACCGAGACCCATGCCACTTATACACCGGCGTTGCGCGACTTGAGTGAAAGCACCGTGATCACGGATCAGAAGTATGTGGGCAGTTGCCCAGCGGACGCCAAGCCTGGGGACATCACGTACGCGGACGGAAGTGTGATCCACTGGGTACATTAAGGGAGCGACAGGGCTGGCCCTATTCTTGCCGCCCTGTCGGGTTCCCTGGACCGCCCCGGCCTTCCGCACCTCTTCTGCCGGCTGGGCCCGGCATGCTCATGCCCGGGACCCGCGACCGCGCGGCCAGCATCAGATCGTGCGGCTGGCCCTTCGAGTTGCTGTAGTAGCCGACTTGCGTGCCCGGTTTGAAGAAAAACGCGGCTCCTTGCGTGACCGGGTAGCGCACCTCTTTACCATTCGCGTCCAGTCCCGCCACCATGTCGCCCGACCCTCTCAGCAGAAAGTAGATTTCCTCCTCCGCCGGGTGATTGTGCGGAATGTTCGTCCCGCCCGGGGCGAAGTCCATGATGAACAGGCTGTTCATCAGGTAGGCCGCGGCCAGTTTATCGCGCTGGCTGGAAGTGGTTCCCATCATCAGCTTGTACTGGCTGGTCGGGCCGTGCTGACCCAGGACCTGGAGCTCGACGTCGTCCGTATTGGCCAGCATGAGCTTGGGCGTGGGCTGCACCTGCACGTCGGCGGGAATCTTGTATCCCATGACGATCACTTTCACCGGCGCGGCCGAGGAATTTACGACGCCGTGCTTGACCCCGACGGGAAGGTACATAAAGTCATTCGCCTTGATGGGCGCCTTGTCATTACCATACAACAGCGTCCCGCGGCCTTCCTCGACGAAATAGATCTGCTCTTCGGCCGGGTAACTCACTATGGCGCTGGTCCCGCCGGGACCGACAGTTAGCTCGCCATAGCGGGCCACGCCCTTAAGCTGATCCGCATCCCGGTCGCCAATGCCAAAAAGGGGTTTGTAGGAAGCCGCTTTGGCGCTGGCCGCAGTCAGATCGTCCGGCTTTGGCTGGACATTCTGCACCTGCCGTTGCAGAAAGATCGGATCCGCGGCAAACAGGCAACTCGAGACGGCCCAGAGAATTGCCAGCCTCTTCATATTCAAAATGTTGCGCATAGTCTCTCCAAAGACAGGCACGCGCCACGGCCACCGGGCGAAGCCAATGGCCGTGGCGAAGCAATTGCCCGCCGAACCGGGATCAGTAATCCGAGGTCCGCTCGTTGACCCAGACGCCATCCACGTTGAAGTGCGGCCAGGGCCCGCCTAAGCCTCGTCCGGTGATGCTGTCGTCCCATTTAGTGGCCGGGTCGAAGTAGCCGGGCACCCGCAGGTGCTCTCGCACCACCGGTTCGTTCAGTTCCACACCCAGACCCGGGGCATCGGGGACCGTGATGTAGCCTTTGTCGATCAGGGGCTGCGACACTCCCGTGATCAGTTGCTGCCACCAGGAGAGGAAATCCACGGCATGGCATTCCATGGCAATGTAGGACTGCAGGGTGGCGGCGGTATGAACGGCGGCGATAGTGGCCAGCGGCGATCCCGCCATGTGAATGGCGGTTGGAATGCGCTCCCGGTCGTAAGCGTAATCGGCAATCCGTTTGGTCTCGCGGCATCCCCCGGAGGTGCCGTGATCCAGATGGATAATGTCGACGGCGCGATTGTCGATCAGCTCCTGGAACCCTTCCTCCAACCCGAAACCATCCTCGCCAGTGAGCAACGGCGTGCTGGTATGAGCCTTGATTTCCTTGAAATCCTTCCATCGCCAGAAACCGCCGGTGTAGAACAGGTCTTCCAGCCATGAAAGGCGGCACTTCTCGAAGGTCTTGGCGGCGCGAATGCCGTCGGTGACGGTTCCGCACCGGAGGCTGGAGGCGTCCACCGCCAGCGGCTTATCCCAGCCGATGGCATCCCGCACGGCCGAGATCAATTCGGCTCCGTACTCGAGGCCCTTGTCCGTGGGGACACCTTCGGTATCCAGATAATCCGGCTTGACGCCCACGAAGTTGGTGGTCACATCCATCTTGAAAAAGGTGAACCCTTTCTTCATGCGCTCCACCATTCGAGCCCCGTACTTCTTGGGGTCGGAGGTTCCGGTGGTGTCGCAATACATGCGCGCGCGATCCCGCCGCTTATCGCCCAGCAAGCGCCAGACGGGCACGCCGTAGACCTTGCCGGTAATGTCGTGCAGGGCGATATCGATGGCGCTGAAGCCGCCGCCCTGGCGTCCGGGGCCCGCGAACGGGCGTACGCTCTGGAGAATGCTCCCGATGTCCAGGGGATTTCTTCCCACCAGCAGGGGCCTCATGGAGAGCGCCAGGTTCTCGTTGCCGGCATCGCGCACTTCGCCCAAGCCATAGACATCCTGGTTGGTGAACATTTTGATGATGGGGTAGTCGAAATTGGCCGCCACCCTGAGCGCCCGTATGTCCGTGATTTTCAGGTCGCTGGGAGCGGAGAACTTGTTGATGGGCCCATAGTGGATGGCCCCGCCGCGTCCGGGGCCCGCGCCGCCGCCGGGGTTCTGGCCGCCAGTGGGTACCCGACCCGGGGTGCCTTGCTGCGCCGAGGCAGACATGGTATAGATCCCGCCCAAACCACTGGCGATCGCGGCCTGGCACAACATCGCGCGCCGGCTCAAATCTCTCGCTTTAGCACGTTTCATATAAGAGTACGCCTTTCTGTTTTCGTACTGCGTCTATCCGTCCTCTGGCAAGTCGAACACCGCAACGGCGTGCGCGTGCGACTGGTAATGTCCTATCTGGCTTCTGGTGCGGCGCCCTACCGGTAGGAAACGCAATTATCGCACCACTTGCCGTGATGGTCAAAGTGCGGCCAGCCGCCTGGCACCCGCGGGCGATGAACGCCTAGCGTTCTGGGGACGACTTCGGTGGCGTTTGAGGCACGCGAGGAGTGGGTGTTGCGGCGCCCCGCTTCCGGGAGTAAGCTTCGAAGTAGAGGGACATTTTATGAGGGTTCTTCTGCGAATTGCATTATGTGCTTGCCTGGCGGCGACAGTTGCCACGGCACAGCGAGGCGGCGGTGGGCATGGTGGCGGTGGAGGCGGCTTCCATGGCGGCGGCGGTGCGATGGGCGGCGGTGGCTTCCGCGGCGGCGGTGCGATGGGCGGCGGTGGCTTCCGCGGCGGCGGGGGCGGTTCTTACGGCGGCGCGGGATTGGGTTACGGCGGCTTGCGCGGCGGATTCGGTTACGGCGGCTTGCGCGGCGGATTCGGTTACGGCGGCTTGCGCGGCGGATTCGGCTACGGCTACGGCGGCTACTACGGCGGTTTTTACGGCTACCCCGGTTGGGGCTTCGGCTACTCCTACTGGCCGGGATACTACGATTACGGCTACTATCCCTACAGCTACTCTCCCTACGCCTACTCTCCTTACGGCTACTCTCCTTACAGCTACGATCCCTCACCCAACACTACGGTGATCTATCCGGCGCCGGACCCGCCCGCTTCCAGCACGGGACACGCGGAGCGTGCCAATCCCGTCATCGAAGAATACGATCAGTATGGCCAGGAGATCAAGCCCTCCACGACCGGCTCCTCCACCACCGGCGGCGCGCCCATCTATCTGCTGGCGTTCACCGACCACTCGATTCGCGCGGCGGCGGCGTACTGGGTGGATGGCAAGACCCTCCACTACGTCACGCTCGAGCACGAACAGAAAGAGGCGCCGCTGGACACCGTGGACCGCGCTCTCAGCCTGCAACTGAACCGCGAGCGCCGCGTGCCCTTTTCGCTGCCCGCTCCGTAGCGCCGCGGCCGCTAATCCCACTTCTTCACTTGCGGCCACAGTTCCTTCAGCGGCATCCTCAATCCGCGGCAATAGAACACGTCGAAATGGTTATACGGCATGGAGTAAGGGTGCTCTACGCGGGCGACCTTCCGGACCACTTGGAAGAGCTTCTCGAGCACTTCCTGCCGGTCGGCCATGACAATCATGCTCTCGCCGGTGTAGCCGCGCGGTCCCCACAAGTAGTAACTCTGGTGCCCGCTGATGGCTTTGGGCAGGCCGTACTTGGGGCCAAACAGGTCTACCGCGCCCGCCTGGCCATAGCTCTGCCCGAAGATGGCGGTCCTGGCTCGCACGTCGGCGGGTAAAGCGTTATACACGCCCGCCACCGTGGCCACCATCTCCTCCCAGCCGAACTGGTCGGCAAACAACTGCGGCAGCGGGCCGAGTCGGTGTGTCTCGATGCGCGGTTGCTGCAGATGCAGGGCCGCCGTATAGCGGATGTAGGTCTCGACCGGCAGCAGCGGAATCACCGTGGGCGCAATCACGGCGGCCGTCACGACGATCAACGCCGCGTACGCCGGCTTGATCCACTGCACGCGGGCGCCGGCCAGCCACCGCTCCCAGAGCACGCCGCCAGCGGCGAACAGCAACGGAAAAGCGGGAAACAGGTAATAAATGCGCGGACTGAGCGTCACGATCAACACCGCCGCCGTCAGCCATGCCCAGCCGAGCGCGCGAAACGGTTTTCCCTCGCGGCGGAAGAAGAAGAACCACAGGCCTGCCAGCCAGATCGGCGCGCTCGGCGGAAGCATGGCCAGGATCTCCTGGCCCAGAAACGCTAACGGCGTCAGATTCACATTGCGTCCGCTGCGCCGGATGTTGGCCTGCAATTCCAGGAACGGAAAATGGTGTTGAACATTCCACAGCAGATTGGGCAGGAAGATCAGGAACGCGACCAGACCGCCGATCCACAGCCACCTGGTGCGGAGCAGGCGCCGTTCGGGAGTCAGCAGCAGCCCGGCAATGATTCCGAAGCCGAAGATGAGCATGGAGTGTTTGTTCTCCATCCCAATTCCGGCCAGCAGGCCGAACCACAGCCAGAGCCTCAGATTCCCCGTCCTGACGATGCGAATCACCACCCAGGCACAGCCCATCCAGAACAAAGGCTCGAAAGCATTCATGGAAAGAAAATGGTGGATGGCCAGGAATCCCGGCGCGGCCAGAGCGCAGAGGGCCGCCAAGCCTTGGGCAAAGCGCTTCCCACCCAACTCGCGGGCGATCAGGCCCGTCAGCATCACCGTGCCCGCGCCGGCCAGAGCGGCAAAGAAACGGATGGCCGAAAGGGAATCGCCCAGCAAGACGCGCGCGATCCTGGCGATCAGGGCGATCAGCGGCGGCTGGTCCACGTAACCCCAAGCCAGATGGTTGGCGCAAGCCAGGTAGTAGAGCTCGTCGACGAAGTACCCGTAGCGTCGGCCGGCATACAGGTGCAGAAGCAGTTTGACCGCGGCGATGGCGGCCACCACCAGGCCTGCGCTCTTGACCCACGGCTTGGGGCTGGCGTCGGGGCGCATGGGTGCTGTTTCCTTGAATCCTCCGAAGGCATTTTAGCATCCTCAAATTCATATTCCACACTTAGTTCGATCTAGAATCACCAAGCCAGGCCGGAACGTGGTACATTTATTGACCAGTGGCGGAGGGCCGTATGAGATGGTTGCCGGTTTTTGCATTTGCTGTCGTGACTCTACTCGGGCCGGTTCGGGTCGGGGCCCAAATGGAGGGTTCCGGCGACAGTGCGGGCGTGCGGGCGGCCCTGGCGCGCGCCGCACAGAACAATCCCCACGATGTTTCCGCGTTGGCCGGCTACGCCGAGTTTCTGGAACGTTACGGCGACCCAGCCTGCCGCGAAGCCTACGCCCGACTGTTGGAGGCCCTCCGTAATTCGCCTGATACGGCGCGCGCTGGAGTGATTGCCAGGCGGCTGGCCGCGATCGACCTGCTGGCCGGCGACAGCGCCGCAGCCGCGCGCGACCTGGAGGCCTACCGCGCGGCTACGGGCAAGAGCCTGGTTGTGTCCACAACTCAGGCGCCCGAGGAGAACTGGCCCACGGTCCCCATTCCCGGGCCCATGCGCCCGTTCGCCCGCATGGCGGCCATTTCTCAGGAAGCGGAGGCGGACGAGATGCTTTCCGCCTTGGCGCGCAACGTGGTGACCAACGGCTACCAGGCGTCGCGCGGCAATGAGGCCCTGGAGCCGACCGAGTACCTCAAGCTGGTCCACCGCTATCTATCGCAGGCGCGCGAACTGGATAAGCTGGCCGGCGATCAAAAGGTCATCAAGATCGAAAGCTGCGATTCGCCCAACGTGGCCGACCTGCTTCGGATCCTGGGCTACCGCATGCGCGGCGGCTGCGGCTCGGAGGTGGTGCTGGAGACCGTCAACGCCCCCCGCGCCTTCCTCACGACGGACTCCGGCTTCCCTCTCAACGACCTGGAGGAGGCGCTGCGCACCAACCGCCCCTTCTCCTACGATTTTCACCCCGCCCAGGCGCCGGTGCTTTTCGGCTGGGAGTACTGGATGACCGGCGTGAAAGACAGGACCGCGGCCGATTTCATCGAAGGCTTTATCTCCGACCCGTCGGTGTGCCGGCTTTACCTGGGTCTTTCCAAGCTGGACCGCGAGACCGCCGAGGGCCTCCGAAAGGCGGTTCCGTTTACGCGTCTCAAGGCCTATGCGCACGTGCTCGATTTCTTCGGCGGCATGTTCGAGTTGCGGGGCGGCAAGGCCGTCACTCCCGGCGGTCAGCGCTCGGCAGGCGCGTGGGCCGAGATGGTGGGAGCCTCACCGGACCAGGGCGCCACCTTTTTCGACAAGCTCATCGCCAAGGATGACGGCTGGATGGCCAGCCTCTACGACGCCCTGGCCCGCATCCACGGCCCGGTGCGCGACTATCTCACGGAGCCCGCCCGCTTGAAGCGTTTCTATGCCGCCGTGCGCGGCCGCATCACCAGTCCGGGGCCTGCGCGGCCGGTGTTCCGCTCCAACACGGATATGATGCTGCTGACCACGCGGCTGCAGCTCGACGCCAGCGGAAGGCCTCACATCCCGGGCAGCCTGGAGGTCTGGAAGAACCTCTTCGTGAGTCACCCGCAAGGCAAGTACGACGGCAAACTCACGCGTTCCGCCAACGGCTGGAAAGATCCGGATGACGTTCTAGAGGCCCTTTTTGCGCTATGCCGCAAGTCCGTGGAAAACGAGCCGCTCAAGATCTTCATGGGCATCAGCGACCTGGACCGTAATCGCGCGGTCCCACTGGAGGCAGCCACGGTGGACCGCCTGGCGCGGGCCTACCACGATTACGGCAGCCAGTTTGCCATCTTCAGCGAATCGCGCAGCCTCAGCGACAAATCCGTCAATCAATACATGGACGCGATTGAAAGCATCAATCGCCTCAAGGAGCCATTACTCTTCTCGGACGTGGCAGGCTCCTTCCAGGCGCTGATTGGCCTATGGCAGATCCTGGTCCGGCAGCAGACTATTCCGGCGAGCCAGGCTGACCCGGTGTTTTCCGGTATCGCCAGCTCTTTCCTCCAGGTCCGCAATGACCGGGAGCTGTTCGACGCCGGCCGCAACGGCGTGAAACTGCTCCTGGCCGGGGCGGCCTCCGGGCCGGCAGCGCCGACTCAGTCCTCCAGTCCCCACGAGCGGCTGGTGGACCTGCTGGCGGGCACGCCGGAAACCGGCGACACCGAGGCGCGCGAGCAAATGGCGCAGGAGATAGTCCGCATCCTGGAAGCGCAGCGCATCATCTCGCTGGACACCATGTTCCAGCTCGCCGACCACATGGAGAGCATTTCCCATGGCGGGAAGCTCAACACGGCGCTGGTAAACAGGCTGGCCAGCGGCATCGGCGAGATTCAGCTTCCGCGGGCTTCCCTGACCGCCCCGGAAAAGAACGCCATGGGATTCGGCTATTGGACCGAGAGGCACATCGAAGCCGAACGCAAGCTCAACCTGCGCGCGGCCATCGAAAAGGCGGGGGGCGATGCCGAAAAGCTCAAAGACGCCCGCGGGCTAATGGCACCGCTGCTGCGCGACACGCTGGTGGCCTTCAACTACGCGCACTATGCGCCGCCGGGGGCCCAGATCCTGTACACCAACCCCGTTTTTGCGCGCAGCCACGATTTCATCGGGTCCCAGAGCTCGGTCCACACCTGGCGATCGACGGAACTGTTCGGTACCGGCTGGCCCTCGAACGGCGGCGGGCGGCTGGTCGGTTCGCTCTCGACTCTGCCCTACGCGCTGGCCCAAGCGGAGCAGAACTTTCTGGTTCCCGAGCAGACTCAGGCGCTCATTTGGGGCGACCTGGCGCCACAAATGATCCTGGACGCCAAAGTTCCGCGCTGGTGGAACGTGACGCCCGCGCAAGTCCACTGGGTGGGGCTGCACCTGCGCTATGGCCGCGAGCTGCTGGCGGAAGCGGCTTTCGATGCGGAGCTGCGCGCACAGGTGCTGGATTCGTTATCGCTGCTGGCCTCGCCGGCGCGCCTGCACGAGGTAGGGGGTTTGATTGAACGGGGCGCGGTGAAGGATGCCGTCGAGCGGGCTACGCCCTCGGAGCTGTTCTCGCTGGCGCGCGACATGGCCTCGCGCCAGGGCTTCGCCGACAGTTCCTGCATCCTCGGGGAACTGCGGCAACTGGCCCAGGCATCGCCCAAGGAAGTGAACTACGCGGCCATATCCCGCGCTTTCGGCACGCCCAAGCCCACACTCGCCAATTCCTACGAGCCGGAGCTGCTCAACCTTCGCACCTTCCCCACTTTGATGGGATACTCGAGCCGCATCATGGCGGAAAGCTGGGAATCGAACACTTTATACTGGGCGGCGCTGGCCGACGAACTGAGCCTCTCGCCGGGGCAACTCAACCTGCGCATTCCGGAGTGGACCCAGAAACTGGTCGAGCGCATCTTCGCCTCGCACCTGGAAGATTGGCCCGCCGTGCTGAAGTCGCTGCGGCTGGTGGGTGACGATGTGCGGGCGCGCACGCGCGCGGCCGCCGCCGGCGAGAAGCCCGGCTTTTGAGGAATTCTGAAACGGGATAAATCATCATGACAATTTCGCGGCGGGGATTCATGGGGATGACTGTGGGGGGGCTGCTGCTCCGCGCCCAGGAGACGGGCCAGCGGCCAGTCTTTCGGGTGAAGGTGGACATGGTGGTGCTCAGCTTCCAGGTGACGGACAGCAAGAACCACTACATCAACGGCCTCAAACCAGGCGACTTTCGCATTTACGAAGACGGCATCCTGCAGAAGGTCGCGACTTTCGCGGAGGGCGCGAAGGTGCCTGTAGCGGTGGCCGAAAACGGCGCCACGCGCCCGCTGCTGGAAGCCAGGAATGAAGTTCTGCCGGGTCTCGACCATCCGGACGCTTTCGTGGGCAGCAACGTTTTCGTGTTGTTCGACACGAGCAACTTCATGTACCGCAGCTTCGTCTACGCCGAGGACGCGATTGCCGACTTCGTGCGCGGGCTGGACCGCGCCGATTCGATCGCGGTCTACACCTTCAGCCGGAACCTGTCGCGCGCGGCCTCTCTGACGAGAAATCACGGCGAAGCTATCGGCGGCTTGCGCAACGCGGTGGCCGGCGACGACACCGCGCTTTACAATTGCCTGCTGCTGACCCTCCGCGACGCCGCCAAGATTCCCGGCCGCAAGGTGATCATCGTGTTTTCCAACGGGCCCGACAATGCCAGCATGGTGGCCCCCGACGATGTGCGCGCGGTAGCCGAAGACGAAGGCATTCCGATTTACGTCATTTCCACCAGCGAGGTGAACAAGGACCCCATCTCGAGCGGCGTTTTCCGCCGCATGGCGCAGCGCACGGGGGGCAAATCCTACTGGGCCAAGACATGGCAGAAGCAGGTGGAGGCGTTTGAGGACATTCGCGAGGACATGAGCAACTCCTACACCATCACCTACTACCCGCAGCCCAACCCCAACGAGGGTTTCCGCAAAATCACGGTAGAAATCGTGAGCGACCCAGGCAAGAAATACCGCGTGCATTCACGCCCCGGCTACCGCCCCAGCCGGGCATTCTGAGCGGATGGCGGGGCGCGGACAAAAGGTCTCCGCAGACGGCGGCCTGAGCGGCTGCGTGACGCCGGACTAAAGTTCCTGGCACTCCGGCCGATGAACAAAGTGTGGTGTTCCCGCTGGTCCGGCATGGCAAATTGAGCGGTTGGATTACGCTCATTCTGGTACTGAGCGGCAGGGGGATCGCGCAGCAATACAGCTTCCGCCACTATGGAGCTGCCGAAGGGCTTCAGAACCTGGTCGTCCTATCGTTGGCGCAAGACGGCGCCGGCTACATCTGGGCGGGGTCGGAAGGCGGCCTGTACCGGTATGACGGAACCCGCTTTCGCCTGATGGGAGCCGCCGAAGGGCTGCCCTGCAGCCATGAAGTCCACACCCTGCACGTTGCCGCGGATGGCGCCCTCTGGGCCAACACCTGCGCGCAGATCTTCCGCTTCGACGGGCAGCGTTTCCACGCCGTCACTCGTCTGGGCGGCATGCAGGCCGGCGCCGAAAGCATGGCGGACGGCCCGTTTGGCCGCATGCTGGTGGCCACTCCCGCAGGCCTGTATGAGGCGCTGCCCGGTAGCGGCGGCGGCCCCTTCCGGGTGCGCCCCTACGCGTTACCAGCCGAATTGGCGGACAAACCGGTGCACGGAATCGTACGCCATGGCTCGCAGCTCTGGTTCGGATGCGGCCAGCGGCTTTGCCTCGAAGACGGCGGGCGGGTCTCGGTGTTCGGGCCAGAGAACGGCCTACCGGAAGACTCCTGGAATGGTATCCAGGTCTCGCCGGACGGTTCCGTTTGGGTCCGCAGCCCGAGCAGACTGTACCGAAAGCCGCCCGGAGCGGCGCAGTTGATTGTAGAGAAACCGGATATCGCGTCCAGCAATTTCTGGGGCGCCTTGACCATCGTCCGGGACGGCTCGATCATGGTTCCCACCGATCAGGGGCTGGCCATTCACAGTGAGAGCGGCTGGAGCGTCGTGGATCAGCAGCACGGGTTGCGCACCGCCATGACCAGCGCCGCGCTCGAGGATCGCCAGGGATCGCTGTGGATCGGCCTGATCGGCGGCGGCGTGGCGCGCTGGCTGGGCAGAGGCGAATGGGAATCCTGGACTAAGGCGCAAGGCCTGCCCTCGGACCTGATCTGGAGCATACGGCGCGACCGGAGAGGCGCTCTCTGGGTCGGCACGTCTCTGGGCCTGGCGCGGCTGGACGGGCCGGCGCGGCCAAAGACGTGGACCAAAAAAGACGGACTGGGCGGCGATAACGTCCGATGGCTGGGCGAGACTTCCGACGGCGCAATCTGGGCGGTAACCAGACCTGGAGGATTAGCCCGCATCGATCCGGCCAGCGGCAAAATCGGTGTGGTCGGCCGGAGGGACGGGCTGGCGTGCGATGGTCTGAACCGCGGGTTCGTCGACCGGCTGGGCCGGCTCTGGCTGGCAACAACTTGCGGGGTCTTCCGCAACGACCGGCCGGCGGTCTCCACCCGTTTTATCCGCATCGACCAGCCCGAATCGTTGCAGCACGCGGCTTGGTCCGTTGTCGAAGACCTGCAGGGGAGCATGTGGATGACCAATCCGGAGGGGTTATGGCGATGGCGCGACGGCCAGTGGCGCCACTACGGCAGACCGGACGGGCTCCTCGGCGACAACCCTTACATCATCGCCATGGCCGCGGACGGAGCCTTGTGGCTGCGCCACCGATTCGACGCGGGAGTGGAACGGGTAGAGTTCTCGGGTGACCGCATCCTGCGCTCGACACCCATCGTGCCGGCCGACCCGATGTCGGTCGAGGTCACGGCTTTCCATGGCTTTGATGCCGGGGGAGGCTTCTGGCGAGGTGGGGCCAACGGGGTGGCTTTGCTTAAGGGCAACTCGTGGACCTACTTGACCGTCGAGGACGGGCTGGTCTGGAACGACACGGACGGAGAGGCCTTCTGGGCCGATGCGGATGGCAGCGTGTGGATCGGAACCAGCGGCGGCCTGGCACATTACCGGCCACCCAAGGGCGGCCCGCGGGGGCCACCGGTGGCAGCTCCGGTTATCACCAGGCTCGAGATCAGCCGCTGGCCGCGGCTGGTCGAGGCTCAGTTCTCCTCGCTCAACTACAAGAGCGAGCAACTGGTGCGGTTTGTGTACCGGCTGGACGGGGGAGCCTGGAGCGACGCCGCCGAGCGGAGCATCTCCATCGCGGGCCTCGGCCCGGGCCGGCATCGGCTGGAGGTCCGCTCGAGGGTTCGCGGCGGTCCGCTTTCAGCCAGCGTGGCCGCGGCGGAGTTTCAGGTAGCGCCGATGTGGTGGGAGACCTGGTGGCTGCGGTCCACAACCCTCCTGCTGACCGCCGGCGCCGCGTGGGGCGCGATCCGGTGGAGACAGCGGCTGCTCCGGCTGAGGAACCGCGAACTGGAGTGCGCGGTGCGCGAGCGCACGGCTGAACTGGAAGCCGAACGCGCCAAGGTAGTGGAAGAAAAGACCCGCGCCGACGAAGCCAACCAGGCCAAAAGCCGTTTCCTGGCGCACATGAGTCACGAGATCCGCACACCATTGAACGGTGTGATCGGATTGAGCAGGCTGCTGGAGGAGATGTCGGTTCCCGACGGGGCGCGAGACACGGTGCGGCTGATTCACTCCTCGGGCGACGCTTTGCTGAGCGTGGTCAACGGCATTCTGGATTTCTCCAAAATCGAGGCCGGAAAGCTGGATGTGGAAGTCATCCCGTTCCGCCTCCGCGCCTGCCTGGAGGAGAGCATCGAGATGTTTCGCCCGGTGGCCGCCAAAAAGGATTTGGGCCTACGATGCAGTTTGGCGCCGAATGTGCCGGAATGGGCCGCCGGCGACGGCACCCGCCTGCGGCAAGTGCTCCTCAACCTGTTGTCGAACGCACTCAAATTCACCAATGCCGGTGAGGTTACGCTATCCGCGACGGTAGACCGGGAAGACGATGCCGCGCATCTCATCGCCATCGAGGTTGGCGATACCGGCATCGGCATTCCGCCGGAGGACCTGCACAGTCTGTTCAGCTCCTTCAGCCAGGTGGACGCTTCCATCAGCCGCCGTTACGGGGGGACTGGCTTGGGACTGGCAATCACCAAACGGCTGGTAGAACTCATGGGTGGCGGGATCAGTGTGGAATCCGAGCCGGGGGTGGGCACGCGGTTCCGGTTCACGATCCTACTGCCCGAGGCCCAGGAACCGCGGCCCGCACCAACGGTTGTGGAGCCGGCGCCGGGTGAGAGCGGACTGAAAGTACTGGTTGCGGAGGACAACCCGGTGAACCAGATGGTCGTCCTGGCGCTATTGCGGAAGCTGGGGGTGAATGCGGATCTGGCCGGAGATGGTTCACAGGCCGTGGCGGCCGTGCTGGAACACGACTACGACCTGGTACTTATGGACATGCAGATGCCGGAGATGGACGGTTTGGCCGCCACCCGCGAAATCCGAAGCCGCCTGGCCGCAGATCGCCAGCCCGTGATCTGCGCGCTGAGCGCACACGCGACCACGGACGATCGCGACGCCTGCCTGCGGGCGGGGATGAACGGATTTCTGACGAAGCCGCTGGAACCAGAGAAGCTCCGCAGCCTTCTGGCCGGGCTGGCGGCGCCCAGCAGTGCGCCCCAGAGCAACGGTTAGCTACCCGAGTCTGGTGATCAACTGCTGAATCTTGTCGCGGTCTCCCTTGGTGGGATTGTACTTGAGCGCGTCTTGAAGCTCCTTCAGCGCCCGCGTCTTGTCGCCTTTTTGCGAATACGCCATTCCCAGGTGATACCGGAAAACCGCCTGGGCGGGCACTTTGTTCACCAGGTCCTTGAAGATGTCGATGGCGTTGTCGGTGAGGTTCTTCTTGAGGTAGATCCAGCCCAAAGTGTCGGAGACCTCGCTGAGGTCTGGGAGCAACTGCTTGGCGCGCGTGGCCTTGGTGAGGGCGTCGTCCAGATCGCCACCGTGCTCGGAAAGCAGGAATGCCAGGTTGTTGAGCGCCACGCCGTTGTTGGGATCCAACTTGATCACGACTTCATACACCTGCCGGGCCTCGGACCAGCGCCCCGCGGCGTCCAGCACCAGCGCCAGGGTGCTCAGCACGGTGCCGTTCTCGGGGAGGATCTCGCGGGCCTTCTGCAGCGCCACGATGGAGTTGCTAAGATCGCCCTTGCGCCGGTAGGTTTCGCCGATGCGCAGGTAAATGTCTCCTTGCGCCTTCGACCCCTTCTGGAGCGACGCCGACACCTTGTCGAAATAAGAGACGGCCTGGTCATACTTGCCGGCGCGGACCGCGGTATTGCCCAGGGCCAGGATGAAGTCCATACGATTGGGCGCCTTGGCGGCTTCGGTCTGCAAGAGTTGCATGGCCTGGTCGGGATGGTTCTGGGCCATCTCTGTCTCCACCATGCCCATCAATCCACGCGAGTTCGCAGGGTTCAGCTCGTAGGAGCTCCGAAAGGAGGCCTCGGCTTCCTTGTACTTGTCCTCCGCCAGGTTCACGACGCCCAACTGGAAAAGCACGTCGGGAGAACTGGGGTTGGCCTTGAGCATGGAGTCCAGCAGTTGGTGCGAGTCCCCGAACTTTTTCTGGCCCATGAGAGCCGCCGATGCGATGAGCCGCGCATTATTGTTGTTGCGGTCGTATTTGAGCAGGATCTCCTGAGCGCCTTTCAAAGCGGCGTCGAAGTCCCCGCGGGTGATCTGCAACTGCGCCAGGGCCAGCCGCGCCAGCACGTAGTCCGGCCGCAGATCTATGGCCTTCTGGAAATGCTGCCGCGCCTGCTCCCACTCAGCGCGCGCGGCGTGCGCGCGGCCCAGGTTGTACTGCGCGACGGGGTTGTCCGGGGAGCGGGTCACGACAGCCTGCAACTCCGACAGGGCCCTGGAAACGTCACCTTTGTCCAACATGAAGGTGGCCGCCAGGCCGCGCGCGTCGTTGTCGTCGGGATCGTCCTTCAGGATCTGCGAATTCAATTCGGCCGCCTCATTCCGCTTGCCCTGCCGCATGAGCACTTCGATGATGCGCTTCTCGTAGGTGGCCTTCCTCTTGACGTCCTTTTTGAGATCCTTTGACATGCCCTCGCGATACTCGCGGACGGCGGAGTCGGGGTCCCCCATGCGCAGATAGAAATCACCCACCGTGAAGTATGCCTGCTCGTATTCCCTGGCGTGGGATTTGATCTGATTGAGGACGCCTAGCATGTCCTCACGCTGCTTCTGGATGTAGTAATGCCTGGCCAACAAGGTTAGGTATCCGAACTGTTTAGGATTGTTTTGGACTCCCAGCTTCAAGACCTGCTCGGCATCGGCGGGCCTCCGTTGGAACATGAGCAGCCGGTAGAGCTCGGTGTAGGCGTATTGATACGTCTTGTCTTTCTCGATGACACTGCGGTAGAGCTTTTCGGCTTCGGGGAATTGGGTTTCCGCCGCCAAAGCGCGGGCTAACTGCATGACCACGCCGACTTGCCCGGGCTTGAGGGAGTCGGCTTTGCGATACTCCACGATGGACTGGTCGAGCAAGGCCCGCCCCTGGTCGCGCATGGCGATCTTGAACTGCTCGGTAGCCCGCGCGTAGTCCAGGTCGCCAGTGAGCCTGTGACCGTCGAACGAATTCGGGTCGCGCTTGAGCAGCTTGTTGCAGTAATCCTCCACTTCGTCCAGGTATGTTTTCTCGCGCGTCACACCGAGGTAAATCTCGCTCAGCTTGACCACGGCGTCCCAGTGATCGGCCTCGCTCTCCGGCAGCAGCTCGACAGCGCGACGCAGCGCGTTCACGGCCTCGGTCACGCTACCCGTCTTCAGAGCGGTCAGGCCCAGCTTGTAGTACGCCGGCCCCCAACGCTGGTCCTTGGCCTTGGCGTTGAGGTACATGATGCGCGCTTCTTTGTATTTGCCTTTGTCGAAGTACTTGTTTCCGCTTTCGAGATAACGCCTCTTGGCGACGTTGGGATCGCGGCTGCACGATACCAGCGCTAGCATTGCTGTAGCGATAATCGCGACTAGACGTTTGGAACGCATAGCTTCCTCAGACTGATTCTCTTACACTTTCGCGCCAAGTTCCATGGCCTCGGTAATGGAGAAGCCTTCGCGGAGATATTATAGCAATACCAGTATCAGGCGCAGGGTTTGGCAGGGGACCTGCGAAACCGGGGAGAGACCACTCTCTCCGCGCGGCGCAAAACGGCTGCGCCGAAGTCGCGGGTGAAAGGCGGGACTACGCCGCGGCCCCTGATCCCGCCCCGGATAGTGGTATAATCACACCTTATGTCAGTCCCATAACCTGCCAAATCCGCTAGTATACGCTTCCGCCCGAATCTGGTTGCCAAGAGGCCGCGCCTCGGGCTCACCAGTCGCTCAAGTCATTGAAAGTAAAGGAGGTTCACCGATGAAAACACTATGGTCGAGTGGTTTGGTTGTTCTTGCGGGAATGGTGGCTCAACCCGCCGGCGTATCGCCGCAGCCGGTGCCCGCCAGCCCAGCGCCCGATTGCCGGAGGGATTCCAGGCTGGAAGCCCTCCGCAGGTTCTTTCGGAAATGCGGGTGCCCTGCCGGGACATACTCCCGCGTGTTCCTGCAAGCTGCCGACGATTTCGCCCTGGATTGGCGGCTCCTGCCGAGCATCTCCTACGTAGAAACCACAGGCGGCAAAGCCGCGCGAAGCAACAACTTGTTTGGGTGGGATTCCGGGCGCGCACACTTCCCATCCGCCACCGCGGGGATTCACGCCGTGGCTTACCACCTAGCCCATTCCCTTCTCTATAAGAACAAGAATCTAGATAAGTTGCTGGCAACTTACAACCGCAGCGCAGCATACGGCCGAAAGGTTAAATCCGTCATGAGGCGGATTGCCCCTTCCGAATGAGGTCAGCACTGCAGCGCCGGATCATCGGCCCGGATGGCGCCCCCGCGCTCTTCCAAGGTGACCGTGAGGGGCGTCTCCTTCTTGTTTCGTACCACCGTCACCGTGAAGGTCTTCTTCGAGCCTAACGCGCGCAACGCCCTGGTGATCTCCTGTGGGGTGGTAACCGTGGAATCATCCAGCTTGACGATCACATCGCCGGCCTTGATGCCGGCTTTCTCGGCGGCCGAATTCTTGCGCACCAGCTTCACCAGCACGCCATCCTTGACGCCGAAAAAGTCGGCAAGCTGCTCTTCGGAGGTGAGCGATTCACCCTCGATTCCCAGCACCGGATTCTGCCAGGTCATCTGGAAGCGCGGGATCTCGATCTGGGGCATGGGGAACGGCATGCCAGGCATGCCATTGCCAAATGGAACCACTATGTCGCGGCCGTTAGACCGGACCACCGTACCCTTTCGCGCCTCGATAGTGGCAGTCAGCGTTTGCGCCGCGCCGTTGCGCCACACCGAAATCTTCACCTGGCGGCCGACGGGAGTCTCGCGCACCAGCCGGGTGAGCTGTTCGATACCCTGGACCGTAGTGCCGTCATACTCGAGCACGACGTCGCCTTCCTTGATGCCGGCCTTGGAGGCGGGGCTGTCCTGGGCCACGTTGGTCACTTCCGCGCCGCGCTCCTCTTTCAAGTTGAGAGCCTTGGCGCGCTCGGCGGTGATATCGGCCACGCCAATTCCCAGGTAGCTCGCGCCACCTACCTGCACCGTGACTTGCCCGTTGCGGCCCCGGGCGGTCTGGGACCACAGAGCGGGCGCGAACAAACCGACCGCCAGACATGCCATGCCAATTCCGAAACTGAGTTTCATAGAAAAGCCCTTATGGTTGACGTTTGATAAATATCGTTCCTTGCGTGGCGGAGATTCTCAACAACGGTCCTCCGCCGTTTACCGGCCCCTCCGCTACAATCCGCGCCCCCTGTCTCCGCACTGGGATGGCAGGGAATTCGGAGACGATCCGCCGGATGGTATCGGCCATTTGACTTTCGGCCCGGATGTTCACACCTACGTTAGACGGGATGAGCACGGTAATGTCACCATCGCCGGTGGCCAGGAAGGAATCGGCCGGCTTGCCGCCCAGCAGATTGGCCAGGATGCTGCCCATCATGGTGGAGACCCGCATGCTGCCCAGGATATTGCCGAGGCGAACGCCGCCGGCGCCGGATTCGGACTCGACACCAGCGGCGGCGCCCACTTCGAGGGGTCCGGCCAGGTTGTGGGCAATCACAATCCCGTTGGCGGAATCGACCATGATGCGGCCTCCACCGGTGGTGGCGGTGACGGCGCCCCCCGCCTTGGAAATGTGTATGCCGCCGGCGAGCGTTTGGGCGCGCACCGGGCCGTCCACTTCAGTGGCCACGATTTCACCACCCCCGGTGGTGAGGACGGCTTCTCCGCGCACGGTTCCCACGGTGATGCGTCCAGCGGCAGAGGCGCATTCGAGGGATCCATTCACCTGGCCGACGCGCACGTCGCCGCCTCCGGTAGAGAGCCGGCAATCGCCGCGAACGCGATCCACAAACAACTCGCCGCCGCCGGTATCGACCGCCAGCGGGCCATCGACGCCGCGCACATCGACCACGCCATCGGAGGTGGTAACGGCGGCGGCGGCCAGGCGCGGGGCTTGCACCGAAACAGCGGACAGGAAGGGGCCACCGGGCGCGGTCAATATCAGCCAATCGCCCTGCGGCGCCAATCGCACGGCATATCGCTCGAGGACGCGGAGCGCGCCGGCGGCGGTGCGCGTCTTGACGCTGACCTTCACCTGGTAGGACAGATTTTGGGAAACGCCGCCTTCGAGCGTCACCGGGCCGTGCGCGTTCACGCGCAAACGCGGCGCGGCGGGGCCGGCGCCGGAGTAGGTGCCCACCCAAGAGTCGCCTTCGCGGGTGAGCGCCTGCTGCGCAAAGGCCACCAGAGGCAGCAAGGCGAAAGCCAGCCGAGCGCTAAAAAGTCCCGATCGACGCATTCATATCCTTCAACGCCTTCTCGCACTTCAGGCGCACATAGTTGTTGTCTTCCTTCTGCACCAGGTTCTGGAGAACTCCCACCATGGAATCGTCGCGGTGCGACACGAGCAGGTCCACCACCTGCATACGGACGGCGGGGTTGTCATCGGCCAGGAGCGCCTGGGCGAGGGTCCTGCGAACCTGGGGATCGCCCGCCAGCGGCTTCAAGCCATCCAGAGCCTTGAGGCGGACGCCCGCGTTGGAATCGTGGGCCACGGCATTGAGCAGGGCATCGCGCACTTCGCCGGAGTCCGCGCGGCTCTTCAGGAGGTCCACCGATTCGACACGCACGGCGGGATTGTCTTCGCGCGCGGCAGCCAGCAGCAACCTCTGGATGTCGCGATCGCCGGCGGGGCCGGAGACCACGCGCCGCCGCGTTTCATCGAAGGCAATCTGCACGCGGCCGGAGCTTTCGGCCTCGACGGAACGCACCGTGGAGACGACTTCGCCGGCAGACGAAAGCGAAGACGCAGGCACGCCGGCGCCGGTGAACCGCGCGGCGAAGAAACCCACCGCCACGAGGGCCAGCGCAGCCACGGGCGTGCGGTACTGTTGGAACCCCGAGAGCGTGGCTGCCAGGGCTTCCAGAAACAGCGTCCAGGGGCCTTTGGCCGGTTTGAAGAAGCGTGGCGCGCCGCCCTGGATGGCGGCCCGCAGATCGGCGCGGCAGGACTCAAGCAGCATGGGCGGAACCTCGGCCCGGCGCCGGTCGAGCGCCGCCGACAGGGCGCGCTGGCGCTCCATTTCGCGGGTGCAGCCGGCACACTCGTGCAAGTGCTCTTCGAGGCGGTCTTCCTCTTCGGGCATCAACTCGCCGTAAAAATAGAGGGGAATCAGCCTGGCAACCGAATCGCAAGTCATACGCTATCTCCCAATACCGCGCGCATTTTCCGGGTGGCCCGAAAGAGGCAGTTCTTGGCGGCCTCTTCGGTGGTGCCCAGCATTTCACCGATGTTTCGCAAACGCAGTCCCTGGTAGTGCCGGAGCTCGAAGACCATGCGCTCGCGCGGAGTGAGGTCCTGGAGCGCATTCTCGATGCGCTGTTTCAACTCCCGGTTCGAGAAGGTGCGTTCCGGGTTGGCGCGCGCGGCTTCCTCTTCAAAAACTTCCATGCGGTCGACCGGCCCATCGGGCGTTTCCACCACCGCGGACTCCTCTTTGCGGACCTTCCGCTTGCGCAGTTGGTCCAGGCAGATGTTGGTCACGATGCGGTAGAGCCAGGTAGGAAAGCTGCAATCGAACCGGAACGAATGGAGGTTCCGGTAAACCCGCAGAAACGCTTCCTGGTAGACATCCCGGGCGTCTTCCGGCGAGCGCAGCAAGTTGATGGCGAGCCGAAGCACACTTTGGTCGTGAGCGCGGACCAGTTGCTCGAAGGCGTCCTGGTCGCCGCGCTGGGCCGCCCGAATCAGCGAATCAATCGGGGGACTCAATCGGGCGCCTACCGCTCCGGCTGCATCCTGAGCCATAAAACAGGCTAGTCTAACGTCTTACCGGCTCCCAAACCACCTGCCTGTACGATTAGACGCACCTCTTGCGGAATTGTCACGGTGTGGTGAGCGATGGTGAGAGGGGCTACTATGCCACGCGGGAAGCGCGCTCACTGGCGCTCTCATAGCCGCGCACAAGGTGATAGATCAGGGCATCGAAGAACCGGCCGATCCGATGCTCCAACTCCTCCTGCGCGTACACCTGGATCACGGTCATGGAGATTGCCTCCTCGTGCACAAAGCCCAGGATCTTGGCTTTCAGGAGCTGCATCCGGAGCACCGCTTCGTGCAACGGAATGTTCTCTTCAAAGCGCATACGGCCCAGGAGTTGGAACCGGCGATAGGTTTCCTGGTCCTTTTTTGCCAAAAGCAGATAACTCAGATTCTCAAGAATTTCCCGGCACCACTCCTTGGTTTCTGCCTCGGGCCGCGCTGCCACGGCTTGCGTCTCAGGGTTTTCCCGGATGGAACGGATGAGCCGCCTGGCTATTTCCTCCCAATTCGTTTCAATCAGTTTAACCAGCCTTGTGGAAATCATATTCCCCCCAATATCGTTCGTGCATCGGTAGGGTTACGACACCCGGTACCTTGCGTGACAAGCCCCAGAGTGCTGCTGCTACCATTATCGCAGAATCGGCAACAGTATGCACAGAATGATGGGATGTGCGACATTTATGCGTGGAAAGCTGCATGGCGGGCCGGGGGCGAGACTGCCAGCGATTGGCAGGCTGAAGCCTGCCCCACCCTGCGCGGTACAATCGCCTGTATGAAACGATTGGCTACGGTTCTGGTTGTGGTGGGCGCTGCTCTGTTCGCGGCCGCGCCTGAAGAGTTTTCCACTGCGGCGGGAACGCTTCGGCTGACGCCGATCCAGCACGCCAGCCTCATGATCCAGGCTGGAGACAAGGTACTGTACGTGGACCCGGCGCAGGGCAGCTACGATGGGCTGCCACAGGCGGATACCATCCTGATTACCGATATCCATGGCGATCATATGGTCCCGGCGCTGGTGGACAAACTGAGAAAGCCATCCACCGTGATTCTGGCGCCCAAAGCGGTCGCCGAGAAGGTCAAGGGCTGCACGGTAATCTCCAATGGCGAGACGAAAACCGTGGGTGCCTTCAAAGTGGAAGCCATCCCCATGTACAACATGAAGCCCGCCGCGGATGGACAGATCTACCACGAAAAGGGGCGCGGGAACGGTTACATCCTGACTTACAGCGGCAAGCGGTTTTACTTCTCGGGCGACACCGAGGGCACTCCCGAGATGAAAGCGCTGCGCAATATCGACGTGGCGTTCGTGTGCATGAACCTGCCGTACACCATGACGCCCGAAGCCGCCGCGGAAGCGGTGCGGGCATTTCATCCGGCCATCGTTTACCCGTACCACTACCGCGGGTCGGACACCACTGCGTTTGCCAAAGCCCTGCAGGGCACGGGCATCGAAGTGCGTCTGCGCGACTGGTACGCGAAGTAAGAATGCGTCCGGCGGTTACATGGGCGGACGGCCTTCGCTGGACGGCGGCACGACACCCTTGAGGCGCATGTAGACGGCCAGGTAGCCGTACTCCTCGTTATCGTGGATGGTGTTGCCGACCAGTGCGCCCAGCTTGGAACGCTGGCCGCGGCCCGCCAGCGCCTCCCCGGCATTGGCGTCGGTGATGCTGTCCCAGGCGGCGTCGCACTCATCGAACGACGCCTTGAGCGCGGCCACCAGGTCGGCCTTGGCCGTCTTGGAGGCGGCGTCGGCCTGCTTCTGCTCGCCCTTGACGGCGGCGCAGGTGCGCATTTGAGTATCGGCGATGTGCGCGATGAGCGCGCCGAAGGTGCGAATTTCAGGCGACGCTTTGAAACTGTAATTCTCATCCGACATCTTGTCGGCGGCCTTGGTGAGGTTGGTCTTGATGGCAGTGTAGGCCCGCTTGGACTCCGCGATCAGCGGATTGGTCTGGGCCTGGAGCGCGCAGCCGCCAGCGAGGGCGGCGGCGAAAATCATCACGACAGATCGGTTCATGGCGGTAGTCTCCTTCGAGAGTGATGTGTTGAAGCCACTGATATTCTATACCAGCGGCTACTGCGCAGGGCGGGCGGCGCCGCGGAGTAGGGAGACGGCCTCGCGCGCCTTCTCAAGCAGGAGACCGTGCTCGGCGCCGGCGCCTACGAAGCGCATGCCGCGCTCGACCCAGGCCTTGGCTGTGGCCACGCTGCGGGTCTGAATGCCGGGAACCACGCAGTGCTGGTTGCATTTTTCGATGAGGCGCTCGACAGTCGAGATCAGCAACGGGTTGTCCATCTGGCCGGGGATGCCGAGCGAAATCGACAGGTCGGCGGGGCCAACCATGGCGATATCCATGCCTTTGACGGAGAGCAGCTCGTCGGCGCGCTCGATGGCGGTGGTGGTTTCGAACTGCACTACGGCCAGAGTGTTGCGGTTCTGATGCTCCATGATCTCGGGGAAGGTGCGGGATTCGTAATCGATCATGGTGGCGTTCACGCCGAAGCCGCGCTTGCCCTGGGGCGGGAATCGCAACCAGCCCAGGGCCTCTTCGAGGAGCCGGGGGTCCTCGACGCGCGGCAGGATGATGCCCTGCGCGCCCGCATCGAGAAGCCTCGCTACCAACGAATAGAGAAGCTCAGCCACGCGGACGATGGGAGTAATGCCGGAGCCGGCGGCGGCGACGATCATATCTTGCGCGGTTTCGAGATTGAAGGAACCGTGCTCCATGTCGATGAAGACGTAATCGAAGCCGGCGGCGGCGAAGGTGCGGGCGATTTCCGGAGACCGGTAACTTTGTATAAGGCAGCCGAGGACCGTCTCGCCCTTGGCCAGCCGCTCGCGGGTATGATTGACGCGCATGTGGATCAGCTCCTTTGGCTGATACTCGAATATAGCGCGCGTGGCATAATCGCAGGTATGGAAATCACCTGGCTTGGACATGGCACATTCTTATTTCGGCTTGCCTCGGGGCAGGTCATTCTGATGGATCCGTGGACGGACGGCAACCCGGCGTACCCGAAGGGGTACCAGCTCAAGCGCGTGGATACGATTTGCATTACGCACGGCCACTTCGACCACATACATGACGTCATACCGCTGGCGCAGCGTTTTTTTCCGGAAGTGGTGGCTATTTTCGAGACCTGCGAGTGGCTCCAGTCAAGGGGCGTGTCCAACCTCCGCCCGATGAACAAGGGCGGCTCGCAGAAAGTGGGCGAGGTCACAGTGACCATGACCCACGCGGTGCATAGCTGCGGAATTCTGGACGACGGCAAGATCATCTACGGCGGCGAGGCGGCGGGTTACGTGCTGCGCTTCGCGGATGGGCGCGCGTTGTATTTCGCGGGCGATACCAACGTGTTTTCGGACATGCACCTGATCGAACAGCTCTACCATCCGGAGCTGGCGTTTCTACCCATCGGCGACTTGTACACGATGAGCCCGCGGGAAGCCGCGGTGGCGTGCAAGCTGCTTCGCGCGCGCAAGGTAATCCCGATGCATTTCGGAACGTTCCCGGCGCTCACGGGGCGGCCGGAAGAGTTGGGCGAGCTGGTGGCGGACCTGGAAACGGAGGTTTGGGCGCTGGAGCCCGGGGAGACGGTGGAGTGGTAGGGGCGGCCGGCGGCACCGCCTGCGCTGGGCAAGCTAAAGCATGCCCCACCTATGGATTCACGAACTTGGCGATGTCGTCGATGACTTCGGGCGCCACGTGGCCGGGCTTGCGATACTCGGCCTCCGTGCTCTTGCCTTCGCCGGCGACGAAAAGGTGGTTGAGCGCGGGATAGCTGCGCATGGTAACGCCCCTGCTTGCGCCCACGGCCGCCTTCCAGAGAGCGAAGTCTTTCATACTGACCTGAAAGTCCCGCTCGCCTTGCAGAATCAGCATGGGGAGCGCCAGTTTCTTCGCCAGCGCGGCGGGATCGTATCCCTTGAGATCGAGCCAATAAGCGACCGGCACGCCCATCACGGGGGGAGAATCCTCGTCACCGGGTTCGAGACTCTTGATCTTGGCGGCCACCGCCTTGACCGTTTTCAGGTTGTCGGCGCTCACTTCCAGATACTCGGCTTGTTCCACGACCAGGTCTTCCATCGGCCGCACATTGCCGGCGAGGACGATGAGGCCGGCAAGCTTGCCATCCTGCTCGGCGATGCGCGGCGCCACATACCCGCCGAGGCTGTGACCGAGCACGAAGACGCGCTTGGGGTTCACTTCCGGCTGCGCGCGCAATAGAGCCGCGGCTTTGACGGCATCTTCCACGGCTTCCTCCTGGACCGTGAAGCTGGCCAAGCCGGCCATGGCGGAGCTATATTGCCTGGTCCGTTTTTCGTACCGCAGAACCACCACGCCGCGGGACGCCAGGCCTTCAGCCAGATCCTTGAACACTTTGGTTCCACCGACGGTTTCATCGCGGTCGTTGGGTCCGGAGCCGTGCACCAGCACGATCCCCGGGAAAGGTCCTTGTCCGACCGGCACGGTCAGGGTACCAGGGAGCTTCCACTGGCCGTCGCCAACGGTCACCTGGCGTTCGCGGAAGGAGTCCGGCTTGCTGTAGGCCGGGTGCTGCCACGCCACTTCGCCGGGAAGGAAGAACATTCCGGCCACCAGGCCGTCGCGGTTGACGATGAATCGGAAAACGATATTCTGCGCGGCGAATTTCGCGGGGAACTCGACGATGGTGTTGGGACCGACCTGGCGCGAGGATGGGGCGCCGATGTTGTCCATGGCGCCCCAGGACTTGATCTGAGCGCCGAGCTTGCCCAGGGCTTCTTGGGGAAGCCCCTTCTTCATGTCGGCAGTGAACATCTGCGAGAGTTCGGGGTAGTTGCCGGCAAGCAGCAGGTCCAGCGCCTTCCTGCCGAGAGCGGCGGGGTCTTGAGCCGGCTGCGCCAGGAGCAGCAGCGGCAGCAGGGGCAGAATTCTTATCGCGCGCGAGAGCATCATCTAATAGAATAACCGGAGAACGGAGGCTCGGCGGCTTCTTGCAGCAATTGCCACGCCCGCTCTATGTGCGCTTTCGTGGTGGCGTAGTTGCCAATCGCCAGGTGCAGGGTGAAACGGCCGTTCAGGACGGTGCTGGAGATAAAGACATCGCCCGCGGCGTTGACACGATCGAGGATGCGGCGGTTGTCGTCGTCGGTGCCTTTGTAGCGGAAGTTCACTACTGAAAAGGGCGCCGGCGCGGCCAGCTCGAACCGCGGATCGGCCTCGACCTCGCGGGCGAATTCCCGCGCCAGGTGCACGTGCTCGCGAATGACGGCGGCGAGGCCCTCGCGCCCGTACGAGCGCAGTATGAACCACAACTTCAGAGCGCGGAAGCGGCGCCCGAGAGGCACGCCGTAGTCCATGAGGTTGACGGCGAGCGGGTCCTGCTCAGTGCGCAGGTACTCCGGAACCAGGGAAAAGGCGCGGCGCAGCACATCGGGGCGGCGGGTGTAGAAAACGCTGCAATCCATGGGGGTGAGGAGCCACTTGTGCGGGTTCGTGACCAACGAATCGGCGCGTTCGCAACCGGCGAGAGCCCAGCGGAATTCCGGGGCCACGGCGGCCGAGCCGGCGTAGGCGGCGTCGACATGAAGCCACAGGTTGTGGCGCTCGCAAACGGTGGCGATGGCGGGGACGGGGTCGACGCTGGTGGTGGAAGTGGTGCCGACGGTGGCGGCGACGCAGCAGGGGCGCAGACCGGCGGCGAGATCGCGCTCGATCATTTCGCGCAGCGCGCCCGGCAACATGCGGAATTCGGCGTCGACGGGCACCAGGCGAACGTTGTCGTGGCCGATGCCGACGGCGATGGCGCCCTTGGCGATGGAAGAGTGGGCCTGCTCGGAGGTGTAGACCACCAAGCCGCGGGCCACGCCCTGGGAACGCGACTCGGGGTCGGCGGCCTGGCGGGCGGCGGCGATGGCGTGCATGCTGCTGGTGGAAGCGGTGTCGTAGATCAAGCCAAACCAGTCCTCGGGCAATCCGCTCCAGTGGCGCAGCCAGCGGAGGGTCACCTGTTCGAGCTCAGTAATGGCAGGCGAGGTTTTCCATACCATGCCATTGCCATTGAGGGCGGCGGCGAGCAACTCGCCGAGGATGCCCTCGGGGGTGGAGGAATTGGCGAAATAGGCGAGGAAACCGGGATGGTTCCAGTGGGTCATGGCGGGCACAATGAGGCGCTCGAAATCGGCGAGGATGGCGGACATAGGCTCGCCGCGCTCGGGGCCGCGGGTGGGCAGAGCGCCGGTGAGCTGGCCGGGCTGGACGGGCGGCAGCACGGGATAGCGCTCGGGATGCGCAAGATATTCGGCGATCCAATCGACCGCGCGGTGGCCGTAGAGGCGGAATTCTTCAGGAGTCATTAGTCCTCAGCTCACGCTCGGCGCGAAACCAATCTTCCCAGGGCGAGCCGCCAGGACATCCACGGGCTTCCCAATAAGAATAGGCCAGGCGGGCGATTTCCTCGTGAGTGGGAGCGCGCCACCGGCGGCCGGCGGCTTCCGGCTCGGCGGAGTCCAGGCGGGTCCGGACGCTGTGCATTCTTCCGAAAAAATGGGGCATATGGTTTGGAAACAAACTACATATAGCAAACCGCGAGGTGATGCGAGCGGGTCATTGCCGCAATTCGACGATGGTTTGTTTCATCTTGGCGGCCTGCGGCCAGTCGGGGTGATACTTGAGGAATTCCTCCAGAACGGCGGCAGCTTCGCGGCGCTCGCCGCGGCGCAGGTGAATCTCGGCCAGCAGAAGCTGGGGGCGGGAGAAGTGCGCGGGATCGAGCTGCCGCGTGCGCTCGAGGTACTTCTGGGCGAGGTCCACGCGGCCCAGCTCAAAATAGGTGAGGCCAAGCTGCGAGTTGGCGAGAGCGTCGTGGGGGCGGGCGAGCACGGCTCGCAGATTGTAGTCCACGGCCTGGTCGAGCTTGTGCACGGTCACCAGGACGCCGCCGAGGTTGACCAGGGGATCGAAGGCCCCCGGATCCTGTTCGAGCGCCTGGCGGAAACATTCCTCGGCGCGATCGAATTTGCGCGTCTGGTAGGCGATGGTTCCCAGCTCGTTCCAGGCCACGGCAAACTGAGGGGCCATCGCGACGGCGGCCTCGAGGCGCTTCACGGCGGCATCGGGATCGTGCTTTTCAAGGTCCTTCTCCGCCTCCAGGTATTCGCGCTGGGCCTCTTTTGGAATGGCCAACTGAGTGGTTGAGACGGAGTACTGGGGTACGGGGGCGTCGAACTCGAAGTCGGAATCCTTCAAATCGAGGGTGAGGAAAACCCGGTGGCGGGAGCCGGCTGCGGCGGGACCCACTTCCACCGTGCGGCGGGCTTCTCCGCGGCCCGTGACGAACACGGCGACGGTGTAATCGTCGGCGCGGAGTTTCTTGAAGTTGAAGCGGCCGGCGGCGTCGGTGAGGGTGGCGGTGGCGAAGGGATTCCCGGTGCCGAACAGAGAGACGGAAGCGCGGCGTGGCGGCTGGAGTTGGCCGGAGAGATCGAAGAGCGGGTCGGCAGCGAAGGCCACCGCCGCGAGTACCGCGGGCAAGAGAAACCGAAGCATGCGCCGATTCGATTGTATCGCGCGCGCTACACCCCGCTGGTGCTACTACAATAGGTCTGAAGGTACGGGGCTCGGTCCGGAGAATCACGGAACTTTGGCGCGGCGGAGCGCGTATCGATAGAGGACTCCATTCCCAATGCCTATGACAATCACAAACAGCCCACAAGTGGGCCATATCCACGCGCTGTTGGCGGAGCGGGGTTATGCGGTCTCCGAAACGGCGCCCGACACTTTGAGAATCGCGGAGGTGGAAAGCGGGGTTGCCGTGCAGGCGGTCCTGGCGGGCGATATCCTCTACCTCTCGCTGACGTGCACGGTGGTGCCGCGCGAGGCGGTTACGCCGGAGATCATGCAGCGCATGCTGGCGGCCGATAACGGCATCTCCACTTCGCACTTCCAGATCTATGACGCCGGCGCCGGTAAGGTGGCCGTCACGTTGAACAATTTCTGCAAACTCCAGGACATGGGGCCGGAGGAGGAGGACGAAATTCTCTCCTGCGTGCATTTCCTGCTGGTGGATGTCATCACGGCGCGGCGCCTGCTGGGCGACCTGAAATCGTAAAGGAGAGGAACGAGGAACATGGCATTTCTATCCGATCTATTGGGCCGCATGGGGCGCGTGGCGCGCGGCGAGGCCAACCAAGGAGTGGGCGCCATCGAGGACGCCACCTTCGAGGCGACGGTGAACCAGACCGTGGCCGACATGAAGAGCGACTTGAACAACGTGGTCCGCGCTTCGGCGGTGGCCATGAGCAATTACAACCGGCTGGACGCCGAATACCAGAAATACGTCCGGCAGGCGCAGGAGTGGAAGGACCGCGCGGGGATGGCGCTGGACGCCGGCAACGAGGACCTGGCGCGCAAGGCGCTGGCCAAGAAAGCCGAGAGCGATCAGCAGGTGGCCTCGATGAAGCAGGCGGTCGATAGCGCGCAACAGACCAGCGAGAAGCTGAAGCAGCAGGTCACGGAGCTGAAGCACAAGATCGACGAAGGCGAGCGCACGGCGACCACGCTGGTGGCGCGCAAGAACGCCGCCGCGGCGCAGCGCAAGGTGTCGGAAGCCATGGCGGGGGTGGGGAGCGCGGATAACGCGTTTTCGGCGCTGGGCCGGTTTGAGGAAAAGGTGGCGCGCGAAGAGGCGACGGCCAAGGCGTTCGACCAGCTTGCTTCGGCGGGCAAGGATGACGACCTGGAGGCGCAGTTCGCGCAATTGGGCGGGCATAGCGTGGACGCGGAACTGGCGGCGCTGAAGCAGGAGCGTCTGAAGGCCAAGCAGCCGCCACCGCCCGAACTGCCGAAGGAGCTGGGACCAGGGCCGGGCGGTAAAGCGTAGCGGAGCCACATGATTACGCTTACGCTGGTGGCCATTCTTGGCGCCCTGCTGGTGATCGTCCTGATGCAATTGGCGAAGAAGTCCGAGGAGCCGAACGCAAAGGGATCCCCGCCGCGGGCGCCGGCTGCGGATCTGGCTAATCTCAAAATCACGGACGCCCGGGTGGGGGACATGATCTCGGTTTCGGGCGCTGGCGACGACCTGTCCGACCTGGATTTCACGGCCGACCGGTGCGCGTGGTTCGAGGCCGGGCCGCGGCGTTGGTTTGAGCTGAGCGGCGCGTATCGCGAGCGGCGCGTGGCGCTGCGCGTGGCCACGGGCGAGGATGTGGAAGCCGCCGTCCACACCGACCCGCGCAAGTTGACGATCGAAGACCTGGGCGTGTCGGAAGACGACCTGGCACAAATGGACGAGCGCCAGAACACCGCCGACTTTTTCGAATTCGACGGCAAGACCTGGCTGTATCGCCTAAGCAGGGAGGCGCAGGCTCGCCGCAGCGACGAGGCGGAGATTGCCAAATTCTACTACTGGGAATTCCAGGAACAGGGTGGCAAGGGCCTGCTGGCCATCCGCAAAGCGGAAGGAGAACCTTTCACCGTGACGCTGGCCACCACAATCTATCCGGGCGATGTCACCGTCTACCGGGGCGCACGCGCCTGAAGGGTTAGCATGAGCCGATCCACACTTCGATTTTTGGCCGTCTTGCTGACGGTCCTCATTGTCGTCGTACTGTTCGCCGGGCTGGACGCGCTGCCGCGCGAGGTGCGGGCGCAGATCGACGGCGACCGCGCCGCCCTGGCGTCGGCGCAAACCCAGTTGCGCTCGGCGCAGGATGAAGTGGCCCGCGAAAGCCAGGCCGAACCCGACCTGTTCCGCGCGGTTTCCGCGACCGCGCATTGGACCGACCATTTCGCCGAGGCCGCCAGGTGGATGCAGGACGCCGGCCGCGACATGGCCGAGCTCGGGCGGATCGAGAAGCAGAACCGCCGGCAGGACCGGCAGCGGGCCGAAGCACTGCTCGCGCATGAGCGCGACCTGCGTGCCAAGGCGTTGGCGGAAGCCTCAGGCGTGCAAAAGGAAGCGGCGCAGTGGGTGGACTGGAAACGGCAGTTGCCGCAAACGGCCGCGGGGATGGAGCGGGACTACCACGCCATACACGCTGTGGACCTAGCTCCGGTGGCCACCACGGTGCAGAAAGCGGAAACCGATTGGCCCGAGAAGAAGGCGGATCTGGATGCGCGCCTGGCGACCGTGCGCGACGCAGTGACCCAGAGCGACAACCTGTGGCAATCCACGGACGCGGCGCGGCGGCAGGCGGCGGCCGGGAATTACACGGGGCTGGATTTCGCGGTGTTGTTAGGCGCGGCGGATTCGCTCAAGACTTACGCGGCCACGCTGCCGCAGAAGACCGTCGAACTGCAGTCGCTGAGCGGCCAGTTGTACGACTCGTGGGACAAGGTGCTGGTGGATATGGAAGTTCGCGGCATGGGCAATGCGCGCGAATACGACCAGCAAATCCGCACGGTGCGGACGCACCTCACCGACGTCTCCGCCAAGACCGGCGTCACCACCTCCGAGGAGAAATGGGTGGACGTTCCGCGGACCACTTACGAGGCCATGCGGAACGATCTCGGCATGGCCATCGAGCACAAGCCCGCCGGCCGGTACGACTTCGAATCGGAGCACGTGGCGCAACCGGCGGGATTCGCGTACATGGCCCCGCCCACGCAGGCCTCCAACCAATACGGCTACTGGGAACAGCGGGATGGGCGCAGTTTTTGGGTGTTCTACGGCCAGTACGCGCTGATGCGCGACCTGCTGTTCAACCGTAACTACCAGCCGGTGGAGCGCGGCGAATGGGAGGGGTATCGCACTTACCAGAGCCGCGGCCAGACTTACTACGGACAGGACGCCGGCGGCAGCGCGCCCAAGTACGGGTCGCAGGGCACGGCCACGCAGAACCGCTACTCGGGGAGCACCTTTGCGCAGGGCGGCGGCTTCCGCGAATCACAGTACGCCAACAAGCCGGGATCGTATCGCGACTCGAAATACGCCTCCCCCATGGCGCGCGACCCCAATGCCGACCATAGTCCGAAGAGGTTCGGAAGCGGAAGCCGGCCGGAGGAGCCGCACGCTGCGCCGGCGCCGCGGCCGAGTTACAGGCCCGCGCCGCGGCCCGCTTTCAGGCCGCCGATGCGAAGCCCGGGGAGAAGCTTCGGGCGCAGGCGGTAGGGGCCGGTCTGGAGCATCCCTCAATCGCGGTAAATCTCTTTACGATGCCTGACGCGGTAGAGGACCACGGCGCTGCCCTCGATGTCATAGCGAATCCGGTACGGCCAGACCTCCAGGCGCCACTGGCCCACACCTTTGCCCTTGAGCCTCTTGATGCGGGGCGGCGGAGCAAACGGGGAGGTTTCCAGGACTCCGATGCCGTTGAGCACGCGTTCCTGAACGTCCGTCGGCAATCGCTCAAGGTCGCGCTGGAAGCTCGGTGTAAGGAGGACCCTGAAACGAGCCGGCAAGGGATTATCCGGCGCGCCGCCCGGAGAGGCGCTGTTTCAAGTAGTCCCTGAGCGTGACCGCCTTGCCGGAACGGTGCTCGCGTGCCGCGGCGGTGAGACTTTTCCTGAACTCGGGATCGACTTCCTCGAGCATGTCGTCGAAATCCGAAATCGAAAGAAGCACGGCAGTGGGCTTGCCGCTCTTGGTGATGACGAAACGCGTCCTGTTTTGGGCTGCCTCTTTGAGAAGCGCGCCCAGTTGAGTGCGCGCGATGTAAGCGGAAACGGTGGTCGCCATGGTCGTATTTTGATTAATCAATTCATCTTCATCCTATCGCAAATTTTTCGCAATTTTCCTCTTGACAATAATCTCGATTTGCAATATAGTAATCACAGATTGCAATATGCGGCTCGGTGAAAAACTTCGGTACCTGCGGGAGGTCGAGGGCACGCTGCGGGGGCTCGACCGGGATCTCTCGCAGCTCGAAATGGCCCGGCTCATTCAGAAGGAGCTGGGGAAGTCCATCAGCCAGAGTTATCTGTCGCAGATCGAGAGCGGGGCGCGGCCGCACCTCACTAACTCGACGCGCATGCTGCTGGCGCGGTTCTTCAAGGTGCATCCGGGCTACCTGGTGGACGATCCGGAGGGGTTTTCGAACGAATTGATTTCCGATATAGGGGCGCTGGAGGACAAGCTCGACCTTTGGCTGGTGAGTGGGGCCGAGCGCTTCAGGCGCGACGCCGAGTTGCACCATGCCCTGCTCACCATCGCCCGTCATGCCGATTCGCGCATGTGCGTCATACTGCTCGGCACCATTCTGGAGAATCCGGGACTGGCGGAGCGGCTGATGGAGGTGCTGAAGGCTCCGGCTCCATCGCCGGACCGCAAAGCGAGGAGACGTTCATGACCTGGTCCGATTTCTACCTCATTTGTTTCCTGGTGGGGTTCGGCCTGAGCGCGCTGGCGTTTCTGGCCGGAAGCGTGCATTTGCATTTGCCGCATCTGCATTTTCATCACGGCGTACACATGCCCTCCATGCGCGCGGGCGGGGTGGTCCGGGGAGGGCGCGCCGATCTGTCGTGGTTCAATTTCGGCACGATTGCCGCTTTCCTGGCCTGGTTCGGCGGCACGGGGTACCTGCTGGAGCGCTACTACGCCGTCTGGTTCGTGCTGGCGCTGGCGATCGCCACGGTCAGCGGCATCGGCGCGGCGGCGGTGGTGTTCTGGTTCCTGGCCAAGGTACTGATGGCTCGCGAGGCGGCCCTTGACCCGGCCGATTACGACATGGCCGGGGTGCTCGGCCGCATCAGCATTCCCATCCGGCTGGGCGGCACGGGCGAACTGGTTTACTCGCAGGAAGGCACACGCCACGTCACCGGCGCGCGCAGCGAGGATGGCATTGCCATCCCCAAAGGCGCGGAGGTAATGGTTACGCGCTATGAGAAAGGAATTGCGTATGTCCGCCCGTGGGAAGATCCGGCGGGCGAGCTGGAGCCAAAGAGTAATTAGGACGAGATAGAGACCAACTTTATGGAAAACACAACGTTTGTGATCGCCGGTCTGATGATCCTGGCGATTCTGTTTCTGATGGCTATGTTCGCCAAGCTGTTCCGCAAGGCGGGACCGCACGAGGCCATCATCGTATACGGTTTCCGCGGCACGCGCGTGGTCAAGGGTCGCGGCACCGTAATTTTCCCCATGGTGGAAAGCGCCCGTGGGCTATCGCTGGAGCTGATGTCGTTTGACGTCGCGCCGAAGCAGGACCTATACACGCGGCAGGGCGTGGCGGTCACGGTGGAAGCGGTGGCGCAGATCAAGGTGAAGTCGGACCCGGAATCGATACTAACGGCGGCGGAACAGTTTCTCACCAAGTCGCCCGACGAACGGGAAGGGCTGATCCGGCTGGTGATGGAAGGCCACCTGCGGGGCATCATCGGCCAGCTCACGGTGGAAGAGATCGTGAAGCAGCCGGAGATGGTGGGCGAGCGCATGCGGTCCACCTGCGCCGACGATATGAACAAGATGGGGCTGGAAGTCATTTCGTTCACCATTAAGGAGGTTCGGGACAAGAACGAATACATCACCAACATGGGCCGGCCGGACGTGGCGCGGATCAAGCGCGACGCCGACGTAGCCACGGCCGAGGCCGACCGCGACACCGCCATCCGGCGGGCGGTGGCATCGAGGGAAGCCGCTGTGGCCAAGGCCCAGGCGGACCAGGAGCGGGTACAGGCGGAGACGCTTTCGCAGGCCAAGCAGGCGGAAGCCCAGCGCGACCTGGAAGTCAAGAAAGCCGCCTACCTGGAGATGGTGAAAAAGCAGCAGGCGCAGGCCGATAAAGCCTACGACATCCAGACCAACGTCATGCTGCAGCAGGTGCGCGCCGAGGAAGTCACCATCGAGCAGGTGCAAAAGGAGCACCAAGTCAAGGTGCAGGACGCCGAGATTCAGCGCCGCGAGCGCGAGCTGAATGCCACCGTGCTCAAGCCGGCCGAAGCCGAGCGCCAGCGCATCGAGACGCTGGCCGAAGCCGAGAAGCAGCGCCTGATCATGGAAGCCGAAGGGCATGCCTCGGCCATACGCGCTCAGGGCGAGGCGGAAGCTGAAATCATCTTCAAGAAGGGCGACGCCGAAGCCCGGGCCATGAACGTGAAAGCCCAGGCGTACCAGGAGTACAACCAGGCGGCTGTGGTGGACAAGCTGATCGGCAGCATGCCGGAGATCGCGAAGGCATTTGCCTCCCCGCTGGCCAACGTGGACCGCATCACGGTGGTTTCCACGGGCGGCGAGGCCGCGGGCCTGAACAAGGTGACGGGCGACGTGGCCAAGATGGCGGCGCAGATCCCGGCGATTTTCGAGACGCTCTCGGGCATGCCCTTGAGCGAGTTGTTCTCGAAGATACGGACGATCGGCGACAAGTCGCCCAAGCCGGATAACCCGGCGAAGGGCGGAGGGCAGTAAGTAAGCAGGTAAGAGAGGAGAATCCCATGGCACTCTTAGAGAGAGTCTCAACGTTGATCCGGGCGAATATCAACGACCTTGTCGACAAGGCCGAAGATCCGGAAAAAATGATCAAGCAGGTGATTCTGGACATGCAGAATCAGTTGCTCCAGGTCAAAACCCAGGTGGCTATCTCGATAGCCGACCAGCACGTGCTGGAGAAGAAGCTACAGGAGAACGAAGAGAACGAGCGGCAATGGATGCGCCGCGCCGAGCTGGCCGTGGACAAGCACGACGACGCTCTGGCGCGCGCGGCGGTGGAGCGCTCCATGAGCTATAAGTCCACCACGGAAAGCTTCCGGCAGCAGGTAGAGGACCAGAAGACGCAGGTGGAGAATCTCAAGACCGCGCTGGTGAAGCTGGGCCAGAAGCTGGCCGAGGCGCAGTCGAAGAGCGACATGCTGATTGCGCAGCACCGGCGCTCGCGGGCGCTGGGCAAGGCCACCGACGCCGGCATCAACATCGGCGATGGCTCGAACGCGGCCGCCTTCGACCGCATGAAGAGCAAGGTCGACCACAGCGAAGCCGCGGCGCAGGCCAAGTCCGAGCTGCTGGCTGACAACGTGGAAGATCGCTTTCGGGCGATGGAGAAACAGGAGGAGATCGACCGCCTGCTGGAGGAGATCAAATCCAAGCGGAAAGCGGGATGAACTGTGTGTCGTCCTGGCGGCCGGCGAGTATCCGGCCGCCTCCGCGGGAGAACTGTATGACTCATCAAGCCAAGATGGATTGGTGGATGGCGGCGGCGATCGCGCTGGCAGTTATGGTGCTACTGCTGGGAGTAAATTACTGGATCGCCGGGCCGGTATTGCTGGTTCTGCTGATTTGCGCGTATCCTCAGTCCTACAAAACGACGCGGGAGGGGCTGGTGATTTGCGGCGGATTATGGCACAGGCAGATTCCCTACGAGGCGATTACCTTTGTGGGACCGATTGCGACCGATCGGGTCAGAATCCAATATGGCCTGGCTTCCGAATTGCAGATCTCGCCCGCGGATCCGCACGTGTTTCTGGCGGACATCGCGAAACACACGCCGCACCTGATCAAGCGGGGCTATAAACTGGTGCCGGCGTTTGCGTGACGGCCATGAAAAAACTCTTCCATTTCGACTCTCCGCGGGAGACCTACAGGGCGGATGCCTGTGTGATCACCTGCTTCGACGCGCGCTTCGATCTGGCGGTGCGCAAGTTTCTCAAGCGTTGTGGGGTGGTGACGTTCGATCACGTAAAGATTCCCGGAGGGGTGAAATCGCTGGCGGAGCCGGAGTGCGACACGGACCGCGACTTCGCGCTCCGCATGGTCCGCACGTCGATGCGCCTGCACGGCTCCGAGCGCGTGCTGATTGTGGCTCACGCGGAGTGCGGCGCTTACTCTGGAGCCCCTATGGAAGCGGTCATCGCGGATACCGTGCGCGCCGCCGAGCTCCTGCGCGCCAGTGAGCCATCGCTGGCGGTGGAATGCTACTTCGCCGACTTCGACGGGGTCTACCGCATGACGACTGCCGGCTGAGGCCGGGGACGCACGGTTCACGGTCCACAAAAGGTTCTCCGCACGAGTGCGGAGACGGCAGACTGAAGTCTGCGCCACAAAAACAGGTAAGCTGGAAGCATGTGGAATGGATTTCTGCGGAGGATTAGCGCCGGGCTGGCGCTGGCGGCGGGGGCGGCGATGGGACAGACCGCGGCGTTCGAAGTGGCGTCGGTCAAACCAGCCGCGCCGCTCGACCGGAGTCAGATCCTGTCGGGCCAGATGCATGTCGGCATGAGGATCGACGCGGCCAGAGTGGATATCGGATTTATGTCGCTGGCGGACTTGGTTCGCGTGGCCTACGGGGTGAAGGCCTACCAGGTCTCCGGGCCGGATTGGATGGCTTCCGAGAGATTCGACGTGCTGGCCAAGCTACCCGAGGGCGCGTCCCGCGAGCAGGTGCCGGAGATGCTCCAGGCGCTGCTGGCGGAAAGGTTCAAGCTGACGGTGCATCGCGAGAGCAAGGAACATGCGGTGTACGCGCTGGTGGTGGGGAAGAACGGGCCCAAGCTGAAAGAGTCCGCGTCCGACCCCGATGCGGCGGCCGGCGGCGGCACGCTAACCGCGCCTGGTGATGTGAATCCCCAGGTGCGCATCAGCGGCAGGGGTGAGAACACCCAGGTGTCGATCTCGGGCGGGCAAATCGGGACGGCGCACATGTCCGTGGGGCCGGACGGCACCATGCACCTGGAAGCGCCCAAGATGACCATGGCGGCGCTGGCCGATACGCTGTCGCGCTTTTTCGACCGCCCGGTGGTGGATCTGACCGAGCTCAAAGGAACCTACCAGGTGGCGCTGGACCTCTCGATGGAGGATTTGCGCAATGCCGCGAGGAACTTTGGTGTGATGGCGCCTGGCATGGCCGCCGGCAGAGCTGGGGCTCGGCCGCCGGCGGATGCCGCATCCGATCCAGCCGGACTGTCGATTTTCGAGGCCGTGCAGCAACTCGGCCTCAAGCTGGAACCCCGAAAAACGCCCATCGACCTGATCGTGATCGATCACGTGGAAAAGGCTCCCACGGAAAACTAGGGGGGGTGGGGTGGCGCCAAGAATTCAGCGCACCGTCACAAAGTTGACGGTGTGGCGGATGTCTCGGACCTGTATTTTCAATATCTTAGAGCGGAGACAAAAGTGCTCGTCAGGAAGACCATGAGCATATCACCCATCAACAATGTCAGCAGCTACCTACAGTCGGTTCTCAGCACCACACTCCAGGGCGCCGGCTTAACATCCAACACCAGCTCGTCTGCGGTGCAGTCGTCATCCGACAACAGCCAGCTCTCACCTTTCGTCCAACTGATGAATACGCTCCAGCAGCTTCAACAGTCGAACCCGACCCAGTATCAGCAGGTCACACAGCAAATCGCCACAAACCTGCAAACCGCCGCCCAAACTGCCACGTCGAGCGGTAATACGACCGCGGCAACTCAACTCAACCAGTTGGCGACGGACTTCAGCAATGCCTCGACCAGCGGCCAACTCCCCAACATCCAGGACATGGCGCAGGCCATGAGTGGCCATCACCACCACCATCATCATTCGAGCACCGCCTCCAGCGATCCAAACAGCACTTCCAGCACCACCAGCAGTACAACAGGCACTTCGAGCAGCAGCAGTTCGAGCGGGACGCTGGATCAACTTCTGGCGGCCTTCCAGGCGGGCTCGACCCAGAACGAATCGCTCAACCCGATGTCGATTATTCTGAACACGCTATCCAGCGCCGGAATTGGCATTTCCAATTCGTGATGGCGCTACTCTAAGGGTGCTATTCTCCCTGTTTAGTCACTCTTAGAGGCACATTCTGACCAAGACGCTTCCCGAGAACGCGTATACGCCGCTGGCGCCGGGAACGACGTACCATCCGCCGGTTCCCGCATCCACGGTGGTGGCCGAGCTCACTGGGCGGTCGGTGGGGTGGGGTCTGTTGCTGTGCGTGGTATTTACGGTTGCGTCGGCGTACTCTGGCCTGAAGGTCGGCCAGGTGATGGAAGCGGCGATTCCGGTCTCGATTCTGGCGATCGGGCATGACTATGCTGACGATCATGATTTCTTCCGTGGTACTGCTGCGGTTCGGTCTTTCGGGCACCACGGGCATGTTCTTCGTGATGGCGCTGGCGGGCATGGTATGCACGGCGCTGGCGGTCTCGGGGCAGGGCTCAGCCACAAGGAGGGAGCCGTGTCATGAGTGCGCGCTTTGAGGAACTGGCTGGCAATGCCATTCTGGGAATCGATACGCTGTGGGGAGGCGATGTGATGTGCGCCTCGGGGGTGGGCCGTTTCATCGCCGATTCGTGGTTTTCCGATGAGCCGCTTCCGGTGGCATACACCGACCCAACCGCGGCGCGGCTTCGCGAATCGGGCGGCGTCTCGGCCAAGTCGCCGGACCGGCGGGCGATCCAGGCGTATCTGGAGCGGGTAGACATCCTCCCCGCCATACGGGCTTTGAAAACCGAAGCGCCGCGCTCCGACTACCTGGCCGGACTGGCCCTGTGTTTCGAAACCATGTGGGACCTGGCTATGGAGATTCTGGGCGCGGGCGAGCCGGTCCCTTACGAGCGTTGCGTCGAGGCATCCACGGGCCATGCACCGGAACCGTCGGATCCTTCCGCCAAACGGGAACGCGTGGCCGAACTGCTGGCGCGGGCGGGATATCCTTCGCATGACCGGGACTCGCTGCTGGCGGCGGTGGATGCATGGAGAAGAGCGCACGCGGTCCCCATGGCCTCCATCAAGCCGCTGGGCGCCGCGGCGATAGCGTGGTTCGACCAATTGACGGCCAGCAACGTGGTGCCCCATCTGCCGGCGGCGCTCCATTCCGTTCCGCGAGCCAACATCCGGTTCCTTCCGATCAAGGATGCGTGGTTCTCCGGGTCCATGAACTACCTGGGGCGGGCGCGGAAGCCGGATGGGGCGCCGGAGTACGAGGCGACCTATGAGATCAACGCCTCTCTGGAGATCTCCGTCCCCGAGTTCTTGCAGTTGGTCAGCCACGAAGTGGTGCCCGGCCACGTGACCACGTTCGCCTACCTGCAAAACCTGTACGTGCGGGGAGCGGTGGGGTTCGAAGCTTCAGTCCTCACCATGAACACACGCGCGGCGGCTCTTTTCGAAGGCATCGCCAACAACGCCATCCTGATGGCGCACGGGGTAACCGAGGTGGACGAGTTGCCCGATGAGGACCTGCAAATCGGCGTGCTGCTCCCGCTGCTTCAGGACGATGCCAAGAACCAGGCGTCGTATCTGACTTGGAACGACGGAGCGCCGCAAGCCGAGGTGGCGGCGGTGCTGCGCAACGAGTTTCTGGTCTCTCCGGAGCGCGCGGACAAGTTGTCGGGCGCCTGGGGACGCCACCCGCTGCTGGGGCGGATGTATTTGCCCGCATATCGCGCGGGAACCGAGAAAGTCGCCAGCCTGCGCCGCCGCTACCCGGCGGGCCAACTGCTCCCCGTTCTGTACGGCTGCTCGGGCCTGGTGGATGTGACTACCATTGAAGGAGTATTGGCGTGAGCCGGAGGTAAGCATGGTCACCGCATCGCAATTGCGCATTGGAATGGCCATCAAGTACGAAGGACAGAGATACAAGGTGGTTGCCGCGGAGTATCATCCTGGCCAGGGCAAGATGGGCGGCGTCACCCATACCCGCCTGCAGAATCTGGATACCAGAACTTTTTGGGAGCACAGTTTCCGCTCGGATCTGAAGCTCGAGGAAATCGCACTCGAGAAACAGGCGCTGGAATTCCTGTATGCCGACGGCGATCAGTGCTGCTTCATGAATCCGGAAACCTACGAACAAACGGAAGTTGCGAGGGACTCCGTCGGCGAGCCACAGGCCGGGCTGTTGGAGGCGGGCATGAAACTGAGCGTCGAGTTCCTGGAAGGCCGGCCGGTGAGTGTATTATTCCCGGATGTGCTGGAAGTGAAAATCGTGGACACGGCTCCGCCCATACACCAGCAGGACAACACCTATAAACCGGCCAAACTGGCAAACGGCATCGAGGTAATGGTGCCGCAGTTCGTGAAGACGGGCGATGCGATCCGTCTGGATGTACCGAACATGAAGTACATGGATCGGGCGAAGACGGACGTCAGGGCAAAGCACGGGTAGACGGGGGCTGGGCAGGCGAGCACCGCCTGCCCCACCTTAGCGCTTGCGAGCGGTGAACGCGGCGGTCGCGGCGTCGTAGGTGAAAGTGTAGAGCACCTGGGTCTCGTTAAAGATCATGACCCGTTTCCATGCGCCTGCCACTTCCTGGGCAGCAGGCGGATCGAGACTCACAAACCGGCCAGAGACCTGATCGGGCATGTCAGCCACCGTCAGGGGCAGGGACGCGTCACGATCCAGTTCAGCGAGCGTGTGCGTCGATTTGAGCGCGTTGTTCAAATAAATCGAAACATCTTGAGGCGGGAGCATAGCCGGCCTCCTTCAGGCAAAAGTCTACCACTTCGAAGGGACGAACGGCGCCGCGGTCCCGGATTACGCGAAGAGTTCCTGGGCCCGGAGCATCCGTTCCCTCACGGTCACTCCGTGCGGGCACTGGACGACGCAGGTTGGGCACTGGTCGCAGCGCACAGCCTGATGCTCGGCGGACATGCGCAGGAAGTGCTCCCGGCCGAGAGGGAATTGGCCGTAGCCGTCGGCATACATGACGAAGCGCACCATGTCACCCACCGGCAAACCCTGGGGGCACTGGCCGGCGCACTGGCCGCACATGCGGCAGAAGTAGGGAGTAATCTCCTGCAACCGGGCGGTGAGGATCTTCTGGTCGGCGTCGGTGAACTGCTGCTGCGCCATGACGCTGAAGTTCTGCTCCAGTTGGTCGATGTCCGTCATGCTGGGGACGGTAGTCGAGATGATAGGGTTCTTCAACACCCACTTGAGCGCGGCGGGCGCGAAATTGGCGGGCAGTTTCGGCGGCGGCGGCGGCGCCTGCGGCGGGGCGGCGCCCCTGCCACGGCCTCGGCCTGGCATGACCCGGGCCATCACCTTCATGGCCACCAGGCCTACGCCGGCCTGATGCAGTTTCTCGAGGGCCGGGCCCCACGCGGCGGCGGAGGCGAAGTTGTACTGCGCCTGGACCACGTCGAGCTTGGCTTCGATGACGCGATCAACGACGGCCGGCAACTGGTGGGTGCTCATGCCGATAAAGCGCACCTTGCCCTGTTGTTTGGCCTGGCGCTGCGCCTCGACCAATTCGTCGGGGATCAGATCGGGGGTGTCCTTGCCGTGGAGCAGCCACACGTCCAGATGGTCGGTTTGGAGCTCCTTGAGGCTGGTATCAAGCTCGGCCAGGATACCCGCTCCGGTCCTCTGATCGCACTTGGATGAGAGAAAAACGTCCTTCCGTTTGGCTCCCAACGCGGCTCCTACCATGCGCTCGTTTTGGCCGCTGGAGTAGCCGCGGGAAGTATCGAAGTAGTTGATGCCCATGTCCACGGCCCTGGTGATCACGGTGGGGTCGGAGGTGATCATGGCGCCGTAGCCGACGCTCGAGACCTTCATGCCCGTCTTGCCCAGAACGCGGTAAGTGATTTTACCGGGAGTGGGCGCCGCCTGCTGGGGAGCCAGAGCGGACGGACTGGGACTGGATGTGGTCGACGCCAGACCGGCGGCCGGCAAAGCCAAGCCGGCAGCCAGGAAGTTGCGCCGAGAAGTATCGGTTTTCACTTGTGCCTCCTTCAGTTTCCGATGAGCGGACCTGAAATGCTGAGAATAGCACTACTCGGGGCAAATAGCACCTGTGAAAATGGACGGAACGGGCGAGAACCGGCGGTCTACTCCTGCCGCAACGCGGAAACCGGGTCCGTCCTGGTGGCGCGCCGCGCTGGAATCCAACACGCGATTCCGGCGGTTACCGTTACCAGGCTGGCTGGGATCCAAAAACAGGCGGGATGACCAGAGTCAAGCCCGAGGAGCACACTCCGCAGCAACCGCATGGAGACCAAAGCCGCGCCTAGCCCAACCGCGAGCCCAATTGCGACCGTAAGGACACCCTGCCGGAAAATCAGAGAAAAGACTCTGCCCGGGGTCGCCCCGACCGCCATGCGGATGCCGATTTCCTGCGTCCGGCGCGAAGTCGTATACGAAATCACGCCATAAACACCGGCCGCCGACATCACCAGCGCGAGGCAGCCGGTAATGGCAAGCAGGGTCATGATGAAGCGCCGATCAGCCACGGAATCCGCGATTAGATCCCCCATCGACACGCTGAGGAATACGGGTTGGTTGGGATCGATCGCGGCGATCGCGCGCCGGATGGCTTTTTCCATCTCTCCAGTGGGCCGTTCCGTTCGTACGACGAGGAATGCCGATTTCTGCATGGCTCCCGCAGCCAGATAAACGTTGCCCTTCTCGGGTTCGTCCAGAGCGGCATGGCTGGCACTGGAGACAACGCCGATCACCCGCTTCCATTGGCGCGGGTTTTCGGGGGTGCAATCGACGCAGATGCGCCGCCCAAGGGGGCTCGCTCCCGGCCACAGATGGCTGGCTACAAGCTGGTTTACGATGGCCGCATCGTTGGATGGGATCATCTCTTCTTCCCGGAACCAGCGACCCTGGACCAAATGAATCCCCATCGTCTGCAGGTACTCTCCGCCGGTAACGTCGATCTCCGCGGTTAACGGCGCGGCCGGGGCCTCGCTGGTGCCGACCAGCCCGCCGTGGTTCTCTCCGCTAAACGGCAAGGCGCCGACCGTTCCAGCGCTCTCAACTCCGGGAAGCGCTCGGACCGAATTGAGAATGCGCCGGTAAAACAGCCCCCGCTGTTCGGGATCCTTATACCGCTCGGGCGCCGGTAACACTACGGAGGCCAGAATACGATCCGCCTGGAAACCGGGATCGGTCGAGATCAGTGTCAGGAAACTGCCCAGGAGCTGGCCGCCAATGACAACCAACACCACGGAGAGGGCAACCTCCGTCACGACCAGCAAAGAACGCATACGGTCGCGCCTACCCACTGCTGCGACATGCGCGCTGAAACCGCTCAATGAGATCCCCTGCCCTCGAGCCAACCTCAGCGCCGGCGCCATTCCGAACAGGATGCCATTGATCGCCCCCAGCGCCAAAGCAAAACCGAATATGGCTGAGTCCGCGCGGGCGGCCGCGAGCCGGGGAATGCTCACCGGCGCCACCGCCGGCAAGATGTTCCAAGCAGCCGCCGTGAGAAGATACCCACCCAGCCCGCCGACCAGCGCCAGCAGACAGCTCTCGGTGAGGAGTTGGCGGACTATGCGCCCGTGGGCCGCGCCGACGGCGAGCCTCACGGCGACTTCTCTCTGCCGGGCGAGACCTCGCGCCAGGAGCAGATTGGCAACATTGGAGCAGCCGATCAGCATGAAGAGGAGTGCCGCGGCCATCAGCATCAAAAGACCGTTCCGGGCGCTTCCTACCGTCCGATCGCGCAGGAAATTCAGTCGCAGTGCGCGGTTGCGGTTGGTGGCTGGGAATTCCCGCGCCAGCGCGCCGCTGATGGAAGCCAGGTCCTGGCGCGCCTGCGTCAATGAGACTCCCGGCCGCAGCCGCGCCACCGCGCCGAGCCCGCCCTGCCGGGAGCCGGGATACACCGAGAGCGGCGCCCAAAACTCGACGTAAGGCGAGGGCGTGTGAGCGGCTGCCCGGCGCAGCGGAAAGTCGAACTCCGGCGGCATCACACCAATCACGATGCAATCGTGGCCGTTCACGGTGACAACACGGCCCAACACGTTTCGATCCGAATTGAAGCGGCGTACCCACAGTCCGTAGCTCAGAATCATCTCGTCGGGATGGCCGGGCTGGTCATCTTCGGGGAGGATATTCCGGCCGAGCATGGGCGAAACTCCAAGCGTGGGGAACAGGCTGGCCGTAATCTTCAGACCGTAAAGCGCCTCCGGCGGAGTGGCCGGATTGCCGGCCAGATCGAAGATGGCGTTGCGATAGATTCCGACGGCTTCGAGCGTGCGTGTTCTGCGGATCACCTCCTGGGTGTCATTCCAAAGCATCCAGTCCCCACTGGACTGTTGTTGCATTCGGGGATACTCGGTGCGAAGCTGGACGAGCTCTTTAGCTCGCGCGTACGGCAGGGGATCGATGAGCACGGCCTTGATCGCCGCAAAAACCACGGCCGTGGCGCCAACGCTGAGGGCGATAGACAGGAGGGCGATTCCGGTTGGAACAGGAGCGCGCAAAAAGAGCCGAAATGCGATTCGGATGTCCTGCCAGATTGACATCTGCATCCATTTTACTTGCGGCGGCGCGCCGGGTTGAAGCCCGGCGGGCGCCGGGGACCACGGACGAGAGAAGGTGTTGGTGCCGCCTGCTTTGAGGGACAGGAGACACTTGGCGGTCTGACGCCCGAACTGGAGATTCATAAGCGTCTTCCGGCACGAGGCCCGACTTCCGTGACGTTGACACGTGCAGTCGGCGTCGGGGGAGATCTATCGGTTGAACTGCCACGTGTAAGGTACGCGCGTTACTCGGCAAGGTAGCCAGCACGCGGCGGTTCGGCTGCTCCTGAGCCCTGGCTGACTGATCGCGAGTGCCAATCTCAACTCGTGTTCTTATCTGGGCAATCGCGTCGATCGACAACTAAGCTCAGGAACGCTCGATGTTGATCGGGTGTCCGATCCGCAATTCCGTCTCCCCATTTGCTACCCTGAAACTGAACTTCAACCCAAACGATCCCAGGCGGTATGATGGGTCCGGAGGTGCCCGGTGGAATCACTGCTAGTCAATAGACCCGCCTACGGCAAGGGCTTCTCATGGCGCCTGATAGTCTACAGTTTCGCCACCGGCTTCTCCGCCCTCGGCGTCGTCCACCTCCTGATATCGGCTTTCCTCAGTAAGGAACAGGAAACCCTCTGGGAACCCCAGTTGCGCGTGCTCAAGTTTGCCGCCTTCCTGGTGCCCGCTCTTGGGGTCCTGATCACCCTCGCCATCAGCAGCCTCGGCCGCGGGAAACGCGCCGCCCAGCTTTTCGGCACCGCCTCCACCGGCAAAGACCAGGAGCCCGGACAGAGCAAGCGCGAAATCCGAATCGTCGTCTCCAGCTACCACCACACCCGCCCCTTCGAGAGCGAAGTGAGAGAACGCTATTACAAACCCGACGCCGCCGCCGCCGAAGGCAAGCGCTTCGTGCGTGGCTCCCGCGAAGCCGTCGTCGGACTCATCACCGTCCGGAGCGCCGTTTTCGCGTGGGAGCAGGCTCAGAAACTCGTCGGCTTTACAGTCAAGCTCGACGGCGATTCCGATGCCGCAACCTCCTCCGACGTCCAAGGCAAAACATTCATCTGCCTCGGGAGCCCCGGCACCAACGACCTCGCCCGCGCTGTGTATAAGGCCCAGGGCCTCAACCAGTCCCACCTCTATCACTTCGACGACCGGGGCAACCTCGTGTGCGCCAACGCCCCCACCCTCACCGCCGACCACGACTGGGACTACGCCGCCCTCACGAAACTTTCGAGGGACGGCGCCATCTATTTCGTATGCGCGGGCATCGATGAAGAGGGCACCATCGCTGCCGTCAGCTACCTGCTTCAGGAATGGCAAAGCCTCGCCAATAAGGTGGGTGACAAGGACTTCCACCTCATCCTCAAAGTTGAGAAGAAGAAAGTCCCGAAGACCGATGCCGTCGAGGTCATGGACAAGATCTACGTAAAAACCGCGCAGGAGCTGTATTTCAACCCGCTCACCACATGAGAATCTCTCCCCACCTCCTCGCCCCCGTTCCCCGCGAATGGGCCGATTTCCGGGGCATCGTCCCCGTCGATCTGAACCAAATGGAGATCATCTTCCCCGGTTTCAGTGCCGCAGGTGAGATCTCCCTCAAGATTCCCGTCGCGCCGTTGCTGGGGCATATGCAGTTCTCCGAGCTCGCTATCGTCGTTTCCGTCGTCCGCACCCTCGGCGCCACGTCCTTTGCGGAAATCGGAACATTTGACGGCCTCACCATCCTTAATCTCCTAGAGAACTGCCCGGATCTCCGCACTGTTTATACCGTCGATCTGCCCGAGGGGATTCAGACGCACAAAGGCGCCGGCTCCGTCTTCCCCATCGATTCCGTCAACGCGAGCATGATCGACAGCGTCAACATCGGTCACCGCTTCGCGACGCACCCGCGCAGCAACATCGTCATTCCCATCCGCGAGGACTCCGCGCTCGTCAGCCCGCTGCACTTCCCCGTCGAGCCCGAGGTGTTCTTCATCGACGGCTCCCACACCTTCGACTACTGCTGGTCCGACACTCAGCTCGCTCGCAAAGTGACCAGTCCCAGCGGCGTGCTCATCTGGCACGACTACGGCAACCCGAAATACCTCCCCGGAGTTACCGAAGCCCTGCTGCGCCTCTCCCGCGAAGGGGAGATGAAGCTCTACTGGCTCGACTGCCCCCAACTCCGAACCAGCCTCGTCTTCGGAATCAGTTGCATCTGACAGGCGCAGCATTTAAATACTCGCTCGGACGAGAAGTCGCCGACTGGTGGAGGCGTTCTACAACCGGCGCATGGCCGGTGATCGCCCGCGGCTTGTCGTCAAGGGTTGAGGATCCCGCCGGGACGCCACGGCAGGCCTCCGCGGAGCTACTCGACTTCGAAGTCGGCGGAGCGAACCACGGACTTTCCGGCCGAATCCGAGGCCGTGAGCTCAACCCGATAGGAGCCCGCTATGAGCGATGCTACCGGCAGCTTGAGCCCCACCGGAATCACCGGATTGCCGGCGCGAATGAAGCTGGCCACTTGAATGACGCCCGAATCCATCTTCGGCGCGCCGGTCTTGCGGTCCATCACTCGAAGCTGGACTCCAACCTGGGGCGGGTTCCCGCCCACCAGCAGCGGCTCATAGATCTCCAGGTACATGGTGGCTGGGTCGGTGGTCTTGAACCGGTTGGCGCCGGTGGGGGTGAACTGCATACCCGACGCGACCAGCGGCGCGCGGCCCTCGAGCAACTCCGCATCCAGCGCCGTTTCCAGCTCGGACACCCGATGGACCTCCTTGCTGAGCGCCAGAGCGCTGAGGCCGAATTGACTGCCGTCGTTGGGATCGACGACCAGCGGCTGTTCCAGCTTGCCAAAGCTCTCGCCGCCCGAGCTGAAGACGACTTTGAAATTGTACTGGCCGGAGGCCACGTCAAACTGGTTCTCGTAGTGAAGGGGCTTCTCCTTAAATGCGTCGAGTTCCTTCTGATTCTCGAAATCGAGCTTCACGGTGTCGCTGAACCGCGCCGCGACGGCGCCATCGAGCTGGTAGGCGATACCGAGAACATTCACTTCGGAATGGAGCTTTCCCTTCACCTTCTGAAACTGGAAGGATTCGGAAGGGATCTCGATGGCCACGTCCACCCGGGCGGTGTTGGGCGAGGTATAGAAAAACGGAGCCTGCATGGAGGCAGTGACCGTCCCGGGCTGTGAGGCGCTGGCGCGATTCTCCAGGTCCTGCTCGACCGGCTTCCCCGCGAGGAAGTCCACCGCTTTGACATTGCAATACCCGCTGCGCGCCCGGACGTTGGTTCCACCGCGACTCACCTTGACCCGCAAGGTATGGCAGCTTCCTTCCGGGGTCTCCACAGGCGTATAGGCGAGGATGTAGTACTCGTTCTGCTCCTTGCCGATCCTTTCCAGCCCGCCGAACAGGTCGTTGGTATTGGCGATTACGAAGCCGCCGGTGCCATCCGCCAGCATGTAGAGGACTTCCTGATTGGCGGTGGCCGAAAAGGGAACTGGCGGGACAATCTGCCGCGGCAGGTTGTATGGATTGGTGCGGTAGGACTGGCCGGGAACCGTGGTATTGGCGTTGCCGCCGCCAGTTGACGGCGCGCTCCGGTTCCCGGTGGTGGTGTTGCCGGTTGAGGTGGTGCGGCCGCCTGGGCTGGTGCCGCTGGTGGTGGTGCGGCCTGGGGAATTCCCGCCCGGGATGTTAACGCCGGACGACCCTCCCCGAGTGGTGGACCCGCTGCCCCCACCACCTGGAGAAACGCCCGTACTTCCGCCGCCCTTTGCCTGCGGTTCCCACTCAGCGGACGACGAAACAAAAGAGGCAGCCTCGAAAAAGCCCAAGCCGAGCCGCACACCAGCGGGGCGAGGCTCGACGAGAGCGCCGTGCGGCCCGGCGGCGTCAAACCCGCCCACGGCGAGACCGCGAACGTCAATGGGATAGATCGCGACATTGGCTTTGTTGCAGGCGTCAATGGCAGCCGTCACCTCCGACCGGATCTCGGAATTGAGCGGAAAGCCGGCGGTGAACAGGATGAGGGTCTTGCGGCCGGGAACGTCCGCCAGGTTCTTGGCCAGACTTCGCAGGGCAAGCACTACGCTACGCGCGCCATAATCGGCCGCGGCTCCGCCCAAACGGGGCATGCCGATGGAGGCAACCTCGACATTGGGCGAAACCGCCGATGATTTCACACCGCTCACCACCTGCTTGAGCCGGTCGGCATCGGTCGTGAAATTCTGGGCAATCTGCACGGCGCCGCCGAAATTGACGATGGCCATCAGCCGGTTTGGGCCAGCGTTGTTGTCAATAAACCTGGCCGCCGCCTGACGGGCTCGAATCTGGTCGCCGGGATTCATGGTGGAATTGTCGAAGAAAAGGACCAGGTAGCGCTTTTGATTGCCGGACGGGGAGGCCGTATCCGCCTCGAAGGAAAAACTCTTGATGGATTGTTCCTTGTTGTCCTCCCAGACACGAAAATCCTTCAAGACAAGATCATGAATGTAGGCGCCCTTCTTGTCGGTTACGACGGTGTCCACCAGGACCAGCCGCGTTTCCGTCCGGATGACAGTCTGAGAGCCGGCCGGAGCGGCCACCTGCTGGGCCTGCGCCACAGCGCCGGCAAAAAACAAAACTCCCCCTAACAGTGACGTGCCCTGAAACCGCACCTTACACCTCCATTCACGCAATCTCGACAGCGCCGTTGCCGGCTGCCATCAGAAAGCCATATCCCCTATTGTATGCCGCGCGCGCGGGTCAGCCATCCTTTTTTCCACAGCAGGAAGTACACAATCGCGAGGGCCACGTAGGTACAGCACCAGAACCAGGGCGTCCACCAGGGGATTCCGTTGAACCGAACGCCCGAAACCGGCCAAAGGAACCGGGTGGCATAGTACCGGAAGCTGTGCGTAAAAATATCGATCAGGATATGGGAGAGCCATCCCAGCAGCTCGAGCACAACACGGCGCGCCAGGAGCGAGGTCAGCGCGAAGACCAGAAGAAACACTATTAAACTATGACCGACGGGATAAAGTGGCACCCCGAAGGTCACGCGCGGCAAGTGCCCGCCGCGCACGGATCGGACATCCGCCCCGCCCGTGAGAAGCAGCCATAAGCCAATGGCCACGGGTGGTCCGAAGGCGAGCAAATCCGGAAACATGGCCCACCAGACTGTCCAGCCCACGCGAATTCGGACATGAGCCGATTTCCTGGCAGCCGTGGCTCCCGCAGCCGCCCACAATCCATGCGCAACGATGTCCATAATCGGCTCTCAGCACGTAAATACTACTAAACTTCCGCCGCGCCGTGTGCTATATTCTACACAAATCCATCGAAGAATGGATCGAAGAATTGTTCCTTAACGGGGAACGGGGAATTTGTCGTAATGTGCGGAATTGCGGGATTTACCCGGCTTAGCCGGGTGGTAGATAGGGGTGTCGCCCACCGTATCACCGAAGCGTTATACCATCGCGGCCCGGATCAGCAAGGGGTTTTCGAGGGCAGCGAAGCAACTTTGTGCGCCGTCCGATTGAAGATCATCGATCTCACCGGCGGCGATCAACCTCTCGTCAGCGACGATGGCGACACCGCCGTGGCGTTCAACGGCGAGATCTACAACCATCAGGAGATTCGCGCGGAGCTCGAGGAACTGGGGCACCGGTTCCATTCCCACTGCGACACCGAGACCGTGCTGCGGGCATTCCTGGAGTGGGACACGGAATGTTTCTCGCGCATGCGGGGAATGTTCGCGGTGGCGCTGTGGACGGAATCGCGCCAGCGCCTGGTGCTGGCTCGCGACCGGATGGGGATCAAGCCGCTGTACTATTACCTGCGCGGCGACGATGTTTATTTCGGATCGGAGCTGAAGGCCATTCTGGAGCATACCGACGTGCCCCGGCGATTGGACCTGGAGGCGCTGGATTCGTACCTTTCAGTGAATTATGTTCCGGGTGCGGGCACGCTGATCGAAGGAATTCGCAAAGTGCCGCCGGGGCACCTTCTGGAATGGCGCCACGGGAAATTGTGGATCGCGCCGTGGTGGAAGATACCCGTGAACGAGAAGCGGCGGTGGTCGCTGGACGGCGCGAAAGAGGAATTGGATTGGCTGCTGCGGGACTCGATTCGCGAACACCTGGTTTCGGACGTTCCGCTGGGAGTGTGGGCCTCCGGCGGCATAGATTCCTCGACCATCCTGCACTACGCGGCTGCCGCGAGCGCGGACCGGTTGAAGACCTTCTCAGTTTCGTTCGCGGGGCGCAGCTTCGACGAAAGCCGGTACTTCCGGGAGATCGCGGAGATTTACGGCACGGACCATCACGAGTTCGATCTGAACCCGGACGTGGAGCTGCAGAGCGCCATCGAGGATTTCGCCTATTATTCAGACGAGCCGGGCGCGGACGCGGGGTGTTTGCCGGTGTGGTACCTGGCCCGCATGAGCCGGCGCCATGTGACGGTGGCGCTCTCGGGTGAAGGCGCGGACGAATTGTTCGGCGGATATGTCACCTACCAGGCCGACCGTTTGATACGGCCCTTCCGGCTGGTGCCCGTTGGGCTGCGGCGGCTGATGCTGAGAGCCTTCGAGCGGTGCCTGCCGGTCTCCGACGAGAAGATCGGCCTGGAGTACAAGCTGAAGCGCTGGATGGAGGGAAGCTGGCTCGACCCCGACGAGGCGCACTTCTTCTGGAACGGAGCGTTTTCCACCGAGCAGCGGAGACAGATCCACCCCGGCGGAAACGGGAACGGGCTGCGGAGGCTGGTGGAGCGGCTGGGGATTGAATCCCGCGGCGTGATAGACCGCTATCTGCTGGTGGACCAGGCGTATTATCTTCCGGACGATATTCTCTACAAGACGGACCGCATGAGCATGGCCCATTCGCTGGAAGTTCGTCCGCCCTTCCTGGACCACCGGATAGTGGAGTTCGCGGCTTCCCTGCCCCAGAACATGAAAATCCGGGGCTTCACGCAGAAGTTTATTCTCAAGGAGCTGATGCGCGGGAAGCTGCCGGAAACCGTGCTCAACCGGAAAAAGAGCGGCTTCGACATCCCGGCGCACGAATGGTTCCGCGGGGTGTTGCGCGGGTTGCTGATGGATACGCTGACTCCGCAGGCCATTGCTTCCACGGGGATCTTCGAGGCGCGCGCGATTCAATCTCTAATCCGCGATCACATGGAGAGGCGCATCAATGCGGGTTTTCACTTGTGGGGCCTGCTGACGCTTTTCCTGTGGATGAAGCGATGGAAGGTCGAGGTAGTTCCGCCTCAGGACGCGCCTCACACGGCGCCGGCTCGAATGCTGGCGATCCGATAGCGTCGCCGAGGTGGCGCGTCTGGTCACTCCGCAAGAATCCTCGCTGGGCGTTTTTGAGATCGACGTTTGCGCTGAAGCATGGTCGGAGGTATGATCACACTGAGAGTATGAAATGCCCAGCGTCGAACGTGTAACCGTCACCCTACCCGACGATCTTGTCAGAGACATTGACCGACGGGAGAAGAACCGCAGCAAGTTCGTCGCTGAGGCCGTCCGCCGCGAACTGGATCGTCGCCGTCGGGAAGATCTTCGTCGATCGTTACAGAATCCCCACCCCGAGAGCGTGGAGCTTGCCGATCAGGGACTTGAGGAATGGACGCGCGGCTTGCCGGAGGAAGATGTCGAGGCACTCGTCGACAGCAGCGCTGGTAAGCCGGTTCGGTGGGTCCCCGGCGCGGGCTGGGTGGAGGGGCGAGAGTGAGGCTGGGCCGCGGCGCAATTGTCGTAGTGGAGCTCGACCCCACAGTCGGCCACGAACAGCATGGCGTGAGGCCCAGCGTCGTGGTGAGCGATCCAGACATTATCAGTGACCAGCGCTTTCCACTCGTGTGCGTGGTGCCGGTGACGGGAACTGCGGGCGAAGGCCTTCTCTATCCGCCCCTCTCGCCCGGCCAGAGCGGCCTCGCGAAAAGGTCCTTCGCGCTGATCGACCATCTGCGGTCAATCGACAAGCGGCGGGTCCGGCGCGTGTTCGGCGAGCTTGCGCGGGAAGAGATGGCCGCCATCGATGAGGGGCTGGCGGTCTTCCTCGGCCTTGACGACCGGTTTCGCGGCGCGGATGCGCCACCCGTCCAGTGACCTCGATACGCGATCATGTGGAGAGGCGCATCCATGCCCGTTTCCACTGATTCGAGTGCCCGCTACCAGGTGATCGTCGCGCTGGTGGCGGCCGTGATTTTCGTGGGGTGCATCGTGAGTCCGCCATCCCTGATGGACGACGTGGACTCGGTGCAGGCGCAGATCGCCCGCAACATGCTGCAATCCGGCGACTGGGTGACGGCGCGCCTGGATGGGGTCGCGTACCTGGAAAAATCTCCTTTGAAATACTGGATGATCGCGGTGTCGTTTCTGATCTTCGGGGTGCACGATTGGGCGGCGCGGATTCCCATTGCGCTCTCCACGGTGCTGCTGTGCTGGGTCACGGCGCGCTTCGGCGCGTGGGGCGCGCCCTCGGGGCTCGTGCGTCGCACGGGCTTGTGCTCGGGTATGGTGCTGGCCACCAGCGTGGGGCTGTTTCTCTTCACGCGCATCCTGATCCCGGACGTGATTCTCACGCTGGCCATCACGCTGGCGCTATGGAGCCTGTTGCGGGCGCTGGAGGAAGACGAGCCGCATCCGGCGCGCTGGGCCATGCTGATGTGGGCCTCGATGGGAACCGGACTGCTGCTCAAAGGGCTGATCGCGGCGTGCTTCCCCGTAGCGGCCGGGCTGCTGTACCTGGGCTTCACCAGACAGTTGTTCCTGCGCCGGACCTGGGCGCGGCTGCGGCCGTTCCCGGGCATCCTGCTGTTGCTGGCGATTGCGGCGCCCTGGCACGTGCTGGCTACGCTGCGCAACCCTCCGTATTTCGATTTCACCATGCATAGCGAGAGGGGATCCTACCATGGGTTCTTCTGGTTCTACTTCATCAACGAGCAGGTTCTGAGGTTTCTGAACCTGCGCTATCCGCGGGATTACAACACCGTGCCGCGGGCCTGGTTCTGGCTGTTTCACCTGCTGTGGCTGTTTCCATGGAGCGTGTATTTCCCGGCGCTGCTGAGACTGAATTACCGCCAGCCGGACCGGGCGTCGAGGGTGCGGCTGATGGCCTTGTGCTGGAGCGGATTCATTCTGGTGTTCTTCACGTTTTCCACCACGCAGGAGTATTACTCGATGCCGTGCTACCCGGCGCTGGCGCTTCTGCTGGGATCGGCGATCGCCGGCCAGGACCCGTGGCTGCGATACGGCACCAGGGTGATTGCGGTGGTGGCGACGCTGGCGGCGGCGGCCATCGCGGCCATTCTGTGGATGGTCCGCGGCCTGCCGACACCCGGTGATATTGCGGGGGCACTGAGCCAGAACCCGGAGGTCTATACGCTGTCGCTGGGCCACATGACGGACCTGACGCTGCGGGCGTTTGCTTACTTGCGGCTGCCGCTGGCTGTGGCGGGCGTGGCATTTGTGGTGGGCGCGGCGGGAGCATGGCGGGCCGCCCGCCGGAGGCTCGTGCCACTGGCTGCGCTGGCGGCCATGATGGTGATGTTCTTCCATGCGGCGCGGCTGGCGATGGTGGTGTTCGATCCTTACATGTCGTCGCGGCCGCTGGCCGAGGCGCTGCTCCAGGCGCCGCCGGGAAAGCTGATTGTGGACGACCAGTATTACACCTTCTCTTCGGTTTTCTTCTACACCAACCGGCGCGCGCTGTTGCTGAACGGGCGGGTCAACAATTTGGTCTATGGGTCTTACGCGCCGGACGCGCCGAAAGACGTCTTCATCGACGATCGCGAGTTCGCGCAGCGCTGGCCGGGCCCCGAGCGGTATTACCTGGTGGTGGAAGGACCGCAGGTGCCGCGGATCGAGAAGTTAGTGGGTAAAACGGCCTTGCGCGTGGCGGCCGCGAGCGGCGGCAAATTTCTCTTCACAAATAAATAAGAATTTTCTTTTCCCTGTTTTCAATCACTTGGACATCCGACCCCGGCTGAATGAGAGATCCGGGGTGCTACGCTCGAATTGGGAAGAGGGGTGCGCGGCTTCGCGGATTCGCGAAGCCGTTTTTTTTTAGGGGGCACGAATGGAATCCGCAGAGCAGCAGGAAGAGAAGGCTCCCAAAACCTTGAGAATCCGCATTTCGGATCTTTTGGACAAAGCCATCGCGGGGATCGAAGAGCGGTTCAGGTCCAAAGACTTCAAGCCGACCATGGGAGACTACCTCAAACTTCTGCAAATGGAAATAGAACTCGAGCAGGAAGAAATCAGGGAGATCAAGGTCACATGGGTCGAACCGCCAGTGATACCAGACTCCGTGAAATAACGTATGACCCGCTGCCTTCGCAAAAGAAGTTTCACGACTCGGCGGCCCGATTCAAGGGGTTCTCGGGACCCATCGGCAGCGGGAAGAGCCAGGCGCTCTGCCAGGAGGCCATCCGCCTCAGCTATCTGAACCAGGGGCGCCTGGGACTGCTGGGCGCGCCGACCTTTCCGATGTTGCGGGATGCGACGCAGGCGGCACTATTCGAGATTCTGGATGGGAACAAGATTCCGTTCGATCACAACAAGGCGGAGAACACCCTGGTGATGAGCGACACGCGATCCAAGATCCTGTTCCGGCCAATGGACGAATTCGAGCGGTTGCGCGGCACCAACCTGGCATGGTTCGGGCTCGACGAGCTGACCTATACCCAGGAAGAAGCGTGGCTGCGCCTGGAAGGGCGTTTGCGAGATCCCAAGGCCAAGCGCCTTTGCGGCTTTGCGGCGTGGACGCCCAAAGGCCACGATTGGGTGTACCGGAAGTTTCTGGGGAACCCGGTCAAGGGGTACGAAGCGATCGTCGCCCCGCCGCTCGAGAACCGGCACCTCCTCCAATACACTCCGGATTACTACCAGCGGCTCGAAGCCAGCTACGACGAGCGCCTCTATCAACAGGAGGTAATGGGCCTGTACCTGAACCTGGATGGCGCGCTGGTATATGCCTCTTTCGCGCGCGACGAAAACCTCGCGGACTTGAGTTTCGATCCTGGTTTCCCGCTGCTTTGGGCGCTGGATTTCAATGTGGATCCAATGAGCTCGCTGGTGGTGCAATTGGTGCGCGGCAGGGTGCTGGTGCTGGATGAAATCGTGATCCGGCACGCCACCACTTACGAGGCTTGCGAGGAGTTCTTGAAACGATTTCCAATGGACCGGGCCGGCGTCGTGGTCTACGGAGACGCTTCGGGGAACCAGCAACAGACCACCGGAGCTACGGACTACGACATGATCCGCGAGTACTTCCGAATCCACTCCAGCATGACGGTGAAGTACAAGGTGCCGAAATCCAATCCGGGCGTGCGGGAACGGATCAATCTGACCAACGCCAAGCTGCGATCGGCCGCCGGCGAGATCGGGCTGCTGGTGGACTTCAAGTGCAAGGAACTGATCATGGATCTCGAGCAGGTCTCTTTCAAGGCCGACACCTGCCAGATCGACAAGGACCGGGACCGGCTGAGAACGCACCTGTCCGACGCACTGGGGTATCTGCTCTGGCAGGAATGCAGACCGGTCAGAATAATCGGGGAGCAACGGGGGCGAATTCTCTCATGAACAACATCAACCGGGAACATCCCGAGTACATCGCGCACAAGGCGATGTGGAAGCAGTACAAGGACCTCTACGCGGGCGGCGAACGATTGCGCGCGGACGCTATGGAATACCTGGTGCGCCGGCACAAAGAGCCGAGCGAGGTCTATCAGGAACGGCTGAGCCGCGTGTTCTACCAGAACTACATCGGGTCGATCGTCGACTGGTATGCAGCGACGCTGATGCGGCGCGAGCCAGTCCTGTTGATGGAAGGAGGCGACACCGCCGCCAAGAACTTCTACACGGCGCTGGCGGACGATTGCGATTTGAGGGGAACCAGTCTGAGCGAGTTTTTCCGCCAACGATTCATCCAGACCATGGTATGCGGCAGCAGCTTCATCGTGGTGGACTTTCCGCGGCTTGGGCCGGCGGGATCCCCCGCTCCACTGACGCGGGCGGAAGAGGACGCCTCGGGGCGATCGCGCGCGTACCTGGTGGACTACGGGCCGGATGAGGTCATCAACTGGAACTACGACCCATCGGGCGGGCTGGAGTGGGCGGTGATCCGCACCTCCTGCCTGCAACAATCCAAGGTCACGGATGCGAAATGGGAGCGGGAGACGCGGTGGATCTATTACGACCGCGAGAACTTCCAGATGTACCGGAAGGCGGGCGATTCGAGCCCCATCGAGCTGATGGATGAGGGGCGGCACGGGCTGGCGTCGCTGCGGCGGGTGCCCATGTTCCAGATGAAGGTATCGGAGGGGCTGTGGCTGCTGAACAAGGCCGCGCTTCTGCAATTGGAACACTTCAACAAGTCCAACGCGCTTTCGTGGGCGCTGACCATGGGCCTGTTCGCCAGCCCGGTAGTGTATTCGGACCGTGAGTTCAACCAGATTGTCGGCGAGTCGTATTACATCCAGCTTGGGCCGGACGACAAGTTCGGATGGACGGAGCCGGAGGGAAAGGTCTACCAGATCGCGGCGGACAACCTGGTCCAGTTGAAGGACGAAATCTACCGCGTGTGCTACCTGATGATCCAGGCCGGAGAAGCCAGCGGCGGAAGCCAGCAGTCCGCGCTGAGCAAGCAGTTGGACTTCAACACCACGCAGGAGGTGCTGCGCGGGTACGGCGATGCCGTGAAAGAGACCCTGAAGCAGGTGTTGTGGGCCATCGCGGCGGCGCGGGAGGACGGGATTTCGATCGGCGTCTCGGGGCTGGACGAGTTCGACATCGACGACCTCAGCACGGAGCTGGACGACGCCAAGAAACTGCTGGATCTGGGGATCGGCTCGGAGACGCTGACCAAGCAGCTCTTCAAGAAGCTGGCCTTCAAGTACCTGAGTGATGCGCGGCAGGAAGTCAAAAATCAGGTGGCAGAAGAGATCGACCGGATGAAGTACACAGAGGGAGTTTCTTAGCACCCTGCCCCAACAACAGGCAGGCCGAGTACCACTCGGCCGCAGGCTGCAAGCCTGCCCCACAAGAACGGTTGGAGCACAGAATCGTGCACTTAGGAGGCATATGGAAGGCATCGACGTTCAAGCGATCGTGCGGCAGGCGATCGAGGAGTTCGCGACCAACGAGCAGTCCAAGACCGAGCCGGCTTACAAAGCGGAACTGCAGGAGGAGCGCAAGCGCAGGGAGCAACTGGAGCGCCGGCTGAACGAGTTGGTGGCGGAGAACAAGCGCAGCCGCCAGATGGCCGCGGAAGCGGAGCGAAGCTCGGCGGTGAGAGCCGAACTGCAGCGGCTGGGCGTGGTGAAGATCGACCTTGCGTTCAAGGCGGTGCAGGATGGGATCGTGCGGACCGAGGACGGGCGGCTGGTAGCCCGGACCGACGCCGGCGAAACGCCGTTGAAAGAATACCTGGCGGCGTTCGTGAATGAGAACCCGGAGTTTCTGCCGGCTCGCATTGCCGGAGGAACCGGGATGACCGCGACCTTCAAGGCACCGCCGGCGGGCAGAGAAACGGTGAGCATCGAACAGATCCGCCCGGGCATGAGCGCGGAACAGATGCAGCGGGTACGAGAGGAAATCGTGCGCGTGGCGTCGCAGACCCTTCGGGGCCTGTAGCAACAAACCGGCCGAAACACAAGCGGCCGGCAAGAACAATCAAGTCAAGGAGAACGAATGGCAGCTATTACCTCAACTAACGTCGCAAACGCGATTGTCAAGCTGGTGGCGGCGGACGCATTGCCGGTGCTGGTGGGGAACCTCATCATGGGGAACCTGGTGAATCGCGATTACGAGCCGGTGCTGGCGAATGCCGGCGACACAGTAAACGTGCCGATTCCGCCAACGATGGTGGCGAACAACATCCTCGAAGGCAACGCGGTGCAAACCCAAAACCCCAGTCTGGGAAACGCGCAGATCGTGCTCAATACGCACGTGGAGGCGACTTTCCAGATTCCAGACGTGACCAAGGTGCTGGCGGTTCCGGACCTGCTGAAGATTTACATGCAGCCGTCGGTGGCCGCCATCGCGCAGAGAATCGAGACCGACCTTCTGGGCCTGTACGCCGGTTTCACGACCAACACCCCGGTGGGGACGCCGGCCACGCCGATCACGGAAGCCGTGATCGACGCGGCGGAGACATCGCTGTTCCTGGCGATGGTGCCGGCCCACGAGCAGAAGTACTTTGTGGTGAACGCGGCGACGTATTCGGCCTGGCGGCAAATTCCGCTCTTCAACGAATTCCAGAATGCGGGCGACGCGGGCCTTCTGGCGCTCATCGATGGCACCATCGGGAAATTCAAAGACTTCTACGTGTTCCGCTCGCAGTTCGTGCCGCAGACGGGCACCACCACGGTGACCACCCACAACATGGCGTTCACCAGGAGCGCCATCGGCTTGGTGATCCGGCGGCTGCCGCAGCCGCTGCCCGGAACCGGCGCCATCGCGGAATACGCGGAGCTGGGCAACTTCGGAATGCGCGTGGTGATGAGCTACCAGCCGGACACGCTGGCGCAGCAGTTCACTGTGGATGCGCTGTACGGGTGCGGCGTGCTGCGCAACAGCGCGGGCGTGCAGGTCTACACTTAGCCGAAACAAGTCTGGCGCATGGGGGCGAGCGGGGTACCCTCTGGGTCCCTCGCCCCTATTCTATTCAGGAGGAATCGATGGATCTAAGGCAGTATTACCAGAAAATTCGCGACAAGGAATCGGCGATTACGGAAGCGTTTCCAATCGTGGTGAGCAATGAGACGCCGGACGGCGGCAAGGCGGGGGTTCTGACGGAAGTGACGCCGGGAATTGCCGCCAAGATGGTGGTGGATGGCGTGGCGCGCATGGCTACCCCCCAGGAAGAGAAGACGTTCCGGGCGGCGCAGGTGGAAGCCAAGCGAGTGGCCGACCAGGCCGCGGCGACGGCCAAGGTGCAGTTCACGGTGGTGCCGACCACGGAGCTGAACAAGCTGAAGGGCACCCCGGTATCCTCGAAGGACTAGGCGAACGACCATGGCTCTGTTCACAGACGGCCCGGCATCGAGCATGGAAGACCTGACGGCGCAGGATTCTCAGCTTGACGACGTGGCCAGCGTCGAGGGAATCGACGTGACGCAGAAAATGGCTCTGGCCCAGGACGAACTCGCCCTGGAGCTGAACGCGCTGTTGACCAGGCTGAGCTCCGCGGAGCAGTTGTTCCGGCCAGCGTCCGATTCGAACCTGGGCAACGTGGTGGTGACGCCGGCGCTGAAGCTGTGGCACACCTTTCGCAGTCTGGAAATGGTTTACAGCGACGCGTACAACAGCCAGTTGAACGACCGCTACGCCGGCAAGCGCGACCAATTTCACTTGAGCGCGAAGTGGGCGTACGAGATGCTGGTGGCGGCCGGCATCGGCGTGGCGTCGGCCCCGGTGCCGCGAGCGGCCATTCCGACGGTGACGGCCGCGGCGGCCCCGGCGCCGGGCAACCCTCTGCCGGACGGAACTTACTACGTGACCGTGGCCTGGGTGAACGCCGGGGGCGAAGAGGGGGCCAGCGCCATTCCGGCAACCGTCACGACCACCTCCAGCTCACTGCTGGTCCAGCCGGCGAGCCGAGGGGGCGCTCCGCCAAAAACCGCGGCGGGGTGGAACGTGTATGTGGGCACCGGTCCCGATTCGATGGCGCTGCAAAACGGATCGCCCATCGCCATCGGACAGACGTGGCTGCAGCCGGCAACCCTAGCGGCGGGGCGGCCGCCGGGAACGGGACAGCGGCCCAGTTATATGAAGCCGGTGCCGCGGGCGATCCAGAGGGGCTAATGACGGCGACGATCGGAAGCACAACCACAGCCCAGGTGATGCAGCTCATCACGGGCACCAGCGGCGTGAATTCGAGCCTGGCCGCGCTCGCGCTGACGGACCAGGCGCTGGCCGGTCCGCTGGACCTGGCGCAGATACGCGCACAGAACGTGGCGGCGGACCTGGCCGAACGCGCCACCACGGTGACGTACCCGACGGTGAACGTGTACTGCGAGAAGGTGACGAACCAATTGACGGAGAAGTTCCGGACATTCTCCGGTACGGCTCAGATGACAATCGAGGTTCGACATTCCCAGGACCGGCTGGACGGGCTGCAAGACAGCCTGCAACTCTACACGGACGCCGTGACACAGGTACTGGCCGCGAACCGCGGCGATTGGGGCAACGGGATGTTTTATGCGGGCGGGTACGAAGCGTCCTTCGGAGCCGTCAAGCAAGGCGGGAAGAATTTCATCCAGGTGGCGAAGGTCACCTTCGGGATTGGAGTGAGTGTGAGCTAGTATGGCATATATTTCCTCTAACGCAAACCGGTTCTACACAGCGCTGGAAGCGAGTTACGGCCAGGTGGGAGCGATCGCATCCGGCAACCGGATTCCGGCTCTGAAGCTGACGGTCCAACAGAAACTCACGACGGCGCAGCGGAAGGACAAGACGGGCAGCCGGACGTTTCCCGGCCAGCCGCCGGGCGGCCGGCTACAGACGAATTTCGAGCTCCAGACATACATGACGAGCTGGCAGCAAACGGCGGGGAACCCGGGATATGGCCCGCTGTTTCAGGCGGCACTCGGGGCCACGCCACTACAGTTCGCCGGCGGGACCGCGGCCTCCAGCACGGCTGCCGGAAGGCTGGGGTTCGGAGCGCCGCACGGGCTCGCTGCGGGGCAGGCGATCTCATGCGCGGGGGAGATCCGGTTCGTGGCGGCGATCGTCGACGCGAGCAACGTGCAACTGAACGCGCCGTTCACCATCCTGCCCGCGACCGGCGCGGCCATAGGCGCCACGGTCACCTACGAGCCCGCGACGGAACTGCCGAGCGCCAGCATATTCGATTACTGGGACCCGGCGACGGCGGTGCAGAGGCTGCTGTGCGGGGCGGCGGTCGACCAGATGGAGATCCAGGTGAACGGCGATTACCACCAGTTTCAATTCAGCGGCCTGGCGCAGGACGTGCTGGACAGCAGCAGCTTTTCCTCCGCCAACGTGGGACAGCTTGCGAGCTTTCCAGCGGAGCCGGCACTGGGGGCGTTCGACTATTCGATTGTGCCGGGGAACATGGGCGAGGCGTGGCTGGGAACCTCGCCGTCGCAGTTCCTCACCATCACCAGCGCATCCATCGTTCTCAAGAACCAACTGGACACGCGGTCCAAGGAGTTCGGATCGAACCTGCCGCGCGCCATATCTCCCGGCCCGCGGTCCGTGACGGCGGCTCTGGAGCTGGTCAGCCAGGACGACGCAGCTACCGCGGGTCTCTATCAGGCCGCCCGGCAGCAATCGCCGATCAGCGTCATGTTTCAGTTGGGCCAAACCGCGGGACAGGTGATGGCCGTGTATTTGCAGAGCGTGATTCCAGTGGTGCCGGAGTTCGATGACGGGCAGAACCGGTTGCAGTGGAAATTCCGGCAGTCGCGCGCGCAGGGCACGGTGGACAACGAAATCGCGGTGGCGTTCGGATAATCATGACCTACGAAAGCGTAAGGACGGTGGAGTCGCAAGTTGCTAGCGGGGTGACATTCACGCTGGCGAAGATCTCGTTCGGACGCCGCGTGGAGCTGATGCGCCGGGTGCGGGAACTGGCCCGGCGAATGGAGTTCCTGGAGGCGGGCCAGTCGCCGGGCGACAAGATGGACGCGGCGCTGCTTCAGACGGAGATCGACCGGCTGTTCCTGACGTGGGGACTGCGGGCGGTATCGGGGCTGGAGCTGGACGGGACGGATGCCACACCCGAACTGCTGGCGGAGGCCGGGCCGGAGAACCTCTTCCGGGAAGCGCTGGCGGCGGTGCGGGCGGAGACGGGGCTGACCGAGGCGGAACGAAAAAACTGATTGTCGCCTTCCACTTTCAATGCTCCAACCAGGCCGGTTGGAAGTGCGACGTTTGCCGGAGATCCGGCCTGGAAAAAAAGCGCCGGTGCGGATGTCTGGGGATGGGCGAGGACGCCAGCGGGCCGCTGGTCTGGGCGAGGCGGGGTGTGTCGCTCAGAACCTGCCCGAAACCGTATATCACGGCTGAGAGCCAGACGCTGGTGGAGGAGTTCTTCGTGCGGCGGCGCCTCGGAGGGATGGATTTTGCGGAACTGAGCGCGCGGCAAGTAGAAGCGTTCGTAATTCTCGAACAAGCGCTTACCGGAAAGACGAGCGATGGACAGCACAACACAAGATGATCTCTACGAGATTTTTGCCGCGGTATCGGGGCAACAGGATTCCGACGCCGGTGGGTCGCTCGACAGCGGCAAGGATATTGCGGCCTCCCTAAGCGACACGGTGAACCAGATCGGCCAACTCCAGGGAAGCAACGAAGCTCCACCGGCGGAGAGCGGCGGCGGCACCAGTTCTTCCAGCGCGAGCACGGCCGGCGGCGGGAGCACGGCGGAGTCAATCGCATCGACAGTTCTGGAGAGCGGGCTGGGGGTGGTCCCGTTAGTGGTCGGATTGCTGGGGCTGTTTGAAGGCGGGGGGACGCCGGCGCCGGTGCTGGAGAAATATGCGATGCCGGAGCGGCAATACTTCGAGGGATCGGACACCGGCGGCGACATCAGCGACGCCGATTACGACCAGATGGGGATGCCGCGGACGTACAGCGCGGCGCCGGATGGAACGAGCACACCGGCCAGCGGGACGGCGACTCCGAGCAGCAGCGGCAGCGGGACCAGCGGCGCGGGGGCGGCCCAGATCACGGTGAACGTGCAAGCCATGGACTCGCAATCGTTTCTGGACCACAGCAACGACATCGCGCAAGCAGTTCGCGCGGCGATGTTAAATTCCAATTCGATCAACGACGTGGTGAACGACCTCTGACATGTCCACTTTTCCCAACCTGAAGACGAACGCAGTGGCGCAGTATCCGGCGACCAGGACCTTTCGCTACCAAAACCAGGCGCTGCGGTTCCTGGAGGGAGTGGAACAACGCTACCGGGACTCCGCCGGGCCGCTGCACCGCTGGGAAATCCGCCTGGCCGCGCTCGACGAGAGCGAAATGGCGGCGCTGGAGCAGTTCTTTTTCGACAACCAGGGATGCTTCGGAAACTTCGCCTTCACCGATCCATGGGATGGAACTCAATACGCCAATTGCAGCCTGGCGAGCGACCAACTGGACCTGACGGCGGTGGCGGAAATGCAGGGCAAAACCTCGCTGACCGTGATCGAGAACCGGGGATAACTCATGGCAGTATACCCACAACTCGCCACCGGAGCATTGAGCCAGTTTCCCGTTCAAAAGCGGCGCTCGCTGCGGACGATTGCGAATATCTCCTTAGATGGGAGGGCGATCAAGCTGGCCGATCCGGGAGCGGAAACCACCGAGTGGCAGTTGGCGTACGCGGGTTTGACCGATGACGAAGTGGCCGCCTTGCAGGTGTTCTTCGCGGCCTGCGAGGGAACGCTCAACAGTTTTACATTCCTGGATCCAACCGGCAACCTTTTCGCCTGGAGCGACCAACTGAATAACGCGGTATGGGTAGCGGGGCCGTTCCTTTCGGTGGCCGGCGGAATCGCGGACCCCGTTGGCGGGACGAACGCATGGCGCCTCACCAATTCCGGCGCCGGCGCGCAGAACATTTCCCAAACACTGTCCGCTCCGGCGGGGTACCTGTATTGCTTCAGCCTATTCGCGCGGTCGCTCGAAGGCACTACGGTGACCGTGCTGCACGGAAGCAATCGAATCAATCAAACCCTGGGAACGGACTGGAACCGGCTGATTGTGGCAGCCAACGGCGACCCGACGGCTGAATCGATCGCCTTTGGCGTGGAGGTGCCGGCCGGAGAGTCCGCGGATGTATTCGGTATGCAAGTGGAGCCGCAGGGGGGCGCGTCGCTGTACAAAGCGACCACCATTGGCGGCGTCTATGAGAACGCGCGATTCCGCGATGACGTTCTCTCCATAACGACAACCGGCGTGAACTGCCACTCCGCCACGGTCAACATCCTTTATGCAAACAATATCTGATCTGAAGGAACAGGTGGTCACGGATACGCCGCTTCTGATCTTCGACTGCGTGCTCTCGAACGGCCAGACGGAACAGTGGAGCACGCACCAAGTCACGGTGGGCGGATCGACGTACCAGGCGCGAGTTCTTCAGCACAGCGCCTTCGACATTCAGACCGCGTCGGACCAGGGCATAGACGGAAGCCCGCGAATCTCGGTTGTGCTGGCCAACGCCGACTCACACTTTTCGGAAATCGAGCGCGCGACGGGATGGAAGGGCGCGCAACTTACCGTAGGATTCCTTTTTTACGACTTGCGAAACGACGTTCCGCTGACGGACACGGCGGTGGTGTTTCAGGGGATCTGCAACCCGCCGGACCAGATCAAGCAATCGACATTCCGCCTGACGGCTATCAATCGGATGAACCTGCAACGGCTGATGCTTCCGGAGATTCGCATCCAACGGAGATGCCCGTGGCAGTTTCCGGCGACTCCGGACCAGATGGCGGAAGCCATCGACGGCGGCGCGAACGGACAGTATTCGCTGTATTACCGTTGCGGCTATTCCGCGGGGCTTGCTGGGGGAACGGGCAATCTGAATGGCAGCGTGCCGTTCACGTCGTGCGGGTACACGCGGACGGACTGCCAGGCGCGAGGAATGTGGACCCGGTTCGGCGGGCTGGAGTACCTTCCTCCGGCGATCACCGTGCGCGCTTACGGCAAAGACTGGACGACCTCGGCCCTCACGGACAACCAGGCTGAATACAACGATTACGTTCCCATGGTGTATGGCACGGCCTGGTGGGAGCCGCTGGTGGTTTTTGCGCGCAACGACGGCAATCTCACCAGGATGGAGGCGCTGCTGGGAGTCGGCTTGATGACGGGCGTGCTGACGGTGCTGGTGAACGATGTCCAGATTCCACTGGGAGTTAACGGCACCGACATGACCGGCACGGGCTGGTACAACGTGGAGACGCTGGGGACGCGCGACGGCGCGTTCGACTACAACTTTCTGGACGCCAGCGGGAATCCGGCGGGAGACCCTTACGGCAGCATGGCGTACCTTTCCGTGGTGGTCCCCAACCAGTTGAACAACGGGACCTCACTGCCCACGGTGACGGTGCTGGCGCGGGGTCTGCAAGTGCCGGTCTATGCGGCGGACGGGACGTATACCAGCACCCAGTTCTCGAGCAACCCCGCCTGGATTTTGCTGGATGTGCTTCGGCGAAGCGGATGGACCGCGGCGGAGATCGACATCGCCAGTTTCGCGGCTACCGCGGCATATTGCGATGAACCGATCAACTCGACGGACCTGAACGGCAACCCGATCACGATTCCACGGTTTGGCTGCAATCTGGTCTTAAAAACCCGGCGCAGCGGCGGAGACGTGGTCCGCGGTGTCCGCAATGCCGCGCGGCTCTACCTCACGTATGGGCCGGGAGGGGTGCTCCAGTTGCAGGTGGAGAACACGATCGCGTTGCAGCAGCCTACCCAGCCGGATTGGTCGAACAGCACGGAGCCACTGAACGGAGGCTGGCCGAGTTACGAATTTGACGACGGCAGCACTGGCTTTTCGGGAATCTTGCGACTGCCGACTGGGGAGCCGAGTGTGACCCTGACGTCACGCAGCATCGCGGATACGCCGAACCGCATTTCGGTGGAGTTTCAGGACGCGCTCAACGGTTACCAGCAAGACAGCTACGAGGTGGTGGACCCGGACGATGTGGCCCTGGCCGGACAGGAGGTTTCCACGACACTGGCGGCGCTGGGAATTCCGAATTACGACCAGGCGGGCCGAATTCTGCAATTCAATCTCGACAAGTCGGTTCTGGGGAACACTTACATTGCATTCGAAACCAGCATACGAGCTTTCGGGATCCGGCCGGGAGACATAATTACATTTACGTACCTGAAGGAGGGCTTGACTCGCCAGCCGCTGCGGGTACTGAAGATTTCGCCGGCCACCAACTACCGGACTTCCACCATCACGGCGCAGTTTCACGACGACGCGTGGTACGCCGACTCGAACGGCCAAGCGACTTCGTCCGTTGGAACCGTGACGCAGGCGAACGCCGGCGTGGGCGTGCCGAGGCCACTAATAGGCACGGTGCTGGACGAATACGGAGACGTTCAATTCGGCGTTGCGGAATCGACGGCCACGAGCAGCGATGGCACGGTGGAAACACTCCTATCGGTCAGTTTCGTTCCACCGGCAGGCGCAGGAGTCAGTTCGCCGGGCGCCGGTCCAGGGGTGCCGTTGTTGAGCCTGGTGCCCACGGTGGGAACGGGCGGAACACTCGCGGGCGGGCAGAACCTGTACTATGCGGTTTCCGGCGAGGACAGCACCGGCGACGAGAGTGGACTGTCATTTATCGTCATGGCGCCGATCTCGAGTGCGGGGAGCAGCGTGACGCTGTCGGGATTGAGTTTCGCGCCAGGAACGAGCGTGTTTGATGTTTATCGGGGAAGCACGCCGGCGGAACTTTTTCGAATCACTTCGCAGCAGGCGCTGGCCGCCCAGTTCACGGATACGGGTTTCGCAGATCAACTGATTGCTCCTCCCGATTCCAATTTCGATCACGCCAACTTCTACTGGCGGATGGAACTGCAACCGGAAAGCGGCGTGACGCTGCAATCGGCGACGACGGTGGGAAACGCATCGTTGCAGATGACAGCGAACTGTTACCAAAACATGATTGTGCGGATCACGCGCGGCACGGGCGCGGGGCAGGAGCGCACCATCGCGGCCAACGACACAACCAGCCTGACCATCACGCCCGCCTGGAGCGTGGTGCCGGATGCCACGAGTTTCTTCGTAGTGGCGGAGACCGGCTGGCAGTTCGGCGCTCTAACCACGAGCAGCCCGGTGCAGTTCGAGGTTCCGAACCGCTCGGGGGAGGTGGTGCACCTCACCGGGCGCGCGGCCAACGTGAACAATGTGGAATGCCCGCCGGAGATATCCACGGTCACGCGGTGGCAGATCGGCGGCGGCGGGACCAGCGACAGTGATGTTCCCCCAATGCCATTTTTCGGGCTGGGGCCGGGCCAGGGCGGCGGGACGGTGGAACTGAGCGGGGTTTCCTTCACCGACTTGACTAACACGCGGACCATCTCGGCGGCCACGCTGACTCTGTACTACTGGGATGAATTACAGGGCACGCCGGCGATCACGCTGGCCGCCGCGGTGGGAACCGGCGATACTCTGTTGACTCTGAGCTCGGCCGGGTCCGCGCAGCCCGGAAGCTACATTCAGATTGACCTGGAGGTAATTTGCGTGGAGGCGGTCGAGAACAGCGGCACACAGTACAGCGTGACGCGAGCCATGGATAACAGCCAGGCGGCGGCACACGCCGCACAAACGCCGGTATATGATCTTGTGAGCCAGACGGTGATCGCACCATTCCCGCCGGAGTTTTTCGGCAGCCCCTACAGCGGAAGCTGGAGCTACCCCATTGCGCTTCCGGATGTGCGGGTGGCGAGCGCCGAGCTGTTCGTCACCAACCAGAAGGGAAACAGCCCGACCCAAAGCATCTATCTGACCCATACCACGGATAGCGGGTTGCGCACGCTGTCGAGCGGGCAGTACTCGATCCAGGTGGACGGGTACCTGGCGGTGGATCAATCGGCGGCGCCGGCGCTGGTGATGGAGGCGTCGCACTCGGTGCGGGATGTGTACGCGGTGCTGGGCACGGCCGCCGACGCCGTGGTCGAAATTCAGTTGAACCTCAACGGGGCGTCGTATTGCCAGTTGACATTTGCGGCGGACGCGACGGTTTCGAACACGGTGGACGGCAATACACTGGCCCCGCTGCCATCGCGCGCGCAGGTGACGCTGTCAGTGCTGTCGGTGGGACAGACCAATCCCGGCGCGGACCTCACCGTTATCATCCGACTCTGATGCCGGACCAACTTTCCAAACTGAGGCCGGACCGGGATTTGCAATGTTACTTCCAGGAGCCGTCGGCGGTCGCGGCGCTCAGCGGGACTAGCCCTAGCGGATTCACCGTCTCGGGGTGCTGGAGGCAGCAATTCGACTGGGTGGTGGTGGAATGGAACCGCGACAACGTGTTCGAGCATCCCACACTCCGCAACCTCCCGGACGGAGATCTGAGCGGATTGCAACTCAGCTACCAAGAAGTCCGCACTAACTGCATCCCGCTGGATTCCACGACATACGACTCAGTAAGTTGGTCCTACTTGAGAATCTGGGAGGAATCCAACAACACCGAACACTTCCATCAAGTTCCGCTCCTACAGTATGCCGTGGCAGTGGAGGGCAGTTACTCGCAACCGACCGTGGTGTTCGAGTTTCAAGGCACGCCCGTAAGTGGGGACATTGTGGGACTGGCATGGCTGGACCAGTACCCCAACTACTGGGTTGTGGCGGGGAACGGCGCGGCGGATGTGGCCAGCGGGCTGGCGGCCAACATCAACGCCCAAACCGGCGCCAGCAACGTCTCGGCCAGCGCGAATGGCAGCCAGATCACGCTGACTTACAATGGCGCGCCCGGGTCGAACGGGAACCGGGTAGGAGTGTATGGGTGGGTGTACAGCCCCAGCAACAGCACGGGGGCGTGGTCGCCATCATCTGCCATGTTCCAAGGGGGAACATCGCCGCAGGGCTGGCAGGTGAATCTCGATTTCAGCAATCTGACGGATGATTTCGGAAACACGGTCACCACCACGAACGTGCGCAAGCTGCGCTGGACGTGGGCCGCGGACTTACAGGCCGGCAACTTCGCGCGAAGCGAGTTTTCGGTGGTGGTAACGAACTGGCTGGCCACGGGGACCAACCTGGTGTACAGCGTCGCGGGACCGGGCAGCCGGAGGATTGAAGACATCGCGCCGGAGGTCTTCTATACCGGCACATGGGTTGAGGAGCGCGGCAATTACTCCGGGGGATCAATCCATCACACGACTACTCCAGGTAACCACCTGCAATGCACTTACTCCGCCGGAGCGCACTCGCTGTACCTGGGGACGCGGTACACCAACAATGGCGGACAAGTGACGGTGCAGGTGGATAGCAATCCAACACTGATTGTGAATCTGGAGCGCTCACTGGAGGACGTACTCATCCGGGTTCCGATTGGGCAATTCTCAGGGCCGGTGCAGCACACCGTCACGGTGACGCACACCGGCGCGGCGGGGACGGACGTGTACTTCGACTTTCTGGAGATGGCGGTTCCCACGGCGGACCTGCCGGTGTTCGGCACCTACCCGATCACGGCGCTGGCAACCGACTGGGACACGCTGCACTCGCAGGCCCTCGCGCCGGAAAGGACGGCCTGGCTCATCGACACGCTGGGCTTCAAAGGCCGGGCCAATCATTATGCCGGCGCCCTGTGGTTCTATGAATTGACCTGTCCGGCCAACCAGTACGCCTCGGCCACCATCGTGTTTACGGGCGCGCCGCGCTTCGGCGATACCACGACAGTCACGCTGGCGGGGACACCGCTCGCACATGTCAACCTGATCGGCGATACGGCCCAGAGCATAGCACAAGCCTTCGAGTTTCTGATCACGGCCGGCTCATCGGCGGTTTGGGCGCAAGCCAACGGGACGACGCTCACGATCACCGCGCGCACAATGGGGTCGGGTGGAAACGGCCTGACCATCGCCGCCAGCACCGGCAACACAAACTTCACGGCGCAGGCCAGCGCGGCGGCACTGGCTGGAGGCGCCGATGGGACCTGGCTCACCGATTTGACGACCATTCCCCGGCTGAACCGCGCCGCGCGCGACTGGAGCCTCAGCTTTTTCCAGACGTTGAAAGCGTACGGCATCACCGTGACAACGTCATTCAGCATGGAGTTGGGCAACGGGGACGACAGCCTGACCGCGGGCATCGCCCAGAGATATCCGGATGGCACCGCTGCCTGGCTGAACACTCCGGCGTTGCAGACCAACTTCTCGCCGGCCAGCACAGCGTTCTGGCAGCAGGTCTACCTGGACATGGCGGTAGTGATGGCGAATGCGGGAGTGACTCCGTATCTGCAATTCGGCGAGGTCCAATGGTGGTACTTCGCCGCGGCGTCGGGCATGCCTTTTTACGACGCTTACACAGAGAGCGCGTTTCAAACGGCGTACGGGCGGCCACTGGGGACCATTACCAGTCAGAATGCAAACCCCGCCGCATTCGCCGATGAGTGCGCATTCCTGCCCACGCTGATCGGCCAATTCACCCAGGCGATTATGGCTTTCGTGCGGCAATCCTATGCGGCCGCGCGCTTCGAGGTGCTCTATCCGCCTGACACGAACGATACACCACTGGACACGCTCATCAATCTTCCGAGTGCATATTGGACTCCGGCAACGCTGGCCTGTTTCAAGACCGAGAACTTCACCTACACGGGGAACCGGGATCTGGACCTGGTGCGGCAGTCCATCGAACTGCCGATCGAGCTTGGATTTCCGCCCTCGCAGAGCAGCCACCTGGTGGGCATTAGCGATTACACCACGCCGTGGGCCAAGGAACTGCGGCTGGGTCTGGGCGCAGGGCTCGAGTCGGTGGTGCTATTTGCTCTGGATCAGTTCTGCCTGATCGGGTACGGGCTGCCGCTGGATAATGGGGCAAGGCGGGCGTTGTACATGGGGGGGTAGAAGGATTGCTCAGCCCTGCGCCACATCTTTCTCCAGCGCCAGGTAACCGCAGGCCACTACCACCAGGAACATGGTGAGCACTTCGCTGTCGCCCAGGTTGTACTCGAAGCAACCCTCCACCATGGTCGCTAACACGACGGCAATGCCACCGTGCAGCAAGAACCTTCGATCACCGCGGCCGGGCGGCAACGCGCGAAGTCCCTTCCAGAAATCGAACAGAATCTGAAACAGCATCCACACCATGATCAGCATGGTGGGAATACCACGCTCGGCGGCGTACTGCAAATAGATGTTGTGCAGGTGCCCGTACCATCCCTCCGGCAGCGGGCGCGGGACATCGGGGGGCACCCACTCCTGGAAGTGGTACTTGACCCCTTCCGGTCCGATGCCCAGCCACGGGTGTGCTTCGATCATACGGATGCCGGTGCGCCAGGTAATCACGCGGAACTGATTGGAATCGACCTGCTGCGGCCGGACGATGGATGTGAAGCGCTCGCGGAGGGCCGAGGGGGAAACCACAAACGCGACAAGGATCGCGGCCGGAACGAGCAGCGTCATCCAGCGCCGCCAGAACCAGACGAGGTAAAGACCCGCCACCGCCGTGCCGATCCAGATGGCGCGCGTCTCCCCGAGCAGCACGGCCATGGCGATCAGCACGGCACACATCGACCAGAGCCACCGCTTGCGCACGCGGGGCGCGAAGAACAGGAAAGCGCCGAGCATGATGAGGGCAAACATCTCCTCGGCGGAGTAGGTGTTCCAATGGCTGGTGAAACCGGTGATGCGCTCGCCCACGTAGAAGTCGTAGAAGCCGCGGCCGGCCTGGTGGGCCTCCCGCACCTTGCCGACGAACTGGACGAACCCGCGGATGGCGGTCAGGCTGGCGACGCCCGCCCAACTCAGGAAGAGCCAGCGGACCACTTCGAGGTTGCGCAGAGTGGAGAAAACCACCAGAAGTTCGAGGAAGACATAGAATTTGCGGATCTGCGGCAGGCCGGCCGCCGGGTCCGCCGAGAAGGCCAGGGCTATCACGGTGCCGAGCATGAACAGCCCGAGCGGCAGCCGGATGCGCGGCAAGCGCAGTTTCTCGCCGGAGGCCAGCAGGGCGGCCAGCGCGAGGGCCAGCAGAATCTGGGAAATCGCGATCGAGAGCAGGATGGAGACGGCCGACCCGAACGTCAGCCAGCGTGCGGCGCGCGACAGAAACGGTTCCGGGGGACTCATGGAAACAGAACTTCAGTATGACAGAGTGAAAAACCGCGCAAAGCGGCGGCGGCCGGGCGAAGCCATGCCTGTGTTACGATTGGAGCAGATGAGTAACACAATTACCGTTCGGCTGCCGGAGGATCTCGCGGAGTGGCTGGACCAGGCCGCGCGCCGGACGGGTGTGCCCAAGGGCCGAATCATCCGGGAGGAACTCGAGAAGGCCCGGAGCGCCCCAAGGCGTCCGTTCCTTCGCCTGGCTGGCGCGGTCGCCGGACCGGCGGACCTCTCGTCCCGCAAAGGCTTCTCCCGCAAATGAAGGCCATCGCGGACACGGGTTTTCTGGTGGCGTTCGGGAACCGGAACGATTACCACCATGAATGGGCGGTGGGCATTGCGGAAAGGGTAACTGAACCGCTATTGACCTGCGAAGCCGTGCTGGCCGAAACCGCGTTTCACCTTGGCAGCAGCGCCCTGGTGCTGGCGTTTTTGCGCGACGGCCTGACGCGTTCCGCATTGGTCTTGACCGAGCATCTTTTGCGTTTGGCGGAGCTGGCGGCCCGCTACGCCGATCGCAAGCCGGATCTGGCGGACCTTTGCTTGATTCGCCTGAGCGAATTGCACCCGAAGTACCCGGTGATTACCACGGATCTGGCCGATTTCCGTATTTACCGCCGTGGCCGGCGCGAGGCGATCCCGCTGATCCACCCGCCGGAACGGTAACCCACCCCTCACTCGTATCTGAGCGCCTCCACCGGGTCCAGGCGCGCGGCGCGGCCGGCGGGCCAGATGCCGAAGAAGAGACCTACTCCCACCGACACCATGACGCCGGCAACGGCGGCCCACAGCGGAACCGCCGTCGGCAGGCTGGGGAAGATCAGGCCGGCGGCGCGTGAGATGAGCCAGCCCAAAATGAGGCCGATGATTCCACCGAGCGCGGTGAGCACCACGGCCTCTGTCAGGAACTGCACGATGATGTCGCTCGAGCGCGCGCCCACGGCTTTGCGGATGCCGATTTCGCGCGTGCGCTCGGTGACGCTGACCAGCATGATGTTCATGACGCCGATGCCACCCACCAGCAGGCCGATGGAGCTGAGAATCACCATCACCAGCGCCACCGTGGCCGTGATTTCGTGAAACTGCTCGATCATCTGCTCCCCGGTCGACATGGAAAAGTTGTCCGGGTCGTGGAAGGGCACGCGGCGCTCCAGACGCAACACGGCACGCACCTCGTCCTGAGCCCGGTCGAGCATGCCGGGGTAGGCGATGACGATCAGCATGTGCTCCGTGAGGTTGGGATACATCTTGCGCATGGTGAAGTAGGGGACCAGCACGCGCGTATCGTCCTGGCCGGGCAGCGAAGCCGCGGGACGATTCATCACGCCCACAATCTGAAGCGAGTGGCCGTCCACTTCGATCCATTTGCCGATGGGGTCCTCGTTGGGCAGCAACTGCTTTTGCACGTCCTCGCCAACGGTTACAACCGGCATGTGGTGGGAACTCTCAAAATCGGTAAAGAAACGGCCGGCCTTCATGGTGGTGCCGCCGGCGGCGTAGCCCTCTTCGGTTCCGCCCAGCTCGATGCCGTATATGTCGTTCCCCTTGTAGCGCGCGGTGTCGATGCCGGACATAGGGAAGATGTAGGGGCTGACATGCTCGACGGAGGGGCAGCGCTCGGCGATGGCGCGCGCATTTTCGAGCGTGAGCGGCTTGCGGCGGCGCTCCTCGGTCGTCCAGTCACCCATAGCCTTACCCTTCAGCACAATGATGGTGTTGGGACCGAAGCTGCGCAGCAGGTTGGTGATGGCGCCGTCCAGGCCGGCAATGATGGAGCCCACGCCGATCACCGCGCCAGTCCCGATGATGACTCCCAGAATGGTGAGAAACGAACGCATCTTGTGCTCGCGCGTGGTGGCCAGCGCGAGCCGGATGCCGTTGCCGATGGAAACCAGGGTCATTTCTCCATCCTGAGGGCCTCGATGGGATCGAGCCTGGCGGCGCGCTGCGCCGGATAGATGCCGAAGAAGAGCCCCACCGCGGCGGAGAGCGTCACGCCCACCACCACGGCGGTTATGGGCACGGACATGGGGACCGGGGTCAGGCTCCGCACCAGCACCGCGACAATCCATGCCAGCATGACTCCCAGAACCCCTCCGATGGACGCCAGCATGGACGATTCCACCAGGAACTGATTGAGAATATCCCGGCGGCGCGCGCCTACGGACTTGCGAATGCCGATTTCGTGGGTGCGCTCGGTGACCACCGCCAGCATGATGTTCATGACCACCACTCCGCCCACCACCATGAACACCGATACCACCCCCACCGCGGTGGCGGCAATCGCACCGGTCAACTGGTTCCACAAGTCCAGCAAGGCATCGGAACTCAGGGTGGCAAAGGTATCGTCATCCTTGGGCTTCAGATGGCGGTAGGCGCGCAGCGTCACGCGGGCTTCTTCCTGGGCTTGGATGAGGTGGTCGTGATCCACGGCCAGACCGGCGTAGGTCATGCCGTTGCGCGATCCCCAGATTTTGAAATACGTCTCGACGGGAATGACGACGAATTTGTCCTGCGATTGCCCGAAGACCGAACCTTTGGCCTTGGCTACCCCCACCACTTGAAAGGGAAGGCCCTCCACGGAGATGCTCCGGCCGATGGGGCTGGCGTTGGGAAAAAGCTGGTCTTTGATGTCGTTACCGATGAATACCGCGTTCATGCGCCGGTCGTTTTCGGTATCCGACAGGAACCGCCCCTCTACCGCCTCGTAGTTGCTGATCACCGCCATGTTCGGAGACGCGCCCAGCAGGGTCACATTCTCCATCAGCTCTCTGCCGAGATGCACGGAGACGGCGCGGTTGGCGGCCATGCCGATTTCGCGGGTCATGGTGAGCCGCGAGCGCAGGAACGCGAACTCCTCCTTAGTCAACTGCGGGTTGCGCCGCAGCATTTCGAGGTACTTCTTGGGATCGTACTGCAACATGGCGATTCGCTGCACACGGTAGCCGTCGGCGCCCATGCTGGTGACATTCCGGGCGATGTAAACGTTCATGCCGTTAATCACGGACATCACCGCGATGAGAGTGGTGGTGGCCAGGATGATGCCCAGCAGCGTGAGAAAGCTGCGCAGCTTGCTCCCGCGGAGGGATTGGACGGCGCCGGCCACGGCCTCCCAAAATGACGCATGCGTATTCATTTATAACCTGGACGAATCACTCGGGGATTTCGTAGCGCACTGTGCGACGATCCACTCCATTATCGCGTCATCGGCCCAAAACCGGTGCGGCCGGCGGCCGATGAAGCCCAGGTGGCCGCCATGTTCGGTGGCCAGCAGTTGGATGCAGGGATTGGCCCTGACGGCGGTGGATTCAAGGATGTCGAACGGAACCAGCGTATCGTCCATAGCCTGGATCAGCAGCACCGGTACCCGGATGCCATCCAGGTAGCGGATGGCGGATTGCGTCTGGTAGTAATTGGCAGCGTTGCCGAAACCGAACGACGGCGCGGTGATACGGTCATCGATATCCATTACGGAGCGCAGGCCGCGAAAGTTCCGCTTTTGGTAACGCCCGGTGGCGCACAGGCGGGCGATCATGCGACGCACGAAGCGGCGCTCGTAGAGGCGGTTGGCGGGCTGGGCGATGCGGCGCGCGCAGGTGGCCAGGTCGAGCGGCGTGGAAACCGCGCAGACGCCGCGGACCAGCGGCCGCGCGGATTCGCCCATCTCGCCGGCGAGCTTGAGCACCACGTTCCCGCCCAGCGAGAACCCCACCAGAAAGACGGGCGCGCGGCCTTCGCTGCGGAGCTGGCGCAGCACGGCCAGAAGATCGCTGGTGAGGCCGGCGTGGTAGAGCGTGGGGCAGAGCCGCTCAGTGCCGCCGCAGGTGCGCATGTGAAAGCGGTGGGCGGCAAAGCCTGCACCGAGAGCCGCGGCGCTGAGGCTGCGCATGTACCCGGCCTCTCCGGAGCCTTCGAGGCCATGGACCATCACGAGTTCGCCGGGCCCAGGGGGCACCCCCGGGCCTCCGGGGCGTTGCGATTCCACCAGCACCTGAACATCCGGCTCGGTTTGGAAGAGCCGGCGCTCCATGGGAAAACGAGCCTCGCCGCCATCGCGCTTCCAGAGATGGCCGGCCACGGTTTGCCAGTGCGGATTCCGAAACAGTGGTTCGAAGGGGACCATGGGGCCGCGGAAACTTGTAGTATAGGAAATGTCCGGGTATGCGTACCGCGATTGTGGTTTCCCTTTGCGCCGCGTCGGCGCTCTCCGCCATGGCGGCGGACACACCGCGGCCCTCGCCGCCGCTGGCCATTGAACGCCTGGGAGCTCCGGCACTGGATCTCAGCCAGTATCGAGGGAAGGTGGTGGCCCTGGTGTTCATCTCCACCACCTGCTCGCATTGCCAGGACCTCACCAGGCAGTTGGTTCCCCTGTCACGCGAATATGCGCCGCGCGGCGTACAGGTGCTGGAATGCGCATTCAACGACGACGCGCAACAGACCCTGGCGGGGTTTCTCCAGCAGTTTCAGCCGCCGTTTCCGGTGGGCTGGACCAGTCACGACGCCGTGATGGGGTACCTACAGCGCTCGATCATCGACACGAGGCCGCTGTACGTGCCGCACATGGTGTTCCTGGACCGCCGCGGCATCATCCGGGCGGACTACCCGGGCGAGAGCGATTTCTTCAAGGACCCGGCAACCAACGTTCGCGCGGAGCTGGAGAAACTGCTGAAACCGGCGGCGAAGTAGGAGCCGGGATACAACATACGCGGGGAGCGAGGCTTGTCTGGCCCTATTTGATCTTGACTTCGGTGACGTAATACGTGTCGCCGCTTACTACCACGGTGGCCTGTATGTGGTCGCCGACGTGGAGCTTCTGGAATTCGGCATCCGGCTTAACGGGATATTCCATGGTCATGGCGTCCATCCAGTCGCCGATCTTGCCGGCGGCGATGGTGGCGGTCCTGGTGGCGGGGTCGAGAGCTTTGACCTCTCCTTCCATGGCGTAGCGTTTGGTCGGGGTCTTGGCGCCGCAGCCTGCAAGCGCGATCGCCAGCAAGAGCACGGTGGTTCGTCTGGTCATCACTTCACATGATCGCAAGTTATGCCACCGTATAGAAATGGACCGCGACTTTCGCCAGGGCCACATCGAGATCGATTTCCCCACGGAACCGTTCCACTCCGCGTTCCGGCTGCTGGCGCGTTCCGCCGTCCTTTTCTTCGCCAACCTGCGGTTCCTGGCGGCGGTCACCTTAGTGGTGTTTCTCCCGGTCAAGCTGGCGCTCCAGTTTGTGTTGTACCTACTGGATGTCCCCACCGGCGGCATCGTGACCTACCTGGCGCTGGATGCGAGCGACATGGTCCTCAGCGCGCTGGTGATTCCGGCGGTGATTTACGGAATGGTGGCTAAGTTCCGCGGCGGCCAGACTGCTTCCGTCGGTGAATCGCTGCGCTGGGGGCGCCGCCAATGGGGAAAGACGCTGTGGAACATGTTCAAAGTCGAAGTCACGGTGGCGCTCTGGGGAGCGCTGCTGGTGATCCCCGGGCTGGTGGCCATGGTCCGGCTGATCTTCGCCGATGTGATTGTGGCCATCGAGGCCGACCGGGAAACCGAAGTTCTGGCGCGAAGCCGCGTCCTGGCCAAGGGCCATGGCTGGCGCATCTTCCTGGTGCTGTTGCCGCTGGGGGTGGTAGGCCTGGTGGGGAGTTTCCTGGTGCTTGGCGCTTGCGAGGAAGCTGTCGATTCGCGCGTGGTCATGGCGGTGGCCGACAGCGTGCTTTCCGTGGGCGGGCAGTGGACCACGGTGGCCGTGCTGCTGATGTACCTGGGGGTGGTTCGCCCAGCCGCTCCGGGCAAGCCGTTGCCGTAATGGGGCTTTACGTTTCCGGGATTTCGTTGTATAGTACACGGATACCGGGTCGTCCAAGGCCCGGTTCGGAGGAAACAATATCTATGATACGTTTTGTAACGGGGTTATGCACCCCTCCGGCCATTGCCCGAGGGTCTATTTTCAGAGTATTAGCGCTTTCTGTCCTGGCGCTGCTGGTTACGGCGGGCGCGCAAGCGGCAACTGTGAACCTCACCATAACCGCCAGCGCCCCCTTATCCACCACCGGCACCACCTATGTGTTTACCGGCCAAGCCGCAATGTCGGGTGTTTACGCGGGAAACGCTGCGTTCACCGCTACGGTTTCCCTTACCTCTACGCCGACATTGCCCAATTACACGATTACGGTCAGCACCGGCAACACGCTGACCGGAATTTTCATCATGCCGATCGGTGCACTGAGCGGAACCGTCAGCAACGGATCCTTGACCATCACAGGCGGCACCGGCACCTACAACACGTATTCGGGAACTTTTTCTTCGCTGTCGGAGACCGGTTCGATTGGGACCTCGGGTATCACACTGAGCGCTAGCGGCACCGGCACCGTAAGCACGGCTGGCGGCGGCACAACCACTCCGGTGCCGACCATTCTCTCGGTGACGGATGGGGCCAGCTACACGGCCAACATTTCGGAGGGCGCCTTCTTCACTGTGTGGGGATCAAACCTCGCTCCCTCGAACCTCGGACTCACTAACTTTCCGCGTCCCTTAACCGTGGGCGGCGTCACAGTCACCGTCACGCCCGCTGCGGGCGGAACCGGCACCCCCGTATATCTGATTTACGTCGGCACCAGCCAGATCAACTGCGTCCTGCCTTCCACCGTCGCGCCCGGCAACTACAATGTAACCGTCACCAGCGGCGGGACCACCAGCTCCCCGGTTGCGACCCAAGTGACGGCCAGCAAGCCCGCCCTGTTCACGCAGGATCAGAGCGGCACCGGTCTGGCCGTGGTGTATAACTACATATCGCAGTCGGAGAGCGATGTGAATCGTCTGACCACCGGCAATTACGACGGATCCCTGAGTTCTCCCGCCAAGCCGGGACAAGTCTTGATCGCCTGGGGAACCGGCCTCGGCCCCTATGCGGCGGGGGACAATGCGACTGGCGTCGTCTACGACTTCAGCAAAGCTCCCGGAACAACCATCTTAGCCATCGTGGGTGGCGTCTCCATCCCGGTGGCCTTTGCTGGCCTCTCCGGGTATGCGGCGGACGATCAGATCAATTTCACCCTGCCGAGCAACATTGCGACCGGCTGCGCCGTGTCGTTGCAGATTTCCGTGAACGGCGTCCTGAGCGCGCCCACATCCATCGCCATCGCTCCCAGTCCCAGTGCCACTGTCTGCGTCCAGCCCGGTTATACCACGGCGCAGTTGCAGAGCCTCGATCAGGGCGGCACCATCACCACCGGCGGTTTTTCGCTCACGCAGATCGCGGCAACCGTGCCTCCTTATGGCGCCGTGAAAGAAGACTCCGCCTCGGGAGCTTTCGCCCAGGTCAGCGGCTTCCAATTGGCCGCGGCGAGCACGTCAACCGTTAATATAGTCACTTCCGGAAGCTGCGAGGTGATTCATGCCACGAGCACCGGCACGGCGACCGCGATAGGTCATGTGACGGACCTCGACGCCGGCACGGTCACCCTCACCGGACCCGCCGGCACGAACCTGAACAAGCAGGCGCTCACGGAAATCAGCAACACCTACAGCTTGGTGATCGGCACGGAAGGCATAACCATCCCGGGCCAGCTCAACGGCTCGATCCTGCCGGGAACGTACACCCTGACTGGTGCGGGCGGCAACGACGTGGGACCGTTTAATACTTCGATCACCATCGGCTCGCCGCTCAACGTCAACCCCGCCCTGCCCACTACCGTCACGGAAAGTGCGGGATTGACGATCAGTTGGACGGGCGGCCTGGCGACGGACATAGTGGAGATCCTGGGCGGCTCCGGAACCATCATAGGCACGGGGGCCAACCAGGTCACCAATTCGACCGCATTCATCTGCAGCACCACAGCCGGCCAGGGGACGTTTACCGTGCCGGCATCGATTCTAACCCAGTTGCCGACCATCACCGCCGCTCAGGTCACCGCCGGCACCGCTACGGGTTACCTGGACGTGACGTCCGGCACTGCACCCGTCGACTTCAACGCTACCCTGAAGAAGGATGGCTCGAACATCCCCAGTATTTTCGTGAACACCTTCGGAGTCGGCGCCTTGGTGGTGTATCAGTAACGGACGTTCAACACGGACACGATCCGCAACGCTCCCCGGCGGGCCTCCCGGAGGGCAGCCTGAAACTCGGGCTCCTTCATCCATTTCAGCAGTGTGTTGGGCGCGATGCCGGTCGCTTTGGCGGCCTCCTCGATGTTGCGCTGCGTTCCTGCCAGCCGCATTCTTCTTCCGGGAACCGTTTTCGACCCCGCAAGATGGCGGTTTGGCTTATACTGAATGAGATCTGGAAGTCCAAAATGGAAATTCCGGATAAATGTCTTCTGGAGAGAATTCTGGAGGAATTGAAATGCGTCGCCTCACGATTGCTCCTCTGTCGATCCTGCTCCTTGCCGTGGGAGTTTACGCTGCCATACTGAACTTCACATTTACCGTGACGAGTGCCTCCGTCACCACATCGGGGACCAGCGTGTCCGTTTCCGGGAATGCCTCGCTGACGGTGAGCGGCGTTGCGCCCGACACCGGAACCTTCAGCGCGAGCGGTTCGCTCGCCAATATCAACGGAGGCAACGTGACCGTTCCGTTCACGACCACGCTTGGCCACGGCACGCTCACCGGGAACATGACTTTCCCGGAGACAGTGCTGGTGGGTTCCGGTGGCGTCAGCGGCTCGGCCACGATCACGGGCGGAACCGGCAGGTATGCCAGCTATGGCAGCGGGACCGTAACGGCGTCAGGGCTTACGGGCGCCGTGCTTTCCGGCGGGATGCTCAGCTTCTCGGTTTCCGGTACGGCCAGCGGAGTGAACTTCACATTTACCGTCACCAATGCCCCGGTCACCATATCGGGGACCAGCGTGTTTTCCGGGCCTGCCACCCTGACGCTGGCCGGCAGTTCGCCCGATACGGGCACGTTCAGCGCGAGCGGTTCGCTCCTCACCAATATCAGCGGAGGCAACTTGACCGTTCCGTTCACGGTCACGCTTGGCCACGGCACGATCACCGGCACCATGACCTTCCCGGAGACAGTGCTGGTAAGTTCCGGTCCGGTCAGCGGCTCGGCCACGATCACGAGCGGAACCGGCAGCTATGCCGGCTATACCAGCTCGACCTTAACGGCGTCAGGCACGGTTACGGGCTCCGTGCTTTCCGGCGGGACGCTCAGTTTCTCGGTTTCCGGCACGGTCAATGCCACTGCGGTGCCGACCATTCTCTCGGTGACGGATGGGGCCAGCTACACGTCCAACATTTCGGAGGGCGCCTTCTTCACTGTGTGGGGATCAAACCTCGCTCCCTCGAACCTCGGACTCACTAACTTTCCGCGTCCCTTAACCGTGGGCGGCGTTACAGTCACCGTCACGCCCGCTGCGGGCGGAACCGGTACCCCCGTATATCTGATTTACGTCGGCACCGGCCAGATCAACTGCGTCCTGCCTTCCACCGTCGCGCCCGGCAACTACAATGTAACCGTCACCAGCGGCGGGACCACCAGCTCCCCGGTTGCGACCCAAGTGGCGGCCAGCAAGCCCGCCCTGTTCACGCAGGATCAGAGCGGCACCGGTCTGGCCGTGGTGTATAACTACATATCGCAGTCGGAGAGCGATGTGAATCGTCTGACCACCGGCAATTACGACGGATCCCTGAGTTCTCCCGCCAAGCCGGGACAAGTCTTGATCGCCTGGGGAACCGGCCTCGGCCCCTATGCGGCGGGGGACAATGCGACTGGCGTCGTCTACGACTTCAGCAAAGCTCCCGGAACAACCATCTTAGCCATCGTGGGTGGCGTCTCCATCCCGGTGGCCTTTGCTGGCCTCTCCGGGTATGCGGCGGACGATCAGATCAATTTCACCCTGCCGAGCAACATTGCGACCGGCTGCGCCGTGTCGTTGCAGATTTCCGTGAACGGCGTCCTGAGCGCGCCCACATCCATCGCCATCGCTCCCAGTCCCAGTGCCACTGTCTGCGTCCAGCCCGGTTATACCACGGCGCAGTTGCAGAGCCTCGATCAGGGCGGCACCATCACCACCGGCGGTTTTTCGCTCACGCAGATCGCGGCAACCGTGCCTCCTTATGGCGCCGTGAAAGAAGACTCCGCCTCGGGAGCTTTCGCCCAGGTCAGCGGCTTCCAATTGGCCGCGGCGAGCACGTCAACCGTTAATATAGTCACTTCCGGAAGCTGCGAGGTGATTCATGCCACGAGCACCGGCACGGCGACCGCGATAGGTCATGTGACGGACCTCGACGCCGGCACGGTCACCCTCACCGGACCCGCCGGCACGAACCTGAACAAGCAGGCGCTCACGGAAATCAGCAACACCTACAGCTTGGTGATCGGCACGGAAGGCATAACCATCCCGGGCCAGCTCAACGGCTCGATCCTGCCGGGAACGTACACCCTGACTGGTGCGGGCGGCAACGACGTGGGACCGTTTAATACTTCGATCACCATCGGCTCGCCGCTCAACGTCAACCCCGCCCTGCCCACTACCGTCACGGAAAGTGCGGGATTGACGATCAGTTGGACGGGCGGCCTGGCGACGGACATAGTGGAGATCCTGGGCGGCTCCGGAACCATCATAGGCACGGGGGCCAACCAGGTCACCAATTCGACCGCATTCATCTGCAGCACCACAGCCGGCCAGGGGACGTTTACCGTGCCGGCATCGATTCTGACCCAGTTGCCGACCATCACCGCCGCTCAGGTCACCGCCGGCACCGCTACGGGTTACCTGGACGTGACGTCCGGCACCGCACCCGTCAACTTCAACGCTACCCTGAAGAAGGATGGCTCGAATATCCCCAGTATTTTCGTGAACACCTTCGGAATCGGTGTCGCGGCCGTGTATCAGTAACGGCGCGCCTCGCCCAGCGCCGCCCTGTTACCATGGAATCGCATGAGTTTTCAGTGGCTTCAAATGCGAGTGCAGGAAGAACAGGAGCGGCGCGAGCGGGAGGCGCAGATTCTCGCCCGGTTGCCGCGGGCGCTGGAAGAGATGTACCGGAATCTGGCCGCGTGCGTCGAGGTCTACGCGGGCGCCTTCGGACCGGAGTCGGCGGATATTCACTTACAGGCCTCCAAGATCCGCATCACCGTTCGGGACCAGCAGGACGGCAAGTGGCAGCAGCGCGCGAAAATCGAAATGTCGATCGTTGCCTCGCTGCCGGGCTTCCGGATTGAGCGCGGCGGAGAGCCGCTCATGATCGAAGTGGGCCTGCTCCCGGGCGACAAGCTGTTCTACCGCGACCAGGACCAGTTCGTCACCATGGAAGAGTTGACGCGCCGCATCCTGGACCGCGCGCTGTTTCCCAAGCTGGGCGAGTGATTACTCATCCAGCTCAGAAAGTTCGCCCAATTGCCTCAGGTCCGCCAGGGTGCGGGCGGCCTCGTCTTCGTCCACCTGGCTGATGGCGAACCCTACGTGCACCACCACGTATTCGCCGGGCCGGGCCTCCGGAAGATAGGCCATGCAAACCTCGCGGCTGATGCCGCCGAAGTCCACGCGCGCCATGGGGACGCCACGCTCGTCATGCAGCTCGGTAATCCTGCCGGGAACCGCCAGACACATTGGAACACCTCTATTGTAACAGGTTGACAGGCCCCACCCCGCTTGTTTAACTGAAGTTAAATCCCATGGCCCCCATCGGACAATTAGGGCAGGACACGCGCTCGCTGGCCGAGGTGCATGCCAGCGTGGGAACCTCCCAGGTGTCTTTCTGGCGGCGCATGTTCGCGTTTTCCGGCCCGGCCTACCTGATCAGCGTGGGCTACATGGATCCGGGCAATTGGGCCACCGATCTGGAAGGCGGCGCGCGTTTTGGCTACCAACTGCTCTGGGTGCTGGTGATGTCCAACGCCATGGCCATCCTGCTCCAGACCTTGAGCGCGCGCCTGGGAATTGCAAGCGGCCGAGACCTGGCGCAGGCGTGCCGCGAGACCTATCCGCGGCCGATGAACCTGGCGCTGTGGGTGTTGTGCGAGATCGCCGTGGCGGCCTGCGACCTGGCGGAGGTGCTGGGCGCGGCCATCGCCCTCAACCTGCTGTTCCACATTCCGCTGCTTGCGGGCGTCCTGATCACCGCCGCCGATACCCTGCTGGTGCTCTTTTTTCAAAGCTTCGGCATCCGCACCATCGAAGCGTTTGTGCTGTCCCTTATCGCAGTCATGGCGGCTTGCTTCTGCATTGAGATCTTCTGGGCCAGGCCGTCGGTTGCCGAGATGTTCACCGGCCTCGTGCCGCGGCTCAACCGCGACAGCCTGTACGTGGCCATCGGAATCCTGGGGGCCACCGTCATGCCGCACAATCTTTACCTGCACTCGGCCCTGGTGCAGACGCGGCATATCGCCCACTCGGAGGCGGCCAAACGTTCCGCTTGCCGCTACAACCTGATGGACTCCGCAGTGGCGCTGAACGGCGCGATGTTCGTCAATTGCGCCATCCTGGTGTTGGCGGCGGCCGTGTTCTTCAAGCGCGGCATCGTGGTGACCCAGATCCAGCAGGCGCATCTGTTGCTGGCGCCGCTGCTGGGGAGCAGCCTCGCGGGGGTCATCTTCGCCGTGGCTCTGCTCTGCTCCGGGCAGTCATCGACGCTGACGGGAACCATGGCAGGTCAAGTAGTTATGGAGGGCTTCCTCAACTTTCGCATGAGGCCCTGGCTGCGGCGCCTGGTGACCCGCGCGCTGGCTGTGGTTCCGGCAGCGTTCACCATCTACTTCGCCGGCGATCAGTCCACTTTCGGCCTGCTGATCCTGAGCCAGGTGATCCTGAGCATGCAGTTGCCGTTCGCCGTTATTCCGCTGATCCATTTCACGAGTGATCGCGCGCGCATGGGTTCATTCGCTAACGCTGCGTGGGTCCGCGTGCTGGCGTGGTCCACGGCCGCCGTGATTGTGGGCTTGAACCTGCGTCTGGCCGGGCTTGCCATTGCGGACTGGCTGGCTGAAGCGGGCGCGTGGCGGACGGTGGTCTGGCTGGCGACCATTCCCACGGCGGCGGTTCTCCTGCTACTTTTGTTGTGGGTGACCATGGAACCCTTGATCAGCCGCTGGACGCGCAAGTTCGGCCGAGCACCGGTGGTTCTGCCGGAGACCGCAGGCGCCGAAGCCGCTGCCGCGCCAGCTTACCGCCGCATCCTGGTTCCTCTGGACCACACCCACCTGGACCGGCTGGCGGTGAGCCATGCCGCGGCCCTGGCCAAGCTCCACGGCGCCAAGCTGTTTCTGCTCCACGTGGAAGAAGGCGTAACCAGCCAGATTTATGGGCCGGACTCCTCCACGGCGGAAGTGGAGGCGGGCGAACAGTACCTTGAGCGCATCGCTCAATCCCTCCGCGATCAAGGGGTTACAGTTGAAACGCTGATTACGCACTCCTCCTCGCCCAAGAAAGAGATCGTGCGCTACGCGCGCGAAATCCGGCCCGACCTGGTGATCATGGGCGCGCACGGCCACGGCGGTCTGAAAGACCTGATCTTCGGAAACACCATCAACCCGGTGCGCCACAACCTGGAGGTGCCCATGCTCATCGTGAGACCTGGCAGAGGTTGAGACGGGCCGCGAGATTGATCGCCTGATTTGAGGAATCCTCAACGCTAATTAGGACCATTTTCATCTGCTTCGGAGTGAGTTATGGTGGATCGGCACCTGCCTGGGCCACTGGTCGTCTGGGATTAAGTGAAAAAAGTGCTGAAGATATGAAGTGCTGAAAAAATTATTGTGCCAATGGAACCGCGTGGTACAATCGACCCGAGGCAAAGGACCTCGCGACACATGCGGATTCGATTGGCAAGCGTCGTACTGTTGGTGGTTTTCAGTTCGGTGATGAGCGGAGCTGGGGCGTCCCTGTCTCCGGGGCAAACACTGGTGGCGACGTTCACGTCGGTCTCGAACACGTCGGACATGATCATATTCTTTAGCACCGGTTTTCTCACGGTGACTGGCTCTCCGGTATTAACGACACAACTCCTGAACGGGACGACTCTTTTGGGGACTATTACCGCAGCGCCGAGTAGTAATGCGGGGAACTATTACTACGAAGTGTTTTTCGACTCGGCATCCAGTGTTAACACCGAGACACCTGGGACCGTAGTAGATCTCTCGTCCATGCAAAATGGCACGATCCAGGGTGTGCTCAAAGTAACGGTTTCCGGTGGTTCAATCTCAGGACTCAACTTGCCTATGTCGCTGTTGGATGGGGAAAGTTGTGGCTCAGGTTGCTATTTTCCAGAATCGGATCTAAAGAATGAGAACTTCTCGATAACCGGAACCGCTCTTGCGTTCAGCGTCCCCACACTTTCGGAGTGGGGATTGATCCTGCTGGCCATCGCCCTCATCGGGGTCGGCATCGCCGCGCTGGGGCGTGCGCCGGCCACCCGCCGTGTCTCCGGGTGATCCGCCGCACCCCGGAACACCCGTACGACTTCCCGCCGCCCCACAAAGTCTCGGCCGGTCAGGCCTTCGTCAGCCGGACCGCCAATTGGAGATGGCTGATGGTGGCCCCACGTTCCTTCGCCACTACGCCATCCCTCGCCAAGTGGCAGGGTCTCTGCCTCGAGGGGGCTGAACGGTGAAGGCGGGCCCTTAAGTTAACGCCTATGGGGCATGCCCAGCGCGGCGGGGTTGAGACACCGTGCCCCAACAGCGTGTCGGAGGAACACACCGAAAGGCTTCCGGGCACCAATAAGTCATGCAAAATCAGTAGGTTCAGTTGGCATGAGGAGTGCACTTGTCCATGTCGTGAAGCGTCCCGTCTGGCTTATCTCGCTGCTTATCTTGGGGATTCATCCGCTCCCGTGCGCCACCTTGGAGCAGTTGACTATGAACGACCTGATCGGCAAGTCGACGGCTATAGTCCGGGGCACGGTGGTGGACTCCTGGGCGGCGCTCACTGGTTCGATCATCTATACGCACTATAAAGTCCAGGTAAGCGAGACCTTTAAAGGACCCCAGCAGAGTTCCGTCGAAGTGGTGATTGCGGGCGGAGTGGTGAACAACCGCAGTCAGAGTTTTTCGGGGTCGCCCACGTTGAACAAAGGCGACGAGTTTGTGTTCTTTCTGTGGACCAGCCGCGCGGGGCTGACTCAGATTATGGGGCTGACGCAGGGGCTTTTCGCCGTCACGCCGGGCGGTTCCGCCGATCCCATAGTGACACGCGCAGCCACCCACGAATTGATGCTCGATCCCAAGACCGCACAACCGGTGAAAGACGCGGCCCTGTCGATGCACCTGAGCGACTTGCGATCGCTGATTGCGAACACGCTCCAAGCCAGCCAGGGGGTGAGCCAGTAATGCGGGATATGAGGCGCATCGGGCGGGTAGCAGTGGTCGCCGTAGCGGTAGCGCTGATGAGCACGCCCGCGGAAGCGTATTATCACTACGTCCACTACTTCCAAAACGCCCCCTATACCCCGGTTCAGGATAAGTTCAACCTCGCCGCTCTGCCCAACAACACGGTGACGTTCTTTGTGACCGACTCGGGTCCGGCGGTGTTAGCTCCCAATGACAACATGGGCTCGATTCTGGGCGAGGTCCAAACTGCGCTCGCCGCCTGGAATTCGGTGGCTAGCTCAAATCTGCGAGTGGCGTTCGGCGGCACGGAAACTCCCGGCCAGAGCTCGAATACGCCGGGCGGCAACGTGGTCTTCATCGATCTGCCTCCGGGCTTGCTGGGGCAGGGCGCACCCACGGTGGTAGTGGGAACCACCACCATCGTCCAGGGGACGGTCATGCTGTCGAACAACACCAATGCGGGGCCGGGACCGAGCTACCTGGAGGAGTTCTACACGACCGCCGTTCACGAAATCGGACACGCACTCGGGTTGCAGCACACGTGGACGTCGAGCGCCATGTCGCAGGACGTTATTCGGAATACCACGCGCGCGCGGCCTATCGACGCCGATGACATCGCGGCGATGTCGGTGCTGTACGGCACGGCTGGCTGGACCGCGAATTTCGGGTCCATCTCCGGCCGGGTGACCTTGAACGGCCAAGGCGTGACTCTGGCCTCGGTGGTCGCCATCAGCCCGGACGGGCCGGCGCTCAGCGCGCTGACCAACCCCGATGGATCGTACGAGATCGATGGCCTGCCTCCCAATAATTACCTGCTGTATGTTCACCCGCTTCCTCCGGACGCCGTTCCCGCGGACGGCTCGGGCCTTCGGCTGCCGGTCGATCCCAATGGCCAGCCGATCCAGGCCAGCGGCCCGTTTGGAACGGTTTTCTATCCGGGCACGCTCAATCCCGAGCAGGCCACTTCCATCTCAGTGGTTGGCGGCACGGTGGTCACGGGCGAGAATTTCTCGGTGCAGGCGCGCGCGGCAGTGCCGATGTATGACGTCATCACCTACAGTTATCTCGACCCGGTCAGCCGCATTTCCCTTTACAATCCCGGCGCCGGCGCGGTCAGCGTCACACCGGCCTACATAGACAGCACCGAGGGGGCCTTCTTAGTCGTGGCGAGGACCAGTTCCGGGAACACGCCGGTGCCGCAATCGGTGACGATCCTGGGCGGCTTTGCAGCAGCCAGTGGCCCGTATGTCGTGCCATACACCCCTGCGGGCAGCTCGCAGCAGGTGTTGGCTCTGTACTTCGGCATGCCGCCGTTTGCGGGAACCGGCCCGCGGCACATGGTCTTCACTTTCGCCAACGACATGTACGTGCTGCCGGACGCCATCACCCTGGTGCAGAAGGGCGCGCCGGTGGTCAGTTCAGTGACGCCCAACGCCGATGGCAGCGTCACCCTGACGGGCAGCGGTTTCGGCCTCGACAGCCGTGTTTTCTTCGACGGCATACAAGCCACCACACTAGTGCCGTTCAGCGGCACCGACGCGCAGGGTTCCATCGGGGTGGCGCCGCCAGCGGGCTCCAGCGGCCTGGTATCCAACATCACCGTGTTTAATGGCGACGGGCAGAACTCGACGTTTCTTCAATCGCAGAACCCGCCAACCTATGCGTACCCCATAACCGGAACGCCGCAGGCCACCTCGAACCAGACGGCGCTCCCGGCGGGCATTTCCTCGATGGTGGATATCACCGCGCAGAACACCAACTTCGTGAACGGCCAGGTGACCGTCGGATTCGGAACCGACGATATAACCGTGAACGGCCTTTGGGTGCTGAGCCCGACTCACCTGCAGGCCAACGTGGTGGTGGCGCCCAACGCGGCGCTGGGCGCCTCCGAGTTCAGCGTCGTCTCGGGATTCCAGGCGATTACGCAGCCGTTCACGTTTCAGACGCAGGCGGCTAATCCGGGCCTGCCTTCCATTGGGCTACCCATCGTGAACGCGGTGCCCACTCAGCAAACGGTCTACCCCGGCGCCATCGCGGCCATCTACGGGTCGAACCTGGCGCTCTCGCCAACCGCGGCACAGGTGACGCTGAACAACGTGCCGGTGCAGATCCAATACGCCTCCGCGGCCCAGATCAATTTCGTGGTTCCCGCCGGTTTGCCGACTGGCCCAGCCACGCTGACCCTGAACAACGGCTCGGCCAGCGCCTTTCCCGTGATCCTGCAGATCAGCAATCCGCCGCCCACCATCACCGGCGTGACGAACATGTCGAGCGTGTCGCTCGGCGCTGGCAACTCCGCCGGCATGGGCGACGTTCTGAACGTGCTGGTAACGGGGCTTGACCCGACCGTGCTCAGCAACCCCAGCCGCTTGCAGGTGACGGTCTCCGGTATCTCCATGACGGTAGTCGGAATCACGCCGGCCTCCAACGGCCAGTTCCAAATCCAGATCATCCTCACGCAGTCGTTCGCGGGCGCCCAGGTGCCGCTGGCGGTTTGGGTGGACGGGTCCAGCAGCGCGCCGTTCACCATTACCGTGCGATAGCCACCGGCATCGGCAACCCTCCAGTGGCGCCGGTAATCAACCGGCGCGCAGCTTGCCAAGCTGCCCCACCGGCGTGAATATGTGGTAACGTGTGGGACCGGGAGATCTTACTGAAAATGAAACTGATTCTGACTGCACTGCTTTTCGCCGGATTCGCCGCACCCGCGGGAGGCCCGGAAGGGTTTGGCCTGTGGAAGGCCGCGGACTTGAAAGCGCTGGCTGCCGCGCCTAGCACCATGATGAGCGCATTCAAGGCCCTCGGCCAGCCGGCGAGCGTCGGCAACTATAGCTTCTCGATGTCGCACCGCGATGCCTCGGGTGGCGTGGAATGCCATCTGACTCAGGCCGACATTTTCGTGATCCAGAGCGGCGAGGCCTCGCTCACGGTTGGCGGCACGCTGGTGGATGGAAAGAACCGCTCGGCGACTGAGATGACCGCGACCGCGATCAGCGGCGGAACGGAAACTAAAATCAGCGCGGGCGACATTGTCACGATCCCCGCGAAAATGCCCCACCAGATGAAGGTCGATCCAGGCAAAGAGATCACCTACTTCGTGGTCAAGGTGACGCAGTAGGGGCCGCCGGCGTTACTCTTTCCAGAACAGCTCCGCATCGGAGCGGCGCACGTAGTTGGCATCCAGCGCCGCGGGGTCCGAAGCCTGGCCGCGGAGGAAGCGTGCGAGCGCGATGCGCGCAATCGCGGCGGCCAGCACCGGCGGCGCGATGGCGATGGGTGTGCGCTCGAATCGGGTTCCGACGAGCGCGGCGCGGAACGGCGTGAAATCGGTCGAGACGAACTCCAATTCGCCTTCCGGGAGCGTCGCCAGCCACGCCGGGAACCTGGTCACCACTTCAGGCGCCACCAGCCGGCCGGCATGGTCGTACACGGCGCCGTAGATTTCGTCGCGGCGAGCATCCAGCACCACGGCGCGCAACGGAGCGCTGCCGAAGGTGGCCAGCGCCTGGAGGTTGGAAACCGCCACCGCCGGCTTGCCGAGCGCTTCCGCCAGGCCCTTGACGCACGCCAGTCCCACGCGCACGCCGGTGAACGAACCCGGCCCCGAGGCCGCGGCGAAGCAATCCATCATGGCGGGCTTCACGCCATGCCGGTGGAGCAATTGGGCCAGGTGCTGGTAGATCACGTGCGCGAAGCCACCGGGCGCTTGCAGCCAGGTTTCCTCAATCACTTCCTGGCCGCGCGCCAGCGCCAGGCTGCCGGATTCGCCGGTGGTGTCAATCGCCAGAATCAGCGGATTCACTGGTTGAGCCCGAGGGCCGCGTCCAGCGTGTAGACTTTCCCGTTGGCGTTCATCCCGTAAAGCCGCAGGTGCATGATCGCGGGGAACTTTTTCGCCAGGCCCGCCAGCGGCCACAGCGTGCCTTTCTGTCCGGTGCCGATCACGCGATAGCCCTGGCCATCGGCTGCCACCTCGCCGGTCCACAGCCACATCATCCACCGCGTGGCGCGCGTTTCGCGCGTGATCTTGGCGGCGTACGGTGTCGGCAGGGGCACCGCAATATCGCCGGAGGGCTGTTCGATGGCAAACGGCACCTTGGGGCTGTTGGACTCGATTTCCTGGAGCACGATATCGCGCGACTCGAACCTGTACGACTTGTTCATGCCCGTCAAATGGCCTTCGCGCACCACATGCAGCACCCAATCGTGCGAGTTGTCGGGCGGTTCGCCGGTGAAGTGGTCGCCGCTGAACCTCTTCTTGGTTTTCACGACCTCACCGTCGATGGGATTCATCCAGTAGACGTCGTAGCCGTGTTTCTCGACGGTCAATTCCACCGGGCCAGGCTGGGCCACGTAGACCACGTACTCGGTGTCTTCCAGGGCCACGGCCCGGCCGCCATCCACGTCGAAGTACGGCTCCAGCTCCCAATAACGCGTATCGGAGAAGAAATCGAACCACACGGTCATCTGTTTGGCGCCGGGTGAATTGGCATCCTGCGCGCCCGACCCGGAGTTGGCATAAGTGACGTACTGGCCGTCCATGATGGCGTTCCACAAACGGCGGCGGAAGGCCGCGGTGTCGCTGTCTTCACGCCCAAGATCCAGGTTCACAAAGGGAACGGCGTAGAGCTGATGCTCGATGGCGTTCACGTTGTCGTCGGAGGTGCCGTGGGCGACGAAATCCATCCAGCCGTCATCCAGCAGGGGGGCTGAGGTCACGCTCGCGCCCGTGGAGCGCGGGTGCTGGTAGGGGTCCAGTTCCTTCAGCAACCCGCCGATCTCCTTGAGCAGCGCGCGTCCGTCGGGGTAATCTTCAAACCGTTCCACCCCCTGCCAGGTGATGTTCATAGCCGCGTAGCGCCCCACCAGGTAGCGGATGAAGCGGCGGCGCTGTTCCCAGGCGGGAAAGACCTTGGTGAGGAAGCCCGGCCCGCCAGCCAGGACCAGATCCGCCACCATGCCCTTTTCATTCAGGTAGCGGACGCGCTGGTCCAGCCGCTCGAATTGCGCCAGGTCCGGCGAGTCCGGCGAGTGGAATGCGGCATCCCGGCCCTCTTCCATCACCACGCCGCGCAGGTGATTGAACTTCTGCGCGGCGCGCGCGTCCGCCACCGTGCGAAACGCCGCGTCGTCCAGGAACGCGAAGCGCATCTCGGTGGCACCCATCCACAGATGCGGCCGGTCGAGCCCCGCCGAATCCCGTTCCGTGTATTCCCAATGATGCATGTTGGCCGCACGGATGAATCCCGGCGCTTCGGAAGCGGCGGCGGTGAACGTGCCGGTCTGGTCGTTCCATTCGGCGATATTGCTGGTAACGTGGTAGGCCCAATCGCCGGCCTCGGTGGGAGAGAAGCGGACCACCATGCGCCGGCCGCCATCCCAATAACCGGGGAGCGCGTAGGTGTGTTGGCGCGGCGAGCGAAACTCCACCCTCAGATCGACGTCCACATAAGGATGGGGATGCGCGGCGGCGACCTTTTCGCCGAGTTCGAAGACCAGCTCGCAGGCGGAGTAGGCGGGGGTATTATTGCACGGGCTCCGGCCGGCCGCCGGAGCCTGCGCCCGGAGCGCGAAGGGAAGCAGCACCAGAAGTGCCGTGGCCAATCTCAAGCCCATAGGACCAGTTTAGACCGTCGCCAAAGGCATTTCCGGCTAGAATGGAAATTCCGTTTGAAAAGGAGAGCGCTCTCATGAATTCGAATGAATCAATTAACAAGGGCGCAATGACCCGGCGCGCCGCGGTTGCCGCCGGCCTGGCGCCGCTGGTGGTGGCACGCCATGTGTTGGGAGGCGCCGGCTACCAGGCTCCCAGCGATAAGCTCAGGATCGCCTGCGTGGGCGTCGGCGGCGTGGGCGGGGACTATGTAACGGGCTGCAAGAGCGAAGAGATCGTTGCGCTTTGCGACCTGGACCACGAGCTCTCCGCGCCGGTGTTCAAGCTCTATCCCAGGGCCAGGCTCTACAAAGACTTCCGGCAGATGTTCGACAAGGAGCAGAAGAACTTCGACGCTCTGATCGTGGCCACCCCGGACCACTGGCACTCGCACCTGGTGCTGGCGGGCCTGGCGATGAACAAACACATTTACTGCGCCAAGCCGATGACGCGCACCATCGCCGAGGCGAGGAGGGTCAAGGCGGCCGTGCTCGCTTCCAAGGTCACCACCAAGGCGAGCCTTCAGGATTCGCGCACCTCCTATGCCCGGGCCACCACGGAGTTGCTGTTGAGCGGGGCCATCGGGCCGATTCATGAAGCGCACTTCTGGACCGGCACGCACAGCCCCAGTGGGTTGGACAGACCAAAGGAGGTCCAGACGCCGCCTGCGGGGATGAACTGGGACCAATGGTGCGGCCCGTCTCCGGCGCGGCCGTACCATAAGATTTACCATTACGGCAACTGGCGTCCGTGGTGGGACTTCGGCACCGGCAACCTGGGCGACGTGGCTTGCCACGCGCTGCACGTGTTTCATGACGAACTGGAGATGGGCGCGCCGGACTGGGTGGCGGCCGACGCTTGCCAGGCCTTCTCACTAGACGGGGTTGTCGAGAACAGCGAGTGCAACAGCATCTCTAACTACGTCCAGTGGCACTTTCCGGCGCGTGGCAAACACCCGGAGATGATGGCGTATTTCTACGATGGCGGGCTGCAGCCGCCGCGGCCGTTGAGCATGCGCCCCGAGATGGGGATGCCGGGCAGGGGCATGATGTTCGTGGGCGAGAAGGGCGTACAGGTTTCCGCGTTTTATGGCGGGAGTCCGTCGCTGCCGGACCATAACGGACCCAGGCCGGGCCAGAAGTTTCAAGGGCTCCCCGGCGGCTGGCTCCTGCCGGAGAGCCGTTTCAAGGACTTCAAGCAGCCCGAGCCATACTTGGCGCGGTGCGAGAGAGCGGATCATTACAACGAGTGGATACAGGCGTGCAAAGCCGGCAAGAAGTCGATTATGCCCATCGAGCTGGCCTGCGATTACACGGAATTCGCCTTGCTCGGGACGGCCACGCTGCGCCGGTACAGCACGCCCGGTGCACGCGGCACAACGGGTTGGGGGCATAATGGCCGATCGGACTCCGCGGACGTGTGGAGCACCACCGGAGGCGCACACCCCGGCGTGTATGAACCCGGCGGCGCGGACGCACCCCGCTACTGGCGAAGTTCCAAGGTCCTCATGTGGGACGCGAAGGCCGGGAAATTCAGCAACGACGAGGTGGCCAACCGCTACGTGGACATGCCCTACCGCAAGGAGTGGGACTACAAGGTCTAAGGCTGCGCTCACCGGTAACGGTAGAGGGTGAAGCGCTGGATGCCCATATTCCGCTGGAGTTCGAATAGATCCTGCCCCTGCCCGGTGTCGTCCCCCGCCAGCCGTATGTCGGGAACCCAGCGGCCGTTCACAAAAGTGCCGGCTTCCACAGTGCCCAGTCCGGCCAGCGGCGGCCCCGGTGTGTTCGGAGAGAAGGTGACCTTTACGCCACTGCCAGCCGCGAAATACTCGTCAGGCCCAGTGGCAATGAAAATGGCCGCCGCGGGTGGCGGAGTTGGCTGCGGTGGTTCCCCAGGCATAAGCAGGGGCATGGTATAACGGATCGGCCAAAACGCGACCTCCAGCGTGTAATTCCCGAGCTGGACCTTCTGCGGCGGATCTTTCGGGTTGAGCAGGACGGCAGACATCGTGCCGTTGCCTTGGTGCTGCGAAATCAGGGGCGCCATGCGCGAGAGCAGATCATAAATGCCGGCGAGATCGGGAGTGTTACCGAGACGGTCCGGCCGGTCGATGCCGAACGGCGAGAAGCCGATGGCATCATGGCGTCCGAAGGCGTAGAGCGCTCTGACGGCGCTCGACGGCCCACCCCCCGTCTCGGGTATGAACAGCGGGTTGCCGGACTGAGTGTACTTGGCGCAAAACGCCACGAAGTCCCGCTCGCTGTAAATGTCGGGCGAGAGTATATCGATTTGCGGCCCGCCGGCTTTCCAGATGTCCATCACGAGGTCCCACGGGCGGCCGCCGCTCGGTGTGGGCGACCCTCTCCCAACTCCGTATAGCGCCGCATTCACGTACATCGGTATCGGGTATTCAGCCTTGCCCGCCCCGGCCACCCGGCCGATGTAGCGCGAAAGGTGCCAAGCCATGAAAAATCCATCGGTCACGGCGCTCTTTCCGAACACCTCTTCCCAGGTGCCGGAGGTTTTGAAGCCGGCAGCCTCCCACACCTGGCGAACGTCCGGGACCAGCGTATCCTTGTGCTGCTGAAGGTAGTCCATCAGCTCCTTCGGCACCGGTCCCGCAAAAGCCTGATTGGCCGCAGGCGAGCGGTCGCGGGAATCTCCATGCATTCCCACTTCGTTCTCCACCTGGATCATGATGACCGTATGCTGCTGGCCATCCACTGCCTTGACGTGCCGCATCAGGGCCGCAAAGGCGTGAGCATCGGCGTCGCGGTTGGCGTCGCTGAATGGGCTGAGCAGCTCGATGCTCTTACCCCCGGCAGTCTGGGCGCGCGGGAACCGCTCGAAGTCCCTCTTCACCCAATCGGGCGCGTAGCTGGACAGACTGTTCTTCCAGCTTGCGAACCATAAAAGCACGAGATGCAGGTTGTGGCTGTGTGCATCGCGGATCACGCCGTCCAGCACACTGAAGTCGAATTTGCCCTCCTGGGGTTCGATCTGGGCCCAGGAAACGCCCGCCAGGACGGTGTTGAACTTGGACGCGACGAGCTTAGGCCAGATCGGCTTCATGTGCTCGACGCCGGTAGCGCTGTTGTTAAGCAGTTCTCCCGCCAGCGCCAGGAACGGCTTGCCGTCGACGATCAGTTGAGTGGCCGTACCCTGCTTCCGCAAATGCGGGATGTCCGAAGCAGAGGTGGTCGAGACCGGAGTGTTCTTGCCCTGATTCGCAGCGAAGGCGAAAGAGCACATGAGAATGCAGCAAAACAAAACTCGAAGTTTCATAATTATCTCCCCGAGCGGGAACCGACTGGCACGGGTCTCATTGGTAGCGGTACAGCTTGACGCGCAAGATACCATGCTCGCTGTGAGTGTCGCGACGCTTGTAGGCGCCAGGCAGCAGCAAAGCGGACGCGCACCACGTGCAGTTGTTGTCGAGAGCGGTTATGCGGTGATCCAGGTGGCGCCCCGCAACCCATCGGCCATCCACAAAACTGCCCTCCTCAACCGTGCCCACTCCCACCAGGGCGGGCCCGGGCGTATTGGGCGTGAACGTAACAGCCATCTCGTTTTCGTTGCTGGCGATGACATACATCTCGTCGGGCGCAGTCAAAACAAAGAGCGCTCCCGCCAGCGGCACACTGGCCGGGGCGGGGGTGGTCCCGCTGGGCCGCGTCCGGTTGGGGTTGACCGTAACAGTCATGGTGTAGTCGCCCAAGCGGGCCTTCTCGGTCTGGCCACTTTCCCCCAGCAGCACGCCCGTCGTCTCGCCTTTCTTCCCCTGGTGCTCCATGATCACGGGCATGAGCTGCTCGATGGTCTTATAGACCCTGCCCAGCTCATTGTCACGATCCTGCCGCAGCAGATTGTACTCGACGCCGTACACGGAGAAGCCGGTGGCGTCGTGTCCCACGGCCCAAAGCACCTCCGCGGCCCCGGCCGCCCCACCGGACGCCTCGCCTACGTACATGGGGTTCCAGGATTGGTGGTAGTTCATACACGTTTGTTCGAAATCTCTCTCGTTGTAAACGTCGGGCGCGACGAAATCGATTTGCGGCGCCCCGGCATGCCAGACGTCCAACAGATCGAACATAGGGTCACCGCTGTGGGTATAGCCGATGGTTTCGGCCTCGGTTCCCTTGGCGGCTACGGCGGCGATGGAGGACCTTCTGGTCACCCACCCATTGGTGTACATGGGTATCGGGTATTCGGCTTTGCCCGCCTCGGTGACACGGTTGACGTACTGCGCGTAGTTCCAGACCATGAAGATCTCGTCCGTGGCCGCGCCCTTGCCGAAGACCTGTTCCCAGGTCCCGGAGGTCTTGAAGCCGGCCTTCTCCCACACCTGGCGAAACTCCGGAAGGAGGGTATCCTTGTGCTGCTGGAGGTAATCCATCAGCGCCTTCGGCACCGGCCCCGCGAAGGCTTTGTCCGCCCCCGGAGAACGGTCGCGGGAGTCGCCCGACATTCCCACTTCGTTCTCCACGTGCATCAGGATGACGGTGTGCTGCTGGCCGTCCACTTCCTTGATGTGGCGCATGAGGGCGGCAAAGGCGCGCGCATCCGCGTCCCGCGTGGCGTCGCTGTAGCCCTCGATGACGGAAAGGTACTCGATACTCCTGCCGTTCCTGATCTGGACGCGCGGAAATCGCTTGTAATCCCGCTTCACCCATATGGGAGCCCAACTCACCAGACCGTTCTTAAAGCTGGCGAACCACACGAAACAGATGCGCAGATGGTTGCGCCGGGCTTCCTGTATAATCCCGTCCACCAGGGTGAAGTCGTACTTGCCTTCCTCGGGCTCGACCATCTCCCAGTAGGTGACCGGAAGCAGGGTGTTGAGATTCATCTTGACGAACTCGGGCCACATCCACTTCATGTTGTCGAGGTTGGTGGCACCTTCGTTCTCGATTTCACCCGTCAGGGCTATGAACGGCTGGCCGTCCACTACGAACTGAGTGGCCGTTCCTTGTTTTCGCAAGTGAGGGATCGACGAGTCCTGCTGAGCGCTACAGGGGACCGCCAGCAAACCGAGCCAGCAGACAGAAATGCAGCATAAGGTATTTTGGATGGTCACAATTTTCCGCACACGGATATTGTACGCTACCGCGTGCCGGATGGCGGGCTGCGATCCAGCGAGGGATATCACAGCCCGCAAAGCGCTAGAATTTCACGCGAATCACGAACTGGCCGGTACGCTCACCGCCTACGCTGCTGGCGTTGATGTAACCGAAGCCGCCCGTGAGTTGCCCCGCGGGATTGTAAGTCGTGGTCGCGAGCGGATTGCCCGCGGACGGATTCGGCAGTTGGATCCGATTGAACACGTTGAAGAACTCCCCGCGGAATTCCACGCTGTAGCTCTCCCGGCGCCAGGTGCGGGCGAGGTTCATGTTTTCGCTGGGGAAGCGTTCATACCGGTAATCGTTGTAATACGGAGTCGAGTTGCCCCACTGTCCGTTGGGCACATCCTGCCAGGCCTTGGGGTTGAGCACCAGGTCGTGGTAAGGATCGATGCAATGACAGTTCAAGTTCTGCAGGAACAGCGGTTGTCCGGGTACGCGGTTCATGAACGTCGATTGGTAGACCAGCGAGTTCATGTCGTTGTTCGAATTGGGCACTTGGATGGGCAGGCCACTGCTGTAACGCATGATGCCGCCCAGCCTCCAGCCCTTCCAGATCTTGTCGGCGAACCTGCTTGAGGTCACGTGCGGCACCCAATCGTACAGCTCGTAGGTGTAGGCGGCGACGAACAGAGCCGGTTGGGAAGTGCTGACCAGGGACTTCTGATTGTTCCGGTTGTAAACATCGTTGATTACCTGGCCGGTGGCCAGCTCCTGGGAAAAGGTGAATGCCACGCTGGCGGTCAGGCCGAAGGAATAGCGCTTGGTGACTTTCGCCTGGAGTGAGTTATACCAACCGTCGCCGAGGGGAGCCCACATGGGGCTTATCCCGCCGCTGAACATGGGGTAGGGGCGAAGGCTCTGCGCGACGGTCTGGCTGGTGGGATATCCGGGGTAGGGCACCCCGAAACCCATGGAGGCTGCCAGAGGCGAACTGAGAGTGGAGGTGAGCAAGGTGATGTCGGTCGGGTTGGAGAGGCTCAGACCATGGGCCATGAGGGTCGACATGGGAGTCGCATTCAGGTTCACGAGGCCGGTGGCGCCGATGATCCAGATGGCGCGGTTGCCTACGTAAGCCGCCTCCACGAGGAGGTCCTTAGATACCTCGCGCTGGAGGTTCACACTGTAGGTATAGGTCCTGCCGGGACGATTGGCATTGGGATCTATAAAGTAATTGATCGAGCTCACGGTGCCGGGGGTGGGCCGGGCGCCGGCATAGAGGGTGGCCGCGTACAGTTGGGATAGAGTGTATGGGATGCCGCCGCTCAGCGTCATGGCTTGGACCCCGTAAGCGGGGGAGGGGAGGATGAGCTGGTTGTAGCCAACTCCCACGGTGGGGGAGCTGGTAAAGCCATTGGATGGGGCGACAGCGGCGGTGACTATACCCCAACCGCCGCGAACGGTGGTTTTGGGAGTGAGCTGGTAAGCAAATCCCAAGCGGGGCCCGATGGCATACGGATAGGGCTTGGCAAAATAGCAGTCGCAACGGTTCGCGCCGTAGCCTTCGTAGACGAAGCCACCCGGAAGGTTGCCGGCCGAGGGGTTGGGGATGGAGGGGCCAAACATGCTGTCGCGGTTCCAGATCTCATGCCCTTCACCCTGAAGGTCCCAGCGGAGGCCGTAATCCAGGGTGAACTTGTGGTTGACCCTCCAGGTGTCCTGGATGTAGAGGGCATAACGCCGGCTGCGCCATTGGAGGTCCTGTGGAGGCTGGATGGTGGCGTTGTCCACCAGGCCGAGCAGGAAACTGGCGTAGGGCATGCCGACCGAGAGGCCGCCCGTATTCAGCCCCTGGAGGGAGGGCTGGCCGGTCTCGAGTGCGCTGAAGTTCAGGTCTCCAGTGGAGCCGGTGGCTTGGTCGTCGCTGTAAGCCTCGTTGCGGAATTCAGCGCCGATTTTGTAACTGTGATTGCCGTGGACCCAAAGCAGGCTCACCACGGCGGTCGTCTTAGTGTACAACGGTACGTCCAAACTGGCGGGTCCCAGATTCGGGCCCAAACCGCCGGCGTCGGACGAATTGAGTCCGTTCATCTGGGGAAAGCCCTTCCCCAGAACGCTGCCGTTGAAGCCCAGCAGGCCGGGCGCGTTGTAGTTCGCGACGCCGGGGGGCGCACCGCCAGGATTATAATTCCTAAACATGCCTAACCCCACATGCAGCAGCAGGGTCGGCGAGATATTATCGTCGTAGTTGACCCGCGGAATATAGGTGTTGGCTATGTTGCTCTCGACTTGCGTGATCGGCAGGGGCAAACCATCCTCGTTGCCGGGCGCGCGATTCGACGGCCTATCCAGGTACATGGAGAGGTGCTGCGTAGCGCTGATGACCTGGTCGACCTTGAAAGCCGCCTGAGCGGACCAGGTCTTGTATTGGGGGCCCTGCGGCCAGTTATTGATGTCGCCGGCGAATATGGGCGCGGGGATCAGGTTCTGGATCTTGAGGGCCACGGGATCCAGACGGCTCGGCGGAATGATGTTTCCGGGGAAAGCGGTGCGGGTCACCAGTCCATTGATGGTCTGGCTGGTCAGGGGGTCGTAGATGGTGTTTTCCAGCATCGTGTTGCCCAGCGGATCGGTTCCGGGAAGCGCACGCCCGGTGAGCGCGCCGCTGAAGTTGCCCTGGCGGTAGGCGAGAGTCGGCATGGTGTTCAGCGAGCCGGCTGAGGAGACGCTGTTCCGGGCGTCTTCAAAGATCAGGAAGACGAAAGACTTATTGCGGCCGTTGTAAAGTTTGGGGATAATGATGGGGCCGCCCAGATCGGCGCCGAAGTCGTCCTTGCGGTCGAGCGGCGCGGTATATACGAAGGGTTTTTTGGCGTCGAGCAGGTTATTCTGCCAATATTCCCACGCGTCGCCGTGCAACTGGTTGGTTCCGGAGCGGGTGGCCATGATGAACACACCGCCCTGGACCTGGCCGTATTCGGCGGCGTAATTACTGGTCTGTAGGGAAAACTCCTGAACCATCTCCGCCGGCGGGGGGCCGGTGTTCACACTGGGGCTGTTCTCGTTGGTGACGTCCTGGCCGTCCACAAAGACGCGCTGCGTGTTGGGCGGCTGGCCGTCGACGCGTCCGCTGTTGGGGCTCGATATGCCCGCGCCGGCGACGCCCGGCGTGATGATCATGAGGCTGCGCGCATTGTGCGTCGAGCCGTTGCCCGGTATGGTGAGGTCAATGATGCTCTGGTGGGCGACGTCGAAGCTTTGCTCGGCGCTATCGACTTTCAGCAGCGGCGCGGTGGCATCCACCGTCACGGACTCGGTGGCGGCGCCGACCTGGAGCGTAATGTTGATCTGATCGATCAGTCCCACGTGAACGTCGGTGCCTGTTCCGATGTACTTTTCGAAACCGCTGGCCGTAACGGTGATTTGATAGGTGCCGACGGGGAGCTGCGCCAAAGTGAAATCGCCAGTGGCAGTGGTGCGCGTCTCATACTCGGCGCCGTTGGCGACATTCTTGGCGACCACCGGAACATCCGGAACCACGGCGCCAGTGGGGTCCATCACCGTTCCGGCGATGATGCCGCGATCGTTCTGGGCAAAAGCGAGAGTAGCCAGGGAAATTACCAGCGCGAACTGGCAGATACGTTTGCAATAATGACGAACCGTCATTCTTAGGCCTCCTGAAGCCTGATTGGGGGTGGGCAGACAGAGGCGCTCCTTGACCACGCAAAGCCAAGCGACGACCCCTGCTCCTAAGCAGTCTTTTTCTGATTAAGATAAACTTCCCTGTAAGTGTTTGTCAAGAATTATTTTGGCGAGCTTACGGAACTTACGCGGGCCTGACAGCACCACCCGCAGGTGCGTCTACCGCAGGCTCTCAGTACCTCATCAACCTGACCTTCACCAGGGCCCCGCTCTCCGGCAGGTTGACAATCGGCCCGGTATAGTCGCCCTGCGCCGTCTGCCCCTCGACGGTGGTCCTCCAGACGCCGTTCTCGTACACGCCTTGCTGGTTGGAGACCAGTTGTGCGGCCGTGTAGTTCGATCCCTGCACCGGCCGGAACTCCACGGCGGAGCCAAACCCCAGGACGAGGAATTCGTCCGGTCCCAGCTCGGCGATGAACACCCGGCCCGAAGGCTCCGCGGCCATGGCCGGAAACGGTCCCAGGTTTTCGGCCGGCTGCCGGCCGCGAGGGTGGAAGCGCACCATGACATCATAGTTGGTGAAAATAAGGTTCCGCGCCCCCGTGCCGCGCTCCTCGACCGCAGCCTTGAGCTTCTCGGTCCCCTGCAACTCGGTGATCACCGGCATCGCCCCTTGCGCCAGCCGGAAGTCCGCGCCTACGGCGGCCATATCCGCTCCCTGCGGGGCACCCGCCCAATCCCCGCCCATGAGACCGAAACCGATGGCCGCATAGTTGGCGACGGCGTAGAAGAACGCTCGCGCCCCTATGCCGCCGCCGGTCTCGACGATCAACAGCGGGTTGTCCGGCCGCGAATAGCTGTCCAGCACCTTCAAGTAGGTGATGGGATTCTGGTGATAGTCGTCGGAAGCGATTGCGTCGATCGCAGGCGCATTGGCCTTCCACAGGTCGAGCATGTGCGCCACCGCGCCGCCGCTGGGATAACTCTCGCCCGGGCGGTCGAACCGTTCGAAATTATCGTTGGTGCCGTAGCCGCCGTTCCATACGTTGACGTAGGCCGGCAGCGGATAGGCTTGCTTGCCGGCCCTAGCCACTTCGTTGATATAGCTGGAGAGGTAGTAGGCGTTAAAGGCCTCGTCGGCGATGCGGCCGAAAACTTCCTTCCAGGTTCCCGGCTTCTTCTTGAGAGCCGCCACCAAGGGCGCCGGTGCCGGGCCGGCAAAAAGCTTGTTGGATTCCGGCGAGAAATCGCGCACACTGCCGAGCGAACCCGGCTCGTTCTCCACCTGCACCATGATGGCCGTGCGGTCGGCTTCGTCCACCTCGCGGAGATGCTTCATCATGGTCACGAAGGCTTGGCGGTCGGCATCCAGGGTGACCTTCGACATGGGCGAGAGCGAGCGTATGGGGTGGCCGCCGGAATCGATCACCCGGGGGAAGCGCTGGGGATCGGCTTTGACCCAGTTGGGAGTCCAGTCCATGGCGCCGTTCTTCCAGGTGCCGAACCACAGCAAGATGGCGTGGAGGCCCTGGGAGCGCAGGCCGGTGAGGATCCGGTCGAATCCCGAGAAGTCGAACTTGCCCTCCTCCGGCTCGATGACGTTCCAGTAGACCGGGTACTCCACGGTATTCAGGTTCATGGCCTTGAAGCCGGGCCAGGACCGTTCCATCATATCGGGGTAAGCGTTGAAGTTGCCCACCTGGCCGCCCAGCATGAGGAAGGGTTTCCCGTCCACCAGCAACCGGAACTTGCCGTCCTGCTTCACCAGTTGCGGGATCGGCCGGCTCTGGGCGGATGCCACCGCCAGAGCGAATGCCAAGGTCAGGAAATATCGGACGAGTCTGTGAGACGTGATCATGATAGAGTCCTTTCCCAAGAGATTGTACTGTAGTTGAGTCCAGAGTGGTCGATGTCGGCCTCTGCGGGTCAGATTGATGAGATACTGAACGAAGTTGAGAAAGGATCCCGTCTCATGAATTCCAACGAATCAACTAAGGGCGCTATGACCCGGCGCGCCGCGGTTGCCGCCGGCCTGGCGCCGCTGGTGGTGGCACGCCATGTGTTGGGAGGCGCTGGCTACCAGGCTCCCAGCGAAAAACTCAGGATCGCCTGCGTGGGCGTCGGCGGCGTGGGCGGGGACTATGTGGCCGGCTGCAAGAGCGAAGAGATCGTTGCGCTTTGCGACCTGGACCACGAGTTCTCCGCGCCGGTGTTCAAGCTCTATCCCAGGGCCAGGCTCTACAAAGACTTCCGGCAGATGTTCGACAAGGAGCAGAAGAACTTCGACGCTCTGATCGTGGCCACGCCGGACCACTGGCATTCGCACCTGGTGCTGGCGGGCCTGGCCATGAACAAGCACATTTACTGCGCCAAGCCGATGACGCGCACCATTGCCGAGGCGAGGAGGGTCAAGGCCGCGGCGCTGGCCTCCAAGGTCACCACCAAGGCGAGCCTTCAGGATTCGCGCACTTCCCCTGCCCGGGCCACCACGGAGTTGCTGTTGAGCGGGGCCATCGGGCCGATCCGGGAAGCGCACTTCTGGACCGGCACGCACTGCCCCAGCGGGCTGGACCGACCCAAGGAGGTGCAGACGCCGCCCGCGGGGATGGATTGGGACCAGTGGTGCGGCCCATCTCCGGCGCGGCCGTACCATAAGATTTACCATTACGGCAACTGGCGTCCGTGGTGGGACTTCGGCACCGGCAACATAGGCGACGTGGCTTGCCACGCGCTGCATATCTTTTATAACGAACTTGAGATGGGCGCGCCGGACTGGGTCGCGGCCGACGCTTGCCAGGCTTGCACCATAGAAGGCAGGGTCGCCAACACCGAGTGCAACAGCATCTCTAATTACGTCCAGTGGCACTTTCCGGCGCGCGGCAAACACCCGGAGATGATGGCGTACTTCTACGACGGCGGGCTGCAGCCGCCGCGGCCCTTGAGCATGCGCCCCGAGATGGGGATGCCGGGCAGGGGCATGATGTTCGTCGGGGAAAAGGGCGTACAGGTTTCCGCGTTTTATGGGGGCAGTCCGTCGTTGCCGGACCATATCGGACCCAGGCCGGGCCAGAAGTTTCAGGGGCTTCCCGGCGGCTGGCTCCTGCCGGAGAGCCGTTTCAGAGACTTCAAGCAGCCCGAGCCATACTTGCCGCGGTGCGAGAGAGCGGATCACTACACCGAGTGGATACAGGCATGCAAAGGCGGCACGAAGTCGATTATGCCCATCGAGTTGGCCTGCGATTACACGGAATTCGCCTTGCTCGGGACGGCCACGCTGCGCCGCTACAGTGCGCCCGGGCGCACCGAAGGGGGAGAGGTGGCGCGTCCCGGACCGGTTTTTGGGGCATCCGGCCGATCAGACTCCGCAGTGGTGTGGATTCCCGCGTCCAGCGACGGCCATGTGCATGACCCCAATGCGCGCCCCCTGCATAACAACGACACGGGAGCGACCTACTACCGGAGTTCCAAGGTCCTCATGTGGGACGCGAAGGCCGGGAGGTTCACCAACGACGAGGTGGCCAACCGCTACGTGGACATGCCCTATCGCAAGGAGTGGGACTACAAGGTGTAGCGATTGGGGATTGCGTAGCCTGTCTCCAGGTCCGCCTGCACAAGAGCCGAGCCTTGTGCCACCATTATACAAGTGCCACTTACTTGCTATCTGGACGCATTTTCTGGAATCAGCGGCGATATGCTGGTGGGCGCGCTGGCGGACGCCGGCGCGGACCAGAACGCCATTTCCAACGCCATCGCCTCGCTTGAGAGCGGTGCCACAGTTTCTTTTGAGAAGGTTAAGCGCGGCGGCATCGGCGCCACCAAGTACCACGTGCAGGTGCAGGAGGCGCACGCCCACCGGCACCTCTCGCACATCGTGAAGATGATCGAAAGGGCGGATATCTCCGAACGCGCCCGGCGGGATGCCGTGGCCGTGTTCCGCCGTCTCGGCGAAGCGGAAGCGCAGGTCCACCAGGTGCCCATCGAGAAGGTGCATTTCCATGAAGTGGGAGCGGCCGATTCCATCGCCGATATCGTGGGCGCATGCCTGGCGTTCGACCTGCTGGACATCGGCGCCATCGTCTGCTCGCCGCTGAATGTGGGGAGCGGAACGGTCGAGACCGAACATGGCCTTCTGCCCGTGCCCGCGCCGGCTACGGCCCTCCTGCTGGTGGATGCGCCGGTGTATGCGCGCGGCCCGGCGGTGGAACTGACCACACCCACGGGTGCGGCGGTGGCAGCCACACTGGCGAATTCCTTCGGCGTATTGCCGCCCATGAAGGTGAAGCGCACCGGATACGGCGCCGGCGGCCACGATTTTCCGGAGCAGGCCAACGTACTGCGCGCGATTTTGGGTGAACCCACCGGAGCGGACGAAGCGCTCAACGTTTGGGTGATGGAGGCCAATATCGACGATCTCAACCCGCAGGTGCTGGCCTATGCCGCCGAGCGGCTGCTCGAAGCCGGCGCGCTGGACGTGACGGTGCAGCCGGTGGTCATGAAGAAGGGCCGGCCCGGCCACCTGCTGCACGTCATATCGAGGCCGCAAGAGCGTGAAGCGCTGGCCCAGATCGTCTTCGCCGAAACATCCACCCTCGGGCTGCGCGTCTATCCGGCGGAGCGGCGGGTGCAGTCGCGCTCCTTCGCCGAAGTGGAAACGCCGTACGGAAAAGTGCGGATGAAGGTTTCGAGCGAAGGCTCCTACGCACCGGAATACGAAGACTGCCGCAAACTGGCGCTCGCGTCCGCCGTGCCGTTGAAACAGATTATCGCCGAAGCGAACTGCGCGTACTTGAACCAATCGCGATGAAATACTACCTGACCACACCCATCTACTATGTGAATGCCGCGCCGCATATCGGCCACGCCTATACCACCATCGTGGCCGACCTGGTGAAGCGCTTCAAGCGTATGCAGGGCTATGAGGCCGTGCTGACCACCGGCTCCGACGAGCATGGCGTCAATGTGGAGCGCGCGGCCCAGCGCGCCGGCAAGTCGCCCAAGGAATTCTGCGACGCCATCGCCGGCGAATTCAAGAGGCAGTGGCAGTTGCTGGGCCTCCAGATCGACCATTTCCAGCGCACCACCAGCCCGCAGCACGCGCGCGTGGTTCAGGACCTGTTCGAGCGATGCCGCCGGAACGGCTACGTCTACAAAGGGTCTTACACCGGGCAGTACTGCATTTACGACAACCTCTACGTCAACGACGCCAAGCCCGGCGATCCCTGCCCCGATTGCGGCCGGCCGACGGAGACCATCACCGAAGAGAACTTCTTCTTCAAGTTGTCGGCCTTCCAGGACAAGCTGCTCGAGCTCTATGAACGCGACCCGCAATTCATTCAGCCCGAGACGCGCCGCAACGAAGTGATCTCGTTCGTACGGGCGGGTCTGACCGACCTCTCCATCACCCGCACCAATATCAAGTGGGGCATTCCCGTGGCCGGCGAAGCGCCGCACGTGTTCTATGTCTGGTTCGACGCGCTCACCACCTATATGAGCGCCGTGGAGGGCGAGGGCTTGTGGCCGGCCGACCTGCACCTGATCGGCAAAGAGATCGTGCGTTTCCACGCGGTCTACTGGCCGGCCTTCCTGATGGCCGCCGGCCTCGATCTGCCCAAGCGCATCTTCGCGCACGGCTGGCTGCTGTTTGAGAACGACAAGATGAGCAAGTCGCGCGGGAATATCGTGCGCTCGGAGCCCATCCGCCAGGTGATGGGCGTCGACGCGCTACGTTATTTTCTGCTGCGCGAGATCGTCTTCGGGCAGGACGGCAGCTTCAGCTTCGACGCGCTGGTGAGCCGCTACAATTCCGACCTCGCCAACGGCCTGGGGAACCTGGCCAGCAGGACGCTCACCATGATCGGCCAGTACCGCGCCGGCGTGGTCCCCGAAGGCACCGAGCCGGAGATCGCCGCGCTGGCCAACGCGACCATCCGCACGGTCGAGGATGCATTCGACCGGTTCGAGTTTTCCAAGGGCCTCGAAGCCGTGTGGGCGCTGATCTCCGCGGTGGACAAATACATTGTGCAGTGCGCCCCATGGAAGCTGGCGCGCCAGTCTGACGACGTTTCGCAGCAGAAGCTCAGTACCACTCTTTACACGGCCGCCGAAGCGTTGCGCATTGTGACGGCGCTGCTGGCGCCGGTATTGCCGCAATCGGCGCCCAAAATCTGGGCGCAGCTTGGCATGGCGGAGTCTATTGAATCGGTGCGCTTTGCCACGCTCGAATGGGGCGGGTTGCCGCCGGGGCAGAAGATCGGCGAAGTCGCCGGGGTGTTTCCGCGCATCGAAATGAAGGAGGCCGTGGCGCAAATGCGGGAGCTGGAAGAAAAGGTGACCGCGGAGCAGGCCGCGCTGATGGGAAAAAAAGTGGAGCAGCCTGTGGAGCAGGCCGCCGACCAGCCGCCCAAAATCTCCATCGACGATTTCGCGAAGGTCGATATGCGCGTCGGCCTGGTCCTCTCCGCCGAGCGGGTGAAAAAGTCCGACAAGCTGATGCTCATGAAAGTGGATATCGGCGAGCCGGAGCCGCGCACCATCGTGGCTGGAATCGCGGAAGCCTACACGCCCGCGGATTTGCTGAACCGCAAGGTGGTGATCGTCGTGAATCTGCAGCCGCGCAAACTGAAGGGCATCGAATCCAACGGGATGATTGTGGCCGCTTCGGTTGGGGACGGAAAGCCCGTGCTGGCCGGGTTCCACGAGGATATTCCGGTAGGAGCGCGCCTCAGGTGAGCAAGGCGTGAGGCTGGTCGACTCGCACGTTCATCTGGACGACCGGAAATTCGACGCGGACCGCGAGGCGGTAATCGAACGGGCCCTGGCCGCGGGCGTAGAGCGGATGATGGCCATCGGAACAGGCAGCGGCCCGCCCGATCTGGAGACCGCCATCCGCCAGGCAGAGCGCTATCCGTTCATGCTCGCCACCATCGGGGTGCACCCGCACGACGCTTCCAAGGCCACGGCTGAGACCTTCGAGCGGCTGCGCGAACTGGCCGCGCACCCCAAGGTGGCGGCCATCGGCGAGATCGGCCTCGATTACCATTACGACTTTTCTCCGCGCGAGGTGCAGCGCGCGGTATTCCGAACGCAACTGGAAATCGCCGCGGAGAGCGGCGAGCCCATCGTCATCCACACGCGCGAAGCTTGGCTCGACACCATCGCCCTGGTGGGGCGCGGCCACCGCGGCATCATGCACTGTTTCACTGGAGACCCCCAACAAGCGCGCGAAGCGCTGGACCTTGGCTTTCACCTCGCGTTCGGAGGCGTGCTCACGTTTCCCAAAGCCGACACGGTGCGCGAGGCCGCGCGCATCACCCCGGCGGACCGGCTGCTGGTGGAGACGGATTGTCCGTACCTGGCACCGGCGCCACATCGCGGCCGGCGCAACGAGCCAGCGTTTGTGGTAGAGGTGGCGCGGCGCCTGGCGGAGGTCCGCGGGTCGACGCTCGATGAAATTGCCGGGCAGACCACCCGGAACTTCGAGCGGCTGTGTTTGCGGGGCGGGGCCGCTAGCGGGTAAACTGTTAGCTTCCATGAATTTGAGTAAGGTGAGGCAGGCCATCACGGCGCGCGAGGTTTTCGACCTGATCCAGGACGAGCTGGAGCAGGTCGAAAAGAAGATCGCGGCCGAATCGGTCACCTCCGTGGACGCAGTGACGGCCATCGGCCAGTATCTGCAATCCAGCGGCGGAAAGCGGCTGCGGCCATCGCTGCTGCTGCTCTCCGCGAAGCTGGTGGGAGATGGCGGAGCCACCGCCGTCCAACTGGGCGCGGTGGTCGAGCTGATTCACACCGCTACCCTCCTGCACGACGATGTCATCGACGGCGCCGAGACGCGGCGCGGCCGTCCCTCGACCAACGTGAAGTGGGGCAATCACACCTGTGTCCTGGCGGGCGACTGGCTCTACATGCAGGCATTCCAGATCGCCCTGCGCGAGCGCAAGTTTCAGATTCTCGACCTGCTCATCGGGCTCACCCAGATCATGGTCGAAGGCGAGCTGTTGCAACTCGAGCGCATCGGCCGGATCGACGTCACCGAAGCCGATTGCATGGAGCTGGTGGACCGCAAGACAGCGCGCCTGTTTTCGGTGTGCGCGCGCCTGGGGGCGCTGGCCGGCCACGGTGACGCGCAAATGCAGGAGAAGCTGGGCGAGTACGCCTGGAACCTCGGCATGGCGTTCCAACTGGTGGATGACGTGCTGGACTTCACCGCCCGCGAAAAGACCCTGGGGAAGCCGGTGGGCGGCGACCTGCGCGAAGGCAAGGTCACGCTACCGCTGGTCTACGCCCTGGAACGCGCCACCGCGCCGGAGCACCGGCTGGTGGAGACGGTTCTCCGGCAGCGAAGCTACGAAGAGGCGCCGTTTGCGCGAATTCTGGCGCTGCTGGATAAGTATCAAAGCATCGAGCGCGTGAAAGAGCGCGCCCAGGCGTTCACCGACAAAGCGCGGGGGATTATCAACGAGTTTCCGGACTCGCGGTACCAGCGCGCATTGCTGGCGGTAACCGAACTGGTCACGGAACGGGATCACTGAGTCGGCGGCACCGCAGCCCCAAGTCGCTCGCTCCTTTCGGGGAACCTTGATGGGTCTGCCACGCGTCTATAAGAGCGTGATGCTGCCGGACAGACACTGGGGATATTGGGGGCTCGTTTTGCTCACCGCTGGTGTGTCTTTCGCGCAGAGCGAGCCGCCGGCGCAGCCGCCGGAAACTCCGCCAGCGGCCCAATCCGCGAGCTCCGACGCGCCGGATCCGGTGAGCGAGCGCCAGCCAACTGATGGTTCTATGCGGCAGCCCAAGCGTATCCTCGGCATCATGCCCAATTACCGCGCGGTCAGCGCAGGGGCGATACCGCCGCCGCCAACGCCCAAGGAGGCCTTCAAGATCGCCACTCAGAACAGCTTCGACTATTCGGCGTTCGTTTTCGTGGGCACCACCTCGCTGATGGCATGGGGCACCGACACTCACCCACGGTTGCGAAGCGGCATAGCCGGCTACGGGAGGTACTACTGGCGCGGCTTTCTCGATAAGGCGGACGGCAATTACCTGGTCATCTTCGCTTTGCCCACGGTTTTTCGTCAAGACGAGCGCTACTATGCGATGGGAAGGGGAGGATTCTGGAAGCGCGCCATTTACTCGGCTTCCCGCGTTCTCATCACTCCCGACTACCACGGGCGCAACAGCTTCAACGCTTCCGAGGTTTTCGGCCGCGGCATCTCACAGGGCATTTCGGCGGCCTATTATCCCAACCAGGACCGAACCGTTGGCGCCCTCGCGGTCAAGTACGGATGGGCCATGGGACGCGACGCCCTGACCAATGTCTTTCGCGAGTTCTGGCCGGATATCTCCAGGCACGTGTTGCACCGCCAGCCCTAAGATGCTGCCCGACGTGGACCTGGCCACGCAACCTACCTGAACACCATATCCGACGCCCTCACGCCATTCCGTTCGCACCAGTCCAGGTACAGCCGGGCGTAACTGGCGGTAATGTAATCCTTCTCCGCGAATCCCAATTTCCGCGCGGTGCGGTCGATCCACTGCGAGGTTCCTTCCAGCTCCAGGTAGACGCCCACCGGCGTCTCATCGAGCGTGGCAATTCCCGGGCGGCCGGGCTGGCGGTACTCGGTCCGGTACTTGTCATAGCGGAAGACCGGGCCCAGGCCGAGCCGCTCAATGATGGCGGCCATGTTGCGGGCATCGGAGATTTCCAGTTCCAGCTCTTCCCTGCTCTTATGCCGGGCGACATCCGGCGGACCTTTGTATGTGACGGTGGCCACGCCGCCGGCCTGGCGCACGCGCAACAGCGTGGCGGCCCTGCGCAACCTCAGCTCGGGCGTGTCGAAAGCCGTGTTGGTCTCGAAAACTCTGCGTTTGGAGACCCGGAAACCGGCCGCACGCAGCAGGCGCCGCGCGGTTGCTGCATCCGGAACCGCCAGCTTGATTTCGGTCTCGCGCGCGGCGTGTGTCATGGGTGAGGTCACTTGTCGCGGTCGCCTTCGAGGTGGTCGCGGAAATCCCGATCGATAGCTTTGCGCCCGCGGAACCCCTCGTCCACGCCGTGCCAGAACTCAATGGACGGCTCCCCGAGCTTCCAGCACAGGTACACCTCCTGGCCGCGGAAGAGCGTGGGAAAGTCGACCAGCCCCATATCCAGATCTTTCACCAGGCAGCCTATTTCCTGCAATTGTTGCACGGCGTTGCGCAGGCGCGCGGCCTCCGATTCGCGGTGGCCCTTGGCCTCGAGAACTTGAGCGTAGTCTACAGTCATGCCTCCCATGAGCATGATCCGCTCGCTGAAGGACTGGAGTGCGCGCTCAGCCTGGACGAATTCGGACTTGAGGGCCATAGCTTCGCGCAGAAGACGATCCACCCGGGGAATCAGGCTCTGAGCTTGCGCGAGGGTGAAGCGCTTCGGCATGACGGTTGTCACTGTGCGTAATGCGTGGTCACGTACCGATTCAGAATATCGATGAATTCCGCAACGATGCGCTCGCCCTTGAGCGTGGTCAACAGGCGCCCATCCACGTAGACCGGAGCCTTGGGCTCCTCGGATGTGCCGGGCAGCGAGATCCCGATGTTGGAGTGTTTGGATTCGCCGGGCCCGTTCACCACGCAGCCCATCACCGCCACCGTCATGGTCTCGACGCCGGGATAATCCGGCTTCCACCTGGGCATCTGGTCCCGCAGGTAGGTCTGGATCTGGTCCGCCATCTCCTGGAAAAAGGTGCTGGTGGTGCGCCCGCAACCCGGACAGGCGGTCACCTGCGGGGTGAAGCTGCGGATGCCGAGCGATTGCAGGATCTGCTGCGAGACGGTCACCTCCTCGGTGCGGTCGCCGTTGGGCAGCGGCGTCAGCGAGGTGCGGATGGTGTCTCCGATACCCTCCTGCAACAGCGGCGCCAGCGCGGCCACGCTGGCCACGATTCCTTTGCTGCCCATGCCGGCTTCCGTCAGGCCGAGGTGCAGCGGGTAATCGCAGGCGGCCGCCAGGGCGCGGTAAACGTCGATCAGGTCCTGGACGCCGCTCACCTTGGCGCTGAGAATGATCCGGTCATGCGCCAGCCCATGACGTTCCGCAGCCCGGGCCGATTCCACCGCGCTCTCGACCATGGCGTGGAGCGTCACTTCGCGGGCGTCCCTGGGCTCCGGCCGCTTCGAATTCTCATCCATCATGCGGGTGAGCAGCGCCGCATCGAGCGACCCCCAGTTCACGCCGATGCGCACCGGCTTGTGGTTCTCGATGGCCACCTCGATCATGGTGCGGAAATTGTCGTCGGTCTTGCGCCCGATGTTCACGTTGCCGGGGTTGATGCGGTACTTGGCCAGGGCACGGGCGCACTCGGGATACTTCTTCAAAAGGATGTGGCCGTTATAGTGGAAGTCGCCGATGATGGGCACGCGGACGCCGAACTGTTCCAGCGTGTCTGCGATCCTGGGCACTGCGGCGGCTGCCTGCTCGGTGTTGACGGTGACGCGGACCAGCTCCGATCCGGCGCGCGCCAGCGCCATCACCTGGTTCACGGTGGAAGGCACATCGGCGGTATCGGTGTTGGTCATGGACTGCACCACAATGGGGTGCCTGCCCCCGACCTTCACACCCCCGACGTCCACCACCACCGCCTGGCGGCGGGGTCTCACAGCCATCGATCTCCTCCAGGCCGAAACTTCAATTTTACCATTCCAACTCCCGCCGACCGGGTGTAGAGTAGTAGACCAGAGGGAGGCCAGCCATGAGGCGAATCCGTGCCCTGTTGCTGCTGTCGTTCGCCACCCTGGGCGGCATCGCGCTGTTCGTTTCGCGCTCCGACGCTACGCCCGGAACCGTCCGTATCATTGTTCCCGGCGTATGGTTCCGGGAAGGCGATATGGATCAGGGGCACTGCAACAACATCATCATCGAGATGAAGGATTACCTGATCGTGGTGGACGCCAACTATCCCAGCGGAGCGCGCGCCGCCATGGTCGACGTCAAACGCATCTCGTCCAAACCCGTGAAGTACGTGTTCGATACGCACCACCACGCCGATCACATTTACGGCAACATTCTGTGGACTCAGGCGGGCGCCACCACCATCGCATTCAAGGAAGTGGCCGAAGAGTTGAAGCGCTTCGAGCCGGCGCGCTGGCTGGCGTCCGCCAAGACGCGCCAGGACGTGGCGGAATTGAACCAGCCGGGGCCGGAGCCTCCCAAACAGGACATCGACGAGCCCCGGTTGGTGCTCAACGATGGCTCGCGCAAGGTGGAATTCCACCACTTCGGCTGGGCGCACACGCGCGGCGACGGCTTCGTGTATCTTCCCAAAGAGCAGGTTCTTTGCACCGGCGATGCGGTAGTCAACGGGCCGTACAACAATCTCATGGACGCCAACATCGGCAACTGGCCGGTAGTGCTGCGCGCGGCGGAGAAGCTGAAGGTGAAGTACGTGCTGCCCGGCCACGGCCTCTCTGGCGGCCGCGAGCTGATCGGCGGCCAGGAGCAGTTCATGGTGGAGCTGCACGACGCGGTGAAAGCGGGAATCGACGCAGGCAAGAAGCTGGGGGACCTACAGGCTTCCATCAAGCTGCCCGAGGCGGTGAACCCGTGGGTGGGCGAGGCCTCGCTAAAAAGGCAGATCGAAGACGCTTACGAGGAGGTCTCGCAAGGCAAGCCGCGGGGGGATTTGCCGCATTAAAGCGCCGAACAACGACTACCGTTGGAGCCGTACCAGGGGTTGTGGGACTCGTATCCCGGAGTGACGATGTGGCTGGACCGCATCAAGCCCACGGAGAAGGTGGGCAAATCCATCTGGTTGTGGTACTTTCTACCGAAGCCGGGTAGTTCCGCGCGATTCACCGCTTATGCGAAAGAATCCCAAGACCGCAAGACCGGCGGCAAGACCCGCATCGGGGGTAATGCCGCCGGCGCCACTGCCGCCATGGAGGGCTAAGCTGGCCGCGCTCGGCCGGAGCCCCATGGCTTACCTGCCGGCTTCCCTTTTGCTGCTGGTCCCCTGCTACTGGCACTCGCGCTTGCAGTTGGGCGACCTCTCGAGCCACATCTATAATGCGTGGCTGGCACAGTTGATCGAAAGCGGGCGAGCACCGGGCCTGGCAATCGTTCCCCAGACGACCAATGTTCTTTTCGACCTCATGCTGAGCGGGCTTTTCAGGGCCCTCGGGGCGGAAGCGGCGCAGCGGATCTCAGTTTCGCTGGCGGTGCTGACGTTCGTCTGGGGGGCCTTCGCATTCGTCTCGGTGGTGGCGGGCCGCCGCGCCTGGAGCCTGATGCCGGCCATCGCCGTGCTGGCATACGGATGGGTGCTGCACATGGGCCTGTTCGACTTTTATGTGAGCCTCGGGTTGTGCTTCTGGGCGCTGGCTCTGGCATGGGAATGGAAGCCCCGGCGAGTGGCTGCCGCGGTCCCCGTTTTGATAGTCGCGTACGTGGCCCACGCGCTGCCGGTGGCCTGGACCGTGGCGCTGCTGGCGTACCTGCGGCTGGCCCGCCCCATGACGCCGCGGAAGCGCGCCATCCTGATGGCGGCATCTCTGGCGGCGATGGTCGCGGCGCGCGCCGTGGTTACCGGCATGATGTCCTACATATGGCTGCCGCAGCAGATCATGATGATCACGGGAACCGACCAGCTTTGGGTCTTCGATACCAAGTATCTGGTACCGTTCCTTGCATTGCTGCTGGTTTCGATGCTGCTGTTGGGGCGATTGCTTCGCGCGTCCGGCGCTCGCAACGTGGTATCGGGCCTCCCATTCCAGATTGGCGTCCTCAGTGCGGCGGGGGTCCTCGTCGTCCCCACCAGGTTGCAGATTCCCGGTTACAACCACGCACTGGTTTATATCGCCGAGCGCATGTCTCTGGCCGTGGGCATCTGCTTGTGCGCTTTGCTGGCGGCGGCGCCGATGCGCGCTTACCACCGTTACGCGGTGGGGGTGGTGGCGCTCCTGTTTTTCGGTTTTCTCTACCGGGATGAGGGCGCTCTGAACGCTTTCGAAGACCGGATGACGCGGCTGGTGTCGCAATTGCCGCCGGGGCAGCGGGTAGTGAGCGCGATCAACGATCCCACGCTCCGCATCAGCGCGTTGACCCACATGATCGACCGCGCCTGTCTGGGCCGGTGTTACAGCTACGCCAACTACGAACCTTCCACCGCGCAGTTCCGGATTCGAGCCGTGGCCCAGAATCCGATCGTGGTCTCGACTTACGAGGATTCGCGGCTCTTGCAACTCGGCAGCTATGTGGTAAAGGAGCGCGACTTGCCTCTGTACCAAGTGGTCTTGGACCAGGCCGGACACATGGGCATCCGTACTCTGACGGCCGGCGCACAATCCGGCATCATGTACTGGAAGGTTTTGTAAATACCCGGTGGGCGGCGCGCACCACGGCCAGCCAGAAGACCGCCGCGGCGTAGCCCGCCAGCACATCGGTCGGATAGTGGAAGCCCAGGTACACGCGCGAGAATCCCATCAGACCCACGACCAGCGCCGCGACGGCGAAAATCGCCATTCGCTTTAAGCGCGACCGGGCCCAGGGGGCACCCCGCGCGGCCAGAATCGCCGCCAGCACGCCAAAAAAACAGCCAGACACCATGGCATGGCCGCTGGGAAAGCTGTGGGTCACGGGCGAGGCAAGTCCGAAGAACGGCTCGGGCCGCGGCCTGTTGAAAAGCAACTTCATGATTTGATCGAGCGCTTCCGCGCCCAGGGCGGCCGCCGCAAACACCACCGCCGCGCGTCTTCGTCCCGCAGCCAACAGCCACCAAACCAGAATGACGCCGAGCGGCACCAGTACAACCTCGGAGCCACATAGCGACACGCCGCGCATCATGGCGGTGAGCGGCGGCGAGGACCTGGCGTGAATGGCGTTGCGAATGGGCGTGTCCAGACGCATGGCATCGCCTCGCGTCACCTCGCGGGCCAGCCACACGAAAAGAACCAGCGCCAGGGCGGCTACCAGGCAGTGCCGTGCCATCTACAGCAGTGTTGCACAGTGGCCCTTTCCCGGGCGTGTAGGGGACTTGCGCCGCGCTCCACCTGGTAACGGCAGGCCGAGGAATCGCGGTTGGTCAAATACACGGTGGATCAGATTTCTGGAAAACGGACCTGAAATAGGTTATACTGGAGGAGTTCGGTCGCATTGGACCGAGAGGAGGTTACTGGCCGATGTCAGTTTCACGCAGATCTTTCTTCGCCCGCGCCGGGGCGATTGCCGCCGCTCAGGGGCTGGCTTTGAAGGCGCAGCAGAAGCGAGCCGTGCCCGTGGATCCCGGGGCGACGCCGCAGGACCCTCGCATGGGTGTTGGCAATATCGAGAAACAGTTCAGGTATTACGACCGCCGCTCCAAAGTGGCGCTGATCAAGGGTGACAACCGGCGCAAGATGATTTCCGATTCGCTGGTCGCGATCGACGACCAGATCCGGCCGGTACTGAAGACCAGAAAGTACGTTCTCATCAAACCCAACGGTAACGACCCGAGCAGGGAACTGATTTCCACCCAAGCCGATACCGTGCACGGAATTATGGACTACCTGGGTCCCCGCTTCAAAGGGCAGGTGGTGGTGGCCGAATGTTGCGGCGATACGGCCAAGGAGACCACCAGCAAGTTCGGCTGGGACAAGATCTTCGCCGAGCACAAGGCCTTCAACATGAAGTTCGACGTTCCCAACGAGGACCCGAACCATTACGAGCTGCTGTATGGGATCGACTACGACATGCATCTGATCCCCATCCGGATGGGCGCGCGATTCGTGGACCCCGATGCTTTCGTTATCTCCGCCGGGGTGCTGAAGACGCACAACATGGTGGTAGCCACCATGTCGATCAAGAACATGGTCCTGGGAGCGGCCATGACTCCGCCTCCGGGGGTGAAGGCGGAATGGGGGGCGAGCGACAAGCGCAAGTTCCATGTGGGCATACGGGCGGGCAACTACAACATCTATCTCGGCGCCCGGATGATGAAGCCGAACTGGGGAGTGGGTCTCATCGACGGATTCGAGGGCATGGAAGGGAACGGTCCCGTTTCGGGCACCCCGGTGCCGCATCGCATCGCTATCGCCTCGACGGATTTCCTGGCGGCGGACCGCGTGGGCCTGGAGTGCATGGGAATCGATGCCGGTTGGCCCGGCTATCTGAACTACGCCTACCAGGGCGGCGTGGGCCAATACGATCTGGCCAAAATCGACGTGGTGGGCGCCAAGATCGCCGACGTGCAGCGGAAGTACCGGCTGCACGCCGATGTGGACCGGATGCTGCAGTGGCGAGGCCCGATGGAGGACCTGCCGCCGAACCTGGGCCGCAATCGGCGTCCAGTGGAAGAGGATCTCTCCGCTTACGCTTGATGGCGGGCGGGGCACCCTCTGGGTCCGCCTGCCCACTTAGCTCATGAACCAGCCGCCGTTGACGTTGATCGTTTGTCCGGTTATGTAGCCGTTTCCGGCAAGCATCACGGCCACTTGTGCGACCTCGTCCACGGAGCCGAATCGGCCTACAGGGATATGAGCCGGTTGTGCATTGGGATTGGATGTCACCATCTCGGTCGCAATCAGCGCCGGCGCGATGGCATTCACCCGGATACCCTCCTTGGCCAGGTGCCTGGCGTAGTAGCGCGTAAGACCGAGCATGCCGGCCTTCGATGCGGCATAATGCGGACCGACAACCCCGCCGACTTGCGCCGCCACCGAAGACAGGTTCACAATCCGGCCCCATTGGCGCGCCCGCATACCAGGCAGAACGGCCTGGGTCACGAGGAAACAGGATTTCAAGTTCACGGCGATCAGGTCGTCCCAATCCTGCTCAGTGATCTCTTCAATGGCCTGTGGACGGGAGATGCCGGCGTTGTTCACCAGGACGTCGATGGGGCCGAGCCGCTCTTCCGCGCTTGCGACCAGGCGAGCGACCGCGCTGCGGACGGACACATCGGCCTGGATGGCGATGCATCGTCGTCCCGACTGGTTGATTTGCGACTCCACCTCTTGAGCCTCGCGCGACCGGGAGAGGTAATTGATTACGACATCGGCGCCGGCCTCGGCAAAAGCCAATGCGATCGCGCGGCCAATCCCGCGGCTCCCGCCCGTGACCAAGGCCACTCTTCCGTTCAGGTCATCCATACGCAGAGTGTAACGTACACGGGCTATAGTAGTTCCAAAGCTATGTTTACGAAAATCATTCCAGTTGCATTTTGCGCCTTGCTCGTGGCTGCGCCGGGGCAGGGGGCGGACGCGGTGGTGCTCCAGATCAAAGCCGACCAAGTGGCGGCGCACGTCAGCCCGATGCTCTACGGGCTGATGACGGAAGAGATCAACTTTTCCTACGATGGCGGGCTGTACGCGGAGCTGGTTCGCAATCGCAGTTTCAAGGAAGACGCCAAAGACCCAGTGCATTGGCAGCTCGTGCAGGAACAGGGCGGAGCCGGATCGATGTCGCTCGACCCCAGCCAGCCGTTCAACGCCGCTATCCCCACCAGCCTGAAACTCACCGTGACGCAAGCCGCCGGAAGCCAGCGGGTGGGCATCGCCAACGAGGGATTCTGGGGCATACCGGTGAAACCGGACACGCGCTACCGGGCCTCGTTTTACGCTAAGGCCGGCGCAGGATTCAGCGGGCCTCTCAGAATTGCCATTGTGAGCAACGATGGCGCGACGGTTCACGCCAGCGCACAGGTTCCGCGAATCACTGGGAATTGGAAGAAGTACGAGGCCATTCTGACCACGGGCCAGGCAAAGCCATCCGCGGAAAACCGCCTGGTCATTTCAGCCGGCAGCGCGGGCACGGTCTGGCTCAGCATGGTCTCGTTGCTTCCGCCGACGTGGAACAATCGTCCCAACGGCAACCGGAAAGACATCATGCAGATCCTGGCCGACATGAAGCCGGCCTTCCTGCGGTTTCCGGGCGGTAATTACGTCGAAGGACGCACCATCGCCACGCGCTTCGATTGGAAAAAGACCATCGGCGACATCTCCCAGCGGGCGGGCCACATGAACGACGCCTGGCGGTACTGGTCGTCCGACGGCATGGGGCTGCTGGAGTTTCTGGAATGGTGCGAAGACCTGCACATGCAGCCGGTGCTGGCGCTCTATGCCGGCTACTCGCTGGCCGGCGAGCGCGTGGCGCCGGGAGCCGACCTGGAGCCTTTCGTCAAAGACGCGATTGACGAAATCGAGTATGTGACCGGCGGCGCCGGCACCACTTGGGGCGCGCGACGCGCCAAAGACGGACATCCGGCGGCCTTCAAGCTGGAATATGTCGAAGTAGGGAACGAGGACCAGTTCGACCGGCAGACGGGGAGCTACGAAGGCCGGTTTGCGCAATTCTTCGATGCCATCAAGGCAAAGTATCCCAAGCTGAATGTGGTGACCACCGCCCAGGTGACCACGCGCACTCCGGACGTGCTCGACGAACACTACTATCGCCGCTCGGAAGACGAGATGGCCTCTCACGCCCACGATTACGACACGCGCGCCCGCACCGGGCCGAAGATTTTCGTGGGCGAGTGGGCCACCCGCGTGGGCGCGCCGACGCCCAACATGAGCGGCGCCCTGGGCGACGCGGCCTGGATGACGGGCATGGAACGAAACTCGGACCTGGTCATCATGTCGTCCTACGCTCCGCTGTTTGTCAACGTGAACAAGGGCGGGATGCAATGGCCCACGGATTTGATCGGTTTTGACGCCATGGCCAGCTACGGCTCGCCGGCGTATTACGCCCAGCAGATGTTCAGCCTACACCACGGCAACGTGGTTCTTCCGGTGACCGCGCAGGGCGTTCCCACGCGGGAATGGCAGCCGCCTGCTCCGGGCGGACGCCGCGGCGCCCCAGAGCCGCCGCAGCCACCTCCGCCGCCGCAACAAGTGCCGACGCTGTTCTTCGACGCGACGCGCGACAGCCAGGCGGGAACCATCTATCTGAAGGTGGTGAACCGGGCCGGAACACCACAGCCGGTGCGCGTGGAAGTCAGCGGATTGGCCGCCGTCGAACCCAAGGGGCAAGCCATCACGTTGAGCGCCAGCAGCCCGGATGACACGAACTCGATCACGGCGCCGACTAAGATCGTGCCCATCACCACCAACGTGGAGGGACTGGGCGCCAGCTTCACGCGCACGTTTCCTCCGTACTCGATTACGGTGTTGCTGATGAAGGGGAAGTGAGGCTGGGCCTCACGCTTCGACTTCGATCTCCCACCCGAACCCGGGCCGTTCGGAGGGGCGCATGTAGATACCTTCGGGGCCGCGGGTGATCTGGTTGTCCTCCTCGAAGCGCCGGTAGACCTCCGGCGGGCCGCCCGGAGCCGGCATGAACATTTCCGACCAGGGAGCGTTGACCGTGGCCATGGTGAAGTGGACGCAGTCCTGGACGCCGCCCGCGTGCGGGATAACGGGGATATCGTAAGCCGAGGCCAGCGCGGCGATGCGCCGAAGCTCAGTCAATCCGCCGCACCAGTGAACGTCCGGCTGCCAGATGGCGGCCGCGTTGTGCTCCAGCAAGTGCCGGAACCCGTAGCGGAAATACACGTGCTCGCCAGTCACGATGCGCGTGGATTTGATGGCCTCTCGCAACCGGCCGAAGCCTTCGAAATCGTGGGGCGGGAGGCATTCCTCCATCCAGTAGACGCGGTAGGGCGCCACCATCTCCGCGAATTCGATGGTGTACTGCTCGTTGAGGGCCATCCAGCAATCGAGCATGATATCGCCATCGGGGCCCAGCACATCGCGCGTGTGCTTGACCAGATCGGCATTCTTCCGCATGCCCTCCCGGCCGTCCGCGGGGCCGTACGGCACGGCCAGCTTCAGCCGATGGTAGCCGAACTGGATGTGCTGCTCGATGTCGTTCCCCGTGCAGTAGGTGGGAATGCGCGCTTTGGTTTCCCCTCCCAGCAGTTTGTAGACAGGCATGCCCAGGGCGTTGCCCACCAGGTCCCAAAGCGCCAGATCGACGCCACTGATGGCGTTGGGGACCACACCCCCCTGGCCGTAGTACATGCTGGAGCGAAACAGGATGTCCCAGATGCGCTCGATGTTGAAGGGGTCTTCGCCGAGCAGCAGCTTGGCGAAATGGCCCATCACCACCTCACCGCCGGCGATGCCGCCGCTGCCATAACCTTTCACGCCCTTGTCGGTGGAGATCTCGACGGTGAAGTCCCCGAGCTTTCCGGGGTCCGGCATAAACAGCGAGCGCTGTGGCTTGTACTCCGGGTAGATGGACATGGGGTTGGCCACTTCCACCCCGCCAGTGGACCAGGAGCCCGGCGCCGGCTGGTACGAGGGAACGGGCCGCTTGGGGCGGGTGCGGACCAGCCGCACGCTGTCGATCTTCAACTTGCTCTTCTCGCTCTGGAACGGAGGGGGCGCCGCACTGGCGCGGTCCATCAGCCCCAAGGCGGCCGTGCCGCTGAGTCCAAGGAAATTCCGCCGTTGCATCATAGCTTCCCGATTATTCGGGAGTCGGGGGAAGTTGTCAAGCCCGCAACTTCTTCTAAAATAAGACTAAATAAATCTTGACAATATTACGCTCATATTATATTATTGTTGGTGGATGAGGTCGCCATGCGGCCTCAAAACTAAACTATGAGGAGTTTCAACACCATGTCTCTCAGTCATTTCGACCCGTTAGCCAATCTGCGCCTCTTCGAAGACGCCTTCACCCGCATGCTCTCCGAACCCCAAACCAACCGCCCGTGGGCGCCGGCCGTCGATATTTACGAGACCGAAAACGAACTGGTCCTGAAAGCCGATTTGCCGGATGTCGATCTGAAGGACATCGACGTCCGCGTGGAAAACCAGACGCTCACCATCGCCGGCGAGCGCAAGTTCGAAAAGCAGGAGTCCGGCAAGGGCTATCACCGCATCGAGCGGAACTACGGCACGTTTGTCCGCAGCTTCTCCCTGCCCAACACCTTCGATACCGAGCACATCGCCGCCGATTTCAAGAACGGCGTGCTGAGCGTGACTCTCCCCAAGAAGGAAGCCGCCAAGCCGCGCCAGGTCAAAGTCGAAGTCAAGTCCTGACGCATCGAATTCTGCACGGGCCGGGATGCCTTCAGGGCCGCCCGGCCCTATATTTGTTTATAGGGGACCACAATGTTTCGTTTGGACAAGCTCACTCAGAAAGCCCAGGAGGCCTTGCAGCAGGCGCAGGCCATCGCCGAACAGAACCAGAGCCAGGTGATTTTCCCGCTGCACCTGCTCATCGCCCTGGCAGAAGAAAAAGAAGGAATCGTGCGGCCGGTGCTGGCCAAGTGCAATGTGCATCCCGACGCCATCACCGAAGAAGGCCGGCGGCTGCTTGGCAACCTGCCTAAGACCAGCGGTATGCAGCCCGGCACATATCTCTCGCAGCCGCTCAACCAAGTCCTCGAGCGCGCCTTCGACGAAGCCGGCCGTTTCAAAGACGAGTTCGTGTCCACCGAGCACCTGCTGCTCTCCATCGCCCAGCAGCGCGGCGACCCCGCGGCCCAGTTGCTCGACCGCGCCGGCGCCACGCATGACGCCATCCTCAAAGCCCTGGTCTCGGTGCGCGGCAGCCAGCGCGTCACCGATCAGAATCCCGAATCGAAGTACCAGGCCCTGGAGCGCTACGCGCACGACCTGACCGAATCCGCCCGCCAGGGCAAGCTCGACCCGGTGATTGGCCGCGAAGACGAAATCCGCCGCGTCATGCAGGTGCTGAGCCGCCGCACCAAGAACAATCCGGTCCTGATCGGCGAGCCCGGCGTGGGCAAGACCGCCATTGTCGAAGGCCTCGCGCAGCGCATTGTCCGCGGCGACGTCCCCGACCAGCTCAAGAACAAGAAGCTGGTGGCCATCGACCTGGGCTCCATGATTGCGGGCACCAAGTTCCGCGGCGAATTCGAAGACCGCCTGAAGGCCGTGGTCAAGGAAATCATCGATTCCAACGGCGAAATTATCTGCTTCATCGACGAGCTGCACACGCTGGTGGGCGCCGGCTCGGCCGAAGGCGCCATCGACGCCGCCAACCTGCTCAAACCGGCCCTGGCGCGCGGCGATCTGCGTTGCATCGGCGCCACGACCCTCAGTGAGTACAAGAAGCACATCGAGAAGGACGCCGCCCTGGCCCGCCGTTTCCGTACGGTGCTGGTCGGCGAGCCAACGGTCGACGACACCATTGCCATCCTGCGCGGCCTCAAGGAGAAGTTCGAGATCCACCACGGGGTGCGCATCAAGGATTCCGCCATCATCGCGGCCGCGGTGCTCTCGCACCGCTACATCGCGGACCGCTTTCTGCCCGACAAGGCCATCGACCTGATCGACGAAGCCGGCTCCGCTCTGCGCCTGCAAATCGGCTCCATGCCCATCGAAATCGACGACCTCGACCGCAGCATCTCGCACCTGGAGATCGAGCGCCAGGCCCTGGGCAAAGAAACCGACCCCGCTTCGCGCGACCGGTTGCGCAACGTCGAAAACGAGCTTGAGCGCCTGCGCGGCGAATCCGCCACTTTGAAAGAGCGCTGGAACCGCGAGAAGGGCGCCATCATGCGCGTCCGCCAGCTCAAGGAGGAGCAGGACACGCTCCGCCAGGAAGTCGACAAGGCCAGCCGCGCCGGCGATTGGGGAAAGGCCGCGGAGCTGCGCTACGGCCGCCTCTCACAGATTGAGAAGGACATCCAGACCGCCGAGCAGGAGATGGAGGCCGTCAAGGAAAACGCGCTGCTCAAAGAGGAGATCGGCGAGGACGATATCGCCCGCATCGTGGCCAAGTGGACCGGTATTCCGGTGGCGCGCATGATGGAAGGCGAGATCCAGAAACTGGTCCACATGCCCGAGCGGCTCAAGGACCGCGTGGTCGGCCAGGATGAAGCTGTGCGCCTGGTCTCGAACGCCATTCTGCGCAACCGCGCCGGCATGGGCGACCCTCATCGGCCCATCGGCAGCTTCATCTTCCTCGGCCCCACCGGCGTCGGCAAGACCGAGTTAGTGCGCGCCCTGGCGGAAGACCTCTTCGACGACGAAAAGGCCATGATCCGCGTGGACATGTCCGAGTACATGGAAAAGCACGCGGTGGCCCGCATGGTGGGCGCGCCCCCCGGATACGTTGGCTTCGAGGAGGGCGGCCAGCTTACCGAGCAGGTGCGCCGCCGGCCTTACTCCGTGGTGCTGTTCGATGAAATCGAAAAGGCCCATCCCGACGTCTTTAATATGATGCTTCAGATTCTGGACGACGGCCGTTTGACCGACGGCCAGGGCCGCACCGTCAGCTTCAAGAACGCCGTGATCGTGATGACTTCCAACGTGGGCACCGGAATGTTGGAGAAAAATACCATCGGCTTTTCGGTGCATGCAAAGGACAAGCGCACGGAGGATGCCCGCCGCCGCCTGCTCGAAGAGCTCCGCAGGCTGTTCCGCCCCGAATTTCTGAACCGTGTGGACGATATCATCGTATTTAATTCGTTGACGCGCGAGAACCTCAGGCAGATCGTGGACATCCAGTTGGACAATGTGGGCAAGCTTCTGAAGGACCGCAAGATCAAACTGGAGGTCACGGCCGCGGCGAAAGAACTGGTGATCGCCGACGGCTACGATCCACAATACGGAGCCCGCCCCATGAAGCGAGCCATCCAGCGGCTGATCCAGGACCCGCTGGCGCTTAAGATCATCAACGGTGAATTCAGCGAAGGCGACACCGTGCAAGTGGATGCCGCCGCCGGTGGAGGCGAGCTCGAATTCACCAAGCTCACCGCCGTGGAGGCGTAACTTTACATGACCACCAATACACTCAAAACCGCTGTGCTGCTGGGCCTGCTCAGCGCCCTGCTGCTGGTTGGCGGCGAGGCGCTGTACGGCCGCCAGGGCCTTTACATCGGCCTGGCCTTTGCGTTCGTCATGAACTTCGCCGGTTATTTCTTTTCCGACAAAATCGCGCTGGCATCGTATTCCGCGCGGCCGGTGACCGAAACGGAGAACCCCGACGTGTACGCCCGAGTGGCCCCCATCGTGGGGAACCTCTGCCACCGCATGGGCCTCCCCATGCCCAAACTCTGGCTCATCCCGGACAACTCTCCGAACGCTTTCGCCACGGGACGCAACCCCGCGCACGCGTCGGTGGCATTCACCGCCGGCATCCTCCAGCTCATGAGCGACACGGAGATCGAGGGCGTGGTGGCGCACGAGCTGGGCCATGTGCTGCACCGCGACATTCTCATCAGCTCGGTGGCCGCCATGCTGGCCGCGGCCATCACCATGCTGGCCCGCATGGCCTTCTGGTTCGGCGGGGCCCGCGACGACGACAATCGCGGCGGCGGCATGTTTGGCGCGCTGCTCATGATGATTCTCGCGCCCATCGCCGCCATGCTCATCCAGATGGCCATCTCGCGCTCCCGCGAATACGACGCCGACGCCGCTTCCGCCAAGTACGTCGGCTCTCCCTACCCGCTCATCGGGGGATTGCAGAAGCTCGAAACCTGGTCCAAGCGCATCCCCATGGACGCATCCCCCGCCACGGCCCACATGTTCATCATCAAGCCGTTCACGGGCCAGAGCATGATGCGCCTGTTTTCGACGCACCCCGCAACCGCCGAACGCATCGCCCGTTTACAGGCCATGCGATGAACGAAGTCCGCGTCAACCGGAAGGCAGCCGGCCGCCTTGCCTCCGGCCACCCCTGGATCTTTTCGAGCGACATCGCCGATCGCAACGGCGCCCAGCCCGGTGAAGCCGTAAAGGTCGCAGATTTCCGGGGCCGCCCGCTGGGCACAGCCCACTACAGCTCCGCGTCGCAAATCGCGCTCCGCATGCTCGCGCCGCACGTCGAGGAGATCGGCCGCGATTTCTACTTGCGCCGCCTGCGCGCCGCCGAGGAACACCGCCGCGCGGTGGTGCGCCACACCGACGCCTATCGCGTGGTGCATGGCGAAGCCGATCTTTTGCCGGCGCTCATCGTGGATCGCTATGGCGATTACCTGGTGATGCAGACGCTCGATCAGGGTATGGACGCCGCCAAGAGCGAAATCGCGTCTGGTCTGGTTGAGATCTTTCAGCCCCGCGGCATCGTGGCCCGCAATGACGCGCCCGTCCGCGCCAAAGAACAGTTGCCGCTCGAAACCACTGTGCTGGCGGGCGAGGTGCCCGAATCTGTGGCCGTCCACATGAACGGTTTCAACCTGCGCGCCGACCTGCTGGGCGGCCAGAAGACCGGCATCTTTTTGGATCAGCGCGAGAACTACTTCGCCGCCGCCCGCTACGCCAGGCCCAGAGGGCGCCCCGGCAAAGCCCTCGATTGCTTCACCTCGACCGGCGGCTTCGCCCTGCACCTGGCCGGCAAGTGCGAAACCGTCGAGGCCGTGGACAGCTCCGGCCCCGCCCTGGCCACGGCGCGCCAGAACGCCGAAGCCAACGGCATCGCCAACATTCATTTCCAGGAAGCCGATGTATTCGACCTGCTGGCCGGTTACGCCGCCGCGCGCCGCCAGTATTCCTTCGTGGTGCTGGACCCGCCGGCCTTCGCCAAGTCCCGCCACAACCTGGAAGCGGCGGTGACAGGCTATCGGGAGATCAATCTGCGCGCCTTGCGCCTGCTCGGGCCGGGCGGAATCCTGGTCACCTGCTCTTGCTCGCACCATCTCGGCGAGGCGATGTTCCTGGAGTTGATCGCCCAGGCCTCGCTCGACGCCGGCCGCACCCTGCGCGTTCTAGAGCGCCGCACGCAGTCGCAGGACCACCCCATTCTGCTCACCGTTCCCGAGACGCACTATTTGAAGTGTTTGATCCTGGAAGTTGTGTAAGAGCCGGGCATGTCCGGGGGCATGAGCACCACGCTAAATCTGTGTTCCTCTGGTGGCGGCCTCGGGAGAGCGGGCCGCCAGTGCTTCACGTTCGCAGAGCATCCCAGCAATTCTCATAGTTCTTGACAGCCCTCATGGACATAAAGCCTTCGACACGCGCCGAAGCCGAGCGTGCCGTAATGCTGGCACGAGCCGTTTGCAAAGCGGCCCGGCGGCTCCCGGCCAAGTAGGGGCCCGGGCGTGCCCGGCTTCTGGCAGCCGCGTTTCAAGCCCGAAGGGCGCAAGACAATAGCCCACGGCGCAAGCCGTCGGGAACGGAATGCGCGGTTGGCGTAGCCCCAGATAGGGGCGTAAGATCGCTTATCCCCAGAGGTCCCTCACATCGTATTCCAGCCCGTGCTTTCTCAGGAGCGTGAGAAACTCCTCCTGGAACGATACCTTGCGGTGGTGCGCTTGCTGCGAGGCGATGTAGCTCCTCACGTCGTCCAAGCGGGAGCCGCTCACGGTGAAAGCGCCGTATCCGGCTTGCCAACCGAAACGCTTTCGTTCCGGAAACTGCTCGTGCACCCAGCGGGAGGAATTGGCTTTCAGCACTCTCAGCAGGTCCGCTATGGATACGGTCGCGGGAATCGACAGCAACAGATGGACATGGTCCGAGGGTCCGTTGATGATCAAGGCCGTCCCCTTGCATTCCCGGACAATGCCGCCCATGTACGGGAAGAGCCGGGCAGCCAATTCGGGCGACAATTCAGGCGCACGGTCCTTGGTGGAGAAGATGACATGCACGAGCAAAGAGGTGAAGGTATGCGGCATGATCTTACGCCCCTATCCGGGGCTACGGCAACTGGGCATTCCGTTCCCAACGGCTTGCGCCGTGGGCTATGGTCTTGCGCCCTTCGGGCTTGAAACACGGCGACCGGACATCCGTCCCCAACGGCTTGCGCCGTGGGCTATGGTCTTACGCCCTTTCGGGCTTGAAACACGGCGACCGGACATCCGTCCCCAACGGCTTGCGCCGTGGGCTATGGTCTTGCGCCCTTCGGGCTTGAAACACGGCGATCGGGCATTCCGTTCCCAGCGGCTTGCGCCGTGGGCTATGGTCTTGCGCCCTTCGGGCTTGAAACACGGCGACTGGGCATCTGTTCCCAACGGCTTACGCCGTGGGCTATGGTCTTACGCCCTTTCGGGCTTGAAACACGGCGATCGGACATCCGTTCCCAACGGCTTGCGCCGTGGGCTATGGTCTTGCGCCCTTCGGGCTTGAAACACGGCGATCGGATATCCGTCCCCAACGGCTTGCGCCGTGGGCTATGGTCTTGCGCCCTTCGGGCTTGAAACACGGCGATCGGACATCCGTCCCCAACGGCTTGCGCCGTGGCTATGGTCTTACGCCCTTCGGGCTTGAAACACGGCGACTGGGCATCTGTTCCCAACGGCTTGCGCCGTGGGCTATTTTCTTACGCCCTTCGGGCTTGAAACAGAGTGTGCCGCCAAACTCATAATTCTCTTCATTCCACCCGGAACCCATCTACATCCACAAACTGGCCCGTCGAACCAGGACTGTTCTGGCCCAGCACCCGGATCACTACCACGTGTTTGCCAGGTCCCAGGCAGCAAAACCGGGACGAGGCTTGCCATTCGACGGTCGGAGAATATAGATCGATGGTGCCCTTCCCTGCCCCATCGATGGTAATCGCCGCCAGACCTCGATTGGGCGCTTTGGTGTACATGTAGACTAACGCGGTGCCTTCAAACGCGAAGGCGGCCTCGGCGCCCGGGATATCGGTGAAGCTGATGGTATGCTGGAACGGGCCGTCGAACTTGTCGCTGTTGGTCCAGCCGCCACGATAACGGATGGCCGGATCGACATCGTCGTAGTACCCCGGCGTGGCCACGATCTCGGCTTCGACTCGCTGTCGGCAGTCCGGTTCCAGACGGGCCAGATAGAAATCGCCGGCCTCGTATTCCGGCGTGGTGCAGGTCTCCAGCAATTGCCGCAAGGCCAGGGGCTGCGCGTACTCGCCGGCAGAGGGCTTGCGCGCGATGAAGTATCGAACTCCCCAGCCCTCCACCAACTTGAGCATTCCCGCCCTGTCGGGCGTCTTGCGGATCCGGTCGAGGGTCGTGAATTGATGCCAATGATTCTCGTAGACTTCGCCCGTGAGGCCGGCGATGTCGCTGTCCGAAGTGAGCAGCACCGCGGCACGCGGGTGCACCCGGTTGAGGTAGGCAATCACCACCCGGACGGGAGCCGTGTACGCCAGGTAGCGTTCCCTTTCGGCGCGGGAGAGCGGCGATCGCATGCTGAAGTCTTTATGGTAGTAACTCGAGGACGGAATAAAGTAACCGTTCAAAGCCGTGCATGCGACGACGTAGCAGACCAGCACGCGCGCCAGCCAGCGCTGGCGGCCGTCCAGCCACCCCAGCAGCGCCGCGAACGGCACCGATAGAAGCGGCAGCGCCGCGTAGAGGTAGCGCGCGTTCGGTTCGGATCGCATGATGACCATGGCGGCGCCCAGCGCCACCACCGCGCCACTCACCGCCGGCCTGCGCCTCACCAACACGAGCGCCAGCACTGCCAGCGGCGCCAGCAGCAGGTATTGAAAGCCGAAGGAGCCGTCCTGCCCTTCGTAACTCTGGTTGGTGTGAAACGTCAGATCGAACGGAAGGCGCCAACTTAGGGGCTTGCGATTTTGGTCGAAACTAAGATCCGCCGCCCGATCCAGCAGCGGCGATGGAAACTTCCGGTTCATGAAGGGGAACACGGGGTTTCCGGTTTTCGCGTAGGCGATGGCATAGGTCGGAAGCGCCGTCAGCAGCAAGAGCAGGACTGCCACCGCGCATGCGGCCGCCGGCTTCGCTCCCAGCCGCTTCCACTGTCGGCGCGCTTCCACCACCGCAAACGGCAAGGCCAGCGCCAGGAATGCCAAGCCCCCCACCTTGGTGGCGATGGCCGTTCCGGCAAGCACCGCCGCCAGGTAGAGGAATCTCCTGTCGCCATCTTCGCCGAAGCGCCAGATGGCCGTCATCATCCCCAGCACCATGGCAGCCACCAGGTTCTCGACAAAAAGTTCGCCGGTCACCAGTTGGACCATGGGCGTGGTCGCAAACAACGCCAGGATGAGGAAGCCGATGGACGGCGTCACCCAGCGGCGAACCGCGCAGTACAGCAATGCCTCCACCATCAGCAGCGTGGCGAAGTTCAGCAAGCGCGCTGCATACTCGCCGCCGAACAGATAGACGATCGAGTACGACCAATCCGCGCCCATGGGCATGACCGACCAGAGGAAACGGCTGGGCTCGTAGGTCATGACGTGGTTGGCGGCGATGTTGGCGGGGATCGCCAGGTGCATGGCCAGACCATCCGCGCTGGCTTCCGGCTTGAGCACTACAAGCCAGTGCATCAGGAGCACGAAGACCAGGAGCGCGAAGGCCGCACGCTCACTCGGGCGGCGCAACTCGGCGGAGCCGATCCTCCTGCCCCAGTACGCCAGCCGCCGCCAGACCCCGCGCAGGTCCCATGCCACCGGGGCTGCCAGCAACACCGCCCAGAAGGCCGGATAATTGACCGGCAGCCGGGCCAGGAAGGTCATCAGAAAAATCCAGACGCCCATTCCCAGCAGGGTTGCGCAGAGATGCGTCTCCACCGAGTCCTCTTCGGCCCGGCCCAGAAGTTTCGAACCCAGCGCGCATGAGGCAATCAGAAAAAATGCCGTGGCCAGCACAGCCTGCGGACCAACCGCAATGGCCGTGCCGAGGATGGTCAGCGCGAAAACCAGTGCGGCGAACGTCCAAGGCACTATCAGAAGAAGCGGCACGGCGACCGCCAGATACTCGCCGCCGAACTTGGCTAGTCTCTGCAGTCCGACGGGCTCCCAGATGTGCTGGGAAAACAAATGTCCCGTGCGAAATCCGTAGACTTCAAGGCCCAGCGCGCCCAGAAACACGGGAAGCACCAGCCACGCGCCCCATTGCCGGCGGGCGACCGGTTTCGGCGGCTCGGGGGCGAGCTGCGCCTGCGGCTCGAAAATGAACATGCGCTGGATCGCAAAATTGGCGAAGAAGAGAATCGTCTCCACTATCAGCTTGGCGTAGACGGGGTCGATGCCCAGCTTCGCGGAAAGCAGTCGAATGCCGGCGTAGGAAACAGATCCGCTCACCAGCACCAGCAGAAGATATTTCGGCAAAACCGTCTTGTGGCGCTGCTTGGAATAGAAGACGGACCTTCGCACCATCGAATAATTGAAGCCCACCGCAAACACTCTGGCCAGGATCTGCGATCCCAGAATATGGCCCGAGTGCCGGAAGGCCAGATAAAAGACCAGGTTGTCCAGCAGAGCGGTCATCAGCGAGACGGAGCCGAACCGCAGCAGGACGAAGTAGATCTTCATCGAGTCGATGATGGGATTGAAGTGCGAAGACTTGTTGCCGGCCTCGTATATGGTGCGGATGGGCTCTTCGACGACGGGGACCGACGAGTGGTGCGCCGCGATCAGCATCTCCAGCTCGTACTCGTAGCCGGTCGATTCGATGCGCAGTATCCGCAGTAGCAGGCTGGTGGGAATACCGCGCAGGCCGGTCTGGGTGTCCGTCAGCTTCTGGCCGATCAGGGCGTGCACCACCATGCTGGTGAGGCTGTTGCCAAAGCGGCTGCGCCACGGCACGGCGCCATCGAAGCCGCGGCTTCCGAGAACCAGGCAGTCCGGGCGCGCCAGCAGAGTGTCGGCGACGCGCATGATGTCGTCCGGATGGTGCTGGCCGTCGGCGTCCGCGGTTACGATTCCCACCAGTCCCGGAAAAGTGCACAACGCGTAATTGATGCCCGTCTTCAGAGCGGCGCCTTTGCCCAGATTGGTAGCGTGCCGGAGCAGGTGAACATGGGGGAATGCCGCGGCGCGCGAGAACACGTCCCGGTATTCCGGCCCGCTGCCATCGTCCACAATCACGATGGCGGGTATGGCCTTTTCCGCGAGCGCGCGGACCAAGTCCGGCAGGGATGCGGAGGGCCGATAGGCGGGTATCAATATGGCCAATCGAGGGGTCTGTTCACCATTCATTTCGGGTAGGTAGACTCTTCACTACAGCATGCGCGGAAAACGAAATGCAACCGCCGCGCGGTCCTCGCCGTGCGATGATAAAGGCTTCCGATGTCTTCCGGCAACCCCAAGGAGGAGTGGCTCGCCGCGGCGCGCTCCGCCATGGAAATCGAAGCCGCTTCGCTCGAGTGCGCGGCCGGCCGGCTGGGCGGCGAGCTGGTCCGCGCGGTGGATGTGATTCTGGCGCATCCGGGCAAGGTGGTGGTCACGGGAATCGGGAAATCGGGCCACATCGCGCGCAAAATTGTGGCCACGCTTTGCAGCACCGGCACGGCGTCCGTGTTCCTCCATCCGGCCGAAGCGGTCCACGGCGATCTGGGCATCTACACGCCGGGCGATCCCACCGTTCTGATCTCCAAGAACGGCACCTCCGCCGAGCTGCTGGCGCTGGTGCCGCTGCTGCGCGAATTCCATTCCCCGCTGATCGGCATCCTGGGCAACAGCACATCGCCTCTGGCGGCCCAGTTGGACGTGTTGCTGGACGCCTCGGTGGAGCGCGAGGCCGACCCCAATAACCTGGCGCCTACGGCCAGCGCCGTCACCGCGCTCGCCATGGGGGACGCGCTGGCCATCGCGTTGATGCGTGCGCGCAATTTCACGCCGGAGGAGTTCGGACGTTTCCACCCCGGCGGGCAACTCGGCCGCAACCTGCGGCTCACGGTGCGCCAGGCCATGCACAGCGGCGAGGAGGTGGCCTCGGTGGCGCCGGACGCGTCGTTGAAAGAGGTCATCATCGCCATGACGCGCCGGCCGCTGGGCGCGGCTTGCGTGGTGGGGCCCGGCGGCGCGCTGGCCGGGATCATCACCGATGGCGACCTGCGCCGCGCGCTCACCAGCCACGACGACATTCGCGGCCTGCGCGCCCAAGACGCCATGACGTGCACGCCCGTGACCATCGGCCCCGAGGCTACCCTGGCGGAGGCTTTGGAACGCATGGAGCGCCGCCCCTCGCAGATTTCCGTTCTGCCGGTGACCGATGAGGCCGGCCTGGCGCTCGGGCTTCTCCGCATACACGACATCTTCCTGGGATCCCATCGATCATGAAAGAGGAAATCATGCGAACCATGGCTATACTGCCGATTGCGTGCGCGGTTGCGGGGCTGCTTTACGGCCAAGAACCCGCCACTATTGCACCGGGCACAAAAAAAGTGAATCCGAAGGATGGTCTGACGTACGTTTGGATTCCGGCGGGGAAGTTTGTTATGGGCTGTTCCCCTGGGGATGCCGAGTGCTTTGACAATGAGAAGCCGGCGCACGAGGTCACCATCACCAGAGGCTTTTGGCTGGGGCAGACGTCTGTCACCCAGCAGGCCTATCAGCGCGTAACAGGACAGAACCCGGCCAATCACAAGGGCGCGAATCTTCCCGTCGAGGAGGTGAATTGGAACGAAGCGCAGGCTTACTGCCAAGCCATCGGCGGGCGGCTGCCCACGGAAGCGGAGTGGGAATATGCGGCGCGGGCCGGTTCCACGGGTGTCCGCTACGGCAATCTGGATGAGATCTCCTGGTACGACAAGAACAGCGGAAACCAGTCTCACGAAGTGGGGCAAAAGTTGCCCAACGCCTTCGGGCTGTACGATATGCTGGGGAACACGTGGCAGTGGGTCGCGGACTGGAATGGGCCTTACCAGGCCGGCCCGCAGAGCGATCCAACGGGGCCCGCCAGCGGCCAGCTTAAAATGCCGCACGGCGGTTCGTGGGGCAGCACCTCCAGGCTCACGCGCGCGTCGTACCGCGGCACGGTCGAGCCGGAGCACCGCGGCAACAAGCTTGGCATCCGGTGCGTCTGGGAATGAAGCCGGCTTATTTCTTGAAGAACCAGTGCCAGTAGGACTCTTGGCCTTCCCCTACTCTGTAGCGGGATTCAAAGCCGGTGCGGTCCGCAATCTCAAGCATGTCCCGTTCACTGAGCGGCGTGCCTAGCCACGTATCGCCTTCCGGAGCTTCAAATGGATGGCCTTGGACTTCAAACTTGAAGAGGCAGCCGGAGCGCAGATGCCGGCCGACCTGCCCGATGCAGTTCTCAATGATGGCCTTGCCCGGAATGTGATGAAACACTGAAAACGAGAATGCAAAATCGAATAACAAGTCTCCTAAGACGTCCAGGTCCTGTCCGTTGGTCTCATAAAGCCGGACGTTAGGCAAGTCCGCAAGCGCTTTTCCAGCCAGTTTCAGCATTTCGCTGCTGATATCGACACCGTGAACTTCACCGAACAGCTTCCCGAGCGAGCGGGTCACACGCCCGGCGCCACATCCGAAGTCCAGCACCTTCATGTCGCATGGCCGCTTGCCCTGACACACGTTCTCCATATCCGTCAGAACATAGCGCTCGACGGTTTGATCCCCGGATGCCCTGAAGTCTTCGTCGGACCAATCTGTGCGGGAATTGACAATATAATACTGGAAGTTCTCGCGCGCGCGATCGTCCCAATCCCGTTTCATCTTTTGCAGCAATTCCGGAGAATCCATAGTTCAAAAACAAGCCTTCCAGCAGAGTTCCAGTCCCAGCCCGAATAGCGCCACTGAAAGCGCCGCGCGCAGCGGCCGCGCCGGCAGAACGGAGGACAGCCACGCGCCCGCCAGCACCCCGACCAGCCCGCCCAGCGCCAGCCCCCGCAGAAGAATCGAATTGTAGTCGCCGGCGGAAAGGTGCCACGCCCCGCCGATGCTCGAGACCACCAGTCCGAAGCACAGGTCCGTCCCCACCACCTGCGCCGGCGTCAGGTTGGTGAGATTCAGCAGCACCAGCGACCCCAGCGCACCCGCGCCGGCCGACGAGAACCCCACTTCCGCTCCGATCGGCACGGCCACTGCCGCCACCCACGCGAGGCGGTCGCGTCCCGCCGCCGCGCCGCTCGGCCGCGCCAGCCGGTAGAGGTTGTACAGCGCCATCGCCGCCACCATCACCCCCACCAGCAGCAGCACCGCGCGCTCATAGCGGTGCACGTCGAGATAGGAGAGCAGCAGCGTTCCCGCCAGCACGCCCGGGACGCCGCCGCCGCACATCGCCCCCAGCGCGCGCACATTCACCTGCCTGCGTTTCATGTACACCGGCGCCACAACCACTTTGATCGCCATGGTGAACACCAGCGCCGTTCCCACCGCCGCGGCGGGCGGCTGGTGGAAAGCCAGAATGAGCAGCGGCGCGGTCAGCGATCCCGCTCCCACTCCCGTCAGACCGACCGCCGCCGCTATGAGGAATCCGAGCAGGAATGTCAAACGTGCTATTATCGCATGATCGGTCCGGCCCTCATGCGGTTGGTCATTCTGCACTATCACATTTTCAAGAACGCCGGCTCGACCATCGAAGAAATCTTGGACCACAGCTTCGGCGGGCGGTTCGCTAGACTGGACACGCCCGCTGGTGAAGGGTTGATCTCCAATCCCGACCTGGTGCGCTTCTTCGACGCCCGGCCTAACCTACGCGCCTTGTCCAGCCACCAGGTCCGCCACCCGCTCCCGCAAGCACCCGGCTACCTGTTCTTCGACATCTGCTTCCTGCGCGACCCCATCGACCGCATCCGGTCCATCTACACTTACTTCCGCAAGAGACCGAACCCCGCCGATCCCATGAGCGACCTGGCCAACGGCACCGCGCTGGGCGATTTCATCGCCGGCATGATCCGGGAGTTTCCGCTCTTCGTGAAGAATGTCCAGGTCAACTTGCTGGCCTGCGCCGGCGACTCCGACGAGCCCGAGCCGCGCGATCTCGATCTGGCCATCCAGCGCATGCTGCCCACATCTTTTCTGGGGGTGGTGGATTGTTTCGACCAGAGCGTCGCCGCGGGCGCGCACGCCCTGCGCTGCGCCTTCCCCGAATTGGATTGCGACCGGCCGGCGGTCAACGTCTCGGACGGCCTCGAGGGCAGCGTTGCCAGCCGCACCGAGAAGCTCCGGCAGGCCTGCAGCCAGGAAGTGTACGAGGAGTTGCTGCGGCTGAACGTGCTCGACCGCGAGCTTGTGGACCGGGCCCGCGCGGAGGTGCTGCGCCGCTTCCAGCAGGTCCCGCGGCGGACCGCTCGGCCGGTCCAGCGGGAGAAGCGCCACACCCAGGCGTCAGGCGGATTATTCACCACGGCGCGGCGCGTTGCGAGCCTCGTTCCGTATTGGCGGGAGCTGAGCGGGAGCGCGCGGAAGACGCTGTTCGACGCGGACTATTACCGGATTTCTTCTCCAGACGAAAGCGCGGGCCGCTCCCACCCGCTGCTCCACTTCCTGGTCGAGGGCGCTTACCAGGGCCGCCAGCCGCATCCCCTGTTCGACCCCGCGTTCTATCTTCGGAAATACCCCGACGTGGCAGCCGCCGGCGCCAACCCGCTGTGCCATTACCTGAAGCACGGCGCCGCGGAGTTGCGCCAGCCGCACCCGCTCTTCGACCCGGGCTTCTACCTCGACCGCAATCCCGACATCCGCGGCGCCGGAGTGAATCCGCTGGTCCACTACGTGAGTAACGGAGCCGCGGAAGACCGCAAGCCGCTTCCCTGGTTTGAACCCAGCCACTACCGGAACTCCTGCGCGGAGGCCCCCGGCCAGAACCTGCTCGCGCACTTTCTGGAGAGCGGCGCTGGAGCTGCCAGCCCCCACCCGCTCTTCGATTGCGAGGCCTACCTGGACGCCCATCCCGACGCTGCGGCCCAAGGCGCGAACCCCCTGGTCGACTACCTGCAGTCGGATGCCGGCCGTCCCGCCGGCTCGATGCCTGACGGCCCTCCCGGCATCGAATCGGCCGCTCTGGCGCATATCGACATCCAGGACGCCCAGGTGACGGTGGTTGCGCTCGCCGTGAGCCTCGATTCCAAAACGCCCGAGGAACGGCGCGCCATCCACGAGGCGTGGAAGAATTGGGCCGCATGCCAGGGGATGTCCGGCAGCGTGGCGCTGCTTTGGCCGGACGCCCGCGGCCTGGCGCGCTGGCTGGCCGACCCACAGCAACAACCTTTCTTCGATGCCGTGAGCCTCGATCAGATCCGCGCGCAGTCCCGCGCAAATCAGTTGCCGTGATCGAAACTAACAAGTCCCAACCTGTGTAATGCCTCCCAGACCTTGTCGGCGCTCTGCTCGGGGCTTTCGACGGCGGTGTGGACCGTCACTTCCGGATTCAGTGGTGGTTCGTAAGGATCTGTTACACCGGTGAACTGCGGAAGTTCTCCAGCCAACGCCTTCTTATAAAGGCCCTTTGCATCTCGCGCAATCAAAACTTCGAGAGGACACTCCACATAAACCTCGACGAAGTTCGGGGCTCGGGACCTGATCTCGTCGCGAATCGATCGGTAGGGAGAGATGGCCGCGCTAATGGCGATCACACCGTTGCGCGATAGCAGTTCGCACACAAAGCCGATGCGGCGGATGTTGGTATCGCGGTCTTCCTTGGAAAAGCCCAGCCCTTTGGAAAGGTGAGTGCGCACCACATCGCCATCCAGGATCTCCACCTTGGCTTCATGCGCCCGCAAGCGATCGAAGATCATCGACGAGATGGTGCTCTTGCCCGAACCAGACAGGCCCGTGAACCAAAGTATGAAGCCTTTATGCATATGAGGACGTCCTTCCGGATTAGAATAACACGAGAGTAAATGCAATTACGTATATTCCGGCCTGCTACTCCTGATAAGATGGGTATTCTGTGGCGCGTGCCGGAAATGAGAACAATTCATGCTGAGTGAACGATTCGATTCTGCCCTGCTCTTCGCCTCGCGGCTGCATAACTCCAATGTTATTGCCGACTTAAACCACATCAAAGTGAAAAAACCCGGTGACAATTTGCGTTTCTCGCTCTATTATTGAGTTGACCAACATCTGCAAGTCCGAAATCTCGACGTGGTAAAAGGCTTTTCAGACGCGAGGCTATCGATGAGCAACCTGATTCTTCCACATGGGGGCGGAGAGTTGCGTCCCCTTCTTTTGGAGGGCGAAGCCAGACGGGAAGAGATCCACAAGGCCGAGCACCTGAAAAGAGTGCCGATGACCAGCCGGGAAACCGGCGACCTCATCATGATGGGCATTGGCGCGTTCACTCCCCTGGATGGTTTCATGGGACGCGAGGACTGGCACGGCTGCTGCGAGTCCTACCGCATGGCCAGCAAGAACGGACTTTTCTGGCCGATTCCCATCACACTGTCCGCCGAGGAGGACTATGCCAAGTCCGTTGCCGTCGGCGACGAGGTGGCGCTGTGGGATGTCGAGACCGAGACCATCATGGGCACCATGAAGATCGCCGAGAAGTACGCGATCGACAAGGAGTACGAATGCAAGCAGGTGTTCCGGACGGCGGACCCGGCGCATCCCGGCGTGCAAAAGGTGCTGGAGCAAGCAGCCGTCAATCTCGCGGGCCCCGTGAAGGTGGTTTCCGAATCCTTCTTCCCCGAGATGTTCAAGGGCATCTACCAGCGTCCGGCCGAGGCTCGCCAGGCGTTCGCCGAGCGTGGTTGGACCACCGTCGCGGCGCTCCAGCTTCGTAATCCGATGCACAATTCCCACGCTTATCTGGCCTGGATTGCCATCGAAGTATGCGACGGCGTCTACATCCATCAGCTGGTTGGCAAGCTCAAGCCCGGCGACATTCCCGCCGAAGTCCGCGTCAAGGCCATTGATGCCTTGGTGAACAAGTATTTCAGCAAGGATCGCGTGATCCAGGGTGGCTACCCGATGGAGATGCGCTACGCCGGGCCGCGCGAGGCCCTCTTGCACGCGGTGTTCCGCCAGAACTACGGCTGCACGCACCTCATCGTGGGCCGCGATCATGCCGGAGTCGGCGATTACTACGGCCCCTTCGACGCGCAGAAAATCTTCAACGAAATCCCGGCCGGCGCGCTGCTGCTCCAGCCGCTTTGCATGGACTGGACCTTCTACTGTTACGAGTGCGGCAGCATGGCCTCCATGAAGACCTGCCCGCACTCGAGCAAAGCGGTCATCGACGAGGCCGGAAACTACAAAGGCGGCGCGCGCCTGCTGCTCTCCGGAACACTCCTGCGCAAGCTCATGAGCGAGGGCAAGCCCGTGCCGGCCGAGTTCTCCAAGCCGGAAGTCATCGCCATTATCAAGGAGTACTACGACAGCCTGGAGCAGAAGGTCGAAGTGAAGCTGCACGGGGCTGCCACCGGCACTTCCTCCAAACCCTGAACGGTGGGTCGCCATGAGTGCCATCCTCCTGTACTGGCTTGTGTATGCCGGCGGGCTCGCGTTTCTCGCCGGCTGCGTCGTTCGCGCAATACGCTACTCCAGACAGCCGCTGCATCTCCGGTGGGAGATCTACCCGGTTCCGCACGGACCTTCCGGCGAGCTGAAGATCATGGTTCCCGAAATTCTGTTCCTGAAGGGGTTGTGGGAATTCAACCGGCCGATGTGGTATGTTTCGTTTCCATTCCACTTCGGCCTTTACCTGCTCGCCGCGGGGGTGGTGCTTCTCGGCTGCGCCGCCGTGGCGCCCGTCACGTTATTCGCTGCGCTGCACCGCACCTACGTGGTCTGCGGAACCGCGGGTGCTTTCCTGACATTGGCCGGCGCGCTGGGTCTGCTGGCAAGACGTCTGGCCGTCCGTGAACTCAGACAGTACTCGAGCCTTGGCGATTTTCTGAATCTCTTGTTCTTCGCCGCAACCGTCGCCTTGTTGCTCGCCGGGCAGTGGTTGCGTCCCGCCGGTTCTCCCGGCCCGCTGGCGATCCTGCGCGGCGCGGCCACATTCGATACCATTGTGAAATTGCCCGTTGTCTTGGCAGCCGGCATGGCGGCTGGCGCGGTCCTGTTGGCGTACATTCCCATGACCCACATGGCCCACTTCATTGCTAAGTACTTCACCTATCACCGGGTGCGCTGGGATGAAAGCGTCAACGTTCCGGGTGGAAGCATCGAGAAGCGCATGGCCGAGTACCTGATGTACCGGCCCACCTGGTCGGCGCCCCACGTCGCCGCCGGCGGTCGTACGTGGGCGGAGATCGCCACGACGAATCCGGCCAAGGGAGCGGTCAAATGAACCCCCCGGTCAGCCTCTCCGACATGTCCCGGCCCGACCGGTATCCGCTGGTCCATCTCGAAAACGCGGAACTCATGCCGCTACCGCCGCCGCTCGAAGACCCAGCGAAAGACCACGCGTTTCTCCCCCTCTCCGCGCAGGCTCGCGAGCGCTATGAATGCGGGCTCGACGACACCTGCGCCTTAAGTTTTCCGCGGCCGAAAAGCGCCGACGAGGAACGTGAGTTGGTCGCCAGGTTCCTTGCGGGTCTCGATAAGCTCTTTTCGCGCGAGAATAACTGGACGTTCCTACAGCCGCTGCTTATGACCATGGAGCATTGCGCCCGGTGCCAGACCTGCTCGGATGCCTGCCATGTTTTCGAAGCCAGCGGGAACAACGAGCTGTACCGCCCCACGTTTCGCTCCGAGATCATGCGCCGCCTGTACTTCAAGTACGTGCGGCGCGGCGGCCTGCTCTCCGCCTGGCAGCACGGCGAGATCGACTCGAACTGGCCGTTGGTCGCGCGGCTGGCCGAATTTGGCGTACCGCTGCAATCTTTGCCGCCGGTGCGCCCAGACCTGCCCCATCGGCGCGGACAATGGCCTGGTGGCCCACGAGCTTCGCAAGCTCTTCAGCCAGGAGATGGGCATCGCGCCCAAAGAGCTGCACGAAAACGGCTCGATGCTGCAGTTGAAGGTGGGCTCGTCTACCGGCATGAACGCTGAAGCGGTGAAAGACAACGTCGCTTTTATCGATGAAGACACCAGCGAAAGGACCGGTATCGAGGTGAAGACGCCGTGGGATGTGGAAGGCGCCGACGTCCTGCTGATCCACAACGCCGGGGAGATTCTGGCGTGGCCGGAGAACCCCGGGGCGTTCGCGGTGATCCTCAACGCGGCTGGCATCTCCTGGACCCTGTCATCGGAACTGGCGGCCTACGATTCCATCAACTACGGGTTGTGGTATGACGACGCCCAATTTGCGCGCGTGGCCCTCAAGCATGCCGAGGCCGCACGAAAGCTCAAGGTCAAGCGCATTGTGCTGGGCGAGTGCGGTCACGCTCACAAGGCCCTAGCGGTTATCGCGGACCGCATACTGGGTGGCGATCTGAACATTCCGCGGCACAGCTTCTTGCCTCTGCTCCGTGACATCGTCGCCAGCGGCCGCCTGGAGTTGGATCCCGCGCGCAACGAATTCCCGGTCACTTTGCACGACCCCTGCAACTTAGTGCGCTTGATGGGAGTGGTAGAGCCTCAGCGGGAAATCCTGCGGACCATTTGCCCCCAGTTCCGCGAAATGGAACCCCACGGCGTAGACAACTATTGCTGCGGCGGCGGAAGCGGGTTCGCCATCATGAGCGGACAGAACTTCCCGGATTGGCGGTTTCATGTCTCGGGGCGCAAGAAGCTCGAGCAGGTGCTGAACGCCTTTCGGGACTGTCTCGACCGGTCGATCCCGAAATACCTCTGCGCACCTTGCAGCAACTGCAAGGGCCAGTTCCGCGACATGCTGGCATATTATGGACTGTGGGAGAACCACCGGATCCTGTACGGAGGCCTGGTGGAGCTGGTCGTGAACGCCATGACGGCGGTGAAGCCCGGTTTTATCGACTGGGAGTGGCGCTGATGGCGAAGGCTGCCATCGCGGATGCGGAAAGATCGCCCGATTCCCGGCAGTGGCTCAGTTTGAGGAAAGCAGCCTACAGGATGTCAAACAGGAATCCCAGGCCAAGGCCAACGGAAATGATTGCGGAATCGGAGAGCCTTCCCATCTTTACTTCCAGCCTTGAAACGTCCAACACGCGGATCTGGTCGGTGAGAGCTACGCTATCCTGGAACGGATCTGGATATCCCACATCCCGTATTATTTCGGCTACGGGCAGCAGTATTCTGTGTTGAGATGCCTTTTGAACCTTGGTTGACATAGGGACGCCGACCACATTGTTGCCGAGACGGTTTATGGCGGTGCGTGAAACGATTATATAGGGGCGCCGCTTCCATTGCTCTGAGCCTATGGCCTGCGACTTCGGAATGTCGACACGATATATGTCGCCCTGTTGGACCACGGGGCGAGGCGGTCCTGGGGTCACTGGACGGATTCTCGGGCAAGATCACTCATGGACGATTCCAGGAGTTCCTGATCTTCTTCGTCCCATTCAGGTGAATTGATTATCGGTTCGACGACTGGGTTACGCAGCTCAATGCCCTGCTTCGCCCATGCGTATGCGTCCACGGCAGCCCGTAACCCGTCTGCCACCTCATTCCGCACGTCTGGATAGATCGGCTTGTGGCAGTGCATCGATATAGTCAGGCAATCAAGGTGAAACCTAGTCCAGAGCGCATAAAAGACAAACTTCGCTAAGATCTCTTCGTCTTGGTGTCGTAATGAATCGGAAACAGGTTGAGATGCAATATGCGCAACTAAGTCGTTGATCTTTCGAAACGTCCAGACAGTGAAAATCGCTTGGTCGCGCACCACTAAGCCGAACGCGCTGCCGTGAGTGCGGAAGTCTGCCTCCAATTCAGAGAAGGACTCATTTGCCAAACGTTCCATCACTTGCGGCGGAATCACTACGCGGGCGAGATCCGAGATGGCACGCATCATGTGAACATACTTCGGAAAAACTCCATCGCGTGCGGCGCGGAATTCTGCCGCCGTCTTCTTTTCGATTACGCCAGAAATCATTTGGTTGTGGATATCAGCAATATTCCTAACCAGTTGATCTGCCATCACGGAGAGTCGCTTTGCCGTTCGCTTTGAGGGAAGGCGCAAAAAGGCGAACTGCCCGCCAAGACTGGTGAGACAGAACCCCTGCGGCACTGCGAGAGCCTCATGCATTATCTTTTCGTCCCCCATGCCAAGCTGCACCCAATGGGATTGGATGCCTTGGCCATATCCTTTGGTTCTTCCGCTTCAGGCGGACTTGTGCCAACGCGCACGATTTGCCTTCATGGCAATCTCCCGCCGCTGCTCAGGAGAGAGACGCCTAGCCCTTGCAGGACCGCCTATTCTTCCACCGGCGCGCGCTGCCACGGTACGGTTACTTTCTTTTTCGTTTTCCTCAGTAAGAGATCGGACAATACGGAACGCATTCCGGTTGAGGTCCATCTACCCTCCCCCTTCGGGACAACGCACCGAACCAATTATTGATCGTCGAAACCAGATTATACAATGCTCTCTGGTACTATTAACCTCCAAGAATAACAAGCATGTTTGCAGCCGTTCTCACCTATCTGAACAAAATGCTTGACATTTGTCAAGTAGTCAAGTATAATATTCAGTATGAACAGGCTTAGCACAGCCGAGCGGGTGACGGTGATCCGGTGCTTGGTAGATGGAAACTCCATGCGTGCGACGGCACGGATTGCTGGCGTAGCCCGCAACACCATCGACAAATTGCTCGTAGAACTCGGCGCGGCCTGCTCCCGCTATCAGAATACCACGCTCCGCAAGCTTGCCTGTAAACGGGTTCAGGTCGATGAAGTCTGGGCTTTTTGCTGTTGCAAGCAAAAGCAGGTGACGCCAGAGATCGCTGAACAGCGTATTGCTGGCGACATCTGGACCTGGGCCGCCATCGATGCCGATACCAAACTGGTGCCGTGCTGGACCCTTGGGAAACGCGATGGAGAGACCGCAGACGCTTTCGTTTCCGACATGGCTTCCAGGCTCGCGGACCGCACACAAATCACGTCTGACGGCTTGGCTGCGTACATGGATGCCATCGTGAAGTCGTTCGGAGAAGATGTAGACTACGCCAAGCTGGTGAAGTACTACGGCAATGAACCCGAAGACCAGCGCCGCTACAGCCCGGCTGTTTGCACGGGATGTCGGAAACAGGAGATGATCGGCGACCCTGACCCAAAGCATATTTCCACCAGTTACATCGAACGACAAAATCTTACGATGAGGATGGGGATGCGCCGCTTCACTCGACTGACCAACGCGTTTTCAAAAAGCATCATCCATCACGCCGCTGCTGTTTCGCTCCACATGATGTACTACAATTTCGCCCGCGTACACCAAACTCTGAAAACCACCCCGGCTGTCGCTGCCGGAGTCGCGGATCACGCTTGGTCCATCGAGGAAATCGTAGCTTTGTTAGATTCAAACTGAGCCACTACCCGATTCCCGGCAGTAGTGGAGGTACCGGCCTCGAAACCGGCATTGTCGAACGTCCGAGTAAGGGACTTCTTCCAGTTTGGCGCTCGCCCATGCGAAGGGAGGCGCCCGGTGTAAGCAGCATCGGAGAAACACATTGTAGAGGACGATTTCACCGGCGTCCAGCAATGGTCGAAGAACGGGAAGCGGCCTATACTGCTGGGCGAGTTCAGGGCCTATGACAAGGGCGACATGGATTCGCGGGTCCGCTACATATCCTGCGTCGCCCGCACCGCGGAGAGCCTCGGCTGGGCGTGGACCTACTGGCAGTTCGATTCGGATTTCATCGTTTGGGACATGGCCAAGGACGACTGGGTTCAGCCCATCTGGAAGGCGCTGGTGCCGTAGTTCTTCAGCGCGCTCAGCGCACGACGAGCCACGCTGACCGGCGCTTTCGCGGGCACACCATCCTGGTCAAGGTGCTGCCATCGGCCTTCGAGTAACCAAGGCACGAGCAACCGGTGGGCCAGCGCCTGAAATACCTGGCCGGGGCGCAAGACGCTCCCATCCCGTGTCTGGCGTGGAGTTCAGCGCCGCGCCATCTGGGCAACCGGGACCGCTACATCGGCGGCGGTCTCCTGATATTCGAGTCCCCTCATCGCCAGCTCCGTCCGATTTCTCACCCGCAACTTTTTATAGAGCTGGTTGAGATATGCCTTCACCGTGCCCTCGGTCAAGCACAGCTCGTAGGCGATTTCCTTGTTAGCCTTCGCTTGCCGGATCAGAGTGACGATCTGAGACTGGCGAAAGGACAGGTTCGGCCCCTCGGTTCCGTGCATCGGCCGGGGTTGCCTGCACGCCGGACAAGCGTACTCACGACGGAGTGCGCCGAAATTGCGCCCGCACCGGGCGCACGTCTTGGGGGTGACCACCACGGAGAAGTCCCGTGGTCGTACTGTATTCATCTGCTGCATAGCTTCTCCTGCTGACCAGGCCGCGTTCGCATGGGTCCCGGTACCGCTGTACTCTTCTGGTTCAGCCGCTGCCTTCCACTAGAACTCGACGCAACCTCTTACGGCATCCCCTAATCGCTGCCGGCTTCGATTGCGATGAAGACCGTGTTGCTCTGCGCCAACAACCCACCCGGCGTGAGCACCCGGATGTGCACTGGCACCGCGTCGCCAAACACCATCGGCGCCCGTACCTGAACCGTGTACAGACCCACGCAGCCGGGCGCAGCCTGAATCGATTCAACCGGCACGTCGATCCCGCCAACCGTGGCGGAGAAAGCAGCAAGCCGGGATTCAGCATCCAGACCCAGACCGGTAGTCCAGATCCGGATCGTGTCGCCTGGCTGTGCCGGATGGGCCGGCACCTGTGCGTTCCGCGGCATAGCCAGCTCCGTGCTGTCGGCAAACGAGACCACTCCTTGCTCTCTTTCCGCGTCTCCCATCGAGAGAATCGTCGGAGTCGCTTCCTGCATGCTTCCCGCCAGCGGTTTGGTGGTCGTTCCCCAAGGAGTCTCCACGACAACCGATAGCTGCGTTCCCGTAGGCAAAGCGGGACACAGGAAGCTGACCTTCCTCGTCGAGCTGAACACCACCGGCGCAAATTGCCCGTTGACCCTTACCCTGGTGCCTCCCAGTTCCGCGGTCCTGCCCGCGGGTTCGGATAGCGAGTTCGAAGATGCGGCGAGCCATTTGCCCGAAACGCTACCGATGGCGTTCGGGCTGCACGCAAGCTGCTGTGGCTCGCTCAAAACAGGGACTCCCGTGCCCGCCTCGACGCTTACGCGCGCTGTGGAAGACTGGCCAATCGAATTGACCGCCGAGAAGGTGACGTCGAATTTCCCTGCTTGAGAGGCGTTCGGCACCCATTCGAACTGTCCGGTGGCGCCGTCAAAAGTGGCCCCGCCCGGAAGCCCTTCGGCGGAGAGTTGGAACGGCAGACCGGCCGGATCGGAAGCGCCTGCCACAAAGCGGAGAGGCTCCCCGAGTCTGACCAACTGCGTGGAGGCAACCCTCAGCACGGGACCCTGCGCGGGAACCACGGCGACGGTGTCCTGCACCTGGATACCGCCGGATGTTGCCGTAATCACGGCCATCTGCTGCTCTGCCATAGGATCGATCGAGGCTCGGAAAGTGAGTCTGGTTTGGTTCGGCCGGGCCGCAACCCGTGCCGGAACGCGCACTCCCTGGCTGGTGCTCGTGATGCCGAGCGGCCGCGGCTCCGCGCTCGCCGTCACGCGCAGTTCGCAGCTTACGTCACCGCCGGCGCTCACGCTCCTGGGCAAGCAGGACAGATCCCTGACTTCTGTTTCCGAAAGCACTTCCCCGGTCTTGTCAGCACTGCTCGTAAGCTGACGCGAGGTTTGACGCTGGATGGTGATGTTGACCTTCGCCGAGGTTCCATTGAACGAGGCGGTGATGGTCACGGTCCGGTTGGTAGATACCGAGGCGGCATTGGCAGTGAACACCGCCGTCGTTGAGTCTACACCGACAGTGACCGAGGCCGGCAGCGTCAGCAACGCGGGATTGCTGGCCGCCAATGCGACGACGGCGCCTCCGATCGGCGCGGCTGCCGACAGCATCACGCTGCAACCGGTATTAGCTCCTGAAGCCACCTTCGTCGGAGAGCACCCGACATTCGAAACAGCGAGCGCCGGCGCCACCAGGTTGATCGTGGCGCTGCCGGTGCTGCCGTTGTAGCTGGCCGTCACGCTGGCGGTCTGGTTGCTGGCGAGACTGCCGGTAGTGGCGTTGAAGCTGGCGGTGGTCGCCGCTGCCGCCACGGTCACCGACGCCGGCACGGTCAAAGCCGGGTTGCTGCTGGACAGGGTCACCGC